>Ga0193717_1002683_pt1 | contig 10170 bp, 4 predicted proteins | sample U2c2metaG_FD_145900 | JGI IMG/M metagenome (GOLD analysis project Ga0193717, IMG submission 145900) | Soil microbial communities from a riparian zone of the East river system, Colorado, United States - U2c2 | ecosystem: Environmental > Terrestrial > Soil > Riparian zone | place: USA: East River...
GCAACTTGCCGCCGAAGTTACGCGTGAATTCGATTCATTTCGCGCCCCCCTGACCCCGGAAGATCGTATCAGGCGAAATCCGGCAAAGCTCACGCCAAGGCAACGGGACTATCTCGACCGTTGGGGCTACCCTTACGTGATGGAAGACTTCCGCTTTCATATGACGCTGACAGGCAGGCTCGACGCAGAGCAGCGGGAGCCAGTGATGGCGATGTTGAGGAGCAGATTTTCCGAAATCGGTCTCCAGACGCTTTCTGTCGACCGGATTGCCTTGTTTCGCCAGGACGGCGCTCATTCTCGCTTCCGCATCATTCGAGATTACGTCCTCAAACACATACGGGATTGACGCCGACCAATCGGGAATTCATAGCGGGGAGCCGACACTATTCGCCGTTCGTCGCGCTTCGAAAATGTCTGCCCTGCCAGTAAGGGAAGCGGTCCTAGGTTCGGGAGTTTCCTTGTCAACGCCGCAACGGAAATTGCCCAAATATCGCGCTACTATAGTTGGCCGTCACACGGCGCAGACTTTTGCCTGGTCCGCCGGTCGTTTCGCCCGGGAAAGTAAACGGCAAACTCAAGCTCCATTGGCTCAAAAAACGAAACCCCCAGGGATAGGTTGCGAGGTCGGGATCCAGAGTGAGTGGCGGGTCCAATTTTGGCACGAATGGCGGGGAGCTCTGGATGGTCCCCTTGACCGGCTGGAACGTCGCCTTACTCAAATTAAAATTCAAAATTGAATAGATAAAGCTTCCGTCGGCCGCGACTCCGACCAGGGGTTGCTCGAGCTTGTTTCTGATAGCAGCGATTTTTTCATTCTTTCCGGGCTGAGAGAGCTTTCCAGGGATACCGCAGCGCTCAAACCACGCACTGATGGATCCGAGGGGGCTGCGCACGTCGAAAGAGTCCCCGTCAGCCCGGATCATGGCGAGCTGTTTGTTAAAGCCGTACAGATTCCGGCCCAAAGCCACCGGGACCGGAGAATCCAGCAAGATGTTTGGCATGAAGCTGAACGGGACATCGCTCAAGGTGTGCACGCCTATATGTGCTACGTCAGGAATCAGCTGGGCAATTTCAAAATATTTAGCGCCGCCGAAGGGCAATATCCCCGGACGAACATTGCGCTGTCGTCCGAAGATCAAGACCACTTCATGCATTCCCGGCTCAGACGCCTTCGGCTTCGAGCTGGACCTTGAATCCGGCTTCGTGCTTGCCAGCGTTTTCGGCACATACAATTCGAGGCCATCGGGAAGCTGCGCTTCGACGAAGTCAACCGGCAAGGACACCAGAACGCAAAATGCCTCGATGTCACCCACGCCGCCAACGGCGTGACTGCCTACTTTGCGGAGGAAATCCAGTGCGGGGAGCAATGCCGTGGGTAAACCAGGGTCTCCGAAATCTGTGGCGTTCGGCATGTCAATATCTACTCCTGCAATTGCGCTGGCCGCGGCGCGGCCTGCCATGACAGCTGCTTCAATACAACCTGCGTTAATTCCAGTTCGAACCCAATCACCTGCGAGGTAGAGGTTGTCTACCCCCGATTCATCGGCTCGCATCCGTTCGTAAACGCTGCCAGGTACCGACAGCACATAGCGATCGGACGGATTAATATTGGCTCGCACGTATTGCGCGTCTAACCGGGATTTTCCGGTGCGCGCTTTATAATCAAAAAATAATTCCCATCGTATCGCTCCCTTTGAATCAACGATATGGGGCCACAGGACAGGAAGGCTTTCATAGATCCATTCGAGAGTCAGATCTTGCGCGCGTTTCAGCTCCTTTTCGGGATATTTCGGGTCAGTGTATGGAGCTGGCACCGGCTTGTCATCTGGGAAACCGCCGCAGAAATAGGCCAGGCCTTTGGGTGGTTCGTAAGGGGACCAGTTCTCCTCCGGCAGCATCAGGCTTAAATCACCCCAGCTATCGAGGGGCTTTGCAAACCCGGTCAGGACGGTCCCTGGAGGGTTCGGACCCAGGTACTGCGGAGGAACCGTGGTCCAGGCCTGAAAGGCCATGGTTGCCGTGGTCTTGACGGCATCGACCATGCTTTTCCAATTCGGCAGTCGATTGACGAGATCCTCGCAGATCGTAGCGAAAGCTCCCAGACCGATACCCAAAACGACGACGTCAAAATCTTCGCCAAGCTTGAGCGTTGGATGGCCGACACCTTTCCAGTCCGACCATGCGGACTCCAGATCCACGTTACGGAGCTGGCGTCCTTCCTTCAGCAATTCAAGATTTGGGAGCGACGGCCAGGTCGGCAGACTGTTTCCATGACCATCCGTAACTGCGATCAAAGGCTTGTAGGGCGGATTTAAAACCGTGGCTTGCGTTGTTGTCCGAATGGTTTCAATCGATCCACCGTCCGCAGACAATTCGATGCTGTCAATTCGAGTAAAGAAGTTGAATTTCACCCGCCGCTTCTGAAGCACTTCGAACAGCGGCGCAAAAATCAATTCTCCCATTGTCGCGCGCAGGAGATAAAAAAAAGATCCGCGATAGGCGAAAACCAGTTTCAGCAGAATGCGCACCCCGGTCCCCGCCCCGACCTGTCTGTTACCTTTGACAAATCCGAACACATAGTCGTAACAGCCCCGCGCCACGGCTGAGTCGAGGCTGGGTTTAGAGCAGCCATTGGCAGCCATCCACTCCGTCCACTCAAGATGGTCGATGCAATCAAATCCGAGCCATAAAACGTTATCCCTCAACATGCCCAGGGCAATTGTAAGCGCGAGCTCGCAGAGTATAAAAGCGTGCCGCGATTCGTCGTTCTGTGCGAAGTGGTTTTGCGCGGCAAAGTTACTTTTCAAATGTTCTCGCGAGGCATCGATCAGAAATTCAAGATGCGCACCCTGTTCCGAACTAACCTCGCCTGGATCTGACGACAGTGCTTCAATTCTGGTCGCCGCAGCCTTGAGGGGACCGGCCGTCACTTCTGACTCGCTCAGCCAAGCTGGATGGCCAGTCGGCCACGTTACGTCAAGATCGAAGGATTTAGTTCCCTCCGAAGAACTTCTGACCAGGGACTTAAGATAGTCCACCGTCGAGAATGACTGATCGTTTGGCGAGCCAGGTAAACCGTCGTGCGGCTCCAGATGGAACGGCCACGGCGCCCAGTCGCCCTTGGATGCCGGCTCCATCAGGACGCAACTGTTGATGCCCTCGAACGCGTTTACGCGTGACCCGAACGGAGGATCCAATCCCAGCTCTTTCATCGCCGCGTAGACGCGATCCACCAGTTGAAAGGCATTGTCATAAAATCCGGTCCAGACATGCAATCCGTGTTCTTCGGCGCGGTACCCGGCATCCGGGTTGCGACCGACGGCGCCTTTGCCGCCCAGCCGCCATCCAATCGTGTGGACGGTGATATCGAACAACTCCCCCTCGGGGTCCAACTCGGTCAGCTCAAATGCCGCACTGAGTGCGGCAATGCCACCTCCCAAAATCGCCACTTTTGTCCGAGGCATCTCTCTACCCACCTGTGTCCTGCAGTTCGGAGAAGACGTATCGCCGCAACAGGTCACACGGACCTAGATATTCTCGGGACGCGTGCAGGAACGCTTCACCGGGAATTGTCTTGTCTTCCCCCGTGATGGCGCGAGCGGCCTGCATTCCCGACATGACCGCGGCTTCCACACATTCGGTGTTGAAGCCGGTGTCGATCCAGGCTCCGGCAAGATACAGATTATCGAAACCCGACTGGTCGGTCTTCAAGCGCCAGGCGCTGCTGCCGGCCGACGTCGCGACGCAGCAATCCGAGGGATTGATGTTGGCGCGGACGATTTGCGCGGACAATCTATTCTGTCCTTTCAGAGCAGCCGGCGCATAAAGCACTTTCCAGCTAAATTTCGGCCAGAAAACCTTGGCCTTGGTTGTCAGCCACGTGACGGTGAGGGAAATCGCTTGCTGCTGAGCCTGTTTCTGAACGCCGGACTGTGTCCGCGGCGCTTGGTAAAGCAGCGAAGGAAAAACATCGCAGAGATATTGGAGGGACTTGGCCGGTGCTCGCCGGAGGGCGATCTCGCCCGCAAGGAGTTGATCCATATCGGCCCAGATATCGAGCGGCTCGGGTCCGGACACCAGAGCAGGCTTCGGCGCAGTCCACCCGAGTTCAGCCAGCTTTACGTTGGTCCATAATTGAACGGATATGCTGGGTACCAGTTGCAATTTCTCGGTCATCGACTTGAATCGTGGGTTCGTGAGCAGCTCGCTGCACGGGCCGCCGGAGCCGAACTCCTTGAAGGCGCCGAGCGGTACCGCGAGCACCACTTCGTCGAAATCCCTGAGGTGCTCGATCTGAACCATCTCGACCTTTTCGTTGCACCAGTGAGACTCCAGATCGACCTTGTTCCTCTCCAAAATCTTCCCGTTCTCGATCAGGTCCCAGTTCGGTGTCGCTCCCCAGCCGATCAGGTCGCCCGACATCTGGAGCGGGTCATATTTCTGTGTCGGATTCTCTAACCAGACTTGCCGATCGAAACGAAGCGACTCGATGGAGACGCCATCTGACGCAACCTGAACACCCGCCAATTTGTGAAAGAACTGAAACTTTACGCCGCGCGCCTCCAGGACTTGAAAGAGTGGCGCGATGACGACATCACCGGCTCCGGCCCGAAGTTCCCACGCCACGGCGCCTCTATAGGTACCAAGCATGCGCAGCACGACTTGCACTGCCGTTCCGGCACCGTAGCTGGCGTTGGCGATCTTTCCATCGGGATACTGGAACATCGTATCGTACAACGCTTTGATGATTGGCGAGCGCGCGACGACGGAACGCGAGGCGCCGTGACGAACAAGCCAATGCCGAAAATCCTCGCCGTCGATTTCACTGATCGCACGCTGTCCCAGGAGAATGTCTTCTACGACTCCTGCAAAGAACGCGGCGCCCAGTTCCAGCGTTTCCGCCAGCAATTTTCCGTCGAGATTCCCCGCATAACTGGCATTCTTGACCGCGGACGATATGTCCCTCATGGCGTTGGTCACGACGCCGATGTCATCGGAATTAAGCCACGCGCGGTCTTCGTCGACACTCGCCAGCCAATCGACGGCAATTCCGAGATATCGTCCAGCCGTCATTTCTTCCGATATTAACGCCGCGCTATCAAATCGCCCGCGATTTCGATGCAGCAGCCCAAGCGTTTTACGATCGATCGTTACCCTGGGTTCAATCGACTTCAAGCGTTTACTGGCGCGCAGCGTATTGTCATAAAAGCCGGCCAGCAATCTGAGGCAATTATACAGACAACCCAGAAGACTTAGATCGACTTCTCCGCGGCCGGGCTCTCCGCCCGTCGGCGGAAAGGTGATATCGATCCAGCCTGGCGCGCGCCCGTCGCCATTTCCTATCGGTGTAAATTCCTGAGCCTGGATCGCTTCACCCACCGTTCTGATTCTTTGTCCTTTAGGTGGAATCCATTCGTCGTAGACTTCACGCATGAGACCGAAAGCGCTCTCGTAAAATCCGAACCAGATATGCAGTCCATGCTCGATGTTTCGGCGACGGCTGTCGCGTCCGCTGGCCAATTTTCCACCGGCGCGCCAACCCAATTGATAGATCGTGACATCGTAGGCGTCCCGCAGCTCGGGGCGCGTGAGTTCAAAAGCCGTGGTGAGCCCCGCGATACCACCGCCACAGATCACAATCCTTCGTCTGGTCACGCCAAGGCTCCAAAATTCGGGCTACTCTTGCGGCCCCTGCGTTCGCCTCAATTGTGCCGGGCCGCCGGTGGCACCAACATGCGCAAAAATTTCAGCGGCCTTGCCGAGATAAACTTGACGATTTGGATCATCGCCGCTGCAACTTTTCCCGATTTCGTAAATCGCGCTGGCTTGCTCCCGGGGCATCTGCAGGATTCCCGCTGCGGCTGCAGCGCGCTCCCATTGGCTGCGCGCCGCAGCCGTCTGGCCGGCGACCGCTGAAGCCCGGCCTTGCATGAACAACGCGTAGGGACGGCAAATGGGAGACGTCCGGGCCAGCCGCGACAGCTGTTTGCACGCAAGCCTGGCGCGGCTTTCGAGGTCGGCCGGAACAGAACCCGACGCGTGTTCGCAACAACCCAAAAAAACGTCGGCGATTCCAGCCGCCCCAAACACGTAGCCGCCCCAAACCACGTCGCATTCCCGCAAAACAGCGAGCCCTCGTTCCGCCAACTCCAAGGCGCGGTCGTTCTCCTGGCGCTGAAAAAATGCGGTAGCCGCCACGCCGAGACAGAGAAGCTGATCGGTGCGAATGAGCTTTGCGCCTGCGAGGGCATTCAACCCGTTCAAATGCTCCGTAGAAGCCTGCCCCACGATCGTGTCGATGAGCACGCGGGAGGACAAGGTCCATGCACGCACCTGCGCGGGCCAGTCGTCGGACATTTCCGATAGCAATTTCCCGACACGCGCGTCGGCACGCGCGATATCGCCCCGCAAGATCGTAATGAAGACGGCCATCGTTTCACTGTTGTGAGCCCGCTTGCGATCCCCCAACCGCTCGTACAGTCGCTTCGCTTCTTCTGCATGCTGTTCGGCTTCATCCCATTCGCCGAGGCCATAGGAGAGAACGCCGAGAACGAGCCGGACACGGGCCATCTCGGGAAGCGAACCGTAATCTTCCGCCAATAGTTGCGCGCGTTTTCCGTAGGAGCGCGCGACCCGGACCACACCCGACATCGCCATTCCCAGCGCCAGGGCGCTGTAGCCGCGAATGGTTTCCGGCACGGCGCCGCACTGTTCCGCCAGATTCAGCGATGCCAGCGTGCCGTTGAGGACGGCGAGAGAATCGTTCTGGAAGAAATATTGCTCCGACAGATACTCATAGATATGGGACACGCGCTGGACGTCAGCCTGCCGGTCCTGAGCCAGCCGCCTGGTTCTCCGAGGCAAGACAGCCGAAGCGAGCTGGACCGACCCATTATACATCAGGGCACCGATCTTCTGCGCCTTGTTGCCGGGAAGGCGTCTTCCCAATAGCTGCATCGCGCGCGAATAATGCTCTGCTGAGTTCTCGTAGTCGGACAGTTCGTGATACGCATCGCCCAGGATCACTTCCCAGGCGGCCCGCCGGCCGTTGTCGATCGGAAGCTTTTCACGCTGCGCCAGATCGAACATCTTCCGCGCATACTGGATTGCTTCACGGTTTGCATAATTGTTGCGCGATTGCTGCGCCGCGAGTTCGAGATATCTCAGCGCTGACACAGGCACATTTCCGAGCTCCCAATGCCGGGCGAGGCGCGCATAATGGGGCTGCAACTCATTCGAATAATGCCGCTCGATAAACGCCGCGATACGTTCGTGAAGCGTCCTGCGCCGAGCAAATGACAGGAGATTGTAGGCCACCTCCATCGTGATCGAATGCCGAAATACAAAAGAAGACGGGCGCGTCTCGATGTCGGGTTGCAGAAAATCGTGATCTACAAGCCGCCGGATGCAGGCTTCCTTGGAGGCCACGGCCAGTTCAGGGACGATGCTCTCCAGCATCTCAATCGTGAAGGAATCGCCGACCGCACTGGCGGCCTTCAGGAGCTGCTGATCATCGGCGGACAAAACATCAATCCGGCTTACAATGGCCCGCTCTACGCTGGTGGGCAGCGTAATCGCAGTGCTTTGCTCGTCGAATGAACAGACTCCGCGCGATACATGGATCCGGCCGGTGTCGCGGAGCGCCAAAACAAGTTCGCCGCAGAAAAATGGATTGCCGCTTGCGAGGTCATAAACAAAGCGGACAAGGGTTTCAGGAATCTCATTCGCCTTGAGCCGCTGCTTGATGATCAGCGTAACTTCGTCGCGGGACAACCTGTCGAGACGAATCTGAAGCGAAGGAGCGAGGTCTTCCCGAAAATTGTCGTCCGCAATTTTTGGCAACTGCGTTCGCTGGCTGACGACCAGCAGAAATTCCGGAAGACGCCGGGCGACGGCTGCCAGCAGATCCATCGAAGATCCGTCAAACCAGTGGACATCTTCGAGCACCATTATCCGGAATTGCGATTTTCGTAGCAGGAAAACCACCAGCTCTTCAATCGCCGTCGCGCGAGCAGAACCGACAATCTGCCGGGTGAATTCAGTTTGCGGAAATCCGAGCGCAATGACTTCATCGAGCAGGGGCAGCCAGTTCAAAAGCGCGGGCTCACCGGATAATAATTCGGACACCTCCGCCCGGACCGAGGCGGCATCGCTACCGGCCTCCAGTTTGAGAAGCTGTCGCAAGATCGGCCGCCAGCCAAAATAGGGCGTCGATTTCTCGATGGCGGTTGCGCTTCCCAAGAGCACGGCGTGACCGCTGGCGTCGACGGTCGAAACGAAATGTTCCAGCAGCCTGGACTTTCCGATGCCGGCTTCACCCGACACCAGCGCAAACCGTCCGCTGCCTGCTGAAATGTCGTCGCGGCAGCGCTGGAGGATTGCCTGCTCGCTTTCGCGATTGATCATCCGGCTTGTCGAATGACGGGGCACGTCTTCGGTTGTTACGGTCGGACTGAAGGCAAGCATCGACGCAGCAGCGCCTTTGAGATGAATGTGCGGCAGCAAGTTGAACGCGATGCCCCGGCCTACCGCCTGAGCGGTCAGGGCATCGCATGCGATCTCTTCTTGCGCCGCTTCGGCGAGATGGGCCGCCACGTTCATCGCCTGTCCGAACACACCGAAAGTCTGGGATTGGGCTCCGCCATAATTGCTGCAAAACAACCGGCCCGTGGAAATGCCGACCGAAATCGGAATTCCTTTGGCGGCGAGCTGCCGTTGCATCCGAAGCGACGCCTCGACGGCGCGCAGCGGATCGTCCTCGTGTGCAAAGGGAGTGAGGCCGAAGATGAGGGTCAGCGTCATCCCCTTGTCGTCCATCTGAATCTGATGGATCGACCCTTCGAGCCTCTCCGATACTTGCTGGGCCTCGAATATAAAGCTTTGAATTTTCGTCAGGAACCCAGGCGTGAAATCGAGGTCCGCCAGAGCCACGCGCGCCACCGAGAGCGTTCTAAATTCACCTATCCACGCACGGGCATCGAACAATCGCTGTTGCGAGCCAGCAAGCGACAGCTTCGTTTCGGGAACGCTCGCAAATTGCTCCTGATCCTGCAAGCGATGCGGGTTGCGCATTCGAACCAGCCGCGCGCCATAAGACACGGCTTCGGCATCGCAGACTTCCGACAGGAGTGCGGCTGCGTTTGAACAGAGCCCCACGTCGCCGACTTCGGCACTTCGATAGGCCGCGCCGATGCTGTAAAAAGGATCGCCTACGGCGGCGTAATGCCAGATATCGCGCCAGCCACCCAGCTTGCAGAAGAACACATCCCCCGCCTCGATTGCAGTCCGCTGGCTAATTCCGCCACCGTCGTGCCACGCCGCCAACGCGTCTCTCAAAGCGAGTCCGCATCGGGCGGCTTGATCGGTAGCCGTGGCGAGATCGGGGTCGTCCCAGACCGCGAGAATGGCGTCTCCGGCGAAGGCGACGATGTCACCGCCGTATTGGCTAATGACCTCCGTCAAGATGGCGAAGCAACTATTGATGAAATCCGTCAGTCCCTCAGCACCATCGCCGAGAGCAGCGTCGGTCCGCGCGGTAAAGCCAGCGATATCGACAAGCAACACCGCGGCGCTGCGTGCATCGGCGGATGGACCTGCCGACTGGCCTTCAGAACGCAACCGGGCTTCCACCCATTTGGGGGTGTAGCCTTGTTCTCTCGCGATGGCTCCGGCAGGCATCGGACCGCACTTGCCTCCCTCGAAAGACCAATGGAACCCTTTCCTGAGGGGAAAATCAATGAATGACCGATTGTGCGGGCTTCGCGACGGCTCCAGCCAGGGCTCAAACGCGGCCGTCAACGCGCGGGGGTTGAGCAAGCGCGAGCGGGAATACCTCGCTGAACGTGTGCGATTTCGATCAAATTTTTCAATTCTTCGACTTAAAAATCAAGCGTTCAAGGAGGATGTCTGACTCAGGGCATTTCCGTTCAAAAACGGCGCGCTCCGTGCAGGGCGACGAGAAGTCGCACCCCCGGAGCAAGCTCCAGTGAACGGCTTCACACTCCGATCACTCCCATATTCTTGCCGAGCTATTTCAATTAGCCGCTCTGACGGCATCGTACGGAAACCTCGACGGGCTCCTTGAGCTGCGCTTCGATCCGTGAAATCTCGTCGATCGGGTTGTCCTCGTCCGTTAGATTCAAGATCGATATCCGGTAGGTTCGCGTCGTG
>Ga0193717_1002684_pt1 | contig 10169 bp, 9 predicted proteins | sample U2c2metaG_FD_145900 | JGI IMG/M metagenome (GOLD analysis project Ga0193717, IMG submission 145900) | Soil microbial communities from a riparian zone of the East river system, Colorado, United States - U2c2 | ecosystem: Environmental > Terrestrial > Soil > Riparian zone | place: USA: East River...
GTTCGATCGCCGTCACCACGGCGTCCAGCATGTCCTGGTCGCGAAACGGCTTGGTCAGGAAATCGACCGCTCCGCTCTTCATGGCCCTGACGGTCATTGGAATGTCGCCGTGGCCGGTCATGAAGATGATTGGAATGTGAATGTTCGCCTTGGCCAGTTCGGTTTGAAAGTCCAGCCCGCTCAATCCAGGCAACCTGACGTCGAGGACGAGGCAACTGGCGACATCCGGAAGCTTGCTTTTCAGCATTTCGGACGCCGAGCCGAACACCTCAACCTCCAGCCCTACCGATTGAAACAGATTGCCGAGCGCCCGCTGCATCGATGGGTCATCTTCGACGATGAAGACGAGCGGCTCCCTTTTGCTCGCGGAGTCGTTTGACGATTTTGGGGGCAGGGTCACGACGCCTCCTCCTGATGCGGGGGCAGGATGAATTGAAACGTCGCACCCGGCCCCTCATTGGGGCAAGCAGAAAGCCGCCCCCCGTGAGCTTCAACGATCGAACGGCAGATCGAGAGTCCCATGCCCAGGCCACTGGATTTGGTGGTGAAGAAGGCGTTGAACAGCCGGTTTGCATTCTCGGCCGATATCCCGATTCCGCAATCCGTCACACTGACGCATACGTGTTGCGTTTCGTCCTGACTCGACCGGATCACCAGGTCGCGCGGCCGCTCGGCGATCGGCTGCATCGCCTCAATACCATTCATCACCAGATTGATGATCACCTGCTGCAGCTGGACCCGATCCCCCATGATCGTGGGGAGAGCCGGTGCAAACTCCGTCCGCAATGATACCCCGTGATTGCCCAACTCTCGCTGCACCAGCGCGATCGCCTCCCTGACGACATTATTGACGTCGAGCGGCACCTTCTCAATGTCGGTTTTGTTCGCGAGCGCCCGAACGCGGCGGACCACGTCGCTGGCCCGGCAGCCGTCATTGATGACCCATTCCACCGAACGGCGCGCGGCGACCAGGTCAGGGGTATCGCGGTCGAGCCAGCGCAGACAGGCTTCGGCGTTGGCGACGACGGCGGCGAGCGGCTGGTTTACTTCATGGGCGATGGAGGCCGTCAGTTCGCCCAGCGTGATCACGCGGGTTACATGTGCGAGTTCCGTGTGCGCCTCGCGTAGCGCCTGTTCGGCATGATTTGCGCGGATCGTCGCGGTAATGTCGGTGCCGGTGCCCCGATAACCAAGAAACTTGCCGCTTGCGTCAAAAAATGGCTTGCCGCTTGACCGGACATAGACCGGAGATCCGCTCTCGCTTACGGTGCTGTAGACGAAATCGCGAAACGGCCGGCGTGCGTCGTGCATCGCGCGGTGCAGCTGCCATTTTTCGGGTTCGGATTCGACATCGGTTGCAATGTCCCAGCGGAACACGCCGGTCAGGCCGGAGGCCGCGATTCCAACAGCGTTGAGATGGTCTGAGACGCGGGTGACTCGGTGGTCCGGTCCGGTTTCCCAGAACCAGTCGGAGGCCGTTTCGGCATAGTCGCGAAAGCGCTGTTCGCTTTCGCGAAGTGCTTCCTCGGCCCGCTTGCGGTCCTCGATGTCGGTAGACGACCCGTACCATTTGACAATATTGCCGGCCTCATCGCGTAGCGGCTCGGCCCGAAACAAGAACCAGCGATATTCACCATCGAAGCGCCGCAGCCGGGCTTCAAGCTCGCCTGGCATGCCGGACTCCCGTATCGCGCTCCACTTCTGCAACATGCCCTTCTTGTCGTCTGGATGAAACGCGCGAGGCCAGCCGGTTTCGGCCTGGTCCAATGAGAGGCCGGTATAATAAAGCGCCTGATGATTAAGGAAATCGGGGATACCTTCCGGTCCGGCGCGCCAAACGAGTGTCGGAATTGTGTCGATGACCAGTTGAAGGCGATCTTCGGACTTCTTGATCTCGTCGAAGGCCCTTTGCAATTTCTGCCTGGCTTCGTATTGCTCGGTGACATCCAGATGCGTACCGATCAATTCGACCACTTCGCCGTCGCTATTGACGACGGGGTGCCCAACGGAATGTACGCGCCTTGTCGATCCGTCCGGAAAGGCTATCCGAAAATCAACTTCGAAGTCTGCTTTCTCCTGGATAGCTCTGGACGCCGCTTCGATATTGCGAGGCCTGTCTTCCGGAAAAATACGATCCCGGAAGGCTTGCAGCGGCACATCGCCCTCGCCAGGATCGAACCCAAACAGGTTGTACATTCCGGCCGACCGATACGCCCACTTTCGACCGCGCACGTCCCAGGCCCAGCTGCTTGTATGACTCAAATGCTGGGTTTCGGCGAGATAGGCCTCGCTGCGCCGCAGCTTCCGTTCCGCTTCCTTTGCAACGGTAACGTCCGTCACCGCCCCGAGAAACTCGATGCTACCGGATGCGTCCCTCGCGGCCCGAGCTACGGCGTGGACGTATTTCACCGACCCGTCCAGCATCAGCAATCGATATTCATGATCGAAATCCTTTCCGGCGCTTGACGCATCGCCGATGGTCTTTTGCACGGCAGCGCGATCTTCCGGATGCGTGCGTTCAACAACCATATCGATGGTGACGGCCGACCCTTCGTCATATCCGAAAATCCTGAAGGTTTCCTTTGACCAAATAATTTCGCCAGTAGCGACGCGCCAGCCGAAGCTACCCGTCCGGCTCAATTCCTGTGCCTGGGCCAAATACGCTTCGCTCTGCTGCAGAGCGCTTTCGGTCTGCTTGCGCTCGGTGATATCTTCGCATGCGATCAGAACGACTGGTTGGTCGTTAGCCCGCTGCATGGCTTTGGCGTTTTCGCGTACCCATAGCACTGAGCCATCCTTGCGAACCTTGCGGATTTCCCAGGTGTGCGATTGGCCGATAGTTTCCAGGCAGATCGCTACATTTCTCCGGGCGACCTGCCGGTCTTCCTCCAAAACGACGTCCAGCACAGAATGACCCAACAGGTCAGTGGCCGAACAGCCGAGTTGCTCCGTGCCAAAAGCGTTCACCGACAAGACGGTTCCGGTCGCATCGGCCATGAAGTACATAACCGGGTTGTGCTCGAAGAACTCTCTCCATTGTTTCTCGCTGTCGCGTAAGTAGGCCTCGCTAATCCGGAGATTGGTTTCGGCCTGGAGGGCTGCCTCCGTTCGCTCGCGGGCACTTCGTATCAAGCGCATCACGATCAGCGAAGTAAGCAAGAAGGCGACCACCACCAGCATATGTTGCGGGTCGTCCATACGGAAATCGAAGATTGGCGGAGCAAAGAAGTATACCAAACCTGCAACAGCCAAGACTGCAAGCAGCGCCGATGCGATGAAGCTGCCCATCAGGGAGAACAGCACGATTACAATCAGATAGACGAAGGCGGTCGTGGCGAGGTCGACGTGAAGCCAAAAGAACGCCAAGGTCACGAGTGCCAGCGCAATACTTCCGAGGAAGAACTGCGGGGCTGAACTCCGAAAATTCATGATCTGATTACGCATCATCGCAGAGCGTCCCGGGTCTCCGGCAAACAAGATTAGAGCATCTTAAAGAAATCCGGTACTTCGATTGCCTCAATAAGAGGCCGCGCTCCGAGGTCCCCGGGGCCGAATTGCGGTGTCTGCTCAAGGGCAACCCAACTAAACCTTCCGTCTAGTCCAGCCAAACCTCTGTCTAGTTGTGCCGCCGATCGGCCGCACCTAGGTTTGCATCAAGCAGATCGGCCGCGTTGCGTTTTCGCGCGTGTGACTGCCAAGGCGGACGGCTTCGCGCCCCCTTATCCCCCTCCCTGATCAAGGCTGGCGGGAGCCGTCCGTCTCCTCGCCGCCGGCTGGGCCATTGTTGCGGACCTTGCATCTTCCAGGTTTCCGTGGCCCGCGATTTCCAAGCAGATCGCCTCGTGCTGCCGCTCCCGCTGAATCCGGCAGGTCGAGCCCTGAAGGCAAACACCACAAACCTCCGTATAGCGCCTCCGATCCCTTCTTATATCGCACGCTTACCTACGTACGATTGAGCCGTCCGTCTTAATCCTCCTAGTCTCGCTCACAGTCGGAGAGTCGATTGCAGGTGACGGCATGTCCACGAGCCCGGTCAAAGAGATTGAGGTCAACCGCAGTGAGACCGCGGGGCAAACTCGCGTCTGTGTCCCCTCGGCAAATGACGTTCGCGGCAACGGAGAAGTCCGCGGCGTCACCGTCAGCAAGCGGCACATGAGAGTCAAGCTCTGCCCGCGGTGTCCTTATACGCCGCGAGACTTGGCAGGCCATTACGACCCCGAGGGGATTCTTCACGCGTGCGCGAAGTGCGACGGCCAGGAGGCGAGCACCAACCACTACCCACGCAAAGCCCAGAGGAGACAGCAATGCGTAACAGTCCCCAATATCCATGTAACAGCGCAGCCAAGCGTTGCGCGATCTGCGACGGAAGGTTTGGCCTCATCCGCTACTACTCCTGGCAAACCGCCCTCTGTTCAAAGAAGTGCGCTGACCGCTTCAAGACGCGCCGGGACGGCGACCGCAGATGGCTGCGTCGCCTTCAAGCCGCCGCCTGAGAACCGTCGGGTCGAGCGGCACGCGGCGAATTTCCGAGCTCCGGGGCTCCGGACCAGGGAGATCGCGCAATGAACCTGCTGGGCAAACTCTTCCTGGGCAGCTGTCTTTGCTGTTCGTTGCCGATGCCGGTCCAGGCGCAGGACGGCCACGGCCACGCCGGGCTTAGCAGGCATCCGCCACAGGATCAGATCCTGCACGAGAAATTCTATTCGACATGGCGCATGCCCGACAAGCCTTCGGTCAGCTGTTGCAATGATGCGGACTGCTACCCGACTGAAATCAAATACGTCAACGGCGACATCTACGCAAAACGCAGGGAAGACGGAGAGTACATCCGCATTCCAGCTGAGAAGATAGAGCGGAACAGGGACAATCCCGATGGCAGAAACCACCTCTGCGCCCCGCCGCCCAGCGCATTCCGGCCATCGGATACGGTTTTCTGCTTCGCACTCGGAGGCGCAACATGAGGTTCATACTGGTGAATGGCAGGACGCGGTGCCGGCAGTCCTTCTGTGCGCGGTGCAGTGAGGCAATCGGGGCAAACTACCTGCGCGAAGTCGGGACGGACCTCATCTACTGCGATCATGACTGCTACGCCGATCATTGCGAGCGCGCCGTCCTGGCGCTGACAAATTATGTGAAAGCGTCGTGAGCAGCCCATTCGCCCCGTCGAGACGAGTCCGCAGTCGAAGGAAAGGACATTGCGATGAGAGCTTGTAACACCAGCCGCACACCCGATCGGGCGGATTTGGCATTCGTCACCGTTGATTCAAGGGCCTCGGAGCCGAGATCAGCCGCAATACATTTGCTGAACTCATCGACCAGACCCGGAGAGCGCCGGAGCTCCGTTCGGAGCGCGCGGATGCCGTCAACGCCGCCGAATGAAATGGCGGAGCTTCTAGGCGACATCGAAGGCTTGCCCATTGTGGTTCGTTTCCTCGTCAAAGACCTACTCGCTGAACTGCAATCCGCTGTCCTCGCCAAAGGTACCGACATTCACTTACTGCTGTCGAGCGCACTGGAGAAGATGATTGATCGGATGCATGGATCGTCCCTGGCACATGACGAACCCTCAGAACAGGCGCGCGCGGCAATTGAACCGCTATCAAGCCGAGCACCTTCGGTCCGGCCGCCGGCCCCGCCGAACGAAACGTCGCTGCGCGTCGGGCCGCTGGAGCTCGATCTGCTCGATCGAACGGCAAAGCGCGGCGACCGCAAGATCGATCTGCGGCCGCGCGAGTTTCAGTTGCTCAAATACATGATGCAACGGAGCGGCAGATTGCTGACGCGGGCAACCCTCCTGCAAGAGGTATGGCACTATCGATTCGTCCCTGAAACCAACCTTGTCGATGTTCATATGGGCCGGCTGCGCCGCAAGGTCGACGGCGCGAACGAGCTTCCGATGATTCGCAACGTGCGCGGCGCCGGTTTCGTTCTGGGTGCTACTCCCGTCTCACACGATTCACAGCCGACGCCCGCCGAACAATCCATAGCGTCGCTGTTTCAGAAAGCACGTTGCAATACCAACCGATAGCGCCAGCCGCAACACGTCCTAAGGAGCAATTCAATGAGCAATGAGACCAAACGCCCGCCGCTATCCCATGCGTCGGGTACACCGGTCACGGACAATCTCAACATCCAGACGGCCGGGCCGCGAGGGCCGGCGCTGTTGCAGGACGTGTGGCTGCTCGAAAAACTGGCGCATTTCGCGCGCGAAGTGATTCCGGAGCGCCGCATGCATGCCAAGGGCTCCGGGGCCCACGGCACCTTCACCGTCACGCATGACATCACGCGCTACACCAAGGCGAAAATCTTCTCGAAGATCGGCAAGCAGACCCCGATGTTCGCCCGCTTCTCCACCGTCGCAGGCGAGCGCGGCGCCGCCGACGCCGAGCGCGATATCCGCGGCTTCGCCCTGAAGTTCTATACCGAAGAGGGCAACTGGGACATGGTGGGAAACAACACGCCGGTGTTTTTCTTCCGCGATCCGTTGCGCTTCCCCGACCTCAACCACGCCATCAAGCGTGACCCGCGAACCGGCATGCGCAGCGCCGACAATAACTGGGACTTCTGGACACTGCTGCCTGAAGCGCTGCATCAAGTCACGATCGTGATGAGCGAGCGCGGCATTCCCCGGAGTTTCCGCCATATGCATGGCTTCGGCAGCCACACCTACAGTTTTATCAATGCCGCGGACGAGCGCATCTGGGTCAAGTTCCATTTCCGCACCCAGCAGGGCATCCAGAACCTCACGGACGCGGAAGCCGAAGCCCTCGTCGGCAAGGACCGCGAGAGCCATCAGCGGGATCTTTTCGGCAGTATCGAGCGCGGGGATTTCCCACGCTGGACGCTCTTCATCCAGGTGATGACGGATGCTGAGGCGAAGGCTTTTCCGTTCAACCCGTTCGACCTGACCAAGGTCTGGCCCAAGGGCGATTTCCCGTTGATCGAGGTCGGGTATTTCGAGCTCAACCGGAATCCCGAAAACGTCTTCGCCGATGTCGAGCAGGCGGCGTTCTCACCCGCCAACATCGTGCCGGGCATCAGCTATTCACCGGACAAGATGCTGCAGGGGCGTCTGTTCTCCTACGGAGATGCGCAGCGCTACCGCCTCGGGGTCAATCACCACCACATCCCGGTCAACGCGCCAAAATGCCCATTCCACAGCTATCATCGTGACGGCGCGATGCGCACCGACGGCAATCTCGGGAGAACTCCGACCTACTTCCCCAACAGCCGTGGCGAGTGGACCGACCAGTCGCAGCTTAATGAGCCGTCCCTCGAGATCAGCGGCGCTGCCGCCCACTGGGACCACCGGGTGGATGACGATCACTGGCAGCAGCCGGGCGATCTGTTCCGCAAGATGAATCCGCAACAGCAGCAGACGCTGTTCGACAACACGGCCCGCCAGGTCGGCGGCGCCGCGAAGCACATTCAGGAGCGTCATATCGCCAATTGCGCCAAGGCCGATCCCGCCTATGGCGCAGGTGTCGCGAAGGCGCTGGGCAGCAATTTCACAGCGCAGACGATGGCCGCGGAGTAGGTCGCGGCCCTCGCCGGCTGGCGGCAGTGCGCCGTCGGCCGTCCGCAAACGGCGCAGCGTGGACGATCAGCCCATGACAGGGGAGCCAGCAAATGTTCGACTATGAGGGCAGTTTTCAATCTGCCATTGCCGCGCTGAAAAGGGAGCGCCGCTATCGCGTGTTCGCCGACCTGGAGCGCAAGGCGGGACAGTTCCCCCATGCGCTCTGGAACAGCCCGAGCGGCAAGCGCGATGTCGTCGTGTGGTGCTCGAACGACTATCTCGGCATGGGCCAGCACCCAAAGGTAATCGAAGCAATGTGTTCCGCTGCGCGCACGATGGGCGCGGGCGCCGGCGGAACGCGCAACATCTCCGGTACGAACCGGGCGCTGGTAGAGCTGGAAGCCGAACTTGCCGACCTGCATGGCAAGGAAGCGGCGCTGGTTTTCACATCGGGCTATGTGTCCAACCATACCGGGATCGCGACCATCGCGAGGCTTCTTCCGAATTGCCTGATCCTGTCCGATGCGTTCAACCACAATTCGATGATCGAGGGCGTGCGTGGCGCCGGCTGCGCCAAACAGATCTGGCGCCATAACGATCTTCAACACCTGGAAGAGCTGCTTTCCCGCGCGGCAGCTGGCCGGCCAAAACTGATCGTGTTCGAGAGCGTCTATTCGATGGACGGCGATGTCGCTCCACTCGAGGCGATCTGCGATCTCGCAGAGCGCTATAACGCGATGACCTATCTGGACGAGGTGCATGCCGTCGGCATGTATGGGCCGCGCGGCGCCGGAATCGCCGAGCAAGAAGGCGTGATGGCGCGCATCGACGTCATCGAGGGAACGCTTGCCAAGGCCTTCGGAACGCTCGGCGGCTATATCGCCGCCAGCAGCGCCGTCGTGGACGCGGTCCGATCCCACGCTCCCGGATTTATCTTTACGACGGCCTTGCCTCCCGCGGTGGCCGCGGCTGCGACAGCCTCGATCGGCCATCTCAAGACATCCGATGCAGAGCGCGCGGGTCAGCGCAGCGCCGTGGCAGCGACCAAGGCGGCGCTGCGAAACGCCGGCCTGCCGGTGCTGGTGACGGAGACGCATATCGTACCGGTCATGGTCGGCAATCCCGACCTGTGCAAACAGGCGAGCGACCTCCTGCTTGACCGGCATGGAATCTACATTCAGCCGATCAATTATCCGACGGTTCCCCGCGGCACCGAGCGATTGCGGATTACCCCCACCCCGGCGCACGATGTTCGGCTGATCGGACAGCTAGCTGCCGCCATGGTCGCGGTGTGGCGGGAGCTCGATCTTCCAATGGGAAGAGACTGCCAGCCTGAAGTGCCGCGAGCACAGACGGTCGCGGCCGGCGGCTAACCTCGCCGCGGCTCTGCTCGAGCCAAGTGATCGCCGAGTTTCCAGAATGACAAAGGCGAAGCTGCCGAAGCAGCCTCGCCTTTGTAACGTGGTCACCTTAGTCCAGGAACGTTGCCTGGCCAGTTAACCCGCGGAAATGCAGGACTTTTGTTAGTTGTAGCCGCTGGTACCCGGCGAAGAGCCGCCGAACTGGGAGTCGCCGGTGCCGCTCAACGTGGTCGGGCCGTCGGCATTGCCGTTCGGATTGCCGTAGTTCGGATGCAGCTGGACCATCGGGGCAGCATCGCGATCGGTCCTCACGACCGACTTATGATGAACCGGGTTTGCAAGGGCGACGGTAGCCGAGAGCGCGAACGCCGAGGCTAATGCGATTGTGGTGAGTTTCATGGTTGTATCCTTTGTAGATCGTTGTGCCCCTCTGGCCTTTAGATAAGAGACAATTTCGACCGTCCCACTAAACTCTTCTTTAAAAGCGATAGACGCGCGCTCGATGCGACCAGAGTGATGCCGCGAACCGCAAAGCCGTTATGAATCCTTTTATAATCGCGCTAGCGAGTTTGGCTCACCATCTAAACGGTTGGGGCATCCAGGTCTCTGGAGACCAACCATGAAGACGACTTCGACGATCGCGATGGCCGCAGCGGTCGCTTTGTCCGCTGTTGCTTTCGCCGCAACGCCGGGAGCGGCAAAGGCGGGCCCTATCGTGCCTCCGGGGCGCGACTGCCTGTCATATGACGAAGGCGGCACGGATTGCAGCTTCACGAGCTACGCGCAGTGCCTGGCGACGGCTTCGGGCATCGCCGCCGAATGCTATGGCGACACGTCCCGCGACGACGAAGCTTCACGCAACCGCGGCAGGGCCGGCGAATACCAGGCTCCTGCATTCTGACGGCGCATCGACGGATCAGGCAGCTGCTCAGGCCAGTTGGCTGTCGGGACAAATAATCTCCAGCCGGCCGCCCCTGCCCGAGTGGATCGCGAGACGGAAGCCGTGCAGCTTGACGATCGCGGCCACCAGATTGAGGCCAAGGCCCACGCCCGGCGTGTTTCGTATCTTGTCGGAACGATAGAAGCGCCGCAGCACCGCTTCGCGCTCCTGTTCGCTGATGCCGCAGCCGGTATCCGTGATGCGCACGATGGTTTCGTGGTCGCCCCGTAACAATTCGATCTCCACCTTGCCGCCCTCCGGGGTAAACTTGATGGCGTTATCGACAAGATTGGCGACCGCCTCTAACAACAGATCGCGGTCGCCGCGCACGTAAAGCCGGTGTCGCACC
>Ga0193717_1002685_pt1 | contig 10169 bp, 10 predicted proteins | sample U2c2metaG_FD_145900 | JGI IMG/M metagenome (GOLD analysis project Ga0193717, IMG submission 145900) | Soil microbial communities from a riparian zone of the East river system, Colorado, United States - U2c2 | ecosystem: Environmental > Terrestrial > Soil > Riparian zone | place: USA: East River...
CATGGAGTACGACAGCAGGGCGCCGTTCCTGGCGCACAACCTGAAGCTGCTCAAGGACACCGAGTACCTGCAGCAGAAGGGACGCCGCGTCGACCTGCTGGGTGACGAGACCCAGTTGTACGCGTTCTTCGACGCGCGAGTCCCCGAAGGCATCTCGACGGGTGCGGCCTTCGAGCGTTGGCGCCGTGACGCCGAAGCAAAGAATCCAAAGATCCTGTGGCTCACGGAACAGGACATCGCACCCGGCGAAGCCGAGCTCGATGCCGAGCAATTTCCCGACCATCTCTCCGCGGGGCCGCTGGTGATCCAGCTGCGCTATCGCTTTGAGCCTGGCCACGAAGACGACGGCGTATCCGCGCACATTCCGCTGCATGTACTGAACCAGCTACCGGAGGAGGCCTTCGAGTGGCTGGTTCCGGGCCTGCTCGACGAGAAGATCGAGGCGCTGGTCCGTTCGCTGCCGAAGAATCTGCGCGTGCATTTCGTGCCGGTGCCGGACGCGGTCGCGCGCGTGCTGCCGCTGCTCGTGCGGGGAGTCGGCTCGCTGTACGCACAGCTCGCCGATGCACTGCTGCGCACCGGCGGAGTGCCCGTGCCGCGCGATGCGTTCCGCGAGGACCTTCTGCCGCCGCACCTGCGCGTGAACTTCGTGCTGCTCGACGATGCGGACAAAGTCATTGCGCGGTCGCGCAGCCTCGCTAGCCTGCGCGGCAAACACGCCGGCGCCTCGCAGCAGCACTACGCGAAGCAATCGCAGCTCACGACGGGCGCCAAGACCTGGGTGTTCGGCGATTTGCCGGACAAACAGGACGTCACGCAGGCGTCGCGTGCGCAGATCGGTTATCCCGCGCTGGTCGACGAAGGCGAAAGCGTGGGCCTGCGTGTGTTCGCGACGCCGGCCGAGGCACGAATCAGTCATCAGCGCGGCTGCGCCCGTCTCATCCGGATCGTGATGGCGCGTGACTATCGTAGCGACGCGATCTTCCCGTCAACGTGCAGGGCGAGATGGTGTACCGCGGGCTGGCCGCACATCCGCTTCTGAACCCGGACCTCGTCGCCGGGCGCGATCTGCGCGACGACCTGCTCGACCGCATCACGATGACGGTGTTTCTCGAAGGCCGCGAGCCGCTGCGTAGCGGCGCGGCCTTCGATGCACGCATCGCCGAGCTGCGCGGTGGCCTTGGGCTGCCGGCACTCGAGATCTCGCGGACGGTGCAGGGCGCGCTGGAACAGTTGGCGCGGATCCAGGCCGCGCTACCGAAGGTCGCTGCGCCGGCAGCCACCGACATACGGTCACAGCTTGCCTGGTTGGCGCCGGCCGGTTTTCTGCTGACAACGCCCCGGGAGCGGCTGCAGGAATTTCCCCGTTACCTCAAGGCGATCGAGCAACGAATCGAGAAGCTAGGCCGCGATTCACGGCGCGACGCCCAGCTCACCGCCGAGATTGCCCCGCTCGAGACTCGCTACCGCGAGCGCGTCAAGGCGGAGCGGGGCCTGCGCCCGCCTGGCGAGGACGAATTCCGCTGGATGCTCGAGGAGTTCCGGGTATCGTTGTTCGCGCAGCAGCTCGGGACGCGCGCTACAGTTTCGGCGCGGCGCCTCGGTGACGCCTGGATCGTGAGGGAACGATTGTCGTTGGAGTGAACCGCGAGGAACATCATGTTCGCGATCAAAGCCCAAATTACCGACCTGCGCGCAACGTCGTTCGTATTCAACCGGCAAAAAACGATGTACGGAGGCAAACTCATTGCCCCTGGCGATGTGATCTTCGTCTTCGCCAGTGAGAACGAAGGCGGTCCGGGGCTCATTGCAAGGGGCGTGGTCACCTCGGCCAAGGCGATCGCCAGGAAACCGGGCATCGAACGTCAAACGCCGCGCGTCAGCATCACCGTCAAGCGCACCGCGCGCGCGAAGCGGCGCCTGGGGCGCAGCGAGCTCAAACAATTGCCGGACTCCGAACTCAATTTCAAGTTCTATCGCCAGGCGACGAACAAGATCGTCGGCATCTCGGATGAAGCGGCGACCTTCCTCGCCGGATTCCTTTAGCTTGAAGGACAGACATATGAGGTTCATCAGTCGTTTCATCGCCGCGTTCACGCTGATTGGCGTGCTGGGCATGTCCGTGGCTGATGCCGCTGCGCCCGCCGAGCCGATGACGGAGCTCGACGCTTGGAACGCGGCCAAGCTCATGGGCCTGGGTGTCAACATCGGCAACACGCTCGAGAACACCACGCAGTGGGAAACCGGCTGGGGCAATCCCCGCATCACCAAAGCGTATGTAGATAGTCTGGCGGCGCTCGGATTCAAGACGGTCCGGCTTCCGGTGGCCTGGGATACGTATTCGCGTGATGGCGTCGTACAGCCGGACAAGCTCGCGAGAGTGGCTGAGGTGGTCGACTGGATCACGGCGGCCGGGATGTTCTGCGTTCTGAACATTCACTGGGACGGCGGGTGGATCGACTCCAGCCAGAAGGAACGATTTCCCAAGACCTACGCCACCTTCAGCGAGGAAGCGGAACGCAAGTACCGTTCGTACTGGAACCAGATCGCCACCTTCTTTGCCGGCAAGAACGAGCGCCTCATCTTCGAGGCGCTGAATGAGGAAACGAACTTCGAAAACACGGGTTCACCCAAACAGGCCTACGCCACGCTGACCCGGGTGAATCAACTTTTCATCGACACCGTGCGCAAGGCCGGCGGCAACAATGCCAAGCGCCTGCTCATCGTGACTGGCTACTCGACCGACATCACCAAGACCGCAAGCCCGGAATATGTGCTGCCTGCCGACACCGCTGCGCACAAGCTCTTGATCTCCGTGCACTACTACACGCCGTGGCCGTTTGCCGGCATGACCGAGGACGCGAGCTGGGGCAAGGTGCAGCCCACGTGGGGGAGCAAGAGTGACGTCGCCGAACTGAACCGGCTGTTCGACGCCATGCAGGAATTTTGTTCGCGCAACGACATTCCGGCCTTCATCGGAGAATTCGGTGTGACCAACAAGAAGGAAGAAGCGTCTCGCGTTCGCTGGATGTCGGCCGTGGTTCAGGCGTCGCTCACTCGCAAGATGGTTCCGGTGCTTTGGGAGACGGGCGGTGACATTTCCCGGTATCAGCCGTACGCGCCGAGTTCCGCCCTGCGCCAGGCAATGCCACTGAACAGGTAGTTACTCCACATAACGCGCGACCCACTGCAAATAGGCTTTCTCGGATTGAAGGCTGCAATGCTTGGCGCGAATTCAGGCGCGAACACGTGCCAGCAGACCATCCTTGGCCATTGCTGAAGCCACACTTGAAGAAATAACATCGGTCAATGCTCAGGGTAGTCAAGGAGTTGCCGATGGTGACGCCGCTATTGGACAGTAGACGACCAGTAACTCGGCTCTATTTACTGTCCGATAATCTATAGTTAGAGGGCGCGCGACGTGCACACTAGCGACGGCATTGTCTGGGGAAACTTGCGGCGCCCAGCACTCCTAACTCCGGTCATTGCGACCATCTCTTTGCAGGTGATTGAGGCGATAAGATCACCTTCGGATGTTTCTTTTGCTGGACCGGATTGGATTGTTCTCGCTTTATTTGGCACTTTCTTTGCAGTTATCCTTGTCACCGTCTTCGGCCTGATACCAATGATAGTTGGCGCGGTAAGCTTGATAGCCGTTTGTAGCGTCCTTCCAGGATGGCTCGCGAGAATCGCGGCATTGCGAATGGCGATAGGCGGACTAATCGGTTGCCTTATTGGCTTGCCATTCACGTATGTATTGAATTTTATTCTTTCCGCTAGCTCCGAACCTAGGTTCAGCTATCTATCAATGCTCTTTGCATGCGTGGTATCGGGCGGATTCTGTGCAGCGTTCTACTCAGATTCACCGGCCGATGCGCCCTCTAACAAATCGCTGGAGCGGACGCGTGAAGGATAAAGTGCCAAGCTCATACGTCGGCGTGCGCGCCGCTCAGCTCAACCGTTAGGCGCTCGGGCACCGGTTGGAGGCATCATGCAGCTAGCTCAAACGGGAAGTCGTTGGATATTGCGATTCGACAGCTTTTTCCTCGGCCTCGCTGGGACCGTCGCAATGATCGCGGAAACAGTTGGCCATTTTCTCGGCCTAGGTCCATTGGCGGAAACTCGTGGATCTCCTCATACAATCGGAGGATTCGAGGCACACGGGCTCGCCGTTCTTATTGCCATCCTGTTGTTCCATGGCGCCACAACAGCCGATCGAAAGCTATGGCATGTCGTGGGTTTGACTACTCACCTGTTCCTGGCATCGGCAAATCTGTTGTATTGGTCGTCGTTCGTTTTCCACGGGCTGTTGCCAGTAGGTATTGTCAGCACCGTCTTGCACATCATCCTTGTTGTCGCACATGCGGCTTGCCTATGGAGGCTCGCACCTAACAAGCCGCTGGAGCCCACGCGTGAAGAATAGACATCCACTCATCCGAATTTCCCTCATTCGAACCCTGACATGGCTGATGCCAATGGCCTTGTTCTCTTCTCTTGCCGCAGCCCAGTCGGCAAATCCTTTCGTCCCCAAAGAATTCGCGGTCCCCGCGACTCTGGAAACCAAGGAGTTTCGGTTGCGGATGCTCACGGTCAATGATGTGGTAAAGGACTTTGACGCCGTCATGACGAGTGTCGAGCACCTCAAGACGATCTGGCCCGATGGGTCCTGGCCCGAGGGCCTTACATTTGAACAAGACTTGATTGATCTTGGGTGGCACCAGAAGGAGTTTCAGAGGCGCCGCTCCTTTGCCTACACGGTTGTAACTCCCTCGGAGTTGCAAGTCACAGGATGCGTCTACATCAATCCGACTCCAAAGCGTGGGTACGACGCGGTGGTGTATCTCTGGGCGAGGCAAAGTGAGCTCAAAGGCGGGCTCGAGACTCGTCTATATGCCGCAGTTCGCGAGTGGGTCGCGAAGGAATGGCCTTTCAAGAAGGTGGCGTATCCCGGTCGTGATATCGATTGGAAAACTTGGCAGAGTCTTCCCGATGAAAAGCGTTGATAAGATTCCGAACCCGACAGATCCCTATCACGCGCACGTCTACTACGACCGGGATACCTGGGACGTCGCGCGGCAGCTGCACCAGGAACTCACTGACATGCTGGTGAGCGGCACGTTGGCAAACCTGATGCTGGTCGGAAAGATGTATGAGACCGGAGTCGGGCCACACCCCAAGCCGCAATTCGAAATCCAGTTTCTCGCCTCCGCAGTGCCGGACATCACCCGAATCCTCAAAGAAACCGGGCTCACTTCGCTGATCCATCCGCTGACCGACGACGATCTCGCGGATCACACCACGCTTGCGGTCTGGCTCGGCGAGCCCATACCGCTCGATGTGTCGGTTCTCGATCCGCCGGGGCAGAATCAGGGAATTGCGCGATTCGGAAAAGTCGACTTCTAGGGAGGCCTGCTCCAATGAAACGATTGGCGAATATCTCCGGTTTGTCGGCAGCCCTGTGTCTCTCGCTGGCCGCCTGCGCGTTCAATGACGACGACAAATTGCCAGAGTGGCTAGCTACGCAGATTGCCCAGTACGAAGCGGGGCCCGCCGAGGGCGCACCGATGGAGATCTGGAAGATCAGCTACAAAGGAAAGCCCGCTTTCTACTTCCGTTCCGCGTGTTGCGACGCGCTCAATCCGTTGCTCAACTACAAGGGCGAGGAGATTTGCAGTCCTGACGGCGGTTTCACCGGCCACGGTTCTGGAATCTGCCCGGTGACGTCCGACTTCGACAGTCCTGCGGAGTTTCTCTGGTCTCATCCGGCGGCGCGGCCCTATGAGAAGGTTCGGCCGATCCTCGGCCCACAGCCGCCGTTGTGACGCATGAACGCGCCGCCGGTCAGCATCACGCAGGCAAGGGCAGAGTCGGACATCGCCCTGGTGAAAGAACTCTTCGTGGAGTACGCGGCGTCCATCGGCATAGACCTCGAGTACCAGGGATTCAGCAAAGAGCTCGCTGGGCTGCCTGGCAAATATGCGCCGCCCTCGGGCGATCTTCTGCTGGCCACCACCAATGGAGAGGCGGTTGGTTGTGTGGCTCTGCGGGCGCTCGATCCCGCGAAGCTCGAGTTGAAACGTCTCTATGTACGTCCTTCCACGCGCGGAATGGGCCTCGGCAAGCAACTCGTGGAGGCCGCCATTTCCGCAGCGCGGCAGGGCGGATACGCGGAATTGCGGCTGGACACACTCGAGACCATGGTTCCCGCGCGGGCTCTCTACAGCTCTATGGGATTCGTCGAGATTCCGCCGTATGGTGGCGCCTACCTTCCAGGCACCAAGTTCTACGCGCTCGCTCTGCTCTAATGCACGGGGATCGTCATGCGAAACCGGGTACTCGCAATCTTCACCACATGGCCGTTCGTGCTGGCGCTGGTCTTGCTGCTGGTCAACGACGGGTTGCTGAAGCAGGCGTATCCGGGGCTCATCACCGGAAAGCTCTCGGACTTTGCCGGCATCGCCTTGGTCTCGCTGCCGCTATTCGCCGCGTTCCCACGGCACGTGCGCACTATCTACCTCGCATTCTTCGGCGCCTTCCTCTGGTGGAAGAGTCCGGTGTCGGGCGCATTCATTGCGTTCATGAACGACGTGCAGCCGCTGCGCATCGGCCGCACGGTTGACTATTGGGATCTGCTGGGGCTCGCCATCCTGCCTGCCTGCGCGAAGTTTGCGGCGACCGAGCCGCGCAGCTTCGTGAGCTCGGCGGCACTGCGACGCTGGGTTCTGCCACCGGTGTTCGCGGCAACACTGTTTGGTGTGATGGCCACCTCCACGCCCATGTACCGCAAGGACTTCGACGTACGTGCCGTCGAATCGTCGGCTCCGTTTCCACGTGATGAGATTGTCGATTCGATCAAGAGGATCGCGAAGGCTCGCGGCCTCAAGCCGAGTGAACCGAATCCCCCGCATTGGGAAGGCGCTTTCAAGGGTCGAGGCATTTTCCTGACGTACTCGTTCCGCGAGCCCAACGAAGTCGCCGTCGGTATCCAGGTCGACCCGGGAATGTTTGGTGGCAGCGAGGTACGCAAGGCCGAGGCGCTGCGCGATGAGATCAAGAGAGCGCTGACACTGCGTTTCAAAGGTCTCGAATACACTGAACCGCCGCGCGATCGCTAGGCCACATCGCCCGCGCGCTGCTCACTGCTGCGGTGTGCGCGCGGGCGCGGGCGCGGACTATTCCCATCGAAGATGGTCTGAACGCATCCCTCCAATGTTGATGGAGCGCCGCCTTCTGGTAGTGTTCGCGACGGCCACTGCTCCGGGGGGATACCGTGAAACTGCAAGCCTTCATCATTGCGCTTGTTTTCAGCGCGGCCGCCACTGCCGCGCAACCACCGAAGGTGTTCCTGTGGCCCGAGGGCGCGCCCGGCGCGATGCCCGCCGGCGCACCCGAAACTGTGCGCATCAGCGAGCAGGGCGATCACGTGGTATCGAACGTGCACCGGCCGTCGCTCACTGTCTATCTACCGAAGAAGCACACCGGTGTTTCCGTCATCGTGGTGCCGGGTGGCGGCCATCGCGAGCTGTGGACGGATCACGAAGGCCACAACGTGGCACGTTTCCTCAGCGAACGCGGCATCGCGGCGTTCGTGCTTCAGTACCGGCTGGCACGCGCGCCGAATTCCACGTACACCATCGAGGGCGACGCGCTGAATGATCTCAAGCGCGCGATCCGCACCGTGCGTTTCCGGGCAGACTGGTCGGGCGACACCCGAAAGATCGGCGAGATGGCGGTCTCCGCCGGCGGGCAGCTCGTGGCCCTGGCCGCCACGCGTGCCGACGCGGGCGATGCGGCCGCCAAGGATCCCATCGATCGCGTGGCCTCGAAGCTGGACTTCGCGTCGCTCGTGTATCCCGGGACTTGGCCTGATCTCAATTTCGGCGCGGACACGCCGCCGATGTGGCTGCTGGGCGGCAGTGACGATCGACCGGAGGTCATTTCCGGCATCACGAATATCTATCTGAAATTGCGCGCGGCAAAAGTGCCGGCCGAGCTGCACTTGTACGACGGCGTGCCTCATGGCTTCGGCATGCGTGCCACGCTTACAGGGCCAGTCGCGAACTGGCCGCAGCAGTTCGTCGACTGGTTGAAAGTCTCCAAAATCGTCGTTGAGGGAACTCCGTGAGAAAACAGATTGTTATTGCGGCGCTTGCCGTTTCGTTCATCGCGCCTGCGTTTTCGCAACAAATGCCCGTGGCCGTGCGCTCACCGGATACGCGCGTTACGGTTCGTATCGCTCAGAACGAGTCCGGCCAGCTCACGTACGCCATCGAGCGCAACGGCGAGGCTGTGTTCGCGACGTCGGCGCTTCGCTTGCAGGTCGCCGAGGGCGATGTTTCGAGCGTCGACGTGCGCCAGCTGTGGCCGCGCAGCGTGGACCAGGTGCACAAGCTGGTCGCGACCAAGGCGGCCGAAGCTCGCGATCACTTCAATGAAATCACGATCGATGTCATGCCGCGCTCACGCGCCATGGGGGCGATGAAGTGGGTGTTCCGCGCCTACGACGACGGCGTGGCGTTTCGCTATGTGGTGCCCGGCGATGCCGGCCTCAAGACGCTGAGCGTGGGTTCCGAAGACACGGAGTTCACATTCGGCGCCGACTACGACTGCACGGGCTTTAACGTGGCGCGTGTGGATTCCAGCCACGAGGGCGAGTTCGATGCGATCCAGGCGAGCCGCATCCGCGAGCACAACAACTACGATCTGCCGCTGGTGTGCCGCACGGCGAAGAACGCCTTTGCCATCGGTGAAGCCGACCTGCGCGACTACGGCGGCCTGTATCTCGCCGGGCGCGGCGACGGCCGGCCGGGTGTGCAAGCGCGCGTTTCGCGCCGGCTCGATGATCGCTCGCTGATTGCGCGCGCCGCGATCGGCGCGAACGGTGCGGGCTCGCCGTGGCGCGTGATCATGCTCGGCGATGAGCTCGGCAATCTCATCGAGTCCAATCTCATCGGCAATCTGAATCCGGATCCGGCGTTCGATGCGTCGTGGATCAAGCCGGGTAAGACCGCGTGGGACTGGTGGTCGGGGCCCTATCTTCCACCGCCCGACAAGGGCGGCACTGACATGCCGACCATCAAGCGTTACATCGATTTCGCGTCGAGCTCGGGCTTCGAATACATGATGATCGACGAGGGCTGGTGCCTGAATTCGGGCAGCGGCGGTCGCGCGCCTGATAATGCGGATGTCACAAAGGCGAAGGCGGACATCGACATGCCGGCGCTGGTGGCTTACGCCGCGAAGAAGAAGGTGCGGCTGTGGCTGTGGGTGCAGTGGTCGCTGCTCGACCGCCAGATGGACGCCGCGCTCGCGCAGTACCAGAAGTGGGGTATTGCCGGCATCAAGGTGGACTTCATGGATCGCAACGACCAGCAGATGGTTGACTACTATCACAAGCTCATGGCGAAGGCCGCCGGGCACAAGCTGCTGGTCGACATGCATGGCGCCTATCCACCGGCGGGCTTGAACCGCACCTATCCCAACTACCTCACCCAGGAAGGCATCATGGGTGCGGAGTACAACAAGTGGAGCCGGCGCGTCACCGCCACGCACAACGTGAGCCTGGCGTACACGCGCATGTTGTTAGGACCCGTGGACTACACGCCGGGCGGCTTCCGCAATAAGACGCCCGAGACGTTCGAGGTAGTCAATTCGCCGCCGCAGGTGCAGACCACGCGCGGGCATGGCCTCGGCATGTTCGTGGTGTACGAGAGCCCGTTCCAGATGGTGGCGGACAGCCCGGACGTCTACGAGAACGCGGCGGGCTTCGATTTCGTGAAGCTGGTACCGACGGCGTGGGACGAGACGCGATTTCTGGCGGGCGACATCGATGACTACGTGGTCGTTGCGCGGCGCAAAGGTAAGGATTGGTACATCGGCGCCATGGGCAACGAGAAGCCGCATGCGATCAGCGTGCCGCTGAAGTTCCTCGGTGCGGGCAAGTTCAAGGCGAAGATCTGGGCAGACGGCGCGTCACCGACCACGCTTTCCGAGAGCACGCGTGATGTGAGTGCGTCGGATGTGCTCGAGATCAAGCTCGCGCCGTCGGGCGGCGCCGCGGTGCGCCTCACGCGCTGAGGTCCGGCCCCTTTTGCTAGGAAATGGGGAGTGTCCCCATTAAGCGAGGCCGGAGAGGTCCTTGTCTTTCTTCGCGCCTAGCTGCTCGCTGA
>Ga0193717_1002686_pt1 | contig 10168 bp, 12 predicted proteins | sample U2c2metaG_FD_145900 | JGI IMG/M metagenome (GOLD analysis project Ga0193717, IMG submission 145900) | Soil microbial communities from a riparian zone of the East river system, Colorado, United States - U2c2 | ecosystem: Environmental > Terrestrial > Soil > Riparian zone | place: USA: East River...
TCGCCGATGCGCTCGGAACGACCGCGAAGAGCGCGCCGCCCAGCATCGACACAACCGCTAATGCCCCGAGCAAGACGCGTCGGGATCGGTGCGACATTCATACTCCTCGTGTCCGGGAAGACACGCTCCGGCAGAGCGCGCTCGCCAGCTTAGGGACCAAGATCGCGCCAGACCAGGGGCCGAACCCCGTCCACCGTGGAAATCCTCGATGACCGCAGGTGGTCCAGACCTCCGTCACCGTCAAGGGGTGGACAGGCAGATGGTGCTGTTCTTGAAATTCGTCGTGCCATAGGACGTGTACGAGATGACCTTCGCGGTTTTGTCCTGGCAAGGGCTTTCGACGATGCTGGCAGTGGGGAACACCTCGGTCACCTTGTACCGCGCGTGGGCACAGTCGACCAGCGGCGGCGGGGTCTTGGCGTCGACATCGTCGAAGCAAGCCCCCACCTGGCCGTTGAGGCCGAGACACAGTGCCACGCCCTCGCCGCGCAACCGGGTCTCGATCGCCAGCCGGTAGAACCCGTCCGAGCAGTTCCACTCGCCCTTGTCGATCCCCGCGACGCTGACGACGTATGGCGTGCCGGGAGCGTTGCACGGGACTTTCGCGGCATCGGTGGCTTCGCCGGTGCCGGTCACCTGGGCGCAGTCACCGACCTCGAGCGCGCCCGCCTGCTTCTCCGGTCCGGCGGCGGCCCTCAGGAACAGGGTCAGTCCGACGCCGCCTCCGACGAACACCAGCACACCGACGATCAGCAGCACCTTCAGCCGAGTGGACATCCCCTTCTTCTTCGGCGGCACGGGCCAGCCCTGCTGTTGCTGTTGCGGCCAGCCCTGCTGCGGCGGATAGGGTTGCTGCGGGTAATGCTGTTGCTGCCAGCCCTGCGGCGCGGGCGGGTTCTGCCACGCGGGCTGCTGACCGGGATGCGGGAACTGGCCCCCAGGATGATCCGACATGCGGGTCAGATTACCGCCACGGTGAAACAGATTCACACGGAACGTCACTTTTGGTTTAGGCCGTTTGCGAGGAGTCCCAGGACATGGTCGAGCTCTACTCGCCGATCGAACCGTACGACCACGGCAGGCTCGACGTCGGCGACGGGAACCTCGTCTATTGGGAGACCTGCGGAAACCCCGAGGGCAGACCCGCGCTCGTGGTCCACGGCGGGCCGGGCACGGGATGTTCGCCGGGGATGCGCCGGCCGTTCGACCCGGCGCGCTACCGGATCGTGCTGTTCGACCAGCGCGGTTCCGGCCGGAGCACACCGCACGCGAGCGACCCGGCCACGGATCTCGGCGTCAACACCACCGAGCATCTCCTGGCCGACATGGAACGTCTCCGCGAGCACCTCGGCATCGAGCGCTGGCTGCTGCACGGCGGTTCCTGGGGTTCGACGCTGGTCGTCGCCTACGCCGAGCGGTACCCGCACCGGGTTTCGGAGATCGTCCTGGCCTCGATCTCCCTGAGCCGGCGCAGCGAGATCGACTGGCTCTACCACGGTGCCCGGCGCCTGTTCCCCGGCGAATGGGAGCGATTCAGCGCCGGAGCGGGCCACGCCGAAAACCTCGTCACGGCGTACTCACGACTGATGGAGAACCCGGACCCGCGAGTGCGAGCCGACGCGGTGAAGACGTGGTGCACCTGGGAAGACGCCGTCCTCTCCCTGGAGCCGAACGCCCGGCCCGGCGTCCACGGCGACGTCGAGCCCTCGGACTCGCAGTACGCGTTCGTCCGGATCTGCGCCCATTACTACGCGCACGCCGCCTGGCTGGCCGAAGACGCGCTGCTCCGCGACGCCGGACGTCTCGCCGGGATACCCGGGGTGCTGATCCACGGCCGCCTCGACCTGAGCTGCCCGCTGGAAACCGCGTGGGAGCTCGCCCGCGCCTGGCCGGACGCGGAACTGGTCGCGCTCGACGACTGCGGGCATCTGCGTAGCGACAGCAAACGCGAGCAGCTACTCAAAGCCCTCGACGGCTTCGCGAACGATTGATGGGTAAAGCAAATGTGGCGTGCCCGGCGGGATGCCCTGAACGACGCGTTGAGGGCGTTGAGTGACACGAACGCGTCGTTCAGGGCATCGCCGCTCGGCTGCCGCAGTGGGGTCGTGAGTGGCAACGAGTGTTCTAACACTTGTTGCCACTCACGACCACTGAGGCTCAAGCAGTACGGCGCACGGCATCGGGAACGCTGGTTTCCGGTTCCTCGTCGAGCCAGCGCTCGGCGTCGGTCACGTGGTCCAGCGCGGTGCGGACCTGACCGGCGACACGCTCGCGAAGCTGCCGCAGCGCGGTTTCCTTGTGCGCCACGTCGCGGGCGACCTCGGCGCGCCGAGTCGCCATCGCGAGCTCGAAGTCCTGCTCGATCTGACGGCGGCGTTGTTCGGCCTTCTGGTCCGCGCGGTGGGCACGCGCCGACAGATCGGCGCTTTCCTCCTTCGCCAGTTCGACCATTCGCACCAACCGGTTGGCCAGACCGTCCAGTTCGACCGGGGAGCGGCTGATCCTGTCGACACGCAACTGCAGCTCGCGATTCTCCGCGCGAGCTTCCTCCAGCAGCTTCGCCAGCTGTTCCGCCTGGGAGACAACGGCTTCCCGGTCCCCGGCGAGTTTACGCAGCTCGGCTCGCAGGTCGTCCAGGCGCTTGTCGACCTGTTTGCGGGAATACCCGCGCCATTCCACTTCGAAGCCGCTCGGGTCCTGTTGATCGTTCGTGGCCGTGACGGTTCACCTCCGGAATAAGGCTCGCCCCGATGCAGGACATCATAGGACCACGAACCGCCCGCTCGCGAAACCCTTTACTGGCAAGGAATCGAAGATTCGGCGGGGATTTTCCGGACTGGCGGATCAAAACTTGATCTCGCGCGTCGCGCGGTGTCCCTTGGCGACGGAAAAGTTCCCGCCTTCTTTTGCGGGACCCGAATTTCGCCACACAGAAGACAAGGACCGGGAGGTGCACAGTGGTCCGTCAGACGTAGTACCCCTCGACCGGAATGCGAGCTTCGTCGAACAGCGCGGGCCCGTCCTGGCGGAAGCCGGGGAAACCGCCGGTGAGCTTGAGCGTCGAGAGCTGCTCGTTGGACAACGCGAAGACGACCCGGCCGAGGCCGGATCGCTCGATGGCGCCCGCGCACATGCCGCAGGGCTGGCAGCTGGTGTACATCGTGGTCAACGCCGCGGTGGCGGGATCGAGTTCGCGGGCCGCCCAGCGGGCCAGTTTCAGCTCGGGATGCGCGGTGATGTCGGCATCGGTGATCGACGAGTTGCGCTCCTCGGCGAGCACGGTGCCGTCCGCGCTCACCAGCAGTGAGCCGAACGGCGGGTTCCCGCCCTCCCGTGCCGAGGCCGCGAGACCGATGGCCCGCCGGAGGAGGTCGTGGTTGATGTCGGTCATGATCGCTCCAGTGGTGGTTGACGGAGGTCGGCGACGGTGGCGAGCGCCTGCCACGCCGTCTCCGGGTGGCTCGTCTCCTGCGGGTCGCCGGCGAACGGGTCGAGCACGACGGTGCCGGCGCCGAGGAACCGCAGGTAGTCGAGATCGGCGGTGACCTGCTCGATCGTGCCCTCACCGGCGAGCCGGTCCGGGCCGGTGATCGGCTCGTCGGTAAGGCGCAGCGCGATGCGCGGCGCCAAGGCCGGGACCGGAAGCTGTTCCTCGTCCGCGATCGCCTTCAACCGGCCCACCGCGTCGCCCAGCCAGGCCGGGGTGAAGCGCAGCGGGTGCCACGCGTCGCCGAGGCGGACGGCGCGCCGCTTTCCGGCGTCGCTGTTCCCGCCGACCCAGAACGGGATCCGGCCGGCGCGGTAGTCCGTGTCGTTCTCCCACGCGGCCCGCATCGCGCGGAGGTGCTCGTCGGTCAGCGCGCCGCGCCGGGCGAACGGGACGCCGAGCGCCTCGAACTCCTGCCGCGCCCACCCGGAGGCGACGCCGAGGACAAGGCGTCCGCCGCTGAGATCGTTGAGATTGGCGGCCATCCGGGCCATGAGCAGCGGATGCCGGTACGGGACGATCAGGACCGTGGTCCCCAGCCGGACCCGTTCGGTGATCCCGGCCAGCCACGAAAGCGTGGTGAACGGCTCGTAGAACGGCGCCGGATACTGCTTCGCGACGTCGGGAGTCACCACGACGTGGTCCGACACCATCAGCAGGTCGAAGCCAAGGCTTTCGACGGTCCGCGCCCAGCTACGCAGCATGCCGGGATCGGTTCCCTGGCCGAAATTCGGGACGTTCACACCTAGTTGCACCACTCAAGGCTATCCAGGCGGATGGCCGGTTCGGAAGAGAATCCTCCCGGCGTTCGCCGTCGGCAGCCGTGGATCTGCCGGTATATTCGCCCGATGACCGAGAATCTCGACGCGACCGATTGGGCGATCCTCGCCGAGGTCCAGCACGACGGCCGCATCGCACTGACCGAGTTGGGGCGGCGGGTGAACCTCAGCGCGTCAGCGACGACCGAGCGCGTGAAACGGCTCGAGTCGACGGGTGTCATCACCGGCTACCGCGCGCATATCGACCTGGCGAAGGTCGGTTACGCCGTGCTCGCCGTGGTCCGGCTGAAGTACCCGGGAAGTCAGCACCAGCCGCTGCACAAGCTGCTCGGCGAGCGCCCGGAGATCCTGGAGTGCCTGCGTACCACGGGCGACGACTGTTACGTCCTCAAGGTGGCCGCCGCGTCGATGGCCCATCTGGAGCAGGTGATCAACGAGCTCGCCGGGTTCGGCAGCACCACGACCAACATCGTCTACAGCGAGACCCTCCCCTTCCGCGGTCCCCAAGGACCGGGTCACCAGACGGTCAGCTGACCGGCGACTCCGGGTCGAGGACGTAGAGGCGCGGCAGGTTGACGACGATCGCCTCCTGCGTACTGCGCGCGATGACGACCACGGCCTCTTCCCGCTCGTCCGGGTTCTCCTCGCGATGCGGCACGAAAGGCGGGACGAAGATGTAGTCGCCGGGTGAGGTCCTGATCCGCACCTCTTCGACAGCGTCGCCCACACCCTCGGCGAAGACGAACTCCGGATGCCCGCTGACGACGTAGATCGCCGTCTCGGAGTCGCCGTGATGATGATTGCCGGACGACGTGCTCGCGGAGACGTGCGTCTGGCCCATCCACAGTTTCTCCGCGCCGACCTGCTTACCGGTGATGGCGGCGAGCCGTCGCATGCCGGGTGTCTGGGCGGTTCCGGCGTCGAGTTCGTCCGCGCGGACGTGGTGCACCCTGCTCCGGTCGGCCGGGCTCGCCGCCGGGAAGTCCGGATGGAAAGCGTCGTGGCTCATCGGCACTCCTTCTCCTCGACAGCGACGGTATCCCAGGTGATAACGCTCACCGAGCCCTTGGCGCCTGCGCGAGCCGACATATTCTGTACGTGGCGTTCATTATTTCGGCGGGACTGCGGAGGATGTTGTGGACAAGCCCGGCACCGCGAGCCCGCGCGACCTGCGGCTGATCACCCTCGTGCTCGCGGTGGCGTGCGGCGCGACGGTCGCGAACCTCTACTACGCGCAGCCGCTGCTCGCGGAGATCGCCACGGCGTTCAAGGTCAGCCAGGGCAACGCCGCGCTCGTGGTCACCCTGACCCAGCTCGGCTACGCCGCCGGCATGGTCGCGCTGATGCCGCTCGGCGACCTGCTCGAGAACCGCGCGCTGGCGTCGCGGACGCTGCTGGCCACCGCGATCGCACTGGTGGTGGCCGGTCTGGCACCGGGGTTCGGCATCTTCCTGGCCGCGTCGGTGCTGGTGGGCATCACCTCGGTGGTCGCACAGATCCTGATCCCGTTCGCCGCGCACCTCGCGCCCGAAGATCAGCGCGGCCGGTTCGTCGGCACCGTGATGACCGGGCTGCTGCTGGGCATCCTGCTGGCGAGGACGTTGTCGAGCCTGGTCGCCGCGGCTTGGGGCTGGCGCACGATCTACCTGATCTCCGCGGGCTTGATGCTCGTCGTGGCCGTGACGCTGGTGCGGGTCCTCCCCCGCCACAAGCCGGACCATGGCGTCACGTACCCACAGCTGATGCGGTCGATCGGCCTGCTCGTGCGCGCGGAACCCGCCCTTCGCCGCCGCGCGGCCTGCCAGGCGCTGATGTTCGGGGCGTTCAGCTGCTTCTGGACGTCGGTGGCGTTCGAGCTCATCCGCGGGCACGGCCTGAGCCAGGCCGGGATCGGGATCTTCGCGCTGGTCGGTGCCGCCGGAGCGGCCGCGGCCCCCATCGCCGGACGGCTGGGCGACCGCGGGCACGGCCGGATCGGCAGCGGCGTGACACTGGCCCTCGCGATCGTCGCGATGCTCATCGCCGAGGTCGGCGTGCACAGCTTGATCGTGCTGGCGCTGGCGGGCATCCTGCTCGACCTCGCCGTGCAGGGCCACCAGGTGCTGAGCCAGCAGGAGATCTACGGCCTGCGCGCCGACGCCCGCGCGCGGATCAACACCGTGTTCATGACGACGATCTTCGTCGGCGGTGCCCTCGCGTCGGCCGGATCCGGGCTGCTGTACGACGCCGCCGGGTGGACCGGGGTCACGCTACTCGGCGCCGCGCTGCCCGCCATCGGCTTGGTCATCTGGGCCTTCTCGACCCTGCGCGCCCGCCGCCCGGCACTCGCCCTGTCCTAAAGGGACAGACCCGCCAGCGTCTGCCGCACCAACGTCTCGGCCAGCCGCTCCTCCAGCGGCTCGTGGCGGAACAGGAGCCGGTAGTAGAGCGGGCCGAACAACTGGTCCAGCGCGGCGGCAAAGTCCACGTCCGCCCGGATCTCACCACGCTCGGCCGCGGCCCGCAGCACACCTTCGACGACCGCGCGCCGGGGCCGCAGCCAGCGAGTGTCCAAAGCGGACCGGATGTCGGGATCTGTCTGCGCCACGGCGACCGTCTCGCGCATCAGCGACGCCGTCGCCGGATCCCGCAGCAGCCCGGCGAGCGCGCCGACCTGCGCGATCAACGTCTCCTCCAGGGTGGCACCGGCCTCGACCGCTATCGTCGGCTTGGTCCGGGTGAAGAAACTGTCCAGCGCCACGTGCCCGCGGCTGGGCCACCACTTGTAGATCGTGGCCTTGCTGACCCCGGCGCGCGCCGCGATCGCCTCCATCGTGGCCGCCGCCATCCCGCCTTCGATCAGCAGGTCGGCGGCGGCGTCGAGCACCGCGAGCCGGGCCCGCTCGCTACGAGGCCTGCCGCGGGGCGAACTCATCGGCCGAGCTTATCCAGTTAAGTCGCCTTCGCGGGCGTTGACGGCGGTGTAGTGGGTGAGTTTCTCCTCGTTGACCACTACGCCGAGGCCGGGGCCGTCCGGCACCTTGAGCTTGCCGTCGCGCAGGACGAGCGGCTCGACGATGTCGTCCTCGTGGAGGTAGTACATGCTGTCGATCGCCCGTGACAGCACCGGCGTGCTCGACACCACGGCGAGATGCGCGGCGGTGGCGATCCCGAGTTCGCCGCCGCTGTGCAGGTTCATCCCGAGCCCGAACGTCTCGCAGTGCGCGGCGAGCGCCTTGGTCGCGGCGATCCCGCCCCACTTGTAGACGTCACCGTGGATCACGTCGACAGCCTGCAGCCGCATCGCCGGGGCGAACTCCTCGAACCGGACCACGCACATGTTGGTGCACAACGGGATCCGGACCTTGGCGCGGACCTGGCTCATCCCCTCGATCCCGACACACGGGTCCTCCAGGTACTCGAGATCGAGCTCCTCCAGGGCGAGCCCGGCGCGGATCGAGTCCGGCACCGACCAGGCCGCGTTCGGGTCCACCCGCAGGTTCACCTCCGGCAGCGCCGCACGCAACGCGCGCAGTATCTCGACGTCACCGCGGACATCCTTGGTGCCCTTGAGTTTCACCGCCTCGAACCCGCCCTCGGCGACCACGCGGACGGTGTGTTCGGCGAGTGCCTGGGCGAGTTCGGCACCGGACGCGCCCGGGGCGTCGGCACGGGTGATCAACGCGGTGATCGGCACTTCGTCGCGCACGGCCCCGCCGAGCAGGTCCGTCACGGACTGGTCCGTCGCCTTGCCCATGGCGTCCCAGCACGCGACGTCGATGGCCGCCAGCGCCGCGTAACCGAGGTAGCCGTGGAAAAACGGCACCATGTGGTGCTTGCGGTGAAACGCCTCCAACGCGAACGGGCTGGTCCCGATCAGCTCGACGGCCAGTTTGCGGACGAGCGCGGCGACGGGCGCGCCCCACATCGTCTCGCCCCAGCCCTCCACGCCGGTGTCGGTGCGGATGCGGACCACGGTCCGCGTCTCGCCGGTCTTGGTTTCGAACGAACTGGTGAACGGGTTGGTCAGCGGCAGGTTCACGACCCAGACGTCCGCTTCGGTGATCTTCATCGGTGCCCCCTCTTACTGGTTTCCATGGCTGTGCGCGGTCGCGGCGTCGAAGGCGCGGATCGCCTCGGCCAGCCCCGCCGCGCGGTGTTCGAGCAGGTTCCGGCCCGCTTCGGCGGTCGCGAGCGACGCGTCGTCGGTCGTCCCGCCGACCCGCGCCCACTCCCCGTGCCGCTCGACGGTCAAGCCCGGATAGGGCGGTTTGTCGAACAACGGCGCGGGATCCACCGGCTGCCAGGGATCGATCTCCCGCACGAGCTCGGGCCTGGCCGCGAGCATCAACGAGGTCTCGAACCACCCGGCGTGCCCCGGCGTCGCGCCCGGGTTCTCGCCGCCGTCGCCGCCATCGGTGACGGTCCAGTACGAGCACGCGGCGGCCGAGACCTCCTCCGCGAGCGCGAACCGTTTGACCGCGAGCCGCATGATCTCGTCGTTCCCGCCGTGGCCGTTGACCACGAGGATGCGCCGGAACCCGCTCTCGGCGAGCGAGCCGAGGATGTCGGCGAGCACTGCGGACAACGTCGGCGCGGACAACGAAACGGCCGCCGCGAACAGGTGGTGCGGACTGTGCCCGAACGGCAGCGACGGCAGCCGGACCACGCTCGGCCCGTCGTCGCCGAGCTTGGCCAGCGCGGCCTCGACGACGGCCTCGACCAGGAGGGTGTCGGTGCCCATCGGCAGATGACCGGCGTGCTGTTCCTGCGACCCGATCGGCAGCAGCGCGATCCCGTTGCGACCGGTCTCGCGGACCTCGCGCCAGGTCAGGTGTGTCAGTTCGAACACGACAACAGGCCCCCTTCGAGATCGCGTGGCATGGTTAGCGAATGAATGCTGCGGACGGGCGCCGCCCGGTGCTCGCGCTGGTCCCGCCGTTGCGTGACGAGCCGAGCCCGAAGACGCTGGGCGCGGTCGAGCTCCTGCCGGACCGGGTTCGCGCCGCGCTGCTCGCCATGGACGGCACCGTGATCGAGCGCGCCGAGCTGCCCTATCCCGGCGCGACGGCGAGCGTGGCCGAGATCGGCGAGGTCCTGCTCAACGCCGCCCAGGAGTGCTTCGGCGAGCAGCTCCCGATCGGCATCGGCGTGGCCGCGGCCGGTCTGGTCGACCCGGGCGCCGGCACGATCATCGACGTCTACGACGCGCCCGCCCTGCACGGATTCCCGGTGGCGGCGATCCTCACCGAGCGGTTCGGCCCGCCGGTGCACCTCGAACACCGGGCGCGCCTGCAGGTGCTCGGTGATCGCTGGTTCGGCGCCGGGCGCGGGGTCAGCTCGTTCGCGTCGGTGTCCACCGGCGAGGTACTTGGCGTCGGAATCCTGTACGAGGGCCAGGTTCTGGCGCCCCCTGGCGGCCGCAGCGGCGCGCACATGACCGTCGCGGCCAGCGGCGCGCTCTGCACGTGTGGAGCCCGTGGCTGCTGGAAAACCCTCGCCACCACCCAATGGCTGCGCTCGCGGGCGGCCGAACTCGGTTTCGACGCCGGGGTCGGTGTCCGCGAACTCGCCGAGCTGGCCATCGACGGCGACGACATCGCCGGGTCCCTTGTGGACGAATACGCCGCGAACCTGGCGCTGGGGCTGGTGAACGTCCAGCAGCTGTTCGCCCCGGGACTGTTCGTCCTGCACGGCGAAGCGCGCGACGGTGGCGAGCGGTTTCGCGAGCGGATCGAACGCAGGCTGCGGGAGGACTCGTCGTGGGCCGGATCCGCCGAGCAGCCGAGCGTGGTGGTTAGCGAGGGCGCGATCGACGACATCGCGCTGCTCGGCGGCGCCGGTCTGGTGCTGTCGAAGATCTAGTGCTGTGTCCATGAACGTTGCCGGTCTATCGGTGGATCCAGGTTTCTGCTGGGTGTGC
>Ga0193717_1002687_pt1 | contig 10166 bp, 5 predicted proteins | sample U2c2metaG_FD_145900 | JGI IMG/M metagenome (GOLD analysis project Ga0193717, IMG submission 145900) | Soil microbial communities from a riparian zone of the East river system, Colorado, United States - U2c2 | ecosystem: Environmental > Terrestrial > Soil > Riparian zone | place: USA: East River...
GGCACCGAAATTCGCTCGGTATCGCCGATTCGGACCCGGTGTTCGGTGGCGCGCAGATAGCCGCCGCTGGCGAGCTCGAGCATCTCCCCGATGTTGACGATGAACGCACCGGGCAGCGGGTCCACGTCGATCCACTCACCGGCTCCATCATTTCCCGTCGCTTCGCTCGCCCCAACGCCTCGGACCTCGAGCCCCGTGGTACCGGGCTCGGCGAGCAGCAGCGTGAGCACGCCGGCATCGCGATGCGCGCCGACGCCTTGCGGACTGTCGGCCCGCGCCGGGTAGCGCACGATCTTGATGAGCGTCGCAGGGGTATCCGCGAACGTCGCATCAAAGACATCCGCCGGACTGCCCAACGATATGGCCCAGTGCTGCAACAACTTTCGTGCCACCGCCGCGAGCGCGGCATCCCATTCCGCGACGGCGGCCGGAAGCTCGGGCAGCCCGGCGGGCCACTGGTTGGGGCCCTGCAGCCGAAGGTACGCTTCGGCCGGGTCGGTCAACGGTTCACGCTCGGGACCGACGTCGAGCTGTTCGCGCCAGTCGACCGCTCCACCCGTGAGTTCCCCACCGAGGCGCGTGTAGCCGCGGAAGTGTGGGCTGTTCACCATTGCGACCGCGTCCTTGTCGGCCTGCGGTAGCGCAAAGAGCGCGCGCGCCGCGGTCAAGAGTCGATCGGTCAGGCCGTCGGGTACGCCGTGCCCGGTCAGGTAGAAGAAACCGACGGCGTGCGCGACCGACCGAAGGCGTTCACCTGGCGCTTCGTCGCTCAGGTCGATGACGGGCAGCGTGGTCCGAACAGAGCTCACCCGGCCATGATGGCGTGCTCACGCAACGCTCGCCAGAGTCGGAATCGTCGTGAACACAAGCGAGGGGGAATCGGTCGGCCGGGGACGGTAAGGTCACACCCCGACATGTGGATCACGCTGCTGGCGATGGCCGTTGCGGTCAGCCTGGAGCCGTTCCGGATCGCCATGACAATCCTGATGATCAACCGGCCGCGGCCGCTGATGCAATTGTTCGTCTTCCTCGCTTGCGGGTTCGCGATGGGCATCACGGTGGGCGCGATCGTGCTGTTCGTCCTGCGACCGGCCTTGGGATCAGCCCATTTCACGTTGCCCAGAGTGCAGCTCGTGGTCGGCGCGGTGCTACTGATCAACGCTGCGGTGGTGGCCACCGGCTTGATAGGGCGAGTGGGACGTATGCGCGGTTGCGGGGCTGCGGGCCGAGCCGACCGAAGATTCGGACCGCTCGCGACGCGCATCCGGCAGCTTCTCAACGACCGTTCGCCGTGGACCGCAGGCATCGCGGGCCTCGGCATCGCGCTGCCATCCATCGATTACCTCGCCGTGCTGGCGCTGATCGTCGCCTCCGGCGCCGCGGTGACCACCCAGGTCGGCGCCTTACTGCTGTTCAACGTGGTGGCGTTCGGGTTCGTGGAGCTCCCGCTGATCTCCTACCTGGTCGCCCCGGACCGCACGCGCGCAACGCTCTCGGCACTGCAGGACTGGGTGCGGAGGCGACGCCGCCGCGATGTCGCGATCTTGCTGGCCGTGGTCGGCTGCCTGCTGCTCGGTGCGGGGTTGGCCGGGCTGTAGGCCGCGTCGCCCCTTAGGCGTCCAGCCGGGTGAATTGGTCCTGGCGGTACTGCTCGACGCAGGCGGCGCGCCGAATCTTGCCGCTAGTGGTGGTGGGAATCGAGCCTGGCGGTACCAGCACGAGATCCCCGACGTTCAAGCCGTGTGCATTGGATACCGCAGAGGTGACGTCGCTCTTGATCAAGCTGAGCCAGTGCATTGCCTCCAGCGTGGATTCACCTCGCTTCTTGAGCTCGATGACGGTGACCAGCTTCTCGGTGCTGTCCAGCGGGACCGAGATCGCTGCGACCCGACCACGAGTGATCTCTTGGACCGTCGCCTCGATGTCCTCGGGGTAGTGGTTGCGGCCACGGAAGATCAGCAGATCCTTGATGCGGCCGACGATGAACAGCTCACCCTCGGAGCTGAAACCCAGGTCACCGGTTCGCAGCCAGGGGCCTGCTGGCGTGCCAGGCGACGGGTCGACCAGCGTTGCGCCGAAGCACCGCTGGTCTTCCGGCGGTTTGCCCCAGTAGCCGGTGGCGACATTGTCGCCGTGCACCCAGATCTCGCCGACCACGTCCTGCGGGCACTCGCGATTCGTGTCGGAATCGACGATGCGCAGCGCCGGGTCTTGAGGCACTTTGTATTTGACGAGTGCCGTGCCGGATCCGGCCGCAGACCGCGCCACGCGGCCCGCGGACAGCTCTTCGACATCGAAGCGGTCCGCCGGCGATGACTCATTCCAGGTGCCGGCCGCGACGAAGACGGTCGCCTCCGCCAACCCATAGGAAGGACGCATCATGTGATCCCGGAAGTTGAAGTGAGCAAACCGATCAACGAAGCGTCGCAAGGTAGCCAGCTCTACCCGTTCGGCGCCGCTGATGATGCCGAGCACCCCGCCGAGGTCGAGTCCGGCCAGGTCACCATCGGTGGTCTTGCGGGCGGCCAGGTCAAAGGCGAAGTTTGGCGCCGCCGAAAAAGCACGAGAATTCTCGGCCAGGGCTCGCATCCACCTGGACGGTCTTTCCAAGAACGCCGCCGGACTGGTCAAATCAGCGCGGAAGCCGCCCAGGATCGGGGCGCAGACGCCCAACACCAAACCCATGTCGTGGTAGAAGGGCAACCACGACACGATCGTGTCCGGTGAGGCCATGAACCCGCCGGAGTCCACGAAGTAGCTGCGCATCAATTGCTCGAAATTCACCTGGAGGTTGCGATGCGAAAGCATGACACCGGTCGGCATTCGGGTCGAACCCGAGCTGTACTGCAAATACGCGATGCTGGGCACGTCAGCCGGCTCGATGGTGGGGCCGGGCTCAACGTCCAGATTCAAGGAATCGATTTCGACGATCTTGGGAGCAGTTTCCAGACGTGCTTGATCCACGTAATCGCCGACATCGCCGGCGACCGCGGAGGTGGTGAGCACGACCGAGGGCGACGTGTCGACAAAGACCGTACCCACACGCTCGTCAGTCGAGCCGCGATGCGGCAACGGGAGCGGCACCGCGATCAGGCCAGCCTGCATGGATCCCAGAAAAGCCAGAATGTAGTCAAGGCTCTGCGGAGCCAAGATCACGGCCCGGTCTCCGACCGACGCACGAAGGCTGAGCTCGCGTGCCACGTTCATGGTTCGGCGGGATAGTTGCGCCCACGTGAGACTCTCGCGAACACCGGCCGGGTCGCGGCCGTATTCGGTGAAGGTGAACGCCACGTCATTGGGGCGCAGGCTGGCACGTCCGTGCAGCATCGAGAGGATGGAGGACTGGGGCATACCCAGATTTGGAAGCATCACATCAAGTCCGTTATGGGTGGGAGCCGTTGGACAGCACGGACATGGCACCGTTGACGAGCGTCGAAATGGGATCGCCGCCGCCGCCGAACGTCGCGTCGTTGGCCGGTGCGGTGACTTGCGCGGGGTCGAAGCCGTGCACCGGATCCACCTGGACCGGTGCGGTCGCCGGATCGTCGTTCCGCGAATAGCCCGCATTCACCCGCGGCATCAGTATCGCGTCCAACTGATTCAGCGTGTCCTCGTTGTACCCGAGGTACTTGAAGGCGAGCACCAGGGGAAGGTGCTGCTCGGGGACCAGGTACGTCGTCGTCGTTGCCCCCCTCGAGTTGACCGTCGTTCGGATGTTCTGCGGCGGAACATTGCTCGGGTTGGTGAACGCAATCGCGGTGTGACCGGTGGCCAGGCCGGCGATCGAGTTGGCGAGGGCGAACAGGTTGTCCGGCCGGTCGGGAAAGTCGGCGATGCTGTCGTAGGCAGAGACGAACTGGTCGGTGTGGTACTGGCTCTCCACCGGTGGCGGCATGCGGTAGTCCAGCGCGGGCACGACACTGCCCACGGGAAACATCTGGGTCAGGAAACTCTCCCCGAAGGGGGTCTTCGCGAGTGGGTCGCCAAACGTCGCGAAGCTCAGTTGATCAGGCGGCGGAGCGGTCGGATCGTTTGCCATCGATGCCTTCACGGCGTTGAGTACGAACGCTCCCTCAGACAACCCCATCGCGGTCCCGGGGCCACCGTTGCGGATGGCCGTTTCGAGGTTTGGCTCTCCCTCGTCGACCGACTCGCCGATGCTCGGCCCATCCAGCCCCAGGCCGGGATGGATCTCTTCGCCGATCCGGCCGATACCCGGGAACAGGCGTTCCAGGACGTGCCCCTGCACCTGTCCTGCCGGGTAGTCGACCTTCACCCGCTTCATGCCAGGGAACCAGTCCGCGCCCGTAAGACGGATGTATTCGTCATAGGGAATACCGAGCACGTGAGCTCCGCCCAGGGCATACGCCGTCGCGTTGGGCCCCGTCGCGGCAGGCGGCGTCGCGGCGGGCCCCGTCGCGCCGGGCGCCGGCGGCACTGGGGCCGGCGAGTCGTCGGCGATCGCGCTCCCGGCACCGAAACATCCTGTGACACCGGCAGTTACCAGCACCGCAAATCCTGCGAGGAGTTTCTTCATCCCTGCTCCTGACCGCTCAGCTTCTCTAGTTTCACATACATGGTGTGTCCTCGCTAACCCTGCGGCGCGACGGCTTTGGCTGGTGCCCGCGGCACCGCGGGCCCTCGTGACGGCCACCAGTTCGCCCGCCCGACCAGCGCCGCGATGGCGGGCACGGTGATGGTGCGCACCACGAACGTATCCAGCAGAATGCCCACTCCGATCACGAAACCGCCCTGGATCACGATGCCGATGCTGGAGAACAAGAGCCCGCCCATCGAGGCGGCGAAGATCAGCCCAGCCGCGGTGATCACCCCGCCCGTCGAACCCAGGGTACGGATGATGCCGTACCGCATGCTGTGCGGAGACTCGTCCCGCATTCGCGACACCAAGAGCATGTTGTAGTCGGCGCCCACTGCGACCAGCACCACGAAGGCCAGCGGGGGCACGCTCCAATGCAACTGCTGGCCGAGTATGAATTGAAACGTCAAGACGCCGACGCCGATCGCCGCGAAATACGAGATCACCACGGAACCAACGAGATAGAGCGGCGCGATGATCGCACGCAGCAGCACCATCAGCGTCAGCATGACGACGATGAGGGTCGCGATGATGATGAATCGGATGTCGTGCTCGTAGTAGTCACGCGTGTCCCGCAGCGCGGCAGGGAACCCGCCCATGGAGATCGTGGCGTCGGACAGTGTGGTGTTCGGCTGGGCACCCCGAGCGGTGTCACTGATCTCGTTGACCTGATCCATCGCCTCGGAGCTGAACGGGTTCAGTTTGGTCTGCACCAGATACCGCGCCGAGTGGCCGTCCGGTGAGATGAACGCCTTGGCGGCCTTCTGGAAATCCGGCAGACCCAGCACTTGTTCCGGAATGTTGAACCCGGCCTGTGACGGGTCTGCGGCGTTGTCCTTCATCGTCAAGAGAAACGCCGATGCCTCGTTGAGTCCGGACGCCACCAGTTTGATCTGATCGACGAGTTGGTCCACTCCGCCTGCCACCTGCTGGCTTCCGCCCGCCAGGCGGTCGGCGTTCTGCTTCAGCTGGTTCAGGCCCGCCTGCGGGCCACCGGGCTTGTTCAGGCCCATCTCGTTGACTGCCTTGGCGACGTTGGTGAGTGCACCGTTCAGCTTGTTCACCGTCGCGTTGAGGGTCTGCTTGTCACCGAAGCCCTGGAACTGTTGCGCGAGGTCGTTGATCTGGTTGAGGTTTCCCTCGTTACTCGGGTCGACCAGTTGCCGAAACTGCATGCGGGTGTCGCTGCAGGAAGGATTGGCGTCGCAGATCGCGTTGCCGTCCAGCGCCATGAGCACCGGGCCTATCCAGGCGAAGAAGTTCTTGGTGGCGGTGAAGTTCACACCCATGGAATTGCCGAGCGCGTTGATGCTGTCGACGAGCTTGGCGGCGGTGTCGACGTCCCGCACCAGCTTGTCCCCACCGTATTGGGTCCTCATCGAGGAGAACTCACTGACCAGACTCTGGATACTCGGCACGATCCTGTTGACCTGCGCACGCACGTCACTGAGGCTGCCGGCCAGCGTGCTGGCCCCGGCCGCCAGTCGGTTGAGGTCGCCGGTGCGCTGGTTGATCTGGTCGGAGCCGTCGGCCAGTCGGGTACCGACGAGCCCGGCCTGATACGTCGCCCTAAATTCCGGCGGCACGTCTCCCAGTGGTCGGGTGATGCCGCTGACCAGGCCGACGTTGGGCAACTGGGCGATGCGCGAGGCCATCTGTTCCAGGTCTGCGAGCGCCCGCGGTGTGCGCAGGTCGTGCGGGGACTGAACGAGGATGTATTCGGGGATGGACTGACTGATGGGGAAATGGCGTTCCAGCGCGGCGTACCCGATCGAACTCGGCGCCGACGCCGCGACGACCTTTCGATCGTCGTAGTTGTATTTCGCGAAGATCGCGACGCTGGCCAGGATGGCCAGGACGAGCACACTGGCCACCAGGTGTGCCACCGGCCTGCGCACGATGCGGATGCCGGAACGTCGCCAGAACCGAGCAGTCAGTTCACGCCGCGGCTTGACCCACCCGCGCGGCCCGGCGAGCACCAGAATTGCCGGCAGCAAGGTCACTCCGGCCAGGAATGCGATGCCGATACCAATCGCGGACGAGATTCCGACCGTTCTGAACACTCCCATCTTGGCGAAGCTCAACAGAAGAAAGGTGAGCCCCACCGTGGTGGCGGAGGCGGTGATCACCTTCCCGATCGAGATCATTGCCGCCTTGACCGCCCGGTTGGAGTCCATCCCCGACCGCACGTAGTCGTGATAGCGGCTGATGAGGAAGACCGCGTAATCCGTGCCCGCACCCGCCATGATCGCGCTCAAGAAGACGATGGACTGGTTCGAGACGCCCGACCCGGTCAACTCGGAGAAGCCCGCCACCGCGGCCTGTGCGATCACCAGGGACGACCCGATCGTCACCAACGGCAGCAGCATCGTGACCGCGCTGCGGTAGACCAGCAACAGCACGGCGAGCACCAGGATGGCGATCGCGAGCTCGATCGGCAGGCGATCATTTTCACCCGCGACGGTGAGGTCCGCGACGGTGGCCGCGGGACCAGTGAGGTGCACTGTCATGGGGCTGCCGGCGACGCTGCGTTCGACGATGTCGGCCACCCGGTTGTACGAGTCGAGGGAGCGCGGCGTGCCCAACTCGCCCGCGAGGCCGACCGGCAACACCCAGGTCTTCTTGTCCTGACTAGTCAGGAACTGTCGCAGTTGCGGCGTATTGACGAAATCCTGCACCGACACGACATCTGCCTGGTCATCGTGCAGCGCGTCCACGAGCTTGCGGTAGGTGGCCTCGTCGGCGGGACCCAGTCCGTTTTCGTTGATCAACGCCACCAACAGGAGGTCGTCGTTGCCCGGTTCGTGGAACGCCTCGTTCATCTTCGTTGCGGTGACACTCGACGGCGCATCGCTTGGCAAGATGGCGAGCGGATGCTTCTGAGCCATCTCGCCCAGCGAGGGGAACGACAGCGGCAGGACGACCACCATGGCGATCCAAATGCCTATCACCGCCCAGGGCCATCGCACCACCAGATCGGCTAGCCGTCGCATATCGCCCTCACTCTCGCCATCGCTTTGCTCATCGCTAGGCGACGCGTCCCCAGGTTCCGCTGTCAGCAACCCGCCCGGACACCGACTTCATCGCCTCCATGTAACGGGTAACCGATTTCTCGGCAACCGGGTTCTCGGGATGCATGATCGCCATGACCGTGCCCTCCCCATACCGGAATATGTAGATCGTCAACTGATATGAGAATCGATCGTCCGGATACATTCCGATATTGTTCGCAAGGCCCAAATCGCCAGCCGCGAGGATGGCATTGAGCGGAGCGGCGCCCCCGTGCAAGAAGTTCGACACCGGGAAGTTCGGTCGCGGCCAGTTCAACCACGGCGCCAGCTCCAATACGCGATAATACGGCACTTTCGCCATGTCCAGACCCGAATCGAAAGAGGCCTGCGCTGCGTATGCGGCGTCGTTGAAAGAGGTCGCCGCGACCGGGACGATGATCGGAATCAAGCCGGTGAACCAACCCTGCGTCATGAAATTATCGCCGGCCTTGCGGGAATCCCTCGGCGTCAGCCCGTAGTACGTGAGCGCACCGGTGAACTCGTGCTCCACCAGACCGAGACAGGCAAACAAGCCGCCGACGAAGCGCGCGCCGGCCGCCGTACAGGCCGACTCGAAGCGTTCGGTCTGCGCCGTGTCCATCAGAACCTGAGAGGCCCAGGCACTACTGGTCGAGGAGTTCGGGTTACCCAGCGGCAGCGGGAATTCCGGAAAACCGTCACCGTTGTTCTCGGCGAAGTCCATCCACGCACGCACTCCCGGCGAATCCAAAGTCAATGCTGACGTGTACTCACGCTCGCGGACGCAGAAGGCGTCGAAGCTACCGGCGTCGGGCAGCGTGAGGGCCTGACCGCTTCCGCTCATCGCCGAATACATGCCGTTGGCTTCCATCATCGTCGTGCCGATCAACGTCGCGTCCCCGTGCACGTGATCCATGGCGGCGAAGAAAGTGAAGTGGCTCTCGTGCTGGATTACTCCGAATCTGAAGCAACCCCATTCCAAGGGATTCGGTATGCCCACGACGTGAGCGCGTATTTCGTCGACCGTCGAGTGACCTTGGTCGACCGGCACGAACTCAATATTTGCTGGATCCTCGATGGCATGCCGGACGAACTCTTGATCGCCGACATGTTCGAACCAACTGCGGAACGTGTCGTGCCGACGTAGGTATGCGTTGACGGCGTGATCCATAGCAGAGACATCGCACTGACCGACCACGTCACAGCTCGCGATGATTTGCCGGGAGAAGTTCAGTCCCGCGGCCGTTCGTTCGCAGTAGTTCCGAAGATGTTGGCGCTGCATGTAGCTAACTGGCACCGAACTGACAGGCGCCCGTCGCGCCGTTTCCTGGGCCGCATCCGTCGGATGCCATGAGGTGACCGTCCCCGGACTCAACGACCATTCATCAAGTGCGCCAACAGTTATCTTCCCGATGCGCAAAACTTGGTCCTTTCCCGTAACTTCCCCGCCACAGCCGGCTCCGGTCCGGCACTACCCGTTGCTGGATCAACATACCCTCGGTTCGTCCGCGTTCGCCCAGAGCCGACCCCAGCCCAGACGGCGACGCCGCGCATGCGACAGGTATTACGTGCAATAGTGTCCGTCGGGAGTGTCCGTCGGGGGAAGTCGGACTTGAGGCACGACGGGGGTCTCTCAGAGTAACTTTCTGGCCGCCGATGCAAGGAGAAAACGGCATGCGATCCGCCGAACATCCGAACGACCCGGCCCCGCGTTTTGCCATCGTTGGCTATGCGGCGCGTTTTCCCGGTGCCCCGGATGCCGACGGGTTCTGGGACGTGCTGCGCGACGGCCGGGACGCGATATCCGAAGTGCCAAAGGACCGCTGGGACGTCGACGAATTCTTCGACGCGGAACCCGGTGTGCCCGGTAAGGTCGTGACCCGTCGCGCGGGTTTCGTCGATGACGTGACGGGGTTCGACGCCCCGTTCTTCGGTATGTCGACGCGCGAGGTCAGAATGATGGACCCGCAGCATCGGCTCTTGTTGGAGCTGGCGTGGAGTGCTGTAGAGCATTCGGGCACCGCGCCAACGGCGCTGGCAAACACCAACACCGGCGTGTTCGTGGGTCTGGCCACCCACGACTACCTGGGAATGGCATCCGACGAGTTGAATTACCCCGAGATCGAGGCCTACATGGCCATCGGGACGTCGAATGCCGCAGCGGCCGGCCGGATCAGCTATCGGTTGGGCCTGCAGGGTCCCGCGGTCGCCGTCGACACGGCGTGCAGCTCATCGCTGGTGGCAATCCATCAGGCGTGCCAAGCGCTGCGCTTGGGAGAATGCGACCTTGCGCTGGCCGGCGGCGCGAACGTCTTGCTCACCCCGGCGACCATGATCACGTTCTCTCATGCGCACATGCTCGCGCCCGACGGCCGGTGCAAGACATTCGACGCGGCCGCGGACGGCTACGTGCGCGGCGAGGGTTGCGGCGTCATCGTCATCAAGCGGCTCGAGGACGCGATTGCAGACGGGGACCGGATTCGGGCCGTGATCCGCGGCAGCGCGATCAACCAGGACGGCGCATCGGGTGGATTGACGGT
>Ga0193717_1002688_pt1 | contig 10165 bp, 5 predicted proteins | sample U2c2metaG_FD_145900 | JGI IMG/M metagenome (GOLD analysis project Ga0193717, IMG submission 145900) | Soil microbial communities from a riparian zone of the East river system, Colorado, United States - U2c2 | ecosystem: Environmental > Terrestrial > Soil > Riparian zone | place: USA: East River...
CGATCGACTGGGCACAGTTGCTGACCGATGGCGGCGGCGCGACCGACGGCGACACCCAGAGCGTACAAATCACGGGCACGTCGGTGGTGGCGAGCAACGTGACGATCAATACGTCCGTGTCGGTTCACTCCATCACCGGCGGTAACTATCGTCTTCAGATTTCTCTCATCGATCCCGCCAACAACGCGGTGACGGTCCTTACGCAGGACTTCGTCGTGGTGGCGGGCGTGGACGCGCTTCGCACCGCCAGCCCGGTTTACCCGCTGTCGAGCGTCACGGGCACGTACACCATTCAAGCGCAGCTCTTCTGGCTCGATCCTTCGCAGGGCAATTTTCCCGTGCAGCAGGACATCGCCATCGCGCAGTTCTTGCATACCGCGGGTTCGGGCGCCAGCAGCTTCAACAATGACAGCGACGGCGATGGCTTGCTCGACAGCCAGGAAACGACGCTGGGCACGGACGTGAACGACGCGGACACCGACGGTGACGGCGCCGGCGATGGCGCCGAAGTGGGCCCGAATGTGAATTCGCCTGTGGATACCGACGGCGATGGCGCCATCAATGCTATCGAGTCGTCCATTGTCGATACCGACGGCGACGGCGTGTCGAACCAGCTCGATCCGGCCAACACCAACCCCTGCATTCCGAATTCGAACTCAGCGGCCTGCCTCGCGGCGGACAGCGACGGTGACGGACTCACGAACGCGCAGGAAGATGTGCTCGGCACGGGCCGCAACAACGCGGACTCCGATGGCGACGGCACGAACGACGGCGCTGAAGTGGGTGGCAACGTCAATGCGCCGCTCGACACGGACGGCGACGGTACGATCGACGCGCTCGAATCCTCGACTGTCGACAGCGATGCCGACGGCGTAGCGAACCAGGCCGATGCGGCCAACGGCAATCCCTGCGTGCCGAATGGCAACAGCACGCCTTGTCTCGCGTCGGACAGCGACGGCGATGGACTCACCAACGCGCAGGAAGATGCGTTGGGCACCATCCGCGGCAACGCGGATACCGACGGTGACGGCACGAACGATGGCGCCGAAGTGGGCGGCAACGTGAACGCGCCGTTCGACGGTGACAGCGATGGCATCATCAACGCGCTGGAGTCGTCGATCGTCGACACGGATTCCGATGGCTTCTCGAATCAGATCGATCATGCCAACACGAATCCGTGCATTCCGAACGCCAGCTCGATCGTCTGTCTGTTCACGGACAGCGACGGCGATGGCCTCACCAACTCACAGGAAGACACGCTCGGCACCGGCCGCGGCAACTCCGACACCGACGGTGACGGCGTCGCTGACGGCGACGAAGTGGGCGGCAACGTCAACGCCCCGGCCGACACCGATGGCGACGGCGTTCCGAACGTCCTCGAGTCTTCCGCGGCGGACGCGGACGGCGACGGCGTCAGCAACCAGAGCGACTCCGCCAACAGCAACGCCTGCGTACCGAACGCGAACAGCGCGGCTTGCCTTGCGGTCGACAGCGACGGCGATGGCCTGACCAACGGGCAGGAAGATGCGCTGGGTACGGATCGCAACAACCCCGACTCCGACGGCGACGGCATCAGCGATGGTGTCGAAGCGGGTAGCAATCCAGCGGATCCGGTGGACACCGACGGCGACGGCATTCCCGATGTATTCGAAGCGGGTGACAGCGACGACGATGGCACGCCCGATGCGGCCGATGTCGACAGCGACAACGACGGCATTGCCGATGCCGACGAAGCCGGTGCCGACCCCCTGAATCCGGTGGACACCGACGGTGACGGTGCCGCCGACTACCTGGATCGCGACAGCGATGGCGATGGCGTTCCGGACGCGCTCGAAATGGGCTCGAACCCTGCCAACCCGCGCGACAGCGACAGCGACGGCACGCCTGACTACCTGGACAGCGACAGCGACAACGACACGCTGCCCGACAGTCTCGAGGGCAACGCGAGCGGTACCGACACCGACGCTGATGGCATCGATGACGCCTTCGATGTCGATACGTTGGGCGGCGGCGACATCAACAACGATGGCATCGCGGATGCCGGCACCCTGCGCGACACCGATGGTGATCAAGCTCCTGACGTGTCCGACATCGACTCCGACGACGACGGCATTCTCGACTCGTTCGAAGGCACGCCGGCCGCGCTCACCGACACGGATGGCGATGGCATCCCGGATCTGCGCGATCTGGATTCCGACAATGACGGGCTCGCGGACGTGCTCGAAGCCGGCCTCATCGACTCCGATGGAGATTCGCTGATGGATGCGGGCCAGACGCGCACTGACATTCCGCGCGATACCGATGCTGACGGCGTACCGGATTTCCGCGACCTGATTTCCAATGGAGGATTCATCGTGGGTGCAGACAGCGACGAAGATGGTATTCGCGACGTCGTGGATGCCGCACCGCAGATATTTGGAACCTTTGTCGATCGCGACGGCGATTCCGTCGCTGACGCGGCGGATCTCGATCTGGACAACGATGGCATTCCGAATGACGCGGACGGCTCCGACGACACCGATGGCGACGGCCTGCCGAACCTCGGCGACCTCGACAGCGATGGCGACGGCGTTGCCGACATCATCGAAGCCGGTGGCGTCGATGCGAACGGCGACGGCCTCGCGGACAACTTCGTCGACGTCAATGGCAACGGCTTGACGGATTTGTTCGAGAGCGGCCTCGGCGGTCATGCGCTGGCGCTCCCGGATACCGACAGCGACGGCGCCGACAACCATCGCGACCTCGACAGCGACGGTGATGGCTTGAGCGACGTGATCGAAAGCGGCGGAGCCGACGCGAACGCTGATGGGCACCAGGACGGTGTCGATGCCGCTCACGATGGTCTCGCCGACGGTCCCTCACTGTCGCGCCCGGACACCGATGGAGATGGTATGAGCGATTCACTCGACCTGGACAGCGACAATGACGCGCTCCCGGACAGCCGCGAAGGTCGTGGCGACTCCGATAGCGATGGCATTCCTGATGCGCTCGACAAGCCGGGCAGCCTGCAGACCGCGGTGCGCGGCGCGGGTTCGTTCGATCCGCTGACCTTGGCCAGCTTCATGTGCCTGATCGCGTGGGTGGCTCTGCGCCGCACGGGCCGGCGCGCCGCGGCGCGTGCGCTGCCGATGGTTGTAGCTGCAGTGGTGTTCGCGCCAACGCAGGCCAGCGCGGCCGATGTGCTCAGCAAAGGCTGGTATCTCGGACTCGACACCGGCATGTCGCGCCTCGAGCCGCAGAACCGCGATGGCGGCTACAAGGTCGACGATGGCCAGAGCTTTGGTTATCGCGTCACCGCGGGCTATGCGTGGTCGCAAAACTGGAGTGCCGAGGGATTCTTCGCGGATGGCGGAGATGCGGGCATCTCGTCTGACAATCCGGCGGTGGGCCACTTGGGCGACATCGGCTACAAGGTGTTTGGCGTGGGCTTCCAGTGGTTGCCGTTCGAAGGCGGCATCAACGAGCAGTGGTTTCCGCTCGTGAAGTTCGGCGCCTCACACATTCAGAACAGCAGCACCTCGAGCCAGATCGTTTACGAAAAGCTGAACGATGTGGGCGTGTACTTCGGTGGCGGCGCCGGCTTGCGCTTCGGCGAGACCTGGGTTGCCCAGGCCGAAGTCGTGAGCTACGACGAGGACGAATTGTTCTTCACGGTGGGCATCCGCAAGCACTTCTAGTCCGGTACAAAGTTGACAGCCTCCCGGGCCCAAACTAGCTTGGGCACCGATGTCAGCCACGAGCCCCCAAGTTGCGCAGCGGTTGCGCCGCATACAGCGCGCGCTCGGCGTCACGGCCGATGGAATGCTCGGCCCGGAGACATTGACGGCGCTCGAGGCACGCCTCGAGCTTGCCGCATCGCGGAAGACCATCAGTCTCAAGTGTTCGCGCAAGTCGGTCGAGCTCATCCTTGCGTTCGAGATTGGTTCGCGCGCGCAGTATGAGAGGCTCTACGCACACCCGACCTGGCCGGGCGGTGAGAGCGGCGTCACCATCGGCATCGGCTACGACCTAGGGTACACGTCCAGAACGCAGTTCGAAGCGGATTGGGATCCGTATCTCGAGAAGCCGGACCGCGCGGCGCTCGCCGCCGTACAAGGCGTCAAAGGCGCCGCGGCCGAACAGCTTGCGCACGGCCTGCGACACATCGATATCCCACTCGCCGCGGCGGAGCCGGTGTTTTACGCCAGCACGCTGCCGCGGTTCGCAAAGTCCACGCGCGACACCTTTCCCGGGGTGGAAAAACTGCCGCTCGATGCGCAAGGAGCACTACTGTCGCTGGTCTTCAACCGCGGCACCAGCCTCGCGGGTGAGCGCCGAGCAGAGATGCGCGCCATCCGCGATGAGTTGGCCAATGGGCGCGCGTCGCTTGCGCGCATCGCCGAACTGGTCGAGGCCATGCGCAGGCTGTGGCCCGATGCTCGTGGACTTCGCGACCGTCGGGTCCGCGAGGCCGAACTGGTCCGCGGTGCGCGCCGGCGCTACAGCGCCGGGGAGCGCGTCGACCTCTAGCGACACATCAGTGCGCTGACGCCGGAGTCTCCGTGTGTATCACGCACTGCCAGCGATCGCCTGACGTGATCCACGTCGACGTGTCGTTCATCTCCTGAACCTTGCTCTTGCCATTTCCGCGCTCGGCGACCTTTTGTTTGACGTGATACGTGAGTACCGCGGTTGAATCGTTGGGAAACACGACGTTCATGTCGCTGAGCTCGAACGATGTGAGGACCATCGATCCTTTCTCCGCCATCTGCCGATAGCCCGCGTGGTCAAACTGCATGGCGCCGTGCGTGCTGACCATGAGCGCGGGCTCGGTCAGCATGTCAACCGCCGTGTCCGTATCCTCGTCCACTATCGATTGCCAGAACCTGTTCTCCAGTTCGATCAGAATCTTGCCGGGTGTGGGCATGGTTCGCTCCTTGGGCGTCAGGAAAGCCCCATCTTGCTCGCCTCAGTATTTGCGGCGATAAGACGGGGCTTTTCTTCGCGGTAGGGCTACTCTGACTCACCTCAGCGCGGTCTGTGCCGTGGCCAGTCCCGACAGGATCGCGGGCGGAGCCCCGATATCCTTGGCTGCACCCGTGACGAGATCAATCGAGTACATCCGCTGCTCGCCGGCCACGGTCAGTGCCGCGTAGGCGATTCCCGACGCCACCGCTGCACCTGACGTGGTCGTGCGTACATCGAACGGAATGTCGAATCCGCTTGTTTCCGAAAAATCCAGCGGTACATCGCCGATCATGATTGCCACGCCGGCCGAGACCGCGCCGCTGTTAGGCGGATTCTGGATGAACAACGAATTGCTCGCGGAGTCGATCACGTACTGCGTGGTGACGCCGCCCGTCAGCGATTGCCCGAAGCTGTTGGTATAGGCCGCACCGGAAACGCCCGTCGCCGAGTTGATCGACGCATCCGTGTTCGTGCCAGCCGGCGGATTCACAGTGTCATTGAGGTTTCCGTCGACGGGTGCACCGTTGTTAGGGTTGACCCGGAAGTTGAGGCCCGTCTGCGTGGTGACCCGGATCCGGTCCACCGTGGGATTGAAGTCGAAGCCGTAGCCAGTGGCGGCGGCGGGCAGATCCACCGGCATTCCGGCGGCATCGACGAACGCCACCGCGCCGGCGGCACCGACGATCGTCGCCGCACCGGTCTGCGGATCGAGCAGGTACAAAGTAGCGGCGTTCGCAACGTCGGATACCCCGAGCGAATAGAGCTGCCCGGTTTGCGGACGATAGTCGATACCCGTCAGCATCTCTCCGGCCGCGACGCCTGTGATCGCCACGCTGACCGCCGACCCGGGCGCGGCGCTCGAGAATCGCAGCAACTGCGTGCCGTCGGCAGATAGCCCGACGAATCTCGTGGCCGCAGGCTGTTGCACTGCGAGGCCCGAGATTCCGCCGGAACCGATCGTACCCAGCGCGGTCACCGCGCCAGTGGTTAGATTCACATTGGCGAGCGTCTCGTTTGACTGACCGGAGAGCTTCAGCACCGCAACACCGCTGCCATTGGCTGGCGTGTTGGCCGTCGCGACATTCACGCGGGGTGCGATGTCGAAGCCCAACACAGCGTCGGCCGTTGCGCTCAACGTCTGACATTGCGTCTGCGTGCCCGTATTCGGCGGGTTCTGAATGCACAGCGCGTCGGTGGTCAGATCGAGGGTGTACTGCGTCGTCACCGTGCTGTTGGCGGCGTTGTTGGTGTAGGCCGTCTCCTGGACGCCAGTCGTGGGACCATTGATGCCGCCATCCATGTCGAGCACGCCGCCGGCCGCGCCGTCGACGAATGCACCGTTGTTAGGATTGATGCGGAAGTTCTGCCCGGCGCTGTTCACCACGCGCACACGATCGACGGTGGGGTTGAAGTCCATGCCGAACGTCGTGCTGGCCCCAACTCCCACGGGCACCGGCGTCACTCCATCGCTGGCAATGAACGTGCCGGTGGCGCCGATCGGCGCTGCAACACCCGTGGTTGAGGAAATCGTGTACAGCTGCACGGTGCCCGCGCCGCCGTTGTAACCGAGTCCGTAGAGGAATCCGTTCTGTGGCCGGCGATCGATGCTGACGAGCGTGTCGCCCGCATTCAGACCGGTGAGCGCCACTGGAGTTTCCAATCCGGAAGGAAAGTTCGCGGCGACTGCGGCGATGCTGTTGCCGTTGACCAGCACGTGAGCATTCGCGGCTGGCGCCGTGACCTGCTGTGTGTACGCGTCGCTGTCACTGCCCGCGGCGTTGGTTGCGGTCACGGTGAACGAGTAGTCGCCCGCGGCGGTGGGTGTGCCGGAGTAGGCGCCGGTGCTGGCACTCAGCGTGATGCCCGGCGGCAGTGCGCCAGCGGTTACGCTCCAGGTAATGGGCATCGAGCCGCTGGCTTCAAACGTCAGCGGTGCGATTGGGGCTCCACCCAGCGCCGTGGCGAGCGGCGATGTCGGCGTGGTGATCGCGGGCAGCTGCAGGATGGTTTGCGTGTACTGCGCGTCATCGGTGCCGGCGCGATTCATGGCGCTGACGGTGAAGTCGAAGATTCCGGCGAGCGTCGGTGATCCGGAGAGTCTGCCGGTGTTGGAGTCGAGCGCGAGGCCCGGTGGCAGAGCGCCGGCCGAGACGCCGTAAGTGATCGGCGCCGTGCCGTCCGCGAGGAAATCCACCGGCGTGATCGCCGAACCGACCACCCCATTGCCGAGTGGTGAGGCAGGTGCGTTGATCGAAGGCGCTACCTTCTTCTTGTCGTCGTCGCAGCCGGTAAAGAAGGAAGACGCGATCGCCGCGAAAGCGATGGCGGACCAGGTGTTGAATGCACGCATGACTATCCCCTGATTGATGTCGTTCAGGGAGCGCTACGCGGAGATAAGTCGCATGGATGCGCGGCTATTGTTGGGCGAGGGAATCTTTTTTCGTAGCGCATCCGGGCGCCGCAAACTTTCGTATAGTTCAACCCTCTTTCGAGGAAGCCCATGTCCGGCAGCATCGACATTCGCGAACACATGCCCATCGTCGATGGCTTTCCCCGTCCTGTCTGGAATTCCATTGCTGCCGTGACAAATGAGGATTGGATTGCAGTAGGCCGACTGTGGCTGGAAGAAACCGCACGCCACCTGGGTGCGCCGTACACCGTGTCGGAGACCGGCAACTTTTTCCTGCTGAGCCCACTCAATGCGCGCAAGACGGGCTTGCTGCAGGGTTTTGTCGAGAAGGCGTGGAAGCAGATCGGCATCAAGCTTGCGGGACTTGGCGAATCCGATCCCTTGGGTAAGGGCGTGGTCATGCTCTTCGAATCGCACGACTCCTACTATGAGTACAGCGCGCATTTCTACAGCGAAGGGGAGCACCCCCTCAGCTCCGGGGTCTTTCTGAACGCGGAGTATGGGCACACGGCTATTCCGTTCCACGATTTCTCGGAAACGGAGGCGACGCTGGCGCACGAACTCACTCATTGCTTCCTCAGGAGTTTGCCGCTTCCGCTGTGGCTCAATGAAGGGCTCGCGGTCACCATGGAGGATGAGCTGTGCGGCAACCGTCCGTTGCGCATGGATTCACAGCGCATTGCGGAGCATCGCAATTTCTGGAACGCCGACACGATCCAGGATTTCTGGAGCGGCCAGTCTTTTGGAAACGTGAATGAAGGCCTCGACCTCAGCTACGAACTGGGACGTTATTGTGTGCGAGCCCTGACCCACGACATCCCGGCGTTCATCGAATTCGCGCGCACGGCGTCATTCGAAGATGCGGGAGAAGCCGCGGCGCTCGCGGTCTATCAAGGTAGTCTGGGCGGCGTAATCGAGCAGTTCTTCGGGCCCGGAGACTGGTCCCCTCGGAGAGACCCATGAGCCTGTACACCAAGACCTTGTACGCGGGTTGGTCCGACATGGATTTCAATTCGCACATGAAGAACACCGCCTATCTGGACAAGGCGGCCGACGTGCGGCAAATGTTCCTCATGGAGCATGGCTTCCCGATCGAAGAATTCCTGCGTCTGCGCATCGGCCCGGTGGTCATGAAAGATGAAGTCGAATACTTCAAGGAAGTCGGGCTGCAGCAGAAGATCGAGGTGAACTACGCGCTCGCCGGTCATTCGGAAGACGGCAGCCGGTTTCTGTTGCGGCATGAGATCTTCCGTGCGGATGGCAAGCTCGCCGCACGCGTGACGAGTGCCGGTGGGTGGCTGGATCTGGCCGCGCGAAAGCTCATCGCGCCGCCGCCGGCGCTTCTGGCCGCCATGAATCTGCTGGAGAGAACCAGCGATTTCGTTGCGCTACCGTCGAGCATCAAGCGTTGAGGCCCCATGCGCATTCCTCGTCGTGAGCTCCTCAAGCTCGGCGCCTGGGCGGTATCCACCGGGCTGATTCCCTCGTCAGCCGTGCGCGCGGCGGAAGGCCGCCGCGAGCCGGCGGCAAACGTTCCAGGCAAGTCACAAAAGATCCTGATCATCGGCGCGGGATTGTCAGGCCTGGTCGCGGCCTACGAACTGCGCAAGCTCGGACACTCCGTCACCGTTCTCGAAGCGCAGCGGCGCCCGGGCGGCCGGGTGTATACGGTGCGCGAACCCTTCTCGGACGGCCTGTACGTCGAAGTGGGCGCCGCGCGCATTCCCGACAATCACGATCTCACGCTGCGTTACGTTCGTGAGTTCGATCTGCCGCTGACGCCGTTCTTTCCCACGGGGTCGCGCATGTACTCCATCGGCGGCAAGCGCATTCGCGCCGATTCGGGCGGCGAGTGGATTGCGGGCGAAGCGCCGCTCGATCTGAAGCCCGACGAAAAAACACTCGGGCAGTGGGCGCTGCTCGAGAAGTACATCGGTGGCGCGCTCACGGAGCTTGGCGACCCCTACAAGATCGACTACGCATCAGCAACTGCGCGAAGTTTCGATTCCGTGACCACCGCCGAGTATCTGCGGCAGCAGGGTGCCTCCGAAGCCGCCAACGATCTCATGAGCTGGCCCTGGTCCACTGCGAAGGACGATCGGTATTCCTTCCTGTGGACGTTGCGCGAGATCGCGTATGAATCGCAGGAAAAGACGCGCTCGAAAATCGTGGGCGGCAACGACAAATTGCCGCGCGCATTCGCCGCCACGATGAAAGATGTCATTCACTATGGTTCGCCCGTGGTGCGCATCGAGCAGGACGACAAACGCGTGCGCGCCGTCGTGAAGCGCGCGGGTGAGTACGAACAATTCGAGGCGGACCGGTTGCTGTGCACGGTTCCGTTTCCGGCGCTGCGCGACGTCGAGATTTCCCCCGCATTTTCCCCGGCGAAGCGCCGCGTCATCAACGAGCTCTTGTACGACAAGATCGTGCGCGCCACGCTGCAGAGCCGCACGCGCTATTGGGAAAAGGACGGATTCAATGGCTTCGGCCATTCGGACACGCCGCAGCAGATCTGGCACTTTACGCACGATCAGCCGGGGCCGCGTGGGTTGTTAGTGTCGTTCCTGTGCGGCGGAATCGGTGAGCGCGTAGGTGACATGGAGCCAGAGGCGCGAGAACACTTCCTCGTGGCCGAGATGGAGCGTGCGCATCCCGGACTCAAGGCCAACTATGAGGGCATGTTCGTGCACGTGTGGCACAAACATCAGTGGGCGAAGGGCGCGATCGCGTTACCTGCGCCCAGGCAAATGACCAGCATTTGTATCGGCGCGGAGAAGCCCGAAGGGCGCGTTCACTTCGCGGGCG
>Ga0193717_1002689_pt1 | contig 10164 bp, 8 predicted proteins | sample U2c2metaG_FD_145900 | JGI IMG/M metagenome (GOLD analysis project Ga0193717, IMG submission 145900) | Soil microbial communities from a riparian zone of the East river system, Colorado, United States - U2c2 | ecosystem: Environmental > Terrestrial > Soil > Riparian zone | place: USA: East River...
CGTGCAGACCCTTGAGTGGGGCGATCTCGGTGATGCGTCGGCCGAGGATCTTAGCCTTGGGAAGGCCGATGGTCTCTGCCTGCCGGCCGTTGACGCGCAGGTAGCGAAACTCGATGGGCTCGAAGAGCGCGAGACCAACGGGTGCGGTCTCGTAGATGGTTTCGAGCTCGGCGCGCTGGCGCTCAGTCTCCTCCTGCCGCAGCTGGAGGGTTTCGGCGAAGGTTTTACGGTCATCGATGTCGATGTTGACGCCGAGCCAGTGGAGGATGGCACCGGTGTCGTCCCGGACGGGCTGGGCTCGGACCCACCACCAGCGAGCGTGGCCATCCCTGGCGCGAATCAGGCGGGCTTCCAGGTCGAAGTCGACGCCGGTGGCAACGGAGCGGACCCAGGTTCCGATGACGCGCTCGCGGTCGTCGGGATGGAAGGCATTGAACCAGCCATCGCGGCTGAGGTCGTCGATGGTGAAGCCGAGATAGTCGAGCAGGCCCTGATTGGCGTAGGTGATGCCCCCATCGGGGGCACCCATCCAGATGGCCTGGGGGTTGAGGTCGGCGAGGATGCGGTAGCGGGCCTCACTGGTGATGAGCGCGTCTTCGTTGCGCTTGCGGTCGGTGATGTCGATGGTCAAACCGCGGAGACGCGTGGGTAAACCTTCCACCTGGAGTGCCTGGCCGCGGCTCTCGACCCAGAGGGTTTCGCCGTTCGCAGCAAGGACCGGGAAGTCCAAAACGATCATCTCGCCGGTTGCAATGGTCTTTTGAATGAGGTCGGAGAGGATGGAGACGTAGTCCGCCGGGAGAATCTTCGCGGCAGTATGAAGGTCTGGAAGATCGGCAAGCGGATGGCCGAAGACGGGATAGGATCCGGGGCCGAAGGTGATTCGGCCAGTAGCGATGTCGATATCCCATGTGGCGACATACGCGGTCTGCTGGACGACGGCAAGAAGATCCTGCTGCTCTCTGAGAAAGAGATCGGACTGATGGCGGGCGGTGATATCGCGAAAGAAGACGACGACACCGTCGTCGGAGGGGCGGAGCTGGAAGGCGAGCCAGAGGTTGAGGGGGTTGGCGTAGTAATCTTCGAACTCGCTGGCGATGCCTTCGTCCATGGCCCGGTTGAAGTGATAGTGATAGGTACCCTGCTGGGTGGCGGGAAACTCCTGCCACAGGTTTTTTCCGAGGAGGTCGCCTTTGACGGCGAGCAGCTCTTTGGCGCGACGGTTCAGAAAGGTGAAGTTTCGATCACGGTTGATGCTGACAACTGCGTCGGTGGTAGCTTCGAGGACCTGGAGCAGCTGCCGGGAGGCGGAGTCGCGAAGATACTCGGCTCCTTTGCGGTCGGTGATATCGCGGAAGTAGCCGGTGATGCCCCCTTCCGTCGGAAAGACATGAATGTCGATCCAGATGTCGTAAGAGGTGTAGTAGTACTCGAAGCGAGAGGGAACGCCTTCCTCCATGGCGGCGCGAAAATCGCGCTCGAGGGGCGAACCGATGGTAGCGGGGAAGAGCTCCCAGTGCGTTTTTTTGTTGAAGTCGGCTGAAGTGATGCGGTAGATCTTGCAGGCCTCAGGATTGGCGAAGGTGACGCGCCATTCGCGGTCGAAGCAGATGATTCCGTCGGGGATCCGGGCGAGAAGGTTCGCCAGGGGATTGAGCGGCCGATCAGTCCATCGCCGACCGTAGCCGTGCCGCTGTGGTGACGGGTCAACGTTGATGGTCGTCGAGTTGGACATGAGCTGAGCCTGACGGGTTTAGGTGTTTGATCATAGTCCAGAGAAGGGACCGGTTTATAGAAGCATACCCTCAGGTGGTGGATTCCAGCAGATCGACGCGTGCCCGCAGTGCCTGTAGTGCTTCGGAGAGAGAGGCGATCTCGGCTTCCATCTGAGCCAGGCGTATGGCAGTGGAATGGGTTGCGGTCTGCGTGCTCGCGTCGCGAGCCGAGGCCGCTTGGTGCGGTGGCGACAGGTCTGGTACGTCACCGAGAAGATGAGCGTAGCGGGCTTCCCGGGAGCCTGGTTGTCGTGGAAGCAGGGTGGTGAGCGGGCCGGTATTTGCGGAATCGTTTGCGGCATCGCGTAAGGCCAGACGCTCAAGCGTGGACTGGACGGCGGCAAGGTCGTCGAAGGTGAAGAGGCGGTCGGCACGGCTGCGGAGCTCGCCGGGTGTCTGCGGGCCGCGGAGCATAAGCAGGCAGAGCACGGCTGTCTCGTCGCGGCGGAGGTTGAGCACGGTGCGGATGCGGTGCTCGTACTTGGGAACGCGACTGTCGCGGTTGGGCGTGGTGAGGCCCAGATCTTCAAGGGAGTGCAATGCCTGACGGACCTCGTCCTCGGTGAGCTCCAGCACGGGGTCGCGGCTGGAGCGCTGGTTGCACGCGTTGACCAGGGTGTTCAGGGAGAGAGGATAGTTCTCCGGTGTAGCGATCTCTTTTTCGATGAGCGAACCGAGGACTCGTAGCTGGATTGGGTCGAGCGTCATGTCTATAAGGTTGCCACAGGCACTGGACGCATGTCAGCGGCGTCCTTCTTCTGAACGGGAAGTCACGATGACACAAAAGTTACAGTCCAGAGGTAGTGACTCGAAGGAATATCCAGTAAAATGGGAGTTGCAAATGAAGAAAGGGGAACTTCATTTGCAAATTTCGATTATTGTTCTGTATTGAGTTCTGGGGTGCAGGGATGCAGCTATTGCGTAGAAGTCGTGTCGTGGCAGCGGTTGCGGTGGCGGCGGCAGTGTGGTTTGGCCTGAACGGAACCTCGCAGGCGAGTGAAGTGGCCTCTTCGGCGTTGCCGGACGCGCAGCAGTACCATCTGCGTTTGCATCACCTGCATACTGGCGAGGACATCGACGTGATATATCGCGTGGGCGACACCTATCTTCCGGCGGCGCTGGACAGACTGAACTACTTCCTGCGCGACCACCGGACGCAGTCGGAGAGCAGCTACGACCCGAAGGAGTTCGATCTGCTGCACTCGCTGATGACGCGGCTGGGACGTCCGAATGGCGTGATCGATATCGTCTGCGGCTACCGCACGCCCTGGAGCAATAAGTTTTTACGAAGAGGCTCAGCTTCGACTGGGGTCGCAGAGCACAGTCAGCATATGCTGGCTAAGGCGATCGACATCCGGGTGCCCGGTGTACGCACGGCGAAGTTAAGGGATGCGGCGTTGTCGCTGCACAGTGGTGGAGTCGGGTACTATCCGGTGAACCAGTTTGTGCATGTGGACGTAGGGCCGGTGCGCGAGTGGTCGTTTGGACGGGCGCAAGCGCGTTCGCAAACGACAAAGGTGCGGGGTGCAAGAGTGGGACGCGCGCGGTCTCAGGGCAGCGTCGCCGGCGAGTAGTTTTTTCTGGCGAACGGAAGTGGAGGGCCCCGGGATGCCGGGGCTCTTTCGCGTCGCCCGGAGACGATGTAGCGTGTTCCTGTGGTGCGGCTTCGGTCCTGTAGACTGCTGTCATCGAAGTCAGTCCTTCCAATCCCCTACTTTTTTGGAGCGTGTATGAGCCGCGAATATTTCTCCAGTGATCCCAGCCGTCCGTTTGCGGATGCGGTTCTGGTGGATGGCAAGACCCTGTATATCTCCGGCCGCCTCGGCCTGATTCCCGGTACGGATAAAGTTCCGGACACAGCGGAAGAGGAGGCGCATGCCGTGATACAGGAGGTGCAGCGGATTCTGGCGATGGCCGATATGCGGCTGGATCAGCTGGTGTCGCTGCAGATCTTCGCCAGCGACGTCTCGTTGTGGGAGCGCTTCAATGCTGTCTATCGGACGTACTTCACCGGTCAGTTGCCTCCGCGAGCGTTTATCGGTTCGGGACCGCTGCTATTCGGGGCACGGTTCGAGCTGCAGGGGATCGCCGTTAAGGATTAGTACGGTGTCGAAGCCAGAAGGGATGACGCATTCGCTCAAGGAGGGAAGGTGGGGGCTGGCGCGTGCCCGCTATGTGGCGCGAGAGGTCGAGTCTGACCGGCGTGCTGTGAGGGCTCTGGTGGAGACGTTGTTTAGTGCTGATGCGGAGGCCCGCAAGAGGGCTGCTGATGTCGCTCGAAGGATTACAGAGCGGGATGCGGTCCGATGGAGCGATACGCGGATGAGCTTGCCGGGCTACTGGCCGAGGTGCCATTGGAGGAATCGCGGACGCGGTGGCATCTGGGGCTGGTGGTGGCGAGGGTTGCGCGTACGCGGGAGCAGAGGTTGCGGGCGGGGCGTCTGATGGAGTTGCTGATGGAGGATGAGAGCAATGTTGCGCGCTGCTCTGCTGTGGAGGGGATCGGCTTGCTGGCGATGGGAGAGGGTTCTCTGCGCGAGGTTGCGGAGGAGATGATTGCGAAGGCGTTGCAGGAGGGAACTCCGGCGATGAAGTGCCGGGCTCGAGAGGCGAAGCGGCGGATGGAGAAGGCTGCGAAGACGTTTGGTAGGTTTGACGGAACTGCGTTTCTTTAAAGTAGGTTTGCTCCCTTCTGAATGTTGTGCTTCATGCACAGCAATTGAATATTTTCTTCAGAATCTGAGGTGCCTCCCTTTGAATACGGCAGAATGTGATCGAAGTGAAGATTCTGCTTCGAGCTACATAAGGTACAGGCCCCTCCATCCCGCTTCCAAACCGCCAATTTGACATGCGAGGGGATGATTCGGCGTTGTTCGATTATTTGGTATTCAACTGAAAGAAAAAGAACTTCGTCTGGGATGGAACGAAGTTTGAACTTGAAAACACGCCGATTCCCGCTTGTCTCTGTCCAGCTGTCTGTTAGAGCGAACAGGCCGTTGTAAGACCAAATACCATCTTTGATCTTCTCGTAAACGCGAACGCGAGCGGCTGTCGCCTCACGGCGAACATAAGATTGGGCTGCTTCATGGAAGTAGCCGTTCTGTGTGAGTTTGCCTGACTTGATTCGAAGAGGCTGATCGACTTGTTTTGGGTAAGGAATTTCCTTAGTTCTTGGTTCGTCGTGTCCTTCGTAAATTAATACGGTGCCATTCTCCTCAAGTACATCGTCATAAGGAGCGCCGGGCCGATGGGACGATAAGACGATCGAATGCGTTTTTGTTGCGTTGAAATTCATCCCACGTTGTAGGGACAAACCTTCACGAACACACATCTCCATGTACGAGATGATTTCATTTGATTGCATATCAGTATTATTGCCGACAAGAAGGCCGCCATTGCTGGCGGCCTTTTCTTGATGCTGGTTGAGGGCGATTAGTCGCCGGCTACGGTCTCTTCCGTCTGGACCTTGGCGGGCGCGGGGGCTGCCTTGATCTCACCGATGGAGATGAAGCCGGGCTGCTCCTGCTCGCCGAGCACTTCCTTGCGGTAGAGCTTGGCCATCTTGGCGTTCTCGGCGTCCTGCTTGATCTTCGCATCGCGTGCGCGGATCTTCTCTTCGCGGGAGTTCTTGGCGATGCCGGACTTGTCGAAGGTGTCGTTCGCAGCCGCGTTCACGTGGTCGTTGTTGAGGACGAGATCGTAGCTGGACTCCTTCTCGAGGCCGACCTTCTTGCCACCGGCGAAGATCTCGTGACGGCCATGCTCCTCGTACCACTTGGTGAGGGTGGAGGTCATGTGCATCTTCTCGATGATGTTTCGCCAGCCCACGCCCGTGTTGTAGGCGCAGAAGCTGATCTCACCCTCTTGTGTAGCGTAGGGGATGATGCACTGCTCGGTGCGGCGGAAGTCGTAGTTGAAGAGGTCCTGGAACCACATGCCGGCGATGAAGAGGAAGTTCCAGCGGTCGGAGCGACGCAGCTTGATGTCATCTAGCGTGCGGTCCGCGGTGACCTTGCCGTAGCTCCTGCCTGTTGCGCCGAAGCTCTTATCGAACTTCTGCAGCAGGTCCTTGATCTTGAAGTGGGTCGGTGCAGCCTCGGGCCTGTAGTTCCGAAGCAGTGCGAGCGTTACGCCGATGATCGAGAGCCACTTGCCGCGGGCGGCATCGTTGATGCGGGCGACGTCCTTGGCGAGGCGGTCTGCATTGATGAACGCGGTGACCGGAACGGCTTCCTTGGTCTCCTTGTCGATCATCAGGGCCATCGAGATACCGCAGTTCGGGTGGCAGCCGCAGGAGAGCTGGCCCCAGTCGCGATCCGGTCCATGTACGAGGTCGGCCCAGTCGGAGAAGGTGGACATGAAGGAGATGGGGAACCAGTCGCGGGTCGGCTCACCGAGGCCGGTCTGGTTCTTCACATCGTGCGCGAGGTGCGACAAGGTGTAGCGCTGTGCCTGGCGACGCTCGTCGGAGATGTCCTCGTCGCGGCCCGTGAAGCTGACCGGCTGGAAGCTGAGGAAGTTGATCTTCTTCGGGTTGTCGAGCGCGAACTCGATGATGCGGCCAACCTGCTCGTTGTTGATGCCATTGACGATGGTGGTAACGGGGACGATGTCGACGCCGGCCTCGTGCAGGTTGTGGATGGCCTGGAGCTTCACGTCGAATGCATTGCCGACCTTGCGGTGCGAGTTGGCGGCGTTGCCGATACCGTCGAACTGCAAGTAGGCGTAGCGGAGACCAGCCTCAGCGGAAGCCTTCGAGAACTCCTTGGACTTGGCGAACTCGATGCCGTTGGTCGCGGCCTGGACGGAGGTGTAACCGACCTTACGGGCATAGGCTACTGCGTCGAGGAAGTACGGCGACAGCGTGGGCTCGCCACCCGAGAACTGGACCGACATCTGGCGACGCGGCTTGATGGTCACGGCGTTGTCGAGCATGGTCTTGATCTCGTCCCACGTGAGCTCGTGGACGAAGCCGACCTGGTTGGCGTCCATAAAGCAGGGATCGCACATCATGTTGCAGCGATTGGTGAGGTCAATGGTCAGCACAGACCCACGACCGTGGGTCACAGTCGAAGTCCCGTGGTTGTGCAGCTTCTCGTCGTTGTGGGCGCGGATGTCGCGGCCGGGGAAGACCTCTTCGAGGTGCTTGAAGAAGGCGGTGTCGATCGACATCAGGTCTTCAAAGTGGCCGTGGATCGGGCAATCCTTCACCATCAGGATCTGGCCATCGCGTTCGATGATTTGCGCCTTGATCTCGCCGACCTTCTCGTTGAGAAGGATCTCGTGCGGCAGCTTGCCGTCGACGATCTGCTGGCGGATCTCCGGGATGCACTTGGGGCAGAGGGAGTCGGTTGTACGAGGCCAGCCGAGAGGCGGCTTCTCCTTCTGGTAGCTCTTGAGGAGGGGCTTGTCACTCCACTTGGGGGTGAAGCTGGCGTTGGGGCTGATTGAGTTCAGCTTGTTGAACACAACCCAGCCTGCTCGTGCTCCGTAGGTGAGAGCCTTTTCGACTAACTTTGCCTTTGGCATATGCGTTTCTGTCTCCTGAGAATATCCGTCTCGATCGATGATCTGTGTGATGCGTGAATAGACTTAAACAGCTTATTCAGGCCCGGGTGCTCGCCGTAAGTATGCACCCTGATTCCGCTATCACTCAGTACTGTAAGAAGATGCGAGAGTAATAGCTTCGATTCGTCATTAACAGTACGCAGACGGAACGCCACATTGAAGCATCAGGTATTAAACGGCGAAATTCTGCATTGAATGGCGATCAGGGTGCGTCAGACGGGGCACTCTTTTTGGTGCATATACTACTAGCCGTGCCGATTACGGCATGCTGCCCTGAGTGGCGGAGATGTTATTTAGAATCTGCTGCACAAATATGATGCGCACATGTACCCGCTTTGCTACGTCAGGCAGGAATTCGGCAAGCAGATTATTTGCCGGTTCGATGGCCAGTCCGGTGATGATGCGCGCAACCGTGGATTTGCTGTCGCTCTGGATGCCTGGTACGTAGAGGTTGCTGAGTTCCGCGCCGATGGGGTAAGCGAGTAACGTGCCGTAGTTGGGCATGAGGGTGCCATCGTCGTTCCGGGCGACAAAGCTTTGCGAGATGGAATACAAGATCCGTTTCGGGATCGGTGCATCCGGCATCCGGTAATAGCGAGGATCCTGATGGGTGATGGCGGGAATCAGAAAAGTTCCGAAGAACTCGCCGGTTGTGTTCTGTAATAGGGTGACGCCGGTGATCTTGCCAAAGCCCTTCAGGCCCGGGCCATAAGCTGTGTGGGAATCGGCGGCTATGCTGATTCCGGAGATTCCAACGATGGTGGCCAGATTGGCGGGATCGGTCACATTGTGCAGCGCAGAATATCCCTTTTGCTGCCATGTTAGGGGAATTACGACGTTGGAGTTGAGGAAGCGCTGGTAGGGATAGATCAGTCCGAGACAAGGCTCACCGATGTGGTCGGGTTCTGTGTGGATAAGCCAGATCGCTTCTTTCGGGCCGCAGGATTTCGCAGTCTTGCCACTCGCCTTGAGTGAGGCCTGGCCCACGGCGACGACGGTGGCCTGCTGAACCTCGCTGGGGGCGTCGGGGAGATTGTCGGACGGGTCTTTGGAGGCCTGCGCGCGCGATGTGGCGGTAACCAGCATCATCGCTGTGACCAGAAGCCAACGCATCGCTCAACCCCTCCCGTTGCTTATTTGAACCCTGGCAGGGGAAAATTACTCATGCTTTCTTATATGCAAAGCCTGGATGATATCGCCACCGAACTCGCTAACCAGGTAGCCGACAGCCGACCCGCCCACCGATGTACCAAAGGCCTGGAAGACCTGACTGGCACCTTGATTCGGAGGCGGATAGTAAGCCTGAGTAAGTGCTGCGGCTTCGGCGGTGCCTAGAAGAGAAGCATAGTTGGGGATGGTGCGGCCTCCGTCCGTGCGGCCGATTAAAGGGCGGGTGGCGGCGTAAAGTGCGCGCTTGAAAAGGCTCTTGCTGTTTCCGAGCTGGTAGTAGCGCATATCCTGGCGGAAGACCGGCGCCATGACGGCGTCGCTGAAGATCTCCTTGCTGGAACCGAGTGCGGCCGCGGCGCCGAGGCGCTGGGCGAAGGCTTCACTGTTGGTCCCATAGTTGGGACGGTTGTCGAGCAGGTGACTATAGCCCGACGACGCTACCCAGCCCAGCATGGAGAACGGCGTTATCGACTCACGTATGCCCATCTCAATCTTGTGGCGGACTCTCTGCGGAGGAGCAGGCTGGCCCGCGGCGATGAACTTGATCCTGGGAAGCGCCATCGGCAACGGAGCCTTCGCCGACGGGTCGAAGGACGTCTCAGCCGAAGTAGAGTCATCGCTCGACCTGCTGCTTGAGCTGGTTAACATGGCTCCCGGCGAGTCGGGAAGGCTAAGCATGGCCTCAGTATTGATTACAGCTTCCTGGGCTGCGATGAAAGGGACCATGGCTCCGAACAGCGCCAGTGTTACAGCAACAGTGCGTGTTATTCGCGGGGCGATGAAAGACGAAACGATCTTTGCTGTGGTCAAAGAGGTACCTCGTGGACATTCGGTTTCGCTCATGCCTTAAAAAGAGGTGCGAGTACCTCGGCATACACGCTGAAGTAGCAGTGGTGGCCTATATGTAACGGACGCATACAGGCCGTCGCAAGTTGTCTTCGCTGTACATTCAGGATCTTACGCCCTCCGTTACCACACGGGCACTACCGATCAAATACTCTGCAATCGACGTTGACCATGCGTTTTCCTCGTCTCGATAATCAAATGTGGAGAGGTGTGCGCATGTCGAACTCATCTAGCCGAGACCCGAAAGACCCGAAACGTCCGTGGGAACAGCGTCTGCACGAAGCTGGAAGCCGCGTGGAAGAAGATCTGCGCAAAGTCATTAGGTACATCAATGACGAGGTGGTGCCTGACGTACGCCGCAACGGCTCCGACGCCCTGCGAGCCGCTGCTGCTGAGCTGCACAGACTCGCCCAAAAGATGGACGACCGTGCCGGAAGAACGCCGCCGCCCCCACCTCCACCCGGAGGAACGTCGAAGCCGTGATCCGCGCTCGGCGCATCTCCACCGTAGTGCTGTCGGCGCTCGCGCTGGTTGCCGTCGGCTGCCATAAGAAGACTACCAGAGCCTATCGTCCTCCACCCCCGCCTGCCACGACCTCGAACGCGCATAGCAACAGGAACACCCGGCCAGTTCCCAACGGCTCGAACAGCACAACGGCATCGTCGGGCACATTGCCCTCCCTGCCTGTCCCCCCGCCCAATATCAACGGCAAACCTGTCTCCAGCGAGGTCGGTCTGGCGAGTTGGTATGGTCCACCCTACGCTGGCCGCAAGGGAGCAGACGGTACGGTCTACGATCAGAACGC
>Ga0193717_1002690_pt1 | contig 10157 bp, 11 predicted proteins | sample U2c2metaG_FD_145900 | JGI IMG/M metagenome (GOLD analysis project Ga0193717, IMG submission 145900) | Soil microbial communities from a riparian zone of the East river system, Colorado, United States - U2c2 | ecosystem: Environmental > Terrestrial > Soil > Riparian zone | place: USA: East River...
CAAGCTCAACTCGCCCGTCTAGCGCCAGCAGATAGTCCCTCGCAAATCGAAATCTCGACGCATTATGGTCGCATCCCGTTCACGCTGCCTGTGTAAGACACGCCTCGAAAACCAGACGTCTTCGAGGCAGCATGAACGCGGAAACAGACTACGACTTCACGCCGGATCAATGGGAAGCGCTGAAGGCGTTGCGCACGCCGGCAGTAAAGCACCGGGTCCTCAATCGTTTCGTTGTCGAACAACTCGTCGCGCTTCGGCTTGCCGTGGTTATCGACGATTACCCGGTCATCACGGCGGAGGGACGCAGCGTGCTGCTGCGGGGCTCGCCGCGGCTCTGGGACGTGGCGGCCTGACAACGATTGGTTGCGGCGCTTGAGGTGCGATGCGTCAGATACGCGGTTGGCTAAAAATTGAGTGGCCTCCGGCTCGATGCCCTACCGCAACGATTGTCGCGCCCGCTCCTGCCCGGCCTTTTCATAGTCCTCGCCACCGACGCGATTTTCGCTCATTTCGGCGAGGATCTAACCCGGTGTCGGCAGCCCGGTGGGATCGATATGCTTGTCCGGATTCCACAGATCCGAGCGAACGATGGCGCGGGCGCACTATCGGTCACAAAAGTCCCGTTGAATAAATCGTAAAGGCCCCGATTCCGACCGTGATTACACCGACGGCGCCTTGCAGCCCACGATTGGCCCAGGTGAGCCATCGCGCCGACACCGCGAGCGGCACCGCGATGGCGACGCTCAAGGCGCCCATTCCGAGCATCGAGCCGAGGCCGAACAGCAGCACGTAAACCATTGCGGCGGCCGGGTTTGGACCTTGCGAGATCGCGAGCACGAGCAGCGCGGCGGAGCCGGCCATGCCATGCATCAGGCCGACCAGCAGCGAGCGCCAGCGGAAGCCGTGGCCGTGCTGGTGCGCGCTGGCCCAATGCGGGATGGATTCATTGACGTGACTGTGGACATGGATGTGTTTGGTGCCGTCGCCATGGCCATGGGCATGGAAATGCACGCGGTCGCGCCACAACCGCCACAACACGTGCACGCCGAGGCCGATCAGCATGAGGCCGACCGCGGTCTCCAGCGGACGCGCGAGAGTGTCGGGGATCGCCTGGCCGAGCAGGATGGCGCAGCTTGCGAACGCGAACAACGTCAGCGTATGGCCAAGTCCCCAGGTCAGGCCGTGCTTGACGATGTCGCGAACATCGGTGCGGCGCGCGGCGATGCTCGACACCGCCGCGATATGATCGGCCTCCAGCGCATGCTGCATGCCGAGCAGAAAGCCGAGCCCCAAAACTCCGAACATGCGCTGTCCCGATCGCTCCCTCAGCCGGTCATGCGAGCGCCGGGTTGGGATTGCTAACCTTGCGGACGAATCGCGCAACTTTGATTTGTCCGGCACGGCGACGCGCCTGTGCAATGTCGTAACTGTTCTGCATGCGCATCAGCGTATCCATGGAAACACCAAACGCCTTCTCGATGCGCAATGCCATTTCCGACGACAGTGCGGCACGCTCATTCAGCAGCGCCGAAAGAGCGGGACGGGTCACGCCAAGCGCCTTGGCGGCGTCCGTCACCGAGAGGTCCAATGCCTCGACGATCTCGCTCTTCACGAACCCGCCGGGGTGCGCGGGATTTTTCATGCGGATACCCTGTGGTGCGTTCATGGCCGCCGAATCCCCTTATGCATGACGTTCCGAATCCTCATACACTCTGCATGTGCCCGTATAGTGTCAAGCTACGCTTTACGAAAAGGCGGCGAGCTTCAATCAGCGTCGAGGTCCTGGCGACGCGAGGCCAGGTCAGAACTGCCCCGCAACCGTCAGGCGAAGCGCTAGCGGTTCGACCGGATGCAAAACGCGATCCATCACCCCGGTCTGGCACACGGCGGCGGGCGCGGTCGGCGCGCCTTGGGACGGGAAGCACATCGCGAACAGCGAATCGGATTTGAGCAGCGAGCCATAGGCGTAGGTGATCTGGTCGTATCTGCTGCCCAGCAAGTTGAAGCCATCGAGCTGAATGCGCCAGCCATTGTCGAAGCGGTAGCCCAAGCGTCCGTTCAAAAGGCCGGTCGCGGCAGAGACGAAGGCGCCGTCTTCGGTCAGCGGGCGCGGTCCGAAATAGCGATAACGCAGCGCGCCAAACCAGCCGGTGCTCTCGCCGAGCCTGAGGCCGGCGGACGCGATCATGTTCGGCGCGCCGGGAATATAGTTGCCGGGCGCGTTACCGATCTGCGAGGCGGGAAATCCGGCCAGCGACTCATGAACCGCCGCCTGGTCGGGATTCTCGCCACGAAAGCGCGCATGGGTCATGGCGATGTCGCCCTCAAGTCTCAGCCACGACCACGGACGGTAATCGTTGGTCCATTCGATGCCGTAGCGGCGGCTGAGCCGGCTCGCCTCGGTATCGCCGGCGTCACCGACGAACAGAATCTCGGACGCGGAATCCAGCATGAACAGGCTGACCGCGCTGGTAAGCCCCGGGATCGCCTTGCTGCGCAGCCCGACCTCGGCGCCGCGCGTCTTGACCAGAAACGGCGAGGCCTGCAGCGGCGAGCCATCAATGGGCGATTCCGTGACGGTGACGCCGCGCGCGTCGTTGCTGTGAAATCCCTCGCCAGCGTTGACGAAGAATTCGGTCCTGGCAAACGGTCCAAGCACGAGGCCGAGCTTCGGACTGCCGATGAAGGCATTGGCGGTCCCGGAATTGGCCGGCGTGAAAACCGACTTGACCGCGGTGTCGTAAAAATCGCCGCGCCAGCCGACGATCGTTCGCAGCCAGTCGGTCCAGCGCAGCGTATTCTGCGCGAACACGCCGACACTGCCCTCCTGCACCGCGTCGCCACGGATCGGCGACAGGAACTGGCGCCGCGCGCTATTACTGAGATCGAGCCTGATGTCGTCGTAGCGGCTTTGCACGCCGACCTCGGTTTCCATCGGCAAGCCCGCGAACTGGCTTTTAAAAGTGTGCGAGGCATTGATGCCACCGAGGATGCGGTCGTCGTGCTGATGAAACTGATCGCCACTCGCGGGATCGCTGAGGAAGTAGGTAAAATTGTTCCACAGATTGAGCGAGCTCTTGATAATGTAGAAATTTGCTTTCGAGCGGCCCGCGTCGTCGCTGCGCGCCCAGTTTCCGGATAGCGAAAAGCGATTGGAATTGCCGCCATCTGACGGATCCAGCGCGCCGTAGAGGCCGATTTCGCCGGACGCAATTGCGCGCGCCGGAATCTGGTCGGTGGAATTCCATTTATTCGCATAGGCCATCCCGGTCAGCGAAAATCCGTCCTCCGCCGTGCCCTGGCTGTAACGCATCACGCCGTTCAGCTTGCGTAAGTTGTCCGGATTGTCCCAAGGACCGTTGTAGGCGCCGGCTTCGCCCGCGACCAGCAAGGTGCCCTCCCCGATCCTGGTGGACGTAGCGCCAAAACCGCGGCGATAGCCGAAGCTGCCGATAGTGATCGACGCCATCGACTTGATGCTGCCGAGCAGGTTGATGTGCACCGAACCCACCGAAGAGAAATCGCCCTCGTCGGCAAAATACGGGCCTTTGCGGATGTTGACCGAGTCTATCAACTCCGGAATCAGGAAATTCAGATCGGCATATCCCTGGCCGTGGGCGTGGGTGCGCATGTTGACCGGCATGCCATCGACGGAAATCGCCAGATCGGTGCCATGGTCCAGGTTGAAGCCGCGCAAAAAATACTGGTTGGCTTTGCCGTCGCCGCTGTGCTGGGTGACGATCAGCCCGGGCACCACTTCGAGCGCTTCGGCCGGCCGCGAAAACGGCCAGCCGTTGACCTCGGCGCCCGAGACATTCTTTTCGCTCGACGACGTCAGCGGGGCTTGCGCGACAGCTCCGGCACTCGCGGCGGGATTGCCACCGCCGGCGGCCGCTGGAGGTGTGACCGCGTTGCGGCTGGATCGCCGGCTTCGCTCAACGCCCGCCTTTGGCTTGCTGGCCATGTCCTTACGCGGCTGCGGCGCCATTACTTCAACCGCAGGAAGCCTGGCCGCCTCGGCCGCGGCGAGGTTTTGCGCGCCAGCCTCGGTTGCGCCGGCCGACAAGCTTAGGGCCAGCCCTACCCGCGCACGCGAAAAGCGATGCATCGCACCACTCCGTAAGCGGTAACGCACCCGATGAATGAATCCCGCCGCGCCGGCGAACGGGCTATGCTGTGCCCAACATGCAATGAAACTGAACCATCGAGTATGATGCTGTCAATGAATTATCATACTTGCCGTCAGCCATCATCGCCGAAGGAAGCAAAAATGCAACGCATCACTATCACCCTCGACGACGACCTGATGGACGAGCTCGACCGGATGATCGCCGAGCAGGGTTACCAGAACCGTTCCGAGGCGATCCGCGATTTCACCCGGGCGGGAATGCAGCAGGCCGCGCAAAAAATGGGGAAATCCGGCAGCTGCGTCGCCGCGCTGGTTTACGTCTACGACCACGCGGCGCGGGATCTGTCGCGGCGGCTGGTGGAGAACTATCACGGTCATCACGATCTCTCGATGGCCACGCTTCATGTTCATCTCGACCACGACAACTGCATGGAAGTGACGGCCTTGAGGGGGACCGGAGCCGAGGTGCAGCATTTCGCCGACCACATCATCGCCGAGCGCGGCGTGCGCTACGGCCGCCTGGTCATGATACCCACGCAGACCGCCAGGAAGAAGAAGGACCCCTCACGCAAACGAACCGCTCATCGGCACGTGTGAGACAAATCGAACGTGGAGCTTTCGATACGCCACCGTCACGCGCGATGCTGGATTCACAATCAGCCCCAGCCAAGAATTGATGGGGCGCGGCGGCGCCCTTACCACAACGATTGCCGTGCCCGCTCCGGCCATGCCTTGTCATAGTCCTCGCCGCCGACGCGATTTTCGCTCATTTCGGCGAGGATCTGACCCGGCGTCGGCAACTCGGTGGAATCGACATGCTTGCCAGGATTCCACAGCTGCGAGCGAACGATGGCCCGGGCGCACTGAAAATAAATCTCGTCCACCGTCATAACGATGACCGAGCGCGGCGACTTGCCATCGATCCCGAACGACGCCAGCAAATCCGGATCGACCGACACTTGCGCACGGCCGTTGACCCGCAGCGTGCTGCCGGAGCCTGGAATCAGAAAAAGCAGCGCCACCCTGGGATCTCGCACGATGTTGCGCAGCGAATCGACCCGGTTGTTGCCGCGGCGATCCGGCATCATCAGCGTCACATCATCGTAAACCCGAACGAAGCCGGGCAGATCGCCGCGCGGCGAGCAATCCAGCCCCTCCGGTCCAGACGTTGCAAGTACGGCGAATGGTGACTTGTCGATCAGTGCGCGATATTGCGGCGTGATCCGGTCGGCGACCTTGACGGTAGAGGCCTCGTTCGGCTGACCGTAGATTGCCTCGAGCTGTTCGACCGTTGCAATGATCGACATCGCCATTCTCCCGATAACCACCCACCGGCTCAAGCGCTCTTGATGATCCGCACCAGCTCCTGCGCATGGTCTTCGGTGCCCCCGACATTGACGATGGTGATATCGGGTACTGCCGCGAGATCGCTAACGGCGCGGTCAAGCCGCTGCTCGATCTGCCCGTCGCTGCTGCGCGCCCGCGCCGCGAGGCGCTGCTTAAGAATTTCAGGCGGCGCCGTGATCGACACCACCGTGACATTGGCGTAGGCGCGGCGCACCGCCTCAATCACCGTGCGCGAGACGTTGGCGACCACCGTACGGCCGGCTCGGAGTTCGTCATCGATCGCGCGGGTCAACCCATAGCCATGGCCATGCGCCTCCCAATGCACGGCGAACTCGCCGCACGCCCGGGCCTTCCGAAAAATTTCGAAACTCACCTGCTCATTATCCTCGAACGCCGACGCCTCCCGCGTCACCACGCGGCGCGGGAAAACCACGCTGCGAACATCGGCGCAGGCTGCATGCGCAAGGCCAAGCAGCGTGTCCTTGCCGGCTCCGCTCGGACCGACCACCAGGATGAGCCGGCCAGGGCCGATCAGCGCCGGTTGATGATCCGACATCGCCGGCGCTTCCGTCATGCCACGCGACGTCCTTCACGCCAGACGCTGCGCACCACCGGAATATCGCGCGCGACATGGACGCGGATCAGATCGGCGCGCTTGCCGACCGCAATCTCGCCGCGGTCGGCGAGTCCCACCGCCTCGGCGGGCGTCTTGGTCACGGTACGGATTGCGGAGGCAAGATCGATGGCCGGGACGCGCTGCGGCAATTGCAGTGCCGCCATCAGCAGGCTGGAGGGAATGTAGTCGGACGACAGGATATCCAACAGCCCTTCGCGGGCGAGATCGACCGCGGCAATGTTGCCGGAATGCGAGCCGCCGCGCACCACATTGGGCGCCCCCATCAGGATGCCGATCCCGGCCTGGTGCAATCCGCGCGCGGCCTCCATTGTGGTCGGAAATTCCGCCACCGACACGCGATCGCGGATCGCATCGGTGACGTTCTCGTCCGTGGTGTCGTCATGACTGGCCAGCGGTATCTCATGCAGATGTGCCAAAGCCACGATCTCGCGCATATTGGTCGCCGCATGCGCCTTCTGATATGCAAGGCGCCTTTCGAACAGCGTGTCGAGTTCGGCATCGGTCCTGCCGCCCCCCTTGCCGCGATAATAGTCGCGCAGCTTGCCTTCGTCGCGGAACTGGCGCTGTCCCGGAGTATGGTCCATCAGCGACATCAGCCGTACATCCGGCCGCCCGATCAATTCTTTCGCCTCCTCGACCACGCTGGGCATCGGGATTTCGCAGCGCAGATGCAGGAAATGATCGGCGCGCAGCAAATCCGCATCGCGCGCAGACGCGATCGCCGCGGCCAGCACGCCCGCCCTGCCATCGACTTCATCGGCGCCGTCCTCGCGCCAGACCCTCAAGGAATCCAGTACCGTAGTAATGCCCGACGTCGCCAATTGCCCGTCATAGGAGACGACAGCGGCGATCGGGTCCCAGAACACTTTTGGGCGCGGCACGTAATGTGCCTCGAGGTGGTCGGTGTGCAACTCGATCAGGCCCGGCATGATCAGATCGCCGGCCGCGTCTTCGCTGCTCCCGCCGGGTGCGTCGCCTTCGCCGAATTCGGCGATGCGGCGATCGGCGAAAGCGATCCAGCCGCGCTCGATCACGCGATGCGCCAGAACGATCCTGGCATTGCCAAGTATGGTCTCGGACTTTGTCGAAGTCATCTTAAGCGTCTTCCTTCATGCCGCGGCGGCAAACGATGTCACGTCGATAATCCGGTCGGCGATCAGATGGCGTATCTCATCGTCATGGACGATAGCGATCATGGCAACGCCCTGACGTTTTTTTTGATCGATCAGTTCGACCACGACCGCACGATTGGCCGCATCGAGCGAAGCGGTCGGCTCGTCCAGCAGCAGGATCGGCAGATCGGAAATGAAGCCGCGCGCGATGTTGACGCGCTGCTGCTCTCCGCCCGAGAACGTGAACGGCGGCAGCGCCCATAGCCGTTCGGGAATGTTGAGACGGCGCAACAACTGCCCTGACCTTTCGCGCGCTTCGGGGCGCGCCGTTCCGCTATGGATCAGCGGCTCCGCCACCACGTCGATGGTCGCAACCCGCGGCACCGCCCGCAGAAACTGGCTGACATAGCCGATGGTGGAGCGGCGGATACTGAGGATTTGCCGCGGTTCGGCTTTGGCAAGATCGATCTGCGCGCCCTCGTGGCGGATGCCGATGCTGCCGCCATCGCAGCGATAATTGCCGAAGATCATTTTCAGGATCGAGGATTTCCCGGAGCCCGAAGGGCCCGATAGCACCACGCATTCGCCTGGCTCGACGTCAAACGAGACCCCCCTCACTACGGGTAGCTCCACCCTGCCCTGCAAATGCATGACGAAGGTCTTTTCGGCATTGCTGATTTCGATCATCGGCATCGGGGTACTCATGCTGGTAAAATCGAAGAGACGAGCAACTGGGTATAGGGCTCGCGGGGATCGTCGAGCACCTGATCGGTCAGTCCGGTCTCGACGACCCGGCCACCCTTCATTACCATGACCCGGTGCGACAGCAGACGCGCCACCGCGAGATCGTGGGTGACGACGATGGCGGCAAGGCCCAATTCGCTGACCAGATTGCGCAAGAGGTCGAGCAGCCGCGCCTGCACCGAGACGTCGAGGCCGCCGGTGGGCTCGTCCATGAACACCAGGCGAGGCTCGGTAACAAGATTCCGGGCGATCTGCAGCCGCTGCCGCATGCCCCCGGAATAGGTTCGCGGCGCATCGTCGATGCGGCCAACGTCGATCTCGACACGCTCCAGCCAGGACGTCGCGGTGTCTCGAATCCGCCCATAGTGATTCCAGCCCACCGCCATCAGACGCTCGCCGACATTGGCCCCGGCCGACACCGCCATCCGCAGTCCCAGCGCCGGATCCTGATGCACATAGCCCCAATCGGTGCGAAACAGAAACCGCCGCTCGGCTTCGCCCAGCGCACCAAGGTCACGCAATACCCCGTCGCGCATCCGGTATGATACGCGCCCCGCATTCGGGGCAAGCTGCGCCGACAGCAGTTGCAGCAGCGTGGTTTTTCCTGAACCGGATTCGCCGACAATCGCCAGCACCTCGCCGGGATAGAGCGCAAAGGACACGTCGCGGCATGCCATCAGCCGGCCGTAGGATTTGCTCAGGCCTTCGGCCGTTAGCAAAGGCTGATCGTTGTCCTGCACGGCGTTTTTGTTCTCAGCCATGCGGTCTGTCCTTGTACGGTGCCGCGCTTTCGCTGCCGCGATGACCCGACGCCTGGCGGGTCTCGCAGTAGTCGGTATCCGAGCAGACGAACATCCGGCTGCCCTGGTCGTCGGTGACAATTTCGTCGAGATAGGAATCCTCAGCCCCGCACAGCGCGCAGGGCGTGTCGAAGCGGTAGCGCGTAAAAGGGTGATCCTCGAAATCAAGCGACACTACCGAGGTATGAGGCGGGATCGCGTAGATCCGCTTCTCGCGCCCGGCGCCGAACAACTGCAAGGCCGGGCAATTGTCCATCTTCGGATTGTCGAATTTCGGCGTCGGCGATGGGTCCATGACATATCGGGCGTTCACCTTCACCGGATAGGCGTAGGAGGTAGCGATGTGGCCGAAGCGGGCAATGTCCTCGTAAAGCTTGACGTGCATCAGCCCGTATTCGCCGAGCGCATGCATGCGGCGGGTTTCGGTCTCGCGCGGTTCCAGGAAACGCAGCGGCTCGGGAATCGGCACCTGATAGACCAGCACCTGCCCGCCATGCAGCGGCGCTTCGGGAATCCGATGCCGGGTCTGGATCACGGTAGCGTCCACCGTACTCGTCGTCGTCGCGACACCCGCGGTCTTGGCAAAAAACTTGCGGATCGAAATCGCGTTGGTGGTGTCGTCGGAGCCCTGATCGATCACCTTCAGCACATCCTCGGGACCGAGGATCGCCGCCGTCACCTGCACGCCGCCGGTGCCCCAGCCATAGGGCATCGGCATCTCGCGGCTGGCGAATGGCACCTGATAGCCGGGAATCGCGATCGCCTTCAGGATGGCGCGGCGGATCATCCGCTTGGTCTGCTCATCGAGATAAGCAAAGTTGTAAGCCGGCGCATTCATTCCGCGGCCTCCCGCATCGGCTGCGACAAGTCCGCCGCGGCGAATTCCTTGCGCAATTTGCGCAGCAGGCCGAGTTCGGACTGGAAGTCCACGTAATGCGGCAGCTTCAGATGCTCGACGAAGCCGGTCGCCTGCACATTGTCGGAATGCGACATCACGAATTCTTCGTCCTGCGCCGGCGCAACCACCTCCTCACCGAGTTCGCGGGCGCGCAGGGTGCGGTCCACCAGCGCCATCGACATCGTCTTGCGCTCACTTTGTCCGAACGCAAGACCATAGCCGCGCGTAAAACATGGCGCCTCAGTAGCCGAGCCCTTGAACTGGTTGACCATCTGGCATTCGGTCAGTGTGATCGAGCCAAGCGGCACGGCGAAGCCAACATCTTCGGCCATGAATTCCACCTCGACTTCGCCGAGACGAATTTCACCGGCGAAGGGATGATTGCGGCCATAGCCGCGCTGCGAGGAGTAGCCGAGCGCCAGCAGAAAACCCTCATCGGCGCGCGCCAGGTTCTGCAGCCGCAAATCGCGATCGGTGGGAAAACTGAGCG
>Ga0193717_1002691_pt1 | contig 10155 bp, 5 predicted proteins | sample U2c2metaG_FD_145900 | JGI IMG/M metagenome (GOLD analysis project Ga0193717, IMG submission 145900) | Soil microbial communities from a riparian zone of the East river system, Colorado, United States - U2c2 | ecosystem: Environmental > Terrestrial > Soil > Riparian zone | place: USA: East River...
CTTCGCCCATTGTGCGTCAGTCAAAACGAATCGGTCCATCCACAGCTTGAATCACAACCAAGCTCGGATGAGAATCCTGAATCCCAACAGACCCTAGTTGGCGGCCTCATCCTTCTTCTGATCTGCCGCACGCGGTCGGAGGCCCTTAATCGCTTCAAGCTTACTGATAAGGTCCTCGATGTTTTCCTGAAAGAGCAAGACTGCCGAGACTTCAATGTGATTGTCCTCGATCTTCAGGGAAGTCACGCCCAATCGTGGCTGCCCAATCGTGGCTGCCCAATCGTGGCTGCCCAATCGTAGCCTGCGGGTCGTGGAGGTCGAGGGCTTCTTTCGCGGCATTCGCACGCAGTGCCGCGTTTTCGGGTGGCTTACGGCTCAGAAGATCTGAGAACCGACCTGATCGATCATCGCGGCCGGATCGATGTCGGGAACTTCGAACTCCACGTCGTCGAGCGAGACCGAGAACGGCTGGCCTTCCTCATAATGCAGCGGGAAGCGAACGCCGAACCGCAGGTCCGAGCCGACTTCGTAAGCCGCGAGTTCCCAACGGTTGTCGTAAACGCTGAAGCCGAGTGCCGTGACGGCGACATAGCCCGAGATGTCGAACTTGAACTTCGGCTGCGCATGGAAGGCAGCCTCCGCGTCGATGGTGAGGCCACGCCCCGGCATCCAGTCGATGTGCACACCGGCTTCGGCCGCACCGTCGATGCCGAGCGTGCCGCCGAGCTCGAGCCCGCCGGTCGCGCTCGCGCCGGTGATGCCGAGGCCGATGCCTGCGCGGGCCGCGAGACGAAGGCCGGCGTCGGCCGGAACGCTGAGATGGGCGTCGCCGGTGACGTGCGTGTTCTCCTCGTGCGAGGGATTGTATTCGATGCCGATGCGCAACTGGTCGATCACGCCCGGCCCGATGCCGGCCTTTGCGCTCAAATTGCCGCCGACCTCCGCGACGATGCCCGGCACGATCGGAATTTGGGTCGACAGGGAGAACAGCGACTTGTTGATCTCGCGGCGGTCGAACAGCGAAATCTGTCCTGGCAGGCCGATCTCGCCCGACACCGTGACCTCGCCGTTCGGCGCGAAGCGGATGCCGGCGGTACCCTGCAGCCACGGGGCGATACGCAGCGTGGCCTGGCCGCTACCGTAAACGATCAGCGGCGCGTCTGGATCAGGGAGCCCGCCGAGGTTGCCCTGCTCGTCGACGGCCCGATTGGTCACGCCGACGCTAACCTGGCCCGACATCATGCCGCGCGCATAGGCGCCGCTGAAGCTCGCCGTGAAGGCGCCGTCGTCGTAGCTCACCTCGAGCTGCGAATCGAAAGCCGGAATGTTGGGCTGTGCGCTCCCCGTGGCCGCCAGCTTCCAGCCCTCGGCCCGTTCTTCCGCCGTGACATGGATGCGGCCGGATCGCACCACCGCGCTCGATGACAGATTGACGTCGCCGTCGATGGTCAGGCCTGCATCGGTCTTGCGCACGCCGATGCTCGCATCGCTCACGCCCGGTATCGTGAGGGCCGCGTTGCCGCGGAAGAACCAGTCGCGGCCGGTGATGCCGGCGCTGAGCGTCGCGCTGCGGATGCCCCTGATCTTGTTCGGCCGGTCGATCCCGATCTCGCCTTCGGCGCCCATCTCGCCTTCGCGCCACCAGGCGCGAATCTGCGCGCGGTCGAACAGGCGGCGGTCGAAATTGAAGCGGCCTTCGAGCGCGAATCCGGCGCCGGTCGTGAACGATGCGCTGAGATCGCCGCTGCCGACGCGATTGACCGAGTAGAGGATCTGCCCGCCGACGCCGAGCCCGCGCTCGGTCGAGTAAAAGACGCGCACCGTCGAGTCGTCGATCGTCAGACCGGGCACGGGGAGATTGAGATCGCCCGCGCTGTAGTCGATCGAGAAGGTCACGTCCTTGCCATCGAGACGGACGGTGATGGGGGTCCTGAGGATGGCGAGCGAAGGCGTGAGCTGGCCTTCGCCCTTGATCCGTCCGTCTTCCGCCGACACCGAGTCGAGACGCACCGGACTCATGTGCTGGAATTCGAGCGCGGGCGTGGGGATGCGCGCCGGGTAGCCGCGATAATCGCCGTCGGCGGCGAGCTGCATCGTGACCGCGGGGTCGGCGGGCTGCCAGGCCGCCGGAAGATCCCAGCGTGCCTGGACGGTGCCGACATTCGCCGCGGTACCGCTGCCGGCTTCGGTGAGCGTGATGCTCTGGATCTCCATGCCGGCGAGCCGGCGAGCGGCGGCGCCGCGCGGCGCGATCGTCAAGTCCGTGGGGGCGTGGCGGAAGCGGCCAACCTCGACGCCGCCGGGTGCCGAGGAGAGGATGAATTCGCCCGGCGTGCCCTCGCGAGTCGCAGGCGCGGGCTCCGCGGTCTTGAGCGGTTCGGCGGTTTCGATGTCGACCTTGCTCCACCATGCCGAAGCGCTCGCCGGCGCACCGGAGGAACCACTGGCAACGACGCTCTCGAAAACGACGTCGGTGTTGCGCAAAAAAGCCCCGCGATCCGGTGCGGGCGTGAATGTGGCGAGATAGGCGTCGACGTTGCGGTAGATGCCGCTGCGGATCGTGCCGCCCGAACTGCTGTTGCTCGGTTGATCCAGCAGCTCCATGTTCTCGATGGAGTTGCCGACACCGGTGCCGTGCTGGCCCGAGACCTGAAGCTCGACGATGTGATCGACCTGGAAGCCGTTGGTCGGCCGCTTGCCGCGCCGGCCCCAGTCCGGAATCCGTAGCATGCCCTGCAGTTCGCTGACGGTCTTCTTGTAATTACGCCCCCCGAGCGTGATGGCGACTTTATCGGCAGCAGTGGCCGGTGCCGCGATGTTGCGTTCGGCGAGGCGGCTTCTGATCTCAGTCTCACTGACTTGAATGGCGCTGTTCCACACCGAGCGCTGATCGGCGCCGCGCCGCTCATAGCCCTTGACGCGCTTGAGGTTACCCGCGGCCGCCAGGCTGCTGTACATCGGTAGATGCCGCGCCTTGACGGCGGGAATCTGCAGCCGGTCGAGTGCCGTGAGCGCCGCGGGCGTGCCGCTGCCCGCTGTGTATTGTGAGGAAGGAGCCGAGTCGACGCGCCGGTGCACCGTAGGTCCGGTGTCTTTTTGCTGGATCACGTGGGCGAGCTCGTGCGCGATCAGCTCCATCCCGGCCGGAGTCTCGGGCTGGTATTTCCCGGCCGCGAAGAAGATGTCGCTGCCGACCGTGAACGCCTGGGCATTCAATTCCTTGGCCAGCGCATCGGCCTGCGCATCATGGTGGATGACTACGTTCGAGATGTCGTGACCGAGCTGTTTCTCCAGCCGCGACTTTAATTCTTCGGGCAGCGCTTCGCCTTGGCCAAGCTGCTGCTTGATGCGCGTTTGCGTATCGTTGGCGTCCTTCTTTGAGGCGGCTTCGCTGACCGCGGCATTCTGGCGCTGTTCGGCGGCCGCATTGCGCGGGTTCTCCACCTGGCGCATCACCGAGGCTGCGGCGCGCGGGATCGGCTGTTTCGGGGCCTCTTCCTTCGTTGTTGAGTCGCCGCCTTTGGCGCCGGCAGCCCCCTTTTGCGGTTGCTCGGGTTCGGCGAGCTTGCGGCTCACCCGGCTCGCGACCGCGTCCGCCTCGCGCTCGACCGCGTCGCCCGGCTCGCTCACCGCGAGCTTGGCGCGCACCGCCATGCGGTCGAAGCGCTGCTGGCCTCCAGCGCCTGCCTTGTCGCCGCCGCCCGCCGCGGCAGCCTTGTCGCCTCCTGCCGCGGCCGGTCCCTTCTTGTCCTGTCCGGCCGACGCGGCCGGCGTCTTCTTTTCGCCTCCCTTGTCGCCGCCGACGGCTTTTGCATCGCCGCCCTTCGCCTTGTCGCCCTCCGCGCCGGCTTTCGCCGGCGGAGGCGTCGCGGGCTTCTTGGTATCGGCGGCGGGCGGGGCGGCAGGCATGCGCTTCTCCTAGGCCGAGCGGCTATCGCTGTTTGGCATGTCACTGCCGGTACCGAGCGTCATCGTCAGCCTCCGGCGTTGAGTTCGTAGAAGATGATCTCATCATATTTCTCGACGCTCACGCCGAACTTGGTCAGCCGCTCGTGATCGGGCTTGCTCAATGGGCCAGTCTTCAGCCGCGCGGCGACCGGTGCCGGGCGACCGACCGCCACGAGGGCTGCGACGACCGCATCGACACGCTTCTTGGCACCGGCATCGGGCGCGCCCTTGACGGTGGCGAGCGTGACGCCAAGAACCGGTTGGTTGGGAGTGAGCCCTTTGGCATAGGCCACCAGCACATCGCCGCTCGGTACGTCGTTCTTGAACTGCGCATCGCTCTGCGGCCCACCGTCCAACGGGAAGTGCGCATCGCTGTCATAGCCGGTATAGATCAGCAGCGCGTTGCGTATCGTGGCCGGTTCTTCCTGTTTCCCCGCCGTCACGAGTAGCATCCCGCCGTCGAACGCGGCGTCGTCGAGACTGTCGGACGGCACCGGGATCGCGGCGAGCGCGCCGGTCGCGGGCGCCTCGGTCAGCGTCGCAATCTGCTTGAGCATGTTGCGCATGCGGAAATGATTCTGCCAGCCTTGGCCGGTCGCCGGCGCGGTCTCCCAGACGCGTCCGAGCGCCACCTGCGGCCCGGGGTTCGCGCTTTCCCACATCTTGACGACGCTGTCGGCGGATTCCTCCGAGAACGCGCTTTCGTCGCGGTAGCGCAGGATACCCACGCGCTCGAACTTGAAATCGGCGAGCGCATCCTGATTGTGGCTGTCGAGTGCCGCCTTGAGTTTCGCGACCTCCTCTTTCTTCTCGAGCTTGATGTGCCAGACCTGGAACGCCTCGACGCCGGGAGCGGGCGGTGCCTCGCACACCGGGCCGCAGAGATGCGTGCGCGCACGGCGGAACATGACCCAGTCGTGGATCGCCTTGACGGTCTGCGTCTTCGGCGCATCGAGCACCGGGAACAGGCGGCGCCGCGAGCGCACGAGCAGCGCGTCGTCGTCGAAGTGCTCGGCGAGTTGCACCAGCACATTCATCGCCAGCGCGCCGACCGTGGACGTCGGCTGCGGCATGCCGGTCAGCGCGTCCATGTCGAGCAACTGCAGCCGCTTGGTACCCAGCTCCTTCGCGTTGAATTCGATTTCCTCCGCCTTCTTGTCGCCTGGTGCGCTGGTCTTCTCGGCCTTCTCGGCCTCTTTCTCGACCGGCCGCGAGCCGCCAAGTTGGTCCATGACGGCAATCGCCCGATATACCGCGTTGACGGACATCGCGGCGCGGCGCGGCGTGTCATCCCATTCGAAGTAGGCCGGGCTGCTCCCCGGCTCGCTTTTCTCGTCGTCCACGATGAAGACGCCGGTCTTCGCGTCGCCGTCGCGTTGCAGGATCACGCGTAGCGTCCGTGTGCCTCCGGTCGACTTGGACATCAGCGCGTCGAGCTGCACCAGCCGCTCGTCGGGGCCCGATGCAAGGCTACGTTTCTTGAGCACCGTCAGCGTGCCACTGAACGCAGTGTCGCTCTGCATTCCGCCATAGTCGCCCTTGAACTCGCCCTTGAACGCAGTCTCGCCGCCGATCGGCAGCCCGAAGGGGTCCGCGCCGATGTCCGCCGCAATGTAGATCGCGCGCCGGGCGCCGGCAGAGAAATCCCTCAGGTTCTTCTTGCCGGTGTTTGCCTGCAGCGAGTCGCCCGCGGCGGCGAGCGCGAAGCCGTAGCTCCCGTCCTCGCGGCCTTCGGTGCGGATCAGACCCTCGTATTCTCCGGACGACCCCTCGGGCGTGTGCGGCTTGCCTTCGGCGGCCGCGGATAACGCCCCGGTGGCATCCTCGGCCATGTTGAGCGTCCACCACGTCCCGCTCCCCGCCGCCTCGGCGCCACGGACTTCTCCGTCGGGCACGAAGATCTCCACCTGCTCGACGTCCTTCGGATTGTCGAGCCCGCGCGTGAGCGAGATGCGCTCCATGTGCTGCGCTTCCTCGACCAGATGCGCGATCTCATCGTGGCGTACCGCGTGGAAGTGCAGACGAACGCCCTCGCCGAACATGCGCTTCGTTTGCTCCTCGATCTCGACCTGCGGATCGACCGGCAGGTAGCCGGCCGGCGGCAGCTCGAAGAAGCCGGCGCTGAGCAGCATGCGTTGTTTCGGCAGCGCGCCTTTGCCGGTCTCCACTTCGGCCAGCGTCGTCGAGATGGAGTCAAGTTCGGCGTAGGAGGCGGTATATTCATTGGTGATGTTCCGGAATTCCTTCACCGTCGGCCTTGCGCCCTCCTCTCGAGCGCGAATCTTTTTCGCGCTCTCGCCGTATTGCTTGAGCAGGGCATCGAGTTCCTTGCGAGTTTTCTCCAAAACCTCGCGCAACTGGTCGCAATCGTCTTCCGCCTCGAACACAGGCTTGCCCGCCTCGAACAGGCCGGAGAGCTGACACTGGAATTGCAGGATCTGCGCCGCGAACACGTTCCACGGGCGCATCGACATCCGGCCCTGCCAGTAGCCCCGCGGCTGCGTGTCCATGCGCTCGCGCCGCCCGCTCCACGCGTCGAGCACACGATTGACGCCGCCTTCGCGCGCCAAGAGGCCGATGACCACCTCGTCGCGGCCGTAAAGCATCGCGGGTTCGCACCACACATTGCTCGCGAGCCCCGCGCCCGACACCACGCTCGGCGTTAGCCACGGCTCGGCCGCGAAATAGGCCGACGCGATCCGGTTGCGCAGATGGCCGAGCGCCGCCTTCACGGCCGCGCTGGTCGGGAGCTGCAATGCGACCGGCCGCAGCCGCAGCACCACGCCTTCGCGCCAGTAGGGATGGCGCGAATCGGTCGCGCAGGCGCTCTCGCACAGCTTGCCGTACACCGGCTCGTTGCCGCACAGGCCTTCGATCGGGCCGACCGTGATCTCGTAGATCGACAGCCCGGCCGTTTCCTTCACGCCGGATTTCGGCGCTTCGAGACAGTCTGCAAAGTTCGGCGAGCCGCTCGGCGGCGGGGGTGCGGCGACCTTCAACAGGTCGTCGATCTGCGCCGAGAAGTCGCCGGTCGCCAGCACGAAGTTGCCCGCGGCCGTGATCGCAAGTCCCGCGCCGATATCGAGCCGGTTGCCAGTCCGCGCAATGCCGAAACCGTGCACCGCGCCCCATCCGCCCGCGATGTTGGCGAGCTGCGTGCGGTGACGGTGATAGTCCTGCTCGAGTGCCAGCGCGTCGGCGCGCAGGAACTTGCCGTCGAAATAGTGCAGCCGCGTCAGCGGCGTTGCCTGTTCGATGAAGGCCACGCCGTCGGTCGCATCGAGCTCGACGGTCTCCGCGGTGATCTCGAGTGACTTGGCCATGTCTAGCTCCCGTGAATGGAGATTGTGAGTGTGCGGCCTTCGTCGTTGGGATGGACGGCGCCCGCGGGAATCAAATTGGCTCCAAGCAGCGGCGCGCTGCCGCTTCCGATGACGGTGACGCGGACCAGCTTGCGGGCCGGGTCCGGCGCACGGTCGAGGCCGAGATGCACGGTCGGCTTCGCCGGATCGCTCTCGTCATAGGTCGGCGTGCCAAGCGTGAACGGCTTCCAGCCATCCGCGTCGACGAATTCGCTGACCGCGAATGCGGCCGCCTTGATGCTGGACGGCGCGAGCTTCTGGCTGAACACGAGGTCGATCTGCGTGCCGTTGATGGTCGCGCCGCCGGGTATCACCACCGGGCCGGAGGCTGCCGGTGCGGGCGGTGGCTCCTCGAGCGCGAGCGTCTGGAGCATTGACGTCGGCAGCAGCGACTCGCGCACGCCCAACTCGATGGCCCCGACGGTGGCGGTCCAGCCGCTGGGCGCAAGCTGCACATGGACATCGTTCAGGCGCGCGAGCGTCAGGCAGAACTCGTCATTGTCGGAGTCGTGCGCCGGCGCTTCCGGCGACTGCTCGGCCACGGCGCGCGCGAAAACCTCGCGCTCCAGCTCGGCGCGCGCGGCCACCTGACCGGCGAACGGCATCGCTTCGATCGCATCGAGGCGGTTGAGCAGCCATTGGTCGGATTCGACGACGCTGCCGTCTGCTTTGGTTCTCGGCTCGGCTAGGCCGAGCCACATCCGCAGCAGATGAAACGGCGGGGCAGGGGGGTCGGGCAACGGGTCGGGTGTGCGAACCAGCGAAAGCTTCACGATCTCGCAGATGCGCGAATACGCGACATCGGCCGCGTCGCCCGCGCAAGGCTCGGCAATCGCCGGTACCGGGCTCCCGAGGCAATTGGCGTAGCACGCGACAACATCGATATTGAAAGTCGCGTTGTCCGGATTGACGATGTCGTGGAACGCGTCGTCTTCGCGGTGCACCAGCCACCAGCGCGGCAGGCTGACGCATTGCGCCAGGTCGAGTATGAGGTCGCGCCCGAGCGCATCGATCGCATAGCCGGGTCCGACGCGGACCTCGAAATTATCCGCATTGAATGTCACGGGATAACCCGCAACGACGCCGCTCCCATGCAGGAGTCGCTGGTGCCGGCGCAGACGGCCAACATGAAACCCCTGCTCGGCGCGGAAATCCTCGACGCCGAGGAGCATGCCGAAATGGTAATTCGACGCGCATTCCGGGCTGTCCGGCAGCTCGGCATCGCAACGCTCCATCGCCGGCAAGGCGCCGCAGCCGAAGTCACCGATATCGACAGATTTCATCGTGTGGCTCCATCTCAGAACATGGCGGCGCTGTGGGCATAGGCGCGCGACCGGCTCGTCACCGTCTCGCGCTCGGCGGTGAGCCTTGCGGTTGCGCGGCGGGCCGCGGCATCGGCTCCGTCCTGCTTGCGTTTCGCGAGCCGCGCATTGGTCAGTGCAGTCGTGAGCGCGGTTTCGGCGGCCCCGAGCGCGTTCACGAGGTCCGACGGGCTCGGCGAGCCGGCGAGACTGGCGAGCCGCGCGCGCGCGGTATCCAGCTTTTCCAGCTCGTCCCACAGATTGTCGGGCACCGCCGCGAACCATGCCTGCACGAGAGCGTGCTCGTCGGCGCTCATGTCGGCGCGCTTTTCCTGAAGACTGTCGAGCTTCTCATCGAGCGCGTCGTGCTCCGCCGATACCGTGCTGCTGTCGAGCTGGGCTTGCGTCTTGTCCGGTTCGACCTTCATCGCGGCGTGCAAGGCGAGGTCGTAGGTTCGCTGCGCGCTCTGCACCGCGACTTGCGCGTCGTCGATGTCGGTGAGCTTGGCGAGCGCGTCCTCGCGATCGTCCTTCTTGTCCGGATCGTGCAGCCGGTCGTGCTGCCAGCGGGTGAGGATCGGATAGGTGTGCGGCGGGTTCGGCGCCGGCAATGCGGCGAGCCGGGCGAGTGTCGCGCTGTCGGCGGCAAGCCGCGGCGCGGCGTCGGCGACGATGCGCACGGCGGTCACCGCCGCCGCGAAGTCGCGCTCCGCCTTGGCGAGCGCCGAGACGTCGGCCGCATAGGCCGCCGCTTCAACCGTGTCGGCGCTCTTCAGCGCGTCCCTGACGATGGCGCGGCGCGCCCGCGCGCGTTCGAGGAAATTCTTCGCTGGTGTGGCGCTGGTCGGAAATTCGCCCTCGACGCGCGCCCGCGCGGTCGTTTCGCTGGCGGCGATCGCCGCCGCGGCGTCGGCGGCCAGCGTCGAAAGATCGCCGGTGGTGAGCTTGTCGACCATCGCCTGGCGTAACTCGCGCGCTTTTTCCTCCTGCACGCGCTTGCGCTCGGCATCCGCGCGCTCGGATTCGAGCGCCGCCCGCTCGGCTTCCTTCCGCGCGAGCTCCGCGCCGGCGGTCTGGACCGCGCGGTCCGCCGAGGCGAGCGCGACCTGCGCTTCGGCCAGCGCCACCAGCGCCTGTTCCATCGCGACGAGGAGCGGGTGGCCGTCGGCCGGCATCGGAATTCCGGCGAGCGCCTTGCGCGCGGCGGCGACCTTCTCGCTTTCGGTGCGCACCGCGTTGCCGGCGGCCAACTGAGCCGCCTGTGCCGCCAGCAGGGCGTTGCGCTGCGCGTTCACGTCGGTAGTTTGGGCCGTCAACCGGACGTCCAGCCGTGCAACCTCATCGGTCCAATATTGTTCGAGCGTAGTGGCCATGGTGCAGTCCTCCAATCAACTGGCAGCCGGGAGCAGCGGGATCTTTTCGGGCAGCGCTTCCGCCGCGCCGGACGGATGGTTGTCGTCCGGCTGCCAGCGGTAATGCGACGGGAAGCCGGGATGCGCGCGGCCCGCCTTGTCGAATTCGCGTTCGATCGCGAGCAGGAAATG
>Ga0193717_1002692_pt1 | contig 10153 bp, 5 predicted proteins | sample U2c2metaG_FD_145900 | JGI IMG/M metagenome (GOLD analysis project Ga0193717, IMG submission 145900) | Soil microbial communities from a riparian zone of the East river system, Colorado, United States - U2c2 | ecosystem: Environmental > Terrestrial > Soil > Riparian zone | place: USA: East River...
AGCATCCACCGGAAGATGGAGCGCAAGCAACTGTCGTTCGAGCAGGTGTTCGACCTGCGCGCGGTGCGCATCGTGACCGCGCACATCGAAGACTGCTACGCCGTGCTCGGGCTGGTCCACGGCCGGTATCCCTACATCCCGGGCGAGTTCGACGACTACATCGCCACACCGAAGGACAACTTCTACCGGTCCATCCACACCGCGGTGTTCGGTCCCGAGGGCAAACCCGTGGAGGTGCAGATCCGCACGCGTGAGATGCACGACCAGGCCGAACTCGGGCTGGCCGCGCACTGGCGCTACAAGGAGAGCCGCGCGCAGGACGTGTCGTACGATCGCAAGATCGAGTGGGTCCGCAAGCTGCTCGACTCATCCGAACGATTTGGCGCCGACGGCGATCGGGATTTCCTCGATGCAGTTCGCGCCGAGTTGTTCGAGGACCGCGTCTACGCGCTCACGCCCAAGGGTGAAGTCGTGGACCTGCCACCCGGCGCCACGCCGCTCGACTTCGCGTACCACGTGCACACCGACCTCGGGCATCGTTGCCGCGGCGCGCGCGTGAACGGGCGCATCGTGCCGCTGACGCGCGTGCTGGTGAACGGCGAGATCGTCGAGATCATCACGCAGAAGCACCCCGCACCGAGCCGCGACTGGCTCTCGGAAACCGCGGGCTTCCTGGCTTCGCCTCGCAGTCGATCCAAGGTGCGGGCCTGGTTCCGGAAGTTAGACGAAGACGCCGGTACGTCGCCGGTCGTGGCGCCCGCGCCGGTGCCCGCCCCCGCGCAACCGCGGCGCCGCAGCTCGGTGCGCAAGTCCGCGCGCTCGCCAGTCGTTCTCGGCGGTGTCGAAGACCTGCCGACCAGTTTTGCGCGCTGCTGCGCGCCCGTGAAGCCGGAACCCATCGCCGGATACGCGACGTTGAGTCGCGGCGTGACCATTCATCGTGCAGATTGCCCGGGGCTCACGCGCATGAGTGCAAGCCACCGCGATCGATTGATCGCCGCCGCATGGGCCGAGGCGGCTTCGAGCCAGCCGGTGACCCTCGCGATTGTCGCCATAGACAGACAGGGATTGGTCCGGGACATCGGCGATCTGCTCGTCAGCGAAAAAATCAGCATCGAGATGATGCACACCACTACCGATCGTACGCAGTCGACAGCTACCATCGACCTGCGTGTAGCGATCGCTGACGCGCAGCACCTGACGCGTTTGTTGCAACGTATCAGGAAGGTGACGAGCGTCCTTTCGGTCCGTCGTTCGGGTTAACTTAAACCCGGAAAACGGCCTCGTTGGGCTGCGAAACGTGACGCGCTGCGACGCCGAAAATCGTTGAATCGCGTCTACTCATAACGATTTTTTGGATTTATCCGGGGTTCAGAACGCTCATGCGCGTCCTGCTGGTCGATCATGACTCAGAGGGTCTCGAGACTATTGCGCGTGCAATTCGCGGAGTGCTCGAGCTCGACTGCGTCACCAGCAAAGGTGACGCGCTGCTGCTCCTGCGTCAGAACACCTATGACGTGCTGATCGCCTGCGAACGCGCGGTCGATGGCTCCGGCCTCGACCTGCTCGGCCGAACTACCCGCACCGCCGTTCCACTCAAACGCATTTTCGCCGCCGCACCCGAACGCCTGCAGTTGCTCGGTCCGCGACTCGCGCCGTTCAAAGTACAGCGGACCATCAACTACCCGATCGATCTCGAAGAGTTGTGGCTGGCCATCGCGCAGGTGACCAGCGGTCCCGACGACGAAACCGACGGCACCATCGAGCGCGTCGTGCTCGACGAGCGTGGCATTCCCGCGGTCGGCACGACGCCGCGTGCGCCGATCCCGCCACGTCCGCCCGCGCCACTCGGCGGGATGCGTGCTGCTCCGGCACCCGTCCCCGCACCGGCCTCTGCCATTGCCGCGTCGGGCAGCGGCGCCCGCACCGCCGCTGCGCGAGTCGCACAACCGGTTCCTGAGCCGCCGCTGCGCGCACCGCCTCCGCCGCGCGCGCCACCGCAGGTCTTGCGCCAGGCGGCTGCCACCGCACAGATGCGCGCAGCAGCACCGCCGATGCAACCCATTCCGCCGATGCCCATGCCTCTGACGGCCGCACCGGCGCCGCGTGCACCTCTCGAGGACTGGACTCCCGAAGCGCCGTCCGAAGATGACTTCGCGCAGGTGGCCGCGCAGGCACGCATGGGTGTGCAGCGAAAGATCGTCGATGAGGCTTTACGTCGCAAGAGGCAGCGCCTGCTCACGGCCGGCGGCGTCGCCGTGGCTGTCGCCGGCGTCCTCGTGTTTCTCATCGAGAAATTCTACGACCCCGCGGCGCGCGCCCGCGAAAAGGCTATCGCCGCAGACATCACGCGCATGGTCGAGCAGCAGAAGGTCACCGACGACCTGACGTTGATCGAGAACGCCATCGAAAACGCAATCATGAAAAACGAGCTCGATGCGGCACGCGCCCATTTCGCCAGGCTCATCGAAAAATCGCCCAGTCACCCGCGCCGCGAATTCCTGCAGGACGCCATCGACCGGGCCGCCGAGCTGCAAAGGCTCGCTGCCGCCGGTGGTCGGCCGCCCACGCAAGCGCAGGTGCTGACCTCGCCCACTTCCGCCGAGCGCAACGCCTCCGCGCGTCCGCGGCCCGAACGCAGCGCGGATCGCGCCGCCGAGCGCACGCCGGCTCGCGCTCCTGAACGTATTGCCGCGCGCCCGCCGGATGGCACCGTCCCGCCGCGCACCTTGAAGGAAGCGCCGCCAGCGCAGCCACGCACTTACGGCGCACCGATCAGCGAACCGCCGCGAGCGCAGACCATCCCGCTCGACGCGCCCATCAATTCAACGACGACGGCGCCCATGGGCCGCACGGACAATTTCCCTGGCCGCACCCGCGAAGCCAGCGACTCCGCGGTGGGCGGTGGTACCGCGTCAGTTCAATCGCCCGGTAGTTCGGACGCATCGGGATCCGCCACCGTGGCCATGCCGCCCGCGCCCGTTGACGTCATTCCCGCCAAAATCGTGAAGCGTGTGACGCCGGTGGTTTCGGCCGACGTGCCACGCAAAGCCAGGGGTTTCGTAGTCGTGAAGTTCGAGATAGGCGAAAACGGGCGTGTCAGCGACGTCGCGGTGGTCGAGTCGACGCCGCCCGGCGTGTTCGACGAAGCCGCCACCACGGCCGTGCGCAAGTGGGTCTACGAGCCGCGCAAGGAAAACGGCGTGGCCGTAGCCTCGCAGTCGAAAGCCCGCCTGGTATTCGATCCGGCTGACTAGCTAGACGCCCGAGCTTCGAAATGGCTCCTATCGATTGACGTTGTCGATGGCGCGTTTGTCGGCGGCCAGCGCCGCTTCGTGCAGCGCTTCGGACAACGTGGGATGCGCGTGGATCGTGCGCTGCAAGTCTTCACTGCTCGCCGAATATTCCATCGCCAGCACAGCCTCGGCGATGAGCTCGCCGGCCATGGGGCCGATGATGTGCACGCCCAGGATCTCGTCGTCGTCCTGGGCGGCGATGAGTTTCACGAAGCCGGCGGTGGCTTCCATCGCGCGCGCGCGGCCACTGGCCGCGAACGGGAACTGGCCGATCTTGTAGGCGCGGCCGCTGGCCTTCACCTGTTCCTCGGTCAACCCAACCCAGGCGATTTCCGGATGCGTGTAGATGACGGATGGAATGGTGTTGTAGTTCATGTGACCGTAACGGCCGGCGATCATGTCGCCGACCATGACGCCTTCGTCCTTGCCCTTGTGCGCAAGCATGGGGCCACGCACACAGTCGCCGACGGCCCAGACGTTTTCCACGCCCGTCTTGCAGTGGTCGTCCACCTTGATGAAGCCGCGTTCGTCGACCTGCACTCCCGCGCCGTCGCCCAGCAGGTTCTGCGTAAACGGCCGACGGCCAATGGCCACGATGACCTTGTCGACCGTGACGGTCTGATTGCCGGTGGCATCGGTGTAGCTGACATCCACCGCGTTACCGGAAGACTTCGCGCCTGAGACTTTCGCGCCGAGCTTGATGTCGAGCCCCTGCTTCTTGAAATGTCGCGCGGCTTCCTTCGCGAGGCCCTGGTCGGCGATCGGCAGGAATGTGTCGAGCGCTTCGAGCACCACGACTTCGGCGCCAAGCCGCCGCCATACGCTGCCGAGCTCGAGGCCGATGACACCGGCGCCGACGACGACGAGTTTCTTCGGCACGCTCTCGAAATCGAGCGCACCCCAGGAATCGACGATGTTCTTGCCGTCAAACGGCATGCTCTTGAGTTCGGTGGGAATGGAGCCGGACGCCAGCACGATGTGTCTGGCGGACAGCTCCTGCTTCTTGCCGTCGTGCGCGGTGAATTCGACTTTGCGATTGGCCAGTAGTTTGCCGTGGCCTTGCAACGGCGTGACGCCCGCGCTCTTGAGCAACATGGCGATGCCCGTGGTGCTGGCCTTCACGATCCCGGTCTTGCGCTTCTGCATCTGCGCCACGTCGAACGTCACGCCGCTGACATTGATGCCGTGGGCGCCGAGCTCGTCTTTCGTTTTGTGATACAGCTCGCTGGATTCGAGCAGCGCCTTGGAAGGGATGCAGCCCGCATTCGTGCAGGTGCCGCCGAATACCGCCGTGCCGTCCTTGTTCTTCCACTCGTCGATGCAAGCCACCTTGAGCTTGTTCTGTGCTGCGCGGATGGCCGCGGGATAACCCGCCGGACCGCCACCGATGACGATCACGTCGTACTCGTTGCTCATAGAACCCCTGGCGATTATTTGTTCAGACGCTCAGCAACAGGCGTGCCGGATCTTCGAGGCAGTCCTTGATGGTCACGAGGAACTGCACGGCCTCACGACCGTCGATGATGCGGTGATCGTAGGACAGCGCTACATACATCATGGGGCGCACCACGATCTCGCCGCCCACGACGACCGGCCGCTCCATGGTCTTGTGCATGCCGAGAATCGCGCTCTGCGGCATGTTGACGATGGGCGTGGACAGCAGCGAACCGAAGGTGCCGCCGTTGGTGATGGAGAACGTGCCGCCGGTGAGCTCTTCGATGGTGATCTTGCCGTCGCGCGCTTTGGCGGCGTAGCCGCCGATGTTCTTCTCGATGTCGGCGTAGCTCTGCAGGTCCGCGTCGCGTAACACCGGGACCATGAGGCCGCGATCCGTCGAGACCGCGACGCCGATGTCGTAGTACTCGTGGTAGACGATGTCCGTGCCTTCGACGGACGCGTTGAGCACCGGGAATCTCTTCAACGCCTCGATGGCCGCCTTCACGAAGAAGGACATGAAGCCGAGCTTCACGCCGTGTTTCTTCTCGAAGGTTTCCTTGTACTTCGCGCGCACGTCCATCACGGCCTTGAGGTCGACCTCGTTGAACGTGGTGAGCAGTGCCTGCGTGGATTGCGCCTCGACCAGGCGCTGCGCCACGCGTTGACGCAGGCGCGTCATCGGCACGCGCTGATCGTTACGGCCGGCGGCGCCTGTCACGGCGGGCGCGGGAGCGGCGGCCTTGCTCGCGACAGGAGCAGCGGCGGCCGGCTTGTCCAGATACTCGACGACATCACCCTTGGTGATGCGCCCGTCGCGGCCCGTGGCCGGAATCTTCGAGGGATCGAGCTGCTTCTCTTCGACCATGCGACGCACCGAAGGCGCGAGCTTGCCGTTGTCGTTGGCAGCCGGGGGGGTTGCGACGGGCGCTGCTTTCGCGGCGGGAGCGGCAGCCGGCGTAGCCGCGACCTTGGCGGGCGCAGCGGTGGCAGCGCCCCCTTCTTCGAGTACTGCCAGCACCTGTCCGCTGGTCACCGAAGTGCCGGCGACGATGCGCAGTTCTTTCAGCACGCCGTTGACCGGCGCAGGCACTTCCAGCACGACCTTGTCGGTTTCGAGATCGGCAAGATTTTCATCGCGTGTGACAGTCTGCCCGGCCTGCTTGTGCCAGGTGACCAGCGTGGCGTCGGCGACCGATTCGGGCAATTGCGGAACCTTGATTTCGATGGACATGAGTTTCCCTACTGGTTCGCTAACCGGGACGTGGCGGCTGCAGCCGGCACCGGTGTCGGCCCCGAAGCGGACAACAAGCGCTTGGTTTCGCGCGCACCGTCTTCGGTGTTGGTGGCGGTCAACGCGGCATCGATGAGGCCACGCTGTTCTGTTTCGTGAATCTTGGTGATGCCCGTGGACGGCGCCGCGGCCGGAGCGCGGCCGGCGTACAGCAGCTCGCGCTTGCCCACGAGCGTCGCCAGGCGATGGCGGATCTGATACCACGCGCCCTGGTTCTGCGGCTCTTCCTGGCACCACACCACTTCGCGCGCATTCGGATATTTGGCGAGCACCGCTTCCATTTCCGGCACCGGGAATGGATAGAGTTGCTCGACCCTGACCAGCGCAACTTCCTGGTTGTCCTTGTTCATGTTTTGGGCGCGGCGCGCCTTCAGCAGATCGAAATACACCTTGCCAGACGACAGCACGACGCGGCGCACGTTGGCCGGTGTCACCTTGTCGATTTCGTCGATGACCGTGGCGAACTCGCCGTTGGCCAGATCTTCGAGCGACGACACCGACAGCTCGTGCCGAAGCAGACTCTTCGGCGTCATCACGATGAGCGGCTTGCGCAAGCTGCGGAGGATCTGCCGGCGGATCATGTGATACATCTGCGCGGGCGTCGAAGGCACGCACACCTGCATGTTGTTTTCGGCACAGAGTTGCAGGAAACGCTCGAGGCGCGCGGAGGAATGCTCCGGCCCCTGGCCTTCGTAACCGTGCGGCAGAAACAGCGTGAGCCCGCAAAGCCGGCCCCACTTCGCTTCGCCCGAACTGATGAACTGGTCGATGATGACCTGGGCACCGTTCACGAAATCACCGAACTGCCCTTCCCAGATGACGAGCGCCGACGGATCGGTGGTTGAGTAGCCATATTCGAAACCGAGCACGGCTTCTTCCGAGAGCACCGAGTCGATGATCTGGAACGAGGGCTGACGCTCCGCGATGTGCTGCAACGGAATGTAACGCGCGCCCGTGGCCTGATCATGCAGCACGGCGTGTCGATGGAAGAATGTGCCGCGACCAGCGTCCTGGCCCGTGAAGCGGATGGAATTGCCTTCTTCGAGAATGCTGGCGTACGCCAGCGTTTCGGCGCAGCCCCAGTCGAGCGGCAATTCGCCGGCCAGCATCTTCACGCGGTTGGCCATGACCTGCGCGACGCGCGGATGCAGTGCCATCTCCGGCGGGAAACTCACGATGCGCGCACCCAGCGCCTTGAGGCGCGCCATGTCGCCGCCGCCTTTCACGCGCTCGGACCAGTCATTGCCGAGGTACTTGCCCCAGTCGACCGTGTACTTGTTGCCGATCATGCCGAGCGAAGCCCGCGCCTGCGGGCGACCTTCATCGAGACCCTGGCGATACGACTCTGTCATCGCCGCGGCCTCGCCATCGGTGATGACGCCCTGCGCCGCGAGTTTGTCGGCGTAGATCTTGCGCGTGGTCGGATGCTTGCGGATGACTTGGTACATGGTCGGCTGCGTGGCCGCTGGTTCGTCCGCCTCGTTGTGGCCGTGGCGGCGATAACAGACGAGATCGATGACGACGTCTTTGTGGAAGCGCTGGCGATACGCGAGCGCGAGACGCGTGACGAAAATCACCGCCTCCGGATCGTCCGCGTTCACGTGGAAGATCGGCGTCTCGAGCATCTTGGCAACGTCCGAGCAATACATCGTCGAACGCGCATCGCGCGGATCCGAGGTGGTGAACCCGACCTGGTTGTTGATGATGATGTGGATGCTGCCGCCGGTGAAGAACGCGCGCGCCTGCGAGAGCTGCAGCGTTTCCATGACGACGCCCTGACCGGCGAAGGCCGCATCGCCATGAACCAGTATCGGCAACACGCGGGTGCCGGCGGTATCGCCACGGCGTTCCTGGCGCGCACGCACCGAACCTTCGACCACCGGATTCACGACCTCGAGGTGCGAGGGATTGAATGCCAGCGCCACGTGCACGTTACCGCCGGGCGTACGCAGATCCGACGAGAAGCCCTTGTGGTACTTCACGTCACCCGAGCCCTGCATGTGGGCGGTGTCGTACTTGCCTTCGAACTCGTTGAACAGCACCGAAGGCGACTTTCCGAGGAGATTTACCAACACGTTGAGCCGGCCGCGATGGGCCATGCCGATCACGCACTCTTCGACGCTCTGCTCGCCACCGCGCTGGATGAGATCGTCCATGAGCGGAATGAGGGAGTCGCCACCTTCGAGTGAGAAGCGCTTCTGGCCGACGTACTTGGTGTGCAGGTAGCGCTCGAGACCTTCGGCGGCCGAGAGCTGCCACAGAATGTTTTTCTGCTCGTCAATCGTGAACTTGCCGCGCAGGCGCCCGAGCAGGTACTGGTCCTGCAGCCACAGGCGCTCATCGGTGTTCGACACGTGCGCGAACTCGGCGCCGATGGTGCTGCAGTACGCGTATTCGAGCTGGGCGATGATTTCGCGCAAGCGGAGCTTGGGCGCGAGTTCGTTGGGTCGCGAACCGGTGAGGAACTCGGTATCGAGATCGGCGTCCGTGAGCCCGAAGTACCCGAGCTCGAGCACGCGCGGACGTTCGCGCTTTTCAAGGCCCAGCGGATCGAGGTTGGCGACGAGGTGGCCGCGGTTGGCGTAGATCTGCACCAGGCGCGACACGGCACCCTGCTTGGCGGCGGCATCGGCACTCTGCGTGCCGGGGCTTGCCATTGCCATGCGCGGTTTGCCCGCACGCTGCACGATGCCGGCCTGGACGCTTGCGTGACTCTGCTCAGTCCCCGCGCCGCGCTGCTTCAGGCCCTCCTGAAGACGCAGAAAGTAATCCCGCCACGCGGGATCGACACTCTGCGGATCGGAGAGGAACTGCTCATAGAGAGCTTCGACGTAAGGAGCGTTGCCACCAGACAGCGGCGTGGAAGCCAAGAGCTCGCGAAGGCTTGGGGCCATACGAGAAAAAATCCTGTGGACTCAAGGTCCTGGAGCGATGAAGGGGGCGGTATGTTAGCGGAAGGCGCCCCAGCCCGAAAGGCGACCAATGCCTAATCTAGGGGAATGTTACGTAAAAGAAAGACTTCGTAACCCACCAGGACGACGTAAACCCCAAGGACTATGTAGAGGATCGTTCCAACACCCTTGCCCCAGAAACGAACCCGTGCCAACAGCGTCAGTACCAGCACGCCCATGGCGGTGAGCCCGATCTTCCAGTAACCAAAACTGTGGCCCGAGCCCCTGACGAGCGGTTCCATGAACGGATTGATCTCGTCGGCACCATGGGAAATGAGAGTCAGCGTCAGCAGCGCGTCGGCCGCGGACAACAAGAGGATGCCGATGCCGACGGCGAGCCATTGGGGGTGAAACCAGTCGGTGACTACGACATGACGCTCGCTGCGTCGACGCGGGGCATGTCGCCGGCGGGCGAAATTGCCGTGCCACAGCGCATGGAGAACGGAACGACGCCGATCACTGCTTGCGCGTCGTTCCTGAATTTTTGCTGACATCTGCCAAACATTCTATGGGCCCGCGAGCGATGTAAACGGCGATCCACCGCGAATGCGTGTGAGCCAAGTCCCATTTCGCTCAGTGGTTGTAGCGCAGCTCCGCCATGACGCTGCGGCGGATCGCGCGGCCCGAGGGGGCCGGGTACTCGAGGTGTGTTTCGTTAAGTAGATTGAACCCCTTGACAGCGAGCTCGAATCGTTCGCTGACGCGCCACGCGAAGCGTGCGCTCAATTCCGTGTAGTCGCCGAGCGCGGGCGCAGGCAATGCGCCCACCTTGCGAACCATCATGTCGAGCGTGAAGCGCCGCAGATCCATCGATGATTTGAGGTAGTAGCGCGACGAGGGATCGTTGCCCGCCTGTGACAATCCGGCGAGCCCGGAAGCGCCCTCGCTGAATTCCAGGCGTTTGTGCAGGGTGCGGACGCCCGGAGAGATGCGCCACCAGGGCGTGAGCTGAATGTCCGCCCAAGCCTCGAAGCCATAGGAGCTGCCTTCCATCAGGTTGCCCCAGCGCAGCGGCAGGAAGAGCACGGGCGTCACCTCGATGGTGCGCAGGTCGTCGTACTCGTTGTAGAACGCGCTCGCGGATAGCGACAGCTTGGCGTCGGGATTGCCGCGATAGCCGATCTCGTAGGCCGTCACCTTCTCCGGTTTGAAATCCGGGTCGCCGAGCACGAAGAGTT
>Ga0193717_1002693_pt1 | contig 10152 bp, 9 predicted proteins | sample U2c2metaG_FD_145900 | JGI IMG/M metagenome (GOLD analysis project Ga0193717, IMG submission 145900) | Soil microbial communities from a riparian zone of the East river system, Colorado, United States - U2c2 | ecosystem: Environmental > Terrestrial > Soil > Riparian zone | place: USA: East River...
CAAACAGCATCGGAACGAGGGCAGATCGTCGCATGACCGCAGCGGCTGGCATACCTGATACCGAACCGGTCTTCATCGAAGTCGGCAGCGATGCCCGCGCGCGCAGTATTGCAGTACGCGCCCGCGCCGGCAGCGCGCCCGGGCTGTTCTGGCTGAGCGGGTTCAATTCGGACATGCAGGGCACCAAGGCGCTGGCCCTCGATGCATGGGCTGCGGCACACAGCCGCGCGTGCGTGCGGTTCGACTATTCCGGCCATGGGATGAGCGGCGGCGCCTTTGTCGATGGCACCATCGGACGCTGGCTCGAGGAAAGCACCGCGGTGTTCGACGCCTTCTGTGACGGCCCGCAGGTCGTGATCGGCTCGTCGATGGGGGGCTGGATGGCGCTGCTGCTGGCGCGTAAAATCGCGCGGCGCCGCGGCCAAAGCCGCGCGAATCTGGCGGGGCTGGTGCTGATCGCGCCGGCGCCGGACTTTACCGAAGAGCTGATGTGGAAGGGTTTTTCGCCGGAAGTGCGCGAGGAGATCGAGACCAAGGGCGTGTGGCTGCGGCCGTCGCAATATGGCGAGCCCTATCCGATCACGCGCGCGCTGATCGAGGACGGCCGCAACCATCTCCTGCTCGGCAGCGCCATCGAGGTCGGCTGCCCGGTGCGCATCCTGCAGGGCGCGCAGGATCCTGACGTGCCGTGGCGGCATGCCTTCGCGCTGGCGCACCGGCTGCCCAGCGACGACGTGGTGCTGACCATGATCCAGGACGGCGACCACCGCCTCTCGCGCCCGCAGGACATCGCCCGCATCATCGCGGCGGTTGAGGAGTTTTAGGTCCGTCATGCCCGGGCTTGTCCCGGGCATCCACGTCTTTATACGATCAAAACAAGCAAGACGTGGATGGCCGGGACAAGCCCGGCCATGACAAGAGGGAGAGAACGCCATGAACCCAACCGCGATGTTGCGCACCTTTTGCGATGCGGTCGAACAACACAACGGCGCGGCGTTCGCGGCACTGTTCGCCGAGGACGGCGTTTATCGCGATGTGTTTTATGGCGCTTTCGAAGGCCGGAAGAAAATCGCGGAGATGATCGACGACTGGTTTTATCGCACGGCAGAGGATTTCCGCTGGGACATGCACGATCCGGTCAGCGACGGCAAAACGCTCTACGCGCGCTACACGTTCAGTTATCGCTCGAAATTGCCTGAAGCCAAAGGCGCTCGCGCGATGTTCGAGGGCGTCGCCATCATGACTTTGCGCGATGGCCTGATCGCGGAGTATCACGAAGTCGCCAACACCGCGACGGGGTTTGTCGACATGAACTTCGCGCCGGAGCGGATTGCGAAGATCATGGCAAAGCAGGGCGCGGCGCTGAAGGTGCGGCCGGAGATGAAGCGGCATCTGGCGGAATGACGCGCTGTACAGTTTCGTCGCCCTACAAGTTCGTCATGCCCGGGCTTGTCCCGGGCATCCACGTCTTGGCAGAATGCACCGTCCTAAAGACGTGGATGGCCGGGACAAGCCCGGCCATGACGCATGATGGGTTGGGAGGCGCGACAAACTCAGGGCGGTGGCGGTTTTGCCATCGGTTTGCGTTGCGCCAGGGCGGCGACCGTGGATGTCCCGATCGGACCCTGCTGGTCGTAGAGCCAGCATTCGCCGATCGCGACGCCGTCTGACGCGCGGTGGTTCACCACTTCGAATCCGATCCATTCCTTCACCGGCAGGCGATGCAGATACAGCGTCACGTCGCTGTTGATATAGCCGAGGCCCTGGTCGCCGGCATTGGCAAAGGGGCTGGCGAAATCCGCGGCCACCGCGACGCGCACGAACGGCGTCAGCGGCACGCCCTCGACGAGATCGCGCACCTCGCTCATCCACAGCCGGCGCGGGCCGACGCTCCCCATCGCGCCGACGATCGGGCGGGTGGTCCACTTGCCGTTCATGCCGAGGCGGGGATCGGTGGGCGCCGGAATCTCCGAAGGGGCGGGCACATCCCAATTCGGCGGCGACCACACCTTGCCTTCGGGATTTTCGGTTTTGCGCAGCAGCTGGCACGACGCCCGCGCCATGCTGGCGCCGCCGCTGAAAAACTCGGCTTCCACCACTTTGATGCGCAGGCCATCGCGGATCACGCGCGATTTCACCTCGATCGGCGCAAAACCCGGCAGGCGGAACATATCGACCGTGAGCCGCGCCGGAACGAAATCATCGCTTCCGTGACGCTGCTCGATGACGAAGGCGAGCAGGCCGACGATGACGCGGCCGTGCAGCGATTTCGGATCCCACGGCCCGTTCGCGGCAGCAGTGGGGATGAAGGCGTCGGCGTCCCGGGTGAAGAAAGGCTGGTTGGTCATCGCGCGCCGACCATGACGGAGTTTTTGCGATGAAATCAAGGTGGGGGAGGGAAGCCGCCTGCAAGTTCGTCATGCCCGGCCTTGTGCCGGGCATCCACGTCTTGACCGCGCGCTCCGCCCTAAAGACGTGGATGGCCGGGACAAGCCCGGCCATGACGAGTTCTAATCTATTCCGTTCTGCGAAGCATCTTGAACAGCAGTCTTCCACTCCGCGCCGACGCTCTCGTCCAGCTCTTGCAAGCTTCTGTTTACAGCAAGCCTCTCAAATTCCTCCGGCGCCAGCAGCTGCGACAGCGCCCAAATCGCCGCGCCGCGCACCAGCGCGCTATCGTCGCCGAGCAGGCGTTCGGCCTCTTTCGCAAGTCCCGCATCGCCGGAATTGCCGATCGCGATCAGAACATTGCGGATGAACCGGTCGCGGCCGATGCGCTTGACCGGGGATTTTGTAAACAGCGCGCGAAACGCCGCGTCGTCGAGGCGCGCCAGCTCCGCCAGATCAGGCGCGCGCAAATTTTCGCGCGCGGCGAGTTTGATCTCGCGGCCCTCTTGCGCGAACTTGTTCCACGGGCAGACCGCGAGGCAATCGTCGCAGCCATAAATCCGGTTGCCGATCGCCTTCCGAAATTCGCGCGGGATCGGGCCCTTGCTCTCGATAGTCAGGTAGGAAATGCAGCGCCGCGCGTCCAGCCGGTAGGGCGCCGGAAACGCCCCGGTCGGACAGACGTCGAGGCAGGCCTGGCAGGAGCCACAATGATCGCCGGCCGCCGCATCGCGCGGCAGATCGAGCGTGGTGAAGATGGCGCCGAGAAACAGCCATGAGCCGAACTCGCGCGAGACGAGGTTGGTATGCTTGCCCTGCCAGCCCAGTCCCGCCGCCTGCGCCAGCGGCTTCTCCATCACGGCGGCGGTATCGACGAACACCTTTACCTCGCCGCCCGATGTGGCGACCAGCCATCGCGCCAATGCCTTCAGCCGCTTCTTGATCAGCTCGTGATAGTCGTCGCCCTGGGCGTAGACCGAGATCGCGCCGCGGCTGCGCTGCTGCAAGATCGCCAGCGGGTTCTCGTCAGGGCCGTAATTGACGCCGAGCATGATGATGGAGCGCACGTCGGACCACAGCACGCGCGGATCGGCGCGGCGTTCGGGGTGAGCCGCAAGCCAATCCATGTCGCCGTGGCCGCCGGACTCGAGGAAGGCGTTAAAATGTTTTCCCGCGTCGCCGATCGCGGAGGGGTCGGTGACGCCGATGGCGTCAAAGCCGAGCGCACGCGCTTCGTGCGCGAGGGCTTCTTTCGGGTCAAGAGTGGCATATTGCGTCATTGCGAGGAGCTCTTGCGACGAAGCAATCCAGTCTTCCCTGCGGTCTCTGGATTGCTTCGCTTCGCTCGCAATGACGATTGGGGCGAGCTCAGAAATCCAGATCCACATAGGTCCGCGACGCCGGCACGCCGGCCAGCCATTCGCCGAGCAGCGGGCGGAACGACGGGCGGGATTTTATCCGCGCGTACCACGCCTTTGCCGCGTCGTCCTCGTTCCATGGCACGTCGCCCAGATAGTCGATCGCCGACAGATGCGCCGCGGCGACCAGGTCCGCGTAAGTGAGCCGGTCGCCGGCGAGAAAATTCCGCGTCCGCGCCAGCCAGCCGATATAGGCCAGATGATAGCGCACATTTACGGTCGCCGCGCGGATCACGTCCATCGCAGGCGCCCCGCCGCCATTGTCCTCAGCCATGAAGCGCTTGTAGATGCGCTCGGTGACCAGCGGACCGCTGGCTTCCTCGAAGAATTTCTCGTTGAACCACGCCATCAGCCGGCGCACCTCGATGCGTTCGGCCATCGCCGACGGCAGCAGCCGGCGATCGCCCAAGGCTGGGCCATGGGCTTCGTCGACATATTCGGCGATGACGCCGGCGCCGGGGATCGGAGGAAAACCCGCCGTCGTCAGCACCGGCGTGGTGCCCGCCGGATTGAGCGCCAGAAACGCCTCGCGCCGCTCCCAGACGCGCTCCTCCACCAGCCGCAAATCGAGGCCATGCTCGCCGAAGGCAAGCCGGATGAAGCGCGAGTGCGGGCAGAACGGATGATGAAGCAGCGTGAACATGAAGCCCTTGATAGATTTGCGGTGCTTAACAAACTCTCACTGCCGGGGGAAGCCGCTTTCGCGCCGGAAAGGTGCGTGTCCCGGACGCGGTGCAGCGTTCTTCACGCTGCTCCGCAGAGCCGGGACCGTAACGGATGCTGCACGCCGCGCTTTACCACACATTTCGCATTGCCGGGTCAGGCACTTGTTTTTGACATTGCGGCGGGCAGGCGAATAGGCGAGAAGGACCCGGTTTTTCCGCACATACGGACCCCATCATGATTTCCGATTCGATCAGGGCGGTGATTCTCGGCGTGGTCGAGGGCGTCACGGAATTCTTGCCCGTCTCCTCCACCGGCCATCTTTTGCTGGCGGAGCGGTTTTTCGATCTCGGCGAGGGCGATTTCTGGAAGAGCTTTGCGGTGCTGATTCAGCTCGGCGCCATCCTCGCCATTGTCGCGCTCTATTTCGGCAAATTGTGGCGGGTCGCGCTCGGCATGTTTTCCAATCCCGACGACCGCCGATTCGTCATCGGCGTGCTGGTGGCGTTCCTGCCGGCGGCGGTGATCGGGGCGGCCGCCGGCGGCTACATAAAGAGCTATCTGTTCAATCCCTGGGTGGTGTGCTTCTCGCTGATCGTCGGCGGCGCGATCCTGCTGTGGGTCGATCAGCTCGATCTCGAGCCGCATGAGCACGACGCCACCACGTTTCCGCTGCCGATGTATCTCAAGATCGGGTTCGCGCAGTGCCTTGCCATGATCCCGGGGGTATCGCGCTCCGGCGCCAGCATCGTCGCGGCGATGCTGCTCGGGGCCGAAAAGCGCGCCGCGGCGGAGTTCTCGTTCTTCCTCGCGATCCCGACCATGCTCGGCGCGTTCGTCTATGACCTCTACAAGAATCGCGCCGACATGACGGCGGATCATTTCGGCATCGTCGCGATCGGATTCGTGGTGTCGTTCGTCACCGCGATCATCGTGGTGAAGACGTTCCTGAACTACGTCACCCGCCACGGCTTTACGCTGTTCGCATGGTGGCGCGTGATCGTCGGTACAATCGGCCTGATCGCGCTGGCGCTGGGGAGGTAGGTTACGGGAATCGTAGGGTGGGCAAAGCGAAGCGTGCCCACCATCTTCCCGAAAACCAATGGCGCTCATCATGGTGGGCACGGCGCAAAGGGCGCCTTTGCCCACCCTACGATTCCGCTAAGCGCTTTTCTTCTGGAACTGTCCCATCTTGCGGAAGCGCCAGAGATACTGCGGCGCGATGGCTTGCAGCGAATCCGGCGTGATCCCCAAGCCTTCCAGCGTCAGGCCTGCGGCCTTGGCCGGTTGCGACACCACATTGTCGCCGCGCAGCAGCTCCACCTGGTCCGGCGTCAGTTTCAGCGGCCCCGGCGCGAACTGCAGCAGCAGCGCCTGCAGTTTTGCAAGGCCGAACGGCAGCGACAGCAACATGCGCTTGCGTTCGATCACGGCGAGGATGATCTGCATGATCTCGCGCATGGTCAGCGCTTCCGGGCCGCCGAGCTCGTAGGTGGCGCCTTCCCTGGTCTTGCCGTCGACGGCATCCGCAACCGCGGTCGCGACATCGCCGACATAGACCGGCTGCAACTTCGTCAATCCCCCGCCGATCAGCGGCAGGAAAGGCGATACCCGTGCGAGCGCCGCAAAACGGTTGCTGAACTGATCCTCGGGACCGAACACCACCGAGGGCCGCAAGATCGTCGCCGCGGGCACGGCCGCGAGCACCGCCTTTTCGCCGGCGGCCTTGGAGCGGGCGTAGCGCGAAGCCGATTTTTCGTCGGCGCCGATCGCCGAGACATGCACCATCCGCGCGCCGACGGCGCTCGCCGCTTTCGCCACAAGACCCGGGCCGGCGCCCTGCACCGCGTCAAAACTCTGCGCGCCGCCCTCGGCCAAAATGCCGACCAGGTTGATGGCGGCATGGCTGTCCCGCATCGCGGCCTCGACCGAGGCCGGATAGCGCAGATTCGCCTGCACGGCATGGATCTGGCCGACCTTGCCGAGCGGCTGCAGATGGCCGGCGAGTTCCGGCCGGCGCACCGCGACCCGGATGCGGTAATCCCGCTTGGCCAGCGCCCGCACCACATGCCGCCCGACAAAGCCCGATCCGCCGAAAACCGTGACAAGGGTGTCGATATTGGAGGGCATCGGGGCTGTTCCTGAACCGTCTAAATGCGCTTGCGCGCGGGTGTTTTAGCCATTTCGCGATACGCCAACGAACTCGCGCTGTACAGCAGTTTTGGGCGGCACCTCAGCGATTTGACAACCGCGCGGACGGTCCGTAGTAACCGGCCCTAAGCCCAGGTGGTGGAATTGGTAGACGCGCTGGCTTCAGGTGCCAGTGGCTTAACGGCCGTGAAGGTTCGAGTCCTTTCCTGGGCACCAGCTCCTGCGTATCTTCGCAGTTTATGTGGGAGCAGTGTAGGAGGGCGGCCTGACAAACAGGACCTTGCCATCCCGATCCTTCGCGCTTTCGGGAAGAAGGCATTTGGCGATTCGACCCGCGGTGATCTCAAAAAGCGGCTTTAAATCGCGGGCGTGTCCCTTGCGACCAGGCGGTGCGATTACGTTGATCGTCTTTCCCGCGAAATGCCTTTGCACTGTACGAATGGCTGGGACCAGGTCGGAGTCAGCGCTGATAATCAGTGCGCGATGATAAGCATCAGTGAAGGCGTCTGCGACCAGTTCGACAGCAATGGCCACGTCTGTTTCTTTTTCTTCGTGCCCGATCCAGGTGGCGCCGCATTTGGCGCAACGTCGATGCTTTTCCTTAAAGTGACCGATTATACACTCAACGCCTGCATATTTGAGTGCGGAGATATACGCGCGGTGTCGGCCGACCGCGCCGGTTTTCCAAGTCGCATAGGCTGAGAAATATTTGACACCGACGAGCGTTTCGTCTTTGCCACAAATACTCCTGGCGAGCGCGTGAAGGTCGAGCCATTTGAGGTGTGGTTTTCGAAGATCGTCAATGGCGTGGTAAAGGTTGAACCCGTTGACGTAAGCTACGACCTTGCGCATCTGAAAAGAATATCACAAATCGGGATAGGGGGGAGCCTCGCGGCTCCTCCCCTCCCACACCACCGGACATACGGGTCCGTATCCGGCGGTTCGCTGGATTATGCATGTCGCAGCTCTGCGACGGAAGTCAGGCCGAGTGACCTGAAGTAGGCGTTTGGCAGCGAGAGGGAAAGCGCTGGGCTGTTGCCAAGCCGCCAAGGGCCATGTGGGCTGCCAGCGGTTTTTGCCGCCAGGTCCCGGCCGACGCCGCGGCATCGCAGCTCTGCAAAGCGAGCGCGTCCATGCTTCCACTGTTTCCAGGCGATGGCGCGCAACCGCCGCCTGAGCCACTCGTCAAGCTTACGCAACACCGACGGCGTTTGGCAGAAGCCGAAGTAGCCGCGCCACCCGGTGAGGTAGACGGACAACTCCTTGACGATCTGCGCAAGGCTGCGTCCGCCCGTGCGCCGCGTCAGTTCCCGGACCCTTGCTTTGAAGCGGGCGAGCGCCTGCGGCGCGATGCGCCGTCGCGGTTCGCTTCCACCGGTGAAGCTAAAGCCCAGGAACTTGCGGACGCTCGGTTTGGCGACCGCGCTCTTGGCCTTGTTGACCTTCAGCTTGAGGCGCTTGGCAAGGAACCGTTCGATGCCGGTCATCACTCGTTCTCCCGCGCGTTGACTGCGCACATAGATGTTGCAATCGTCGGCGTAGCGCACGAAGCGGTGACCGCGCTTCTCCAGTTCCTTGTCCAGCACATCCAGCATCAGGTTCGACAATAGCGGCGAGAGCGGCCCACCCTGCGGCGTGCCTTCCTCCGTCGGGCTGACCAGTCCTCCCTCCATCACACCCGCAGTCAGAAAACTGCGGATCAGCTTCAGGAGCCGCTTGTCAGCAACCCTCTTGGCAATGAGCCCCATCAGGACGTCATGGTTGACCCGGTCGAAGAACTTCTCCAGGTCAATATCCACGACGACGGCGTATCCAGACGCAATATACGCCTGCGCCCGCTCCACCGCCTGATGCGCCGAGCGCTTCGGCCGGAAGCCGAAGCTTGCCTCGGAGAACGTTGGGTCCCAGTCGGCTTGCAGCACCTGCATGACCGCCTGCTGGATCAAGCGGTCGAGCACCGTCGGGATGCCGAGCAGCCGTACGCCGCCCGACGCCTTCGGTATCTCCACCCGCCGCACCGGCTGCGGTTTGTAGGTGCCATCAAGCAATTGAGCCCGGATCGCAGGCCAATGCTCCTTCAGGTAGGCCGACAAGTCATCAACGCTCATGCCGTCGATGCCTGCCGCACCTTTGTTGCGCTTCACTTGCGCCAACGCTGTCTTCAGATTCTCACGCTCGACAACGTCTTCCATCGACGGTCCCGCGACCGCCGGGCGTTCGAGGCTGGCTTTCGCCGTGCATGCTTCGGACTCTCGGGCGGCGGCGCTTCGGGCTTCACCCTCCGCCCCGGTGCCCAAGTTCAGCTCGACCTGATTCTTCTGCCGCATGGCTCGCACGAGATCGCCGCTCTAATTGCCTCTTCCAGCGTTCAGGCCTTCGGCGGCGCGCTGCCGCCTACTATGCCCTCGGCTGACTTCTGCGCTGCGGTCAGGCCACCTTGCGGCGACCTCAGTCCCGAATCCGGAACACAGCGCAGACCTCCCGAGGTAAGATCGACCGCCTTCACCGCGCACCCGCCGAATTTACCACCCCGGTCGTTGATGACTTTGGACTTCGCGATCAGTTGCTCGCTCGTCCGGCCGGGTAGGCCTCGTTATCCGGTTCTTGTCCATCGGGTCGCGGTTTTGCTCCGCGCTTCCTTCAGACCCTGCCTCACGGCAATGCCTTTGCGCTTCGCTAACCCTTCGCCGCCATCAGGCTGGGTAGAGGACTTCCACCTCCAAGCTGTCGATCATGCTCGGCACACAACAAAAAGGGCGACCTTTCGGGCCGCCCTTTTATTATTCGTGTTTTGCCGAAATCACTCCCCAGCGGCTTCGCGGGGCGGGGCTTCGGCCTTTTGCTTGGCTTCGAGGTCCTCGCCGGTGGTCTGGTCGACCACCTTCATCGACAGCCGGGTCTTGCCGCGGTCGTCGAAGCCGAGCAGTTTTACCTTGACCTTGTCGCCTTCCTTGACGACGTCGGAGGTCTTCTGCACGCGGTTGGCGGCGAGCTGGCTGATGTGGACCAGGCCGTCCTTGGCGCCGAAGAAGTTCACGAAGGCGCCGAACTCCATCACCTTGACCACGGTGCCGTCATAGATCTGGCCGAGCTCCGGATCGGAAGCGATCGACTTGATCCACTTGATCGCAGCCTTGATCGATTCGCCGTCGGCGGACGCCACCTTCACGGTGCCGTCGTCCTCGATATTGACCTTGGCGCCGGTCTTCTCGACGATCTCGCGGATCACCTTGCCGCCGGTGCCGATCACTTCGCGGATCTTGTCGGTCGGAATCTTGAAGGTCTCGATGCGCGGCGCATATTCGCCGAGCTCGGCGCGGGCGTTGGTCAACGCCTTGGCCATTTCGCCCAGGATGTGGATGCGGCCGTCCTTGGCCTGGCCGAGCGCGACCTTCATGATCTCCTCGGTAATGCCGGCGATCTTGATGTCCATCTGCAGCGAGGTGATGCCCTGGTCGGTGCCGGCGACCTTGAAGTCCATGTCGCCGAGATGATCCTCGTCGCCGAGAATGTCCGACAGCACGGCAAAACG
>Ga0193717_1002694_pt1 | contig 10151 bp, 7 predicted proteins | sample U2c2metaG_FD_145900 | JGI IMG/M metagenome (GOLD analysis project Ga0193717, IMG submission 145900) | Soil microbial communities from a riparian zone of the East river system, Colorado, United States - U2c2 | ecosystem: Environmental > Terrestrial > Soil > Riparian zone | place: USA: East River...
GGCAAGGATCGGCCCGCCCCAACGGAGGCCTTTTCGGCCGATTCCCGGCGCATGCTGCCGTAGCTCAGTGGTAGAGCACTCCATTGGTAATGGAGAGGTCGACAGTTCAATCCTGTCTGGCAGCACCAGTTTTTCCCCAGTGGAAATTGCCTGGCGCGTAGCCGCGGCGAGTCTACCGGCGCTAATTTCCGGAGGGCGGTGGGCCAACAACGATAGAGCCATTGGACGGGTCTCCAGCCGAAGCGGAGGCCTGTTGTCGCGGGATTGTACCGCAGGTTGGCGAGGCACTCGCTCTAACCCACAACACGACGAATTCCATGCAGAAGCGCGGTGATTGCAAAGGCCCTCGCCTCGCCTTGAAAGTCCAAATCTTTGAACCGATGCCTGACAAGGCCCTCGAACATTACGAGCGCCCAAATTGCGGAAACATAGCCCGGGGCGCTGTAGAGCTGGTGACGTCTTTGAACGGCCAAAAGCTGATGAACAAATCCGACGACGAGGAATTCGCCAGCCTTGCAGCCCGTATGGTTCCTGACAAGCTCAGCAACATCCGCCTCAAGCTGACAACGATCGAGGTCTGCTGGAACGCCGAGAGCACTGTTTAGGATTGCGGAAGTGGCCGCCGCGGTATTTCCAGTTGCGATCGCAAGGAAGAATTCACGAAAGCATTCTCGATCCCGAAGCGAAAGGAATGAAACCAATCCGGCATCGAAAAGACACGCGGTTCCGTCAGCCCGAACATGCACATTGCCGGGGTGGAGGTCGCAATGAACAAGTCCCTCGACAAAAATCATGCGATAAAGCCGGCGCAATACATGAAGTGTGGCAGTTCGAAAAATTTCCTCTGAAAGAGCCGGGCTGGCGATCGAATGGGTGTTGCCAATATAGTCCATGATGAGCACGTCATGCATGATCGCGACGGCGCAACGCGGCAACGGAACATGGACATGCCCATCCACATGCGGAGCGCGCGCAAAGTTGCTTAGATTGCGGGCTTCCTCCACCATGTCACACTGCGAAGTGATCATGTTCGCAATTGGCTCAAATAGCTCGCGAACCGGCAAACCTGCCGCATACCGGCAGTCGGCTACGCGACGGGCGACCCATTTTGCACACGCGATGTCTCTGCGAATGATTTTCGCCGCCGCAGGGCGAACGATTTTAACGGCGACCAGGTCGCCAGCATGCATTTGGGCACGGTGAACTGAAGCGATGCTGCCGCAAGCAATTGGGTTGTCGTCGAACCATGTGAAGATTTCCTCGGCCGGATAACCCAACGCCAGTTCCAGCATCCGCCTTGGCTCGCCCGGACCGAGGGGCGCCACATGCTCTTGCAGCCGCGCAAGCGGCGCGAGCATGCTTTCGGGCAGAATATCGGCGCGGTAGCTGACCATCTGGGCCAGCTTCACAAACACAGGTCCCAGCCGTTCCGCCAAGTTGGCAAGCGCTTCGCCAAATAAACGATTGAACCGTTCCTGGTTGCCAAGAACGCGAGCGAAAAACATCCGCACGGCCGCGCGACCAAATACGCCAAGCGTAATCGCGATAATTTGTAGAAGCCGACACCAGATACGGCCTGTGTTGCGGTATCCGGTGCCAGAGACAGTTGAATCACCGCCAACCAGCGCCATGCCGGTTTCAATAATGCTTGTTGGGATCGTAAGGTTCGAAGCCGCTCCAATTGTTGCGATCCAAAGGAACCGTGCGCCAGTAGCGGGCAAAGTTGAGGCCGGCACCGTACTCCGCCGATGTAATCTCATGCATACCCGTACAATGACCGGGCCCGAACTCGAGATACTTTTGAAGCACGTGCCCGACGTGCGGCTTGTCAAAGGCAACGGTAACATCTCTCGGAGGCACCTCAATGGCACCGACGGCTATCGCGATTCCGGCATTGTCCTCGACAAATCTCTCTCGATTGAGAAAGATATTGTAATTTATGGCGTAGGTTAATCGAGCCGGGAAGTCCGCCGAATCCGGGGGATATCCGACATCCGGGGCTTGGTCCGCGGTCCCGAGACTCCTGGCAGGACTGGCAATCTGTATATGGCCGGAAAGTTTCTTCTCTTGCGACCGGCTGACAGTGTCCTTCACAAATTCGGCGACTCCCGTCCCATCCTTGACCTTTGAATTGAGCGACCACCTTATCTCCAGGGGTTCGCGTGGGCGGTAGAGCGAGGATAAAACGGAATTTCCTCCAAACTGCGTGACATTGGATTCAAAGCCGCGCGCCGGAAGCGTTGCCTTGAACGTGCCGGGGAGACTCCTGGAAGTTCCAGGTTTCGTTCCAGTGTCGAATGTCGTCACCGCCAGAAGATATCGCGCACGATCCTCAGCGCTATTCATGTCGAAATCGTACTTCTCACCCCCAAGTTCTGGAGGCTTCTTGTGGAAGATCATCATCGGAGCTGCCTTGCTTAGCGTGACGTCGCCTGACTTCTCCGCTGCCTCATAAAGATAATCCAGCTTCATCGCCTTCAGTTGCTCCGGAAGCAATATCTCCCAATAGATGCGTTGATGGGGATGTGAATAGAACCAACTGTCGGCACCCCGCTCCGAAAACCTGTTCCAGGTGCGCAGGGTGTGACTCGTAAGATTGCGAATTTCGATATCGCTTTCGTTACCGAACAAATCGCAGGCGCAGATGTTCAACTTCTCATCCGGGACCACGTGGTAGTGGTTAGCGACGTTAAACGTCACTGTAGCTGGAACGTAATCTGCAAAACCGCTCTTTGGGTCGTTGACGAAGTAGCCACGCGGATCCCCGAAGAACAGCACATTGAGCATTTCGCTCTTGCCGTAAAGGTCCCAGTCGCGAATGGTGAATTGAAATTCGCGCGTTCCGAGATTGTTGTAATAGGGCGGGTATATTTCGAGGCGCATGAACGCCTTGAGTTTGATTTCCTGCTCCATCCACGGGTCACTCGCGGAAGCGCGTGCCTTCATTGGAATCGTGATCGTGGAGCCCTCAAACTCAATGAAGCTCTCCTCCGGGTTTAGGCGGCGAAATGTCCGGTACGGACCGGAGATGATCGGCTTTACCATTGGATGCTTCCCCCAGCATGCGTTAAGAGCATTCAAAGTTGGAGGCAGTATCCATTAGGCTCTTCCCCCACGGATCACGGGGGAATCTCGGCGAAGTTGGGATTTGATATTCAGAGCCTGGCAGTCGTTCGATCAATCCCGTGCTTGATGGCCCGCAATTTGCGGAGATCGAGCAGAGCCGTCCGCCTATTCGGCATTTTTCCGGTCGAACAGCATGACATCGGGGGTCCCTGCACCATGCTACAATCATACAGGATCCAGCCCGCCCGTGGTTGCGCAAGGCCAGGCTGAGGGTGGCCAGTATCAGTGGTAAAGCATCCATTGGTAATGGAGAGGTCGACAGTTCAATCCTCTCCGGCAGCACCAGTTTTTCTCTCCCGAGCAAAAGTTTCGACGCTCACCGCCGCCGGTTTACCGCCGCTAATTCCTGGGCGGCGGGCCAACCACAATGGGGCCATTCGGCCCGGGCGGGCTTGCGCTCGACGCGGACGCCCCGCTGGTGTCGGCGCTGTACTACGGGTTGGTGATGCATTCGGCTTCGGTGCCGGACGCGCTGGCCTGGCACGCCTGCAACGTGTCGAACGAACAGCCGCTGTAACCGGGGTTGTCGACGCCCTGGATGCAAAATGGATACTGCGTGGCGGCGGTCTGGGCCGGAGCAAGGTCCGGCACTGCAACTCCGCTCACGGCAAGCAACGCCAAAAAAATATTGCGCATTAAAACCATCCTTTTGCCGAAACGAAGTTCGCAGTTCCCGGCAGCCTATGGAAACGCAGTGCGGTCCGTCTATGCAGAAACAGGCACCCAGCAATGCAAAAAGATCGTCTAGAACGAAAGTCTGCCGCGGAACGCCACCGCATGTCTGCGTGCTCGAATCATGCGTGCGAACTGCGCAAAACGGTACTGACATACGTCGCGCGTCAAAAAATTAAGGCGGCATTTAGAATTCATTAAGGCCTAATTAAGTAAGTAAAAATCGATGTTATTTGAATCGGGCAGAACTCTTGTCCTGTGACCTATCGGTGACAGTATTTTACGCCAAAGCGGTCTAACTGCACGCCATGGACGACGCCGACATGCGGCGCATCTTGAAAAATTAAATGACTGTTCTGGAGAACAAACGAATGAAGAAGTTTCTGCTCGCTACTGTGGCCCTCGTCGCTCTCGGCGCGACCGTGCCAGCACTCGCAGCCGATCTCGGCGCCCGCACCTACACCAAGGCTCCGGCCTATGCGGCGCCGATCTACAACTGGACCGGCTTCTACATCGGCGGCCATGTCGGCGGCGCGTTCAACGGCGACAACGATTTCGGCGGCCTCGCCAACAACGGCAATGACGGCCGCTTCCTCGGCGGCGTGCAGGGCGGCGCCGACTATCAGTTCGCGCCGAACTGGGTGCTCGGTGTCGAAGGCCAGTACAGCTGGCTCGGCAACAACAACAACGCAGTCGCCTTTACCGGCGCGGGTGCCGGTTTCATCTACAACAACAACCAGCGCGCCATCGGTTCGGCGACCGGCCGCATCGGCTACACTTGGGGTCCGGGCCTGCTCTACGTGAAGGGCGGCTATGCCTGGGCCGACACCAACGACACGCTGGTCTTCGCCGGCGCGCCTGTCGCCTTCACCTTCGACCACAACCACAAGGACGGCTGGACGGTCGGCGGCGGTCTCGAATACATGTTCGCCCCGAGCTGGTCGGGCAAGATCGAGTACCAGTACTACAACTTCGGCAACAGCGCGTTCGTGACACCGGCTCCGCTGGCCGCGTTCGGCTCGTTCCACAATGACGAGCACACCGTCAAGGCCGGCATCAACTATCGCTTCAACTGGGGCCCCGGCCCGGTGGTTGCGAAGTATTGATCTTCGTCTGATTCAAGCTTCGAAAATAGAAAAGGCCGGCCTTGCGCCGGCCTTTTTGTTTGGCGCGGCGAAAATTAGCAAAACCAATGGTATTTTCCCGATTTTGTTAACCATGTAACGCGATACTGCGGTCTCGATTCAACCTTTGAATGTGACGGGCGCGGGGACTTTTATGGCGTTGCCATCGACGGCGGGCAGATTTGGACGGTTAAGCTTCCGGCGCCCGCGATGGGGCATCCGGGGCAGTCTGTTTGCCGCCTTTGCGGCCATCGCGGGAATGGCCATTGTCATCAGCGCCGGCGCGGGCATGGTGCTGGGCCAGCTCGGCGAGATGATGATCGACTTGAGCGGCCGTGACATTCCGAGGCTGGCCGCGAGCCTGCAACTCGCCACCCAGAGCGCGGCGCTCGCCAGCCAGGGACCGGCGCTGCTGGCCTCGCGCAGCGAGGACGCGCTCCGGGAACGCACCGAGACGATGAAGCAAACCGAGGAAGTCTTGCTCGGCAAGCTCGGCGAGATCATTGAACTCGACGCTGACAAGGATGTGGTGTCCGGCCTAAGGGAAACCGTCAAGAATATCGACGACACCATCAAAAGCCTCGGCGCCGCGGCCAAAGAGCGGCTCGACGCCGCGGCCCAGCATGAGAAGCTGTATCAGGCGCTGCGCAGCGCCCAGGCCGGCTTCGTCGCCGCCGCCAATCCGGCGATGATGGATGCGCAAGTGAGGATCAACGCCATCCTCGGATCGGCCAACCTGTCGCAGGACGACGCCACGGAGGCCGCGCGAACCGTGGAGCAATTCGGCAACGTCATCTCCTCGAGCAACCTGATGGCGTCAGATATGATGGCGGCGCTGTCGGCCGATAGCAGCAACACGCTCGATGCCATCGAGAAAGAATTTCAGGAAGCGCAGGCGCGCGTCAAATCCAACCTCGATCTGCTCCCCAGGAATAACGGCACCAAAGCCCTGAAAGAAGCCGCACTGAAATTACTCGCGCTGGGCGAAGGCAAAGCCAGCGTCTTCAAGGCCCGCCAGAAGGAACTCGACGCCAACGATTACGGCCAGGTCGTGCTCGACAAAGCCCGCAAGCTCAATGTCGGCCTCGGCATCAGCGTCAAGCGACTGGTGGATGGCGTGCAGACCGATACCGACGCCGCGACCTGGCGCGCACGGCAGAAGATTTCATTCGCGAACATGGTGATGCTGGCGCTCGGCGGCCTGACGCTGGTCGGCTCGGCCCTGTTCGTCTGGCTTTACGTCGGCCGCAATATCCTGCGCCGGATCCGCAGCCTGCAGCGCTCGATGCAGCGCCTGTCCGATGGCGACCTGGAGACGGAAATCTATCGCACCCGGCAGAGCGACGAGATCGCGGTGATGGCGAGCTCGCTGGAGATTTTCCGCGAGAGCATGATCGAGGCGCGGGCGCTTGGCGCCGCGCAAGACAAGAACCGCGTCGCCAAGGCCGAGCGTGCCTCGCGCATGGAAGCCCGGATCGTCGACTTCGAAGCCACGGTCCGCATGGCGCTGGACGGCTTGCAGACGTCGGCCAATTCCATGCAGACCACGGCGCAGAGCATGTCGGCGAGCGCCGACCGCTCCAGCGCGCTGGTGGGCGCGGTGGCGTCCGCCGCCGAGGAAACGTCGGTAAATGTGCAGACGGTGTCTTCAGGCACCGAGGAATTGTCGGCCTCGATTTCCGAAATCGGCCGCCAGGTCATCAGTTCCGCGCAAATCGCCAGCAAAGCCGTCACCGAGGCCGGCGAAACCGACGCCACCATGCAGGGTCTTGCCGATAACGCCAGCCGTATCAGCATCGTCATCGATCTCATTCAAACCATCGCCTCGCAGACCAATCTGCTGGCGCTCAACGCGACCATCGAAGCCGCGCGCGCGGGCGAAGCCGGCCGCGGCTTTGCCGTGGTCGCGTCCGAGGTAAAAAGCCTCGCCAACCAGACCGCGAAGGCGACCGACGAAATCCGCTGGCAGATCGCAAGCATGCAGCAGGTCGCCACCTCCGCGGTCGGCGCCATCCGCAACATCGGCCAGACCATCGGCGAGATCAATGAAGTGACCACCGCCATTGCGGCCGCGGTCGAACAGCAGGGTGCGGCGACGCGCGAGATCGCCCGCAATATTCAGCACGCAGCCGGCGGCACCAGCGAGGTTTCCAGCAACATCGTCGGCGTCAGCGCAGCTTCCGCGGAGGCAGGATCGGCCGCCAGCGAGGTGCTCGACGCATCCGGTGCGCTCCGCCGCGAGGCCGACATTCTGCGCGACGAAATTCACGCCTTCCTCGCCAATATCCGGGCCGCCTGAGCGCGCCATATTCCGTAACGGCTGTGCTGCCGTCATGCGGCCCCGGCAGAATTTGGGCTGGCGCCTCGCCGATTGTCCGGCTAAGCCGGAGCCATGCATTCAAAGGCTGAACCTATCCAGTCCTCGGTCGAGGCCCTGCGCTATCCTTGGGAAAGCCATCCCGGGCCGGATCAGGTCGTCGAGGTGATGCCGGGCGTATTGTGGGTGCGGCTGAAGTTGCCGTTCCGACTGAACCACGTGAACATCTATCTGCTCGCCGATGGCGACGGCTGGGCCATGATCGATTCCGGATTCGGCAATGAGGAATCCATCGCGGCGTGGACGACGCTGTTCGAAGGGCCGCTCAAGGATGTGAAGATCACCCGGCTGATCGTGACGCACTCGCACCCCGATCATGTGGGCCTTGCCGGCTGGATCGTCGAGCGTTTCGGCTGTCCGCTTGTCATGTCGCAGGTCGAATATCTGCAGTCCGTGTATCACCAGAACCGCGGCACCGAAGAACGCAAGACCGCGCAGCGGCTGTTCTTCCGCCGTCACGGCATGGATGAAAGCCTGACCGACAAGCTGCTCGGCCGCGGCCAGGATTATTTGAAGCGGGTGTCGGTCCTGCCGGCGTCCTATCGCCGCATATCGCATGGCGATGAAATTTCGATCGGCACCAGGCGCTTCAAGGTCATCACCGGCGGCGGCCACGCGCTCGATCAGGTGATGCTGTATTGCGCCGCCGACAAGCTGTTCCTGTCGGCCGATCAGGTCTTGAGCAAGATCTCGCCCAATGTCAGCGTCTGGGCGGTCGAACCCGACCAGAACTCGCTCGGTGAATATCTCGCCTCATTGGCAAGCCTTACCACCACGCTGCCGTATGATGTGCTGGTGCTGCCGGGCCACGGGGTGCCGTTTTACGGATTGAAGACCCGCATCAAGCAACTGGCCGATCACCACGAGGAACGCTGCGGGCTGATTGCGAACGCGTGCAGGGACACACCGAAAACGTCGAAGGAATTGGTGCCGGTGGTGTTTCACAAGCACGTGCTGGACGTTCACCAAATGGGCTTCGCGGCCGGCGAACTGATTGCGCATGTCAATTACATGCTGGTCGAAGGGCGCCTCACGGCTGAAGAAGCCGATGGCGTACTGCGCTTCAGAACGACCTGATCAGCCGACCCGCTTCTGCAAATGAGTTTCGAGGTAGTCTCGCCGACCTGGCGCTCAGAGAAGCCGCGTACGGATCGCTTCCTCAACGGCAGCAAGATCGCGATTGGCTTTCTGAAGCCGCACCTCGACCGCTTGCGCGCGAAACTCGGCGGCTACCGCTTTTTCTTCCGCATGCAAGATGCGCGATTGAGCCTGCTCCAACGCTCTCGCTATGTCTTGAAGCTTGCAATTGAACTCATTGACGACCTCGCGGCGCGCCCGCTCCGAGGAATCGCGCTGCTTTTCGGCAAGCTGCAGTTTCTCGGCCAAAGTTGCGCACAACGCCCGGGCGCGCGCATCCGTTTCGCGCGCGTGATTTTCCATGCCGCTGAAGATTTCGGCGGCCTGATTCACCAGATCGAGCACCGTGGCGCCGTAATCCGCCGCGGCGGGCTGTGTAAGGCGCAGTATGTTCTCGTTTTCGCCGCTCGAAGGCCTCGACCGATAGTCCCACATGTCTTCACGAAGCTGCTGATTTGCGCGGAACGCCATGGGGATGCGGCCTTTCGAAATCGTTGAGGTACGAAAATTACCGTAAACGTGGTAAAGGGCTGGTTAATCTTGGACGCTGATTAGGAACTGGCAGTCCAGGCCTGGAAGGGCCCCGACGACTTCAGGCGACCGACAGGGTGCTGCCTAACCGCAGCCTCACGTGTCAGGCCGCGCACAGCATTTGTCTGAAACGCACGTGATTTGCCGGATTTTGCGTCTTTTTGCAGCTTGAATGGCCACTCTGAAGAATTGCACCTCGACAGCAAACCTGGAAACGCTCTAAAAAGACCCGGACGCTTAGTTCAATTCGAGTTCCGTTTCGGGTTTTTGCGATGGATTACAGCAAGTTCTTCTCAACCGCCCTCGGCCGCCTGCATGACGAGCGGCGCTATCGCGTGTTCGCCGATCTGGAACGGATCGCAGGACGGTTTCCCCATGCGGTCTGGCATTCCCCGAAAGGACCGCGCAACGTCGTGATCTGGTGCTCCAACGATTACCTCGGGATGGGACAGCATCCGAAGGTGGTAGGTGCCATGGTCGAAACCGCGACCCGGGTCGGCACCGGCGCCGGGGGCACCCGCAACATCGCCGGCACCCATCATCCGCTGGTGCAGCTAGAGCGGGAACTGGCCGATCTGCATGGCAAGGAAGCCTCGCTGCTGTTCACCTCGGGCTATGTCTCGAACCAGACCGGCATTGCGACCATCGGCAAGCTCATTCCGGACTGCCTAATCCTGTCGGACGCGCTCAACCATAATTCGATGATCGAAGGCATCCGGCAATCGGGATGTGATCGGCAGGTGTTCCGCCACAGCGATATGAGCCATCTCGAGGAGTTGCTGCGCGCTGCGGGGGACCGGCCGAAGCTGATCGCCTGCGAAAGCCTGTATTCGATGGACGGCGACATCGCTCCCTTGGCGAAGATCTGCGATCTCGCCGAGCGATACGGCGCCATGACCTATGTCGATGAAGTGCATGCCGTCGGCATGTACGGTCCGCGCGGCGGCGGTATCGCCGAGCGCGACGGCGTCATGCATCGCATCGATGTTCTGGAAGGCACGCTGGCAAAAGCCTTCGGCTGCCTCGGCGGCTATATCGCGGCAAGCGCGGACATTATTGACGCGGTGCGCTCCTACGCGCCCGGCTTTATCTTTACCACCGCGCTGCCGCCCGCGATCTGCTCGGCGGCGACCGCCGCGATCCGGCACCTCAAAACCTCGAACTGGGAGCGCGAACGCCACCAG
>Ga0193717_1002695_pt1 | contig 10147 bp, 9 predicted proteins | sample U2c2metaG_FD_145900 | JGI IMG/M metagenome (GOLD analysis project Ga0193717, IMG submission 145900) | Soil microbial communities from a riparian zone of the East river system, Colorado, United States - U2c2 | ecosystem: Environmental > Terrestrial > Soil > Riparian zone | place: USA: East River...
TACTCCGCCTTGGCCCGCAGCGCCATTTCGTTGACGGCGTCGCGATCACTGAGATAGGCCGAACTGGTGCCCGCCGCCAGCGGACCGGCGAAGGACCGCATCAATTCGAGGCGCTCATCCGATTCGATGTCGACCAATCCGATCAGTCGGGCGGTGAAGTGAATGAATACCCGCTCGAGGAATTCGATGAGGTCGAGTCGGTACCGGCCGTCCGGGCCAGGCTCCGCCATCCGAATCTGCATCAAGCGATCCGCCTCGGGCAGCACGACGTCCTCGCGAATGCCTTGCAACGCGTCCGCCCGTACCAGCGGATTGAGCAGCTTTCGCCGGCGCCGATGCGAGTCGCCCTCGACGAACATCATTGAGGCCGCCAAGAACTCACGTACGTTGATCTCGCCGTTGACTTCGTCGCTCTTGCGGCCGGCAAACAGATCGGGGCTGTGCGTCACAGCGGACTTGGAGCGCAACAACTTCGAGGCGTCGTCAATCTGGTTGACCCGCGCAAAGGGGCATTTCGATCCGTCCGCAACCGCGTCCGCGTCATCCTTGGGCGTGGTGGTCTCAGTCATACGGCAGTCCTCCGTCCTTGGTTCCCACAATGGCACCTCGTCACATTCGCTGTCAACTGCTACGTTGACTGACGTGAACGATGATACGAACGCGGCGGTCGTGGTCGTCGGCGGTGGATTGTCCGGAAGCCGAACCTGTACGGAGTTACGTAAATTCGGCTACCGCGGACGCATCGTCCTGCTCGGTGACGAGTCCAGCCTGCCCTACGATCGGCCACCGCTATCGAAGGCGGTGATCCGAGGCAAGCGCGAATCCAAGCCGTTGAAAGCCGACTATGCCGGGCTAGGAATCGATGTCCGTCTGGCGACCGTCGCCGAGAGGCTCGACATCGCGAAGCGCCAGGTGCTCACCTCGTCTGGGCCGGTCGGTTTTTCGCATTTGGTCATAGCCAGTGGTGCAACTCCGGTGCGCCTACCTGGTGACGGCGAGCAACTCGTGCTGCGGAATGACTCAGATGCGACAGTTTTGCGAGATCGCCTGGTCCGAGATGCACATGTGGTTGTCATCGGCGCGAGCTGGATCGGGGCCGAAGTCACGCACGTCGCATTGGAGCGGGGCTGCCGCGTTACCTGTGTCGAAGGCGAGTCAGCTCCGCTCGCCCAGGCGATCGGCGTTGAGGCTGGCCGCCGCTTCGTGTCGTGGTGGGACCGAGCTGAGCTGCGGACCAACCAGCGCGTTGCGGCCGTGCAACCGGATGGCGTGCACTTAGCCGACGGAGAGGTGATTGTGGCCGACGTAGTCGTGACGGGTGTCGGTGTTCGGCCGGCGACCGGCTGGCTGGTCGGCTCTGGCGTTGAATTGCTGCCCGCGGTCGCGGTCGACGAATCCTTGCGTACCGTTGACTCATCGATCTATGCACTCGGGGACGCTGCAGCGTGGTGGTCACGTCGGTATGGGCGTCACATGCACATTCAGCATTGGGACGACGCGTATACCGCACCGACGGTGGTTGCGACCACCATCGCGCATGGCGACACGGTCGAACAGGTCCACGATCCGGTGCCGTACTTCTGGAGTGACCAGTTCGGCCACCGAATTGAGTACGTCGGACACCATGCCGAGTCCGACACCGTCACGTTTGACGATGAGTGCGAGCGCGGCTGGATCGCCCGCTGGACCGATGAGTCCGGTCGACTGAGCGCAGCCCTCGCCGTCGATGCGTCGAAGACCATCGCCGCGCTGCGGACAGCCATCGCGAACGGCCCCAGTCACGCCATGTCATGAACGGAAGGCGTTGCGTTCACGACATCTGCGTCAACCCGCCAAATCGAGTTAGACGTCGATGAAGATCTGACCGTCCTCGACTATCACCGGATAGGTGGGCACCGGATCTTCCGCAGGCAGTCCGCTGACCTGGCCGGTCTTCACGTTGAATCTGGATCCATGCGCCGGACATTCGACATCGTCACCGTCGAGGTCACCGTCGCTGAGTTCGATGTCTTCGTGGCTGCACATATCGTTGACGGCGAATACCTCACCGCTGGCCAACCGGGCGAGGCAGATCGGGATGCCCTCCACGTCAACCCGCATCAGGGTTGACTCGGCGAGGTCGGCGAGCTGAGCAACGGCGCATTTGGCCATCAGATTTCTCCTACTTTCGATACCTGGGACGCGTCGGCCGGGTCGTAGCCGGCTGGCAGAGTCACCGACTTCAGCTCGAGAAAACTCTGCAGACCCTCGACGTCGCGCTCGTATCCCAGGCCCGATTCCTTGCGTCCCCCGAAGGGCGCACCGCCGCCGGAGGGCGGGCCGCCGTTGACCGAGCAGGTACCCGTGATAATTCGCGCGGCGATCTCGATGCCGTGCTCGGGATCGGTGGCGTACACCGCGCCACCAAGGCCGTACTTGCTGTCGTTGGCGATGGCGACCGCTTCGGCCTCGTCACGATAGGTCAGGACCGACAGCACCGGCCCGAAGATTTCCTCCTGGGCGATGGTCATGGAGGGCTCCACGTCCACGAAGATGGTGGGCTCGACGTACCAGCCCTTGGGTTGATCGCTGGGACGACCGCCGCCCAGCACCAATTTGGCGCCCTCGGCGACGCCCGATGCGATGAATCGCTCCACGCTCGCGCGCTGGCGTTCGGCCGCAAGTGGCCCGAAATCGGTGTCTGGCTCATGGGGATTGCCGATCTTCATCTTCGACACGTGGTCGATGAGCTGCTCGACGACACGGTCCCGGTCATCCTCGTGGACGATGACGCGATTGGTCGACACGCAGATCTGCCCGCTGTTGCGCAGTGACCCTCCAATGAGGCTCGCCACGTAGGGCGTCATGTCTACCCCGGGCAGAATCACCGCGGCCGACTTGCCGCCGAGTTCGAGGGTTACCCGCCGCAGGTTCTGGGCGCAGGCGGTCGCGATGGCGCGGCCGCCACCCGGACTGCCCGTGAAGGTCACGTGATCGATGCCAGGATGGCCCACCAGGTAGGCGCCAATGTCGACGCCACCATTGATGATGCTGACCAGCCCCTCCGAGAGGCCAGATTCGAGGGCCGCTTCACCGATCAGGTACGCACTCAGCGGGGACTCCGGGGCGGGCTTGAGGATGATCGGACACCCCATCAACAGCGCGGGGAACAGTTTGGACAGCGCCACCATCAGCGGCGAATTCCATGGTGTCACACCGACGTTTACGCCGATCGGCTCGCGCAGGACCACGACCTTGCCCACGGTGCCGTCGCGCACTTCGCGCATGCTGAACTTCGCTGCGTCGGCGATCATCCGCTCCAACGACGGACCTATCAGGTCGAAGTTCTCGATCATGAATCGCCGCGTCGCACCCATCTCGTCGGTCTGGAGACGCAATGCTTCCTCACGGCGCGCCGTCAGTGCGCTCACGAGCCGACGCAGATAGGCTGCTCGATCCTGCAGGCTCAGCTTCGGCCATGGCCCAGTCCCGAATGCCGCTCGTGCCGCGTCGACCGCTACGTCGACCTCCGCCATTGTGGCGGCAGGAATCCGCCCCACGAGCTCCTCGGTGGCCGGGGATACCACCTCGATCGTCTCCGTACCCTGCGCGGGCACCCATGCACCACCGATGAAATGGTCGTTGCGCTCGAACATGTTCAATGCTCCTCTGCAGCCTCGGTCGCACAGCACCGATTTTCAACGCGCGTGTTGACACCTTTAGTGTAGCGGTCGGCAGGGGCGCTTTCGGCAGGGCTACCCGGCCGCCGCCCCTGCCGCCGCGAACTCAGTAAATGCCGCGCGCCGATGCTCCCAGTCCGATCTCCAGAACCTGTCCGGTCATGAGCCCTCGGTCGGTCACCAGATACAACACCGCGCGCGACACGTCCTCGGGCTGCAAGAACCGGACACCGCTAAGGCCATAGTCCAAGTCGTCCAGCCGCTTTCGGAAATCGGATTCGGTGGGATTCTTGACGTCCGGCAGGAACACGTCGAACGTCGGCTGATTGAAGAAGAGATCGGTTTCGACTGCGCCGGGCGCAATCGCGTTGACGGTGATGCCCTCGGAAGCGAGTTCGAGCGCGGTGGTCTTCACCAAGCCGATTACTCCCCACTTGGCCGCGATGTAGTGTCCGATGTTTGGCGCAGTGTTCCGCGCACCCATCGAGGAGGTCGCGACGATCCGGCCGTACCTCTGTTTGCGCATTTGTGGGATCACGGCCCGAATCGCTTTGAAGACCCCGGTGAGGTTGGTGTCGACGATGGTGTCCCACAGTTCATCCGACGTGTTCTCCACCGTCGAGAAATCGATGATTCCGTGATTCGCCAGTAGGATGTCGATCCGCCCAAACTCGCTGACGACGCGTGTCACCGCGTCGTTCATCTGCGTGGTGTCGCGCGCGTCGATCTGAAGCCCGAGAGCGCGAACCCCATATTCCTCAACGAGTTTCACCGTCCCCTCCAGCTGATCGGGCGTGGCCAAGGGATATGCGAGTATCGGGAGATCGGTGATGATGTCGGCAATGACGACATTGGCACCCTCGGCAGCCAGCGCGAGCGCGTGCGCACGTCCCTGCCCGCGCGCGCCGCCGGTGATCAGCGCAACGCGACCGTCAAGTTGTCCCATGTCTACTCTCCAATCTGCCCGCTCCGCGCAGGTCGTTCTCAGACGATCTTCCAGTGCACCGCGGGGACGCCATCGACGTCGACGAACTCGGCATGTGTTCGCGCTCCGACCACGGGCGGATTCCCGTCGCGCGTCAGTCGGCCAATCATGTACGGTCCATCGTCGAGCTGGATCATCGCCACCGTGTACGGAATCTGCGCCGCGAGCGCACTCTGAAACGCGCGGTGATACACGACGAAACTCCAGATGGTGCCACTCGGAGCCACCTCCACCCAGGTCGTGGCTCGGCTACGGCATTCGGGACATCCGGGCAGCGGCGGCCAGCGCAGCGCCTCACAGGAGTCGCACCGCTGCACGGCGAGCTTGCCCGCCTTGACAGCCTCGAAGAAGCGGCCCGCCACGGGATCGTCGACCGGCGACAAGTCAGTCATCGACCCACGCTCGAATCGGTAGACAGGACCGACGCAGCCGCCTTGACGAAACCGTGGCTGGAGCAGTACATCCCGATCTTCGGCGAGTCGAGTTGCCGCTCGCCGGCGTCGCCGCGCAGCTGGCGAATCGCCTCGACGACGTGCATCCAGCCCCAGGTGTAGCTGTCGGAAAGCTGACCGCCGTGCGTGTTCAGTGGCAGGTCGCCCCCGGGAAAGGTATGCCGTTCGGCAAGGAATGGACCGCCCTCGCCGATTCCGCAGAAGCCGTAATATTCGAGCATCTGCAGGGACCACAGGGCGGTGGGGTCCTGAATGTACAGCGCGTCGACGTCGGCTGGCCGCAACCCCGTGCTTGCCCAGATCGCCGACGCCGAGTCCCGCAACCAGGGCCGCATCAGGTTCTCAGGATTGTGTTCGCCGCGCACCCCCGCGTACTCGGAGATGCCCGAGACGTACACAGGCTGGTGAGGCATGTCCTTCGCCCGCTCGGCCGTGGTCACCACGACGGCCACCCCGCCGTCGGAGATCATGGTCACGTCGGATCGGCGTAACGGCTCGACCATGTAGGGCTCTGCAAGGTAATCCTCCATGGTCAAGGGTTTCTGGAAGATCGCACCGGGATTCTTCTGCGCCCACAGGCGTTGTCCCACGGCGAGCATTCCGAACTGCTCGTCGGTGGTCCCGTAGATCGCCTTGTGGCGTTGCAGCGCCAGCCCGGCGCGACCTGCGATGTGGACCAGACCAGCCGCTGACGCCATGTCGGCGCCATACATGGGCTTGCCGAAGTCGAACTTGCCGGTGCGGGCATTGGCGCCGTACGTCAGCAGAATGGTCTCAGCCATTCCACTCATCACGGCCATCACCGCTAGGTGCAGCGAGAAGTTGCACGTGCCGTAGTCGAGGGACTGCACGTACGGCAGGTTGACGCCGAGCAGTTGACCGACGGCGACGTCGTTGCCGCCCCCCTGCACGGACTTGCATGCGATCAGCCCGTCCAGGTCGGAGGCGTCCAATCCCGCGTCGGCCATTGCGAGCACGGCCGCATCGACCGCGATTTCCTCCACCGACTGACCTGGCAGTTCGCCTTGGACCGTGTGCCCGACTCCGACGATGGCGACACGGCCAGCAACGGGATTGCGGACGGTACTCATGCGACGTCGATCAAACCTCGATCTTGTACAGCTTGGCTGCGTTGTCCTGCATGATCTTGCGGATCACGTCTGGCGGCAGAGTCTCGAGCTTCTGCTCCGAGCGCTCGACCGGCGATGGGTAGAGGCTGGTCGGGTGCGGGAAATCCGTCTCCCAGAGCACGTTGTCGGCACCGATACGGTCAAGCAGCGCAAGGGGTCCCGCGTCCTCGAACCAGAACGTGCCGAAGATGCCCTTCTGGAACATCTCCTTCGCCGGGGGTAGTTCCGGGTCTTCGCCACCCGGGAATTCCTCGCGGTACTCGTAGTCGATGCGCTCGAGGACGTAGGGAATCCAGCCGATGCCGGACTCGACCGAGACCCAGTTGAGCTTGGGGAACTTGATCAGCACGTCGCTGGCGCACAGGTTCGAGATGAAGCGCGAGTTCGACAGTTCCGTCTGGATGGAGCGGACCGGCTTCGCGGCACGCTCGGGCAGCGACGGCCATGCCGCACCACCCTGCTCGCCCTTCCAGTTGCGGGCGCCAATGTGGATGTTGATCGGCAGCTCCAAGTCCTCGAGCACCTCGTACAGCGGGTACCAGTGCTCGGTGCCCAGATCCGGCAGACCGCCCAGGTGCGGCTCACCCGCCATCAAGACCCCGGTAAGGCCGATGTCCTTCGCGCGCTTGGCCTCGGCGATCGACTGCTCGACGTCCCAGAAGGGCAGCATCGCCTGCGGCAGCAGACGCTCTGAGCCATCCGCCTGCCATTCGCGCATCCAGTCGTTGTAGATCCGGCAGATCACGTACGACAGGTCGGGTTCCAAGCCCTGCACCATGGCCGGCGCGGCAAATCCCATGATGTTCGGGTAGACGATCTGCGCGTAGATGCCCATCTCGTCCAACAGTTCCACGCGCGGCTTGGCCTCGACGGCCGCGCGGTGGATGTCCTCCTTGCTCCCGCCGATCTGGTCGCCGGCCAGATCCATGTTTGCGCCGTAGTAGGCGATCTTCTCCCCGGCCTTGTTCACGAAAGCGATGCTGTTGTTGCGGCTGAGTCGCCGGTCGCCGTCGACGAACCAATAGCTCTTGCCGTCGGAATCGGTGCGTGTCTGCGGGACACGGTCTGCGAACTTCGCCGGCGCCCGTGACGTCCACAGGTCCTCGGGCTCCGTGATGTGAGAGTCCGCGTCGATCAGCTTCAATCCGGCGAACGGACCGCTTTCCCGCGGCTTGTAGGTCATCGAACTACCTTTCGCTTCGTGGTCCCGGCACCCGTCGAGCAGACCGCGCCAGTTGAGACGCTGCCACCCCGGGGACGCCATGTCAACATAGACGTTTACACATCGAGCACTACCCTGTCAACGTGACTGTTGACAGGGTAGCCATCCGCTCCTATGTTGGTCGCATGTCCTCGGATTCCACGGTCGCCGCAGTGTCGGACGACGTGCCAGCTGAGCTGTTCAAGGCCGCCATGGGCTCGGTCTGTACGCCCGTGTCAGTGGTGACCGCCTACGACGGCCAGCGTCCGCACGGCACCACCGTGAGCGCCTTTTGCTCGCTATCGCTGACCCCGCCGATGGTGCTGGTCGCGCTCGACCATGGTTCGGCGCTCCTTCACGTGGTGCAGAACTCCCGGCGCTTCGGCCTGAACGTGTTGAGTCACGATCAGCACGCCATCGCGGGCAAGTTCGCCGTCAAGGGCGACGACAAGTTCCGCGACGTCGACTGGCTGGACCGATCCGGGGCGCCGCACATCTCGGGTTCGTCGTGCTGGTTCGCTTGTGAGGTCGTTGAATTCGTCGAGGGCGGCGACCACAGCGTGGTGCTCGGCTTGGTCGTGGAAACCGATCACGAGGACCGAGCCCCGCTGACCTATCACCGCCGGGTCTTCGGCACACATGCGGCCTCGAGCCAGCATTCGGCATGACCGGATTGGTCGTCGGGCCGGACTACGCCGGCCCATCCCGGACGGTGCTGCGCTTGGACGCCCCGAAGGCGACCGTCGGTCCCGCTTCGGGCCGAATCGGCCCACCGGCTAGGTTCAGGTGATGGCTGGCAGCGGCGCTCCGGTAACGGCCGAACTCGCCGCGTTCGTGCACGGTGCGCCGCGAGGGTGCGCATCCGCGCGTGCCGTCGAAGTCGTCAAGCAGGCGCTGCTGGACCTCGTCGGCGTCGTCATCGCGGCCAAGGACGAACCGGCCAGCCGGCTCGCATTCGATTATGCCCGGTCTCAGGCGGCGACTGGCCCGGCGACTGTCTTCGGCCGCGGTGCGCGGCTTGCTCCGACGCTGGCCGCGCTGGTCAATGGTACGGCCGGTCATGCATTGGACTACGACGACATCGGGCTGGGCGCCGGACACGTCAGCGTCGCGATCCTGCCCGCGGTCTTCGCGGTGGGCGAAATGGTGGACGCCGACGGGGCTGATTTCATCGATGCACTCGTCGTCGCCTACGAAGTCGCCCATCGGCTGACGACCATGTACGCCGATACTCGGCTCGGTCCGTATGCGGCCGGCTACCACAAGCCGTCGGTCTACTCGCTCTTCGGCGCGACCTGCGGCGCCGCCAGGCTGCTCGCCCTGACCTCGAACCAGACCGCGAACGCAATTGGGATTGCGGCATCACAGGCCGGGGGGTTGAGGGCCAACTTCGGCACGATGACCAAACCGCTGCATGCCGGGATCTCGAACCGGACTGGGGTCGAAGCGGCGTTACTGGCCCGTTCGGGCTTCACCGCAAGTACCGAGGTGCTCGAGCAGCGTTTCGGTTGGCATGACGTAATCTGCTCGGGTGCAGGCGATCTCGACCACATTCTGACCGGGCTCGGCCAGGGCTACGCGATCGAAGAGGGCCTCGTCTTCAAGCTCTACCCGTGTTGTGGAGCGAACCACTACGCCATCGACGCGACGATCGCGCTGATGGGCGAGCATGGCTTGCGAGAACCCGACGTCGCGCGGATAGACGTCTGGATCGAACGGCGCAACCTCGAAGACGTCCTCGTCTACCCATGGCCGCGCAGCCCACTGGAGGGCAAGTTCTCCTTGGCCTACAACGTCGCGGGCGCCTTCATCGATGGCGATGTCACAGTAGAAACCTTCACCGAGCACACGCTGTCGCGGCTCGATCCCTTCCGCGAGAAGGTGCACGTTCACTCGACGGCGGAGCTTCCCCAGAACGGTGCGCGCGTCAAAGTCGTCGCCACCGATGGCCGCACGTTTGAACGCGAGCAGCTGACGCTACGTGGCAGCGTCGCGACGCCGATGTCGTGGTCGGAGTTGGAGCACAAGTTCCGGACCAACGTCGGCGCCCAGCTGAGCCCAGCCGCGGTGGACGAGGTGGTGAAGGCGGTCGAAGGGCTCGCTGAGCAACCGAAGCTCGCCGCGATCGGTGAGCGGTTGCTCGGCTAGCGGCTCTGAACCGAAGCGGGATCGCCGTTCATGGCCTGCAGTCGTTGCGCCAACGTCGGCCAGCTGGATTGGCGAACGATGCGCCGGGTCGTGGCGATCGCGCCCTGATCGCCCAACAGCAGATCGCCCACGACGCCCTCCACGGTTGGGTCCAGTTGTGCTCGCTCGACGACCCTTGCGACCAACTGCATCTGGTGCGCGTCGGTGGCAGTGAATCGCCGACCGGTGAGCAGCACGTCCAGTGCCGATGCCTGTCCGATGCGTCCGAGACATGCGGCGGCCGCGGGTCCCGCCACCAGTCCGAGGCGCACTTCCGGCAGTCCGAAGACCGCCTCGCGGACGGCTACGCAGACGTCAGCGGCGGCGACCATCGCCAACCCGGCACCGAACGCCGGCCCGTTGATCCGACAGATCACGGGAATCGTGGATTCGTCGATCAACGTCAGCACCGAGCACAGCAAGCGGGTCGCCTCGTCGACCTTCGCGGCATCGGCCAGTTCGGATCGATCTGCTCCCGAACTGAACACCTCCCCCGCGCCGGTGAGGAGCACCGCCCGCACATTCGGGGCCCG
>Ga0193717_1002697_pt1 | contig 10137 bp, 8 predicted proteins | sample U2c2metaG_FD_145900 | JGI IMG/M metagenome (GOLD analysis project Ga0193717, IMG submission 145900) | Soil microbial communities from a riparian zone of the East river system, Colorado, United States - U2c2 | ecosystem: Environmental > Terrestrial > Soil > Riparian zone | place: USA: East River...
CCGCGAAAGAGGGAACACCGAGCGGCGGTTCGGTCACGGTCTCCCAGAAGGTGCGCAGCCGCTCGACCCGCCGCTCCGGCGGGTTGCCGGCGATCAGGGCTGCGTTGATGGCACCGATCGAGATTCCGGCGACCCAGTCGGGATGGAGATCGGCTTCGGCCAGCGCCTGATAGACGCCGCCCTGATAGGCACCCAGCGCGCCGCCGCCCTGAAGCAGCAATGCGATCCTCTCGAACTCGGGACGAACCCGCGATCCGGGCGGGGCGGAACCTGCAGCAACCCCTTTTGTGGGTTGAGAATCCATAACGCCTCTCCTTGCGCAACGGACGCAGCATCCGCTGCGTCCGTGATGCTGTGATGTCAACGATTCCGAATGTAGCGACCATGCATGCCATATGCCATCTTGGTTGACAGCGACCATTCGCTGCGCCGCAATGGGAGAAACGACGTCGAAAGGGCCGCGCATGGACCGTATCGAGCGCTCAGATCCTCTTTTCAAGGCCCGCCTGCTCGGCGACGATATCGCCGCCGCGGGCGACGAGATCGAGTGCACGCGGCGCATTCCCGCCGACTTGTTGTTGGCGCTGCACGAGGCGCGGCTCTTCCGTCTGTTGCTGCCGCGCTCGGTCGGTGGCGAGGAGGTGACGCCAGGCACTTATCTCGCCGCGGTCGAGGAGGTCGCGCGGCATGACGCCTCGGTCGCCTGGAACATCTTCGTCGGCAACAGCTCGGCCCTGGTCGGCGCCTATCTCGACGCCGAGGTGGCGCGCGCGATCTACAGCGATCCGCATACCATCATCAGCTGGGGCCCGCCCAACAAGCATCGCGCCAAGGCCGTGCCCGGCGGCTATCGCGTCAGCGGTCGCTGGGACTTTTCGAGCGGCTGCCGCGCCGCCAACTGGATGGGTGCGCATTGCTTCGTCGAAGAAGAAGGCGGCGCGCTGCGGCTGAACCGGATGGGCCGGCCGACCATGCGCATCCTGCTCTACCCGGCGGAGCAGGCGACCCTGCTCGACACCTGGCACACGATCGGCCTGCGCGGCACGGCGTCCGATTCCTACACGCTTGAAAATGTGTTCATCCCCGAGGCCTACAGCAGCCAGCGCGAGGACCCGGAGCTGCGCCGCGAGACCGGGCCGCTCTATTCCTTCACCCACACCGGCCTCTATGCGGTGGGCGTGGCCGGCGTGGCCCTGGGCATCGCCCGCGCCATGCTCGATGCCCTGGTCGAGCTCGCCGCCCGCAAGGCGCCGCGTGGCCTGGCGCGTCTCGCCGACAGCCCGACCGTCCAGGCCGACGTCGCGCGCAACGAGGCGCGCCTTGGATCGGCGCGCGCCTATCTGCTCGATATCCTCGCCGATCTCTATGCGCGGGCGAGCGATGCGGCGCCGATGGATATCCCCGACCGCGCCCGAGCGCGGCTGGGTTGCACGCACGCCATCCATACCGCCATCGACACCGCCGACTTCGCCTACAAGAACGCCGGCGTCGACGCGATCTTTCCCGGCAGCTCCTTCGAGCGCCGCTTCCGCGACATGCACACTTTGTCGCAACAGATCCAGTCGCGCAGCGCCCATTTCGAGGCCGTGGGCCACATCCTGCTCGGCGGGCAGCCGGAAGTGTTTCTCTAGGGCGCGATCGTTTGAGAGGGAGACATCACCTCCCGTTAAATAACCGGGAAAAAAACGGCAGAGGACGATTTCCTCGCGAGGAAGGAAAAACTTTCGATTCCTCGCGAGCATTCCGGCAAAAGACCGCTCCTGCTGGCTTTCAGGCCATTCCTCGCGAACGCCTCGCGAGGCCTCGCGAGGATTTCGCCCCATCCAGGGAGCGGTGCGGCGTGAGTCCGGGATCGGCAAGTCGCTCATGATCGGTCCATCATAGCCCGCGTGGCCCAAACCGACGATTCTGGTCCTTACTCGGGCAGGCGTGCTCCGCTGCTCAGGTTCCTTCCCCCCATAAGATGGGGGCTATCGCATGTGACTTCGCTGCTCATGATTCCTCCCCCGCAGGGGGAGGAAATTTCTTTGATCAGGGCCACAGGCGACGGCCCTGACGAGCTGTGAGGGCATCCCGCGCGGCTGGCACATGAATTGCACCGCGCAATCCAATCGGCAGCGGCAGCCATTCGTGCGCCAAACGGGAGATCGGAATGGGAAAATTGACGCGACGGGAGCTGGCGGCAGGCGCCCTGGCGGCAGGTCTTGCGCCGGGATTTCTGACCTCGCGGCAGGCGCTGGCGCAGGCCACGCCGGCCGTCACCCCCAAGAAGGGCGGCACGCTCAACACCATCCTGACGCCGGAGCCGCCGGTGCTCGTGCTCGGCGTCAACAACCAGGGCCCCACGCAGCTTGCCGCCAGCAAGCTCTTCCAGGGCCTCTGCCAATATTCCTTCAAGCTCGAGCCACTGCCGCAGCTCGCCAAGAGCTGGACCTTGTCGGACGACAAGAAGACCTACACCTTCAAGCTGCAGGAGAACGTGAAGTTCCACGACGGCCATCCGATGACGGCGGACGACGTGATCTTCTCGATCATGAAGTTCCACACCGAGCTGTCGCCGCGCGCCAAGCCGATCTTTGCCAACATTGCCGAAGCGACAGCGCCCGATCCGCTCACCGTGGTGCTCACGCTCAAATCGCCGTTCGAGCCCTTCATGCTGATGTTCGACGCCACGGCCTGCGCCATCGTGCCCAAGCACATCTATGACGGCACCGACTACCGCACCAATCCGGCGAACCAGAAGCCGATCGGCACCGGTCCGTTCCAGTTCGTCGAATGGCAGCGCGGCAACTTCATCCGCATGAAGCGCTTCGACGGTTACTGGGCGCCGGGCCAGCCCTATCTCGACGAGGTCATCTACCGCATCATCCCCGACAGCCAGAGCCGGGCGCTGGCGCTGCAGACCGGCCAGGTGCAGCTCACGCAGGCCAATGACATCGAGCCGTTCGACGTGCCGCGGTTTCGCGCACTGCCCAATCTCGAGGTCCAGCTCAACGGCTGGGAATACGCCTCGCAGGTCTCCTGGATCGAGATCAATCACCGCGTGAAGCCGCTCGACGACGTGCGCGTGCGCCAGGCCATCAACCTCGCGATCGACCGCAACTTCATCCGCGACCGGCTGTGGTTCGGCATCGGCAAGCAGGCCACCGGGCCGATCGCCTCGACGACGAAATTCTACGATCCCGCCGTGGCCAAGCTGCCTGGGCACGATCCCAAGGCCGCGATGGCGTTGCTCGACGCGGCCGGGCTGAAGCCCGACGCCAAGGGCGTGCGCTTTACCATCAAGCACATGCCGCTGCCCTATGGCGAGGTCTGGACGCGGCTCTCGGAGTATTTCCGCACGTCGTTGCGCCAGATCGGCATCGAGGTCGTGCTGGAGACCGCCGATGCCGGCGCCTGGGCGCGGCGCATCGGTGACTGGGACTATGAGACCAGCGTCAACTTCCTCTCGCAATACGGCGATCCGACGCTCGGCGTGGAGCGCAGCTACGTCTCGACCAACATCAAGAAGGTCACCTTCACCAACACGGGCGGCTATGTGAATCCGAAGGTCGACGAACTCTTCACCACGGCGCGCGAATCGGGCGACCCCAAGGTGCGCCAGCAGGCCTTCAGCGCGGTGCAGAAGATCCTGTGCGAGGAGGTGCCGCAGATCTGGCTGATGGAACTCGCCTGGCCCACCATCCATGAAAAGAAGCTGCACAACGTGATCACGACCGCGATGGGACCGAACTCCTCGTTCGACAACGTCTTCCTGTCGTGACTTCTTTTCATATTCCCTCCCCCATCGCAGCGCCTTCTGAGGCGCGATGGGGGAGGTGCCCGAAGGGCGGAGGGGGATCGCTCGAAGCGCTTCGTCCCGTCCCCCTCCGGCCCTGCGGGCCACCTCCCCCGTATGACGGGGGAGGAATATGACGCGCCCCTGACATGGGCCGCATGCGGCTCGTCCGCTTCCTCGCGCTGCGGGTGGTCAAGATGGTGGCGATGGTGTTTGCCATCGTCGTCGCCAACTTCCTGCTGGTCCATGCCGCGCCCGGCGATCCGGCGAGCGTCATGGCGGGCGAGGCGGGGGCGGCCGATCCGCAGTTCCTCGCCCAACTGCGCACCCAGTTCGGACTCGACCAGCCGCTGTCGACGCAGCTCTGGGTCTATGTCAGCCACGTGGCCAGGGGCGATCTCGGCGTCTCCTACCGCCAGCAGCGGCCCGTCGCATCGCTGATCGCCGAGCGGCTGTCGGCCACGCTGCTGCTCAACGGGACCGCCTTCGTGCTGGCCATCGCGGGCGGCATCGCGCTCGGCGCATTGGCGGCGCGACGCGTCGGCCACGCAGCCGACAGCCTGATCACCGTGCTGGCGCTCGGCTTCTATGCCACGCCGATCTTCTGGGTCGGGCTGATGCTGGTGCTGGTGTTCAGCGTCTGGCTCGACTGGCTGCCGAGCTTCGGCATGAATACGGTGGGCGCCGACTTCACCGGCCTGGCGGCACTTGCGGACACGGCGAGCTATCTGGTGCTGCCGGCGCTGACGCTCGGCCTCTTCTACATGGCAGTCTATGCGCGGCTCACCCGCGCGGCGATGCTCGAGGTGGCCTCGCAGGATTTCGTGCGCACGGCGCGCGCCAAGGGCGTGCCGGAGGGCGGCGTGCAGCGCCGTCACGTGCTGCGCAATGCGCTCCTGCCGGTGATCACCTTCGGTGGCATCCAGGCGGGCCAGCTGATCGGCGGCTCGATCCTGGTCGAGACGGTGTTCGCCTGGCCGGGCATCGGCCGCCTCGCCTTCGACGCGCTGCTGGCGCGCGACTATCAGATCCTGCTCGGCGTGTTCCTGGTCACCTCCGTCCTGGTGCTGGTGTTCAACCTCCTCACCGATCTGCTCTATGCCTGGATCGATCCGCGCGTGGAGGTGATGTGAACAGGATTCTGGGCGAGTTCCTGACGACCTTCCTGTGCAACAAGGGCGCCGCGGTCGGTCTCGCCGTGCTTGCGCTGGTGGGCGTCGCCGCCGCGACCGCGGGCTTCCTGTTTCCCTTCTCGCCCTGGGACATGCGCGGTGCGCCGTTCATGCCACCGGGTGAGATGGACTTCCTGCTCGGCTCCGACAGCCTGGGCCGCGACGTGGCGGCGGGCATCGCCTATGGCGCGCGCGTCTCGTTGCTGATCGGCGCGGTCTCCACCGTCGTTGCGGTCGTGTTCGGCATCACGCTGGGCGCCGTCGCGGGCTATGCCGGCGGCGTGGTCGACGACGCGATCATGCGCTTCACCGAGTTCTTCCAGACCGTGCCGAGCTTCCTGCTCGCCGTGGTGCTGGTGGCGATCTTTTCGCCCAGCCTCGCCTCGATCGTCGCCGCCATCGCCATCGTCTCCTGGCCGCCGGTGGCGCGCGTCATCCGCGCAGAGTTCCTGTCGCTGCGTTCGCGCGAATTCGTCCAGGCGGCCGAAGTGCTCGGCCGCTCGCGCACCGCCATCGTCTTTCGCGAGATCCTGCCCAACGCGCTGTCGCCGATCATCGTGCTGGCGAGCCTGATGGTGGCGAGCGCCATCCTGCTGGAAAGCGGCCTCTCGTTTCTCGGGCTCGGCGATCCCAACCAGATCTCCTGGGGTTTCATGATCGGCGCCGGGCGCAGCGTCATCCGCATCGCCTGGTGGATGAGCGTCTTTCCGGGCATTGCGATTTTCCTCACGGTGCTGGCGCTCAATCTGGTGGGCGAGGGTTTCAGCGACGCCCTGAACCCCCGCCTGGCGCGACGGCGATGAGGGCGCGCCGGCGATGAGCCTGCTCACGGTCGAGAATCTCACTGTCGCGCTGCCGCCGGGCGGCGACCGGCCGCATGCGATCGAGGACATCTCCTTCACCCTCGATACCAGCGAGATCCTGTGCATCGTGGGCGAGAGCGGCTCGGGCAAGTCGGTGTCCTCGGCGGCGATCATGGGCCTGTTGCCGCCCGCGCTGAAGGTCTTGCAGGGCCGCATCGATTTCGAGGGCCGCGACCTGCTCGGGCTGAAGACCGCGGAGATGCGCCTGCTGCGCGGCAGCCGGATCGGCATGATCTTCCAGGAGCCGATGACGGCCCTCAATCCGCTGATGCGCGTGGGCGACCAGATCGCCGAGGTGCTGAAGGTACACGGTGCGCGCGGCTCGGAAGGCCGCGTGCGGGAACTGATCGACGCGGTGCAGCTGCCCGACCCCGAACGCATCGCGCGCTCCTATCCGCATCTGCTGTCGGGCGGGCAGCGCCAGCGCGTCATGATCGCCATGGCGCTGGCGCTCGAGCCCGCCGTGCTGATCGCCGACGAGCCCACCACCGCGCTCGATGTCACGACGCAGATGCAGATCCTCGGCCTGATCAAGGAGATCCAGGCGCGGCGCGGCATGGGCGTGCTGTTCATCACCCATGATTTCGGCGTGGTGGCCGAGATCGCCGACCGCGTGGCGGTGATGCAGCACGGCCGCATCGTCGAGACCGGTCCGGCGTCCGACGTGCTGAACCGGCCGCAGCATGCCTATACGCGGGCGCTGATCGCCGCCGTTCCGCACCGGGCGCGCGCCATCGAGGAGACACCGAAGGGCCGCCCGGTTCTCGAGCTGATCGGCGTGAAGAAGACCTACTGGCGCGGCGGCGCGCTGTTCGCGCCCGGCATCGCGGTGCCGGCGGTATCGGATGCCGACATCGTGCTTCGCAAGGGCGAGACGCTCGGCCTGGTGGGCGAGAGCGGGTCGGGCAAATCCACGCTGGCGCGCTGCGTGGTCAACCTCGTGCATCCCGAGCAGGGTACGATCCGCTTCCACGACACCGATCTCCGCCTGCTGCAACGCCGGCACTGGAAGCCGTTCCGCCAGCGCATCCAAATGGTGTTCCAGGATCCTTTCGCCTCGCTCAACCCGCGCCGCCGCGTCGGCGACATCATCGCCGAAGGGCCGGTGGCGCATGGCATGGACAGGGCGGCGGCGCTCCGCCGGGCGGCCGAGCTCCTGGCGCTGGTCCAGCTCGATGCGGGCGCGGCGGAGCGCTTCCCGCACGAGTTCAGCGGCGGCCAGCGCCAGCGCATTGGCATCGCCCGGGCGCTGGCGCTCGAGCCCGAATTGCTGATCGCCGACGAGCCTGTCTCCGCGCTCGATGTCTCGGTCCAGGCGCAGATCCTGGCGTTGCTCGAGGATCTGCGCCAGCGGCTCGGGCTCACGATGCTGTTCATCACCCACGATCTGCGCGTGGCGGCCCAGGTCTGCGGCCGGGTGGCGGTGATGCAACGTGGCGTCATCGTCGAGCAGGGCCGCACCGCCGAGGTCTTCGCCTCGCCGCAGCATCCCTATACGCAGAGCCTGCTCGACTCCATTCCGGGAAGGCATTGGCTGCCGCCGGTGAGCGGCGCAGCATAGCCGTCTGAATCAGTATTCCTCCCCCATCATATGGGGGAGGTGGCCCGGTAGGGCCGGAGGGGGACAGGCACTGATCTCTCGACCCACGCTCAAGCCGATCCGCTGAAAATCTTCGGAACGAGGAGGGGACGCTTCGATCGGTCCTGTCCCCCTCCGCCCTTCGGGCACCTCCCCCATATGATGGGGGAGGAATGAATCTGAGTTCATTGCACCTACATCGGCGGCGTCAGTCCATCCTTGCCGTAAGTGACGCGGGCGGTTCGCAGCGTGCCGTCGGGCTGCTTTTCCGCAGCACTGACGAAGATGCTGACGCCCGGCTTGAGCTCGCTTCGGTCGCCGGTCACGTAAGTGACGATGGAGGTATCGGGGGTGACCACCAACTTCTTTTCGCCGCCCTTGTACTTGACGGTCAGCACCTGGCCATCGACTCCGGCGACGGTCTGCTCGACATTCGCATTGGTCATCGTGCTCTGGGGCTTGAGGTCCCAATCGCGATGTCCCTCTCCGGTGCCGCGCATGGATGCCGGGAAGATATGCACCTCGATCGCAGCCAGGCTGCCGTCGGACCGAGGCATGGCGGTCGAGCCGACGAACGTGCCGGGCTTGATGTCTGCGACGGTCGACTTCGCGATCGCGACGACGATCGGCTTGTCGGCGAGGGCTAACTTCACTTCCGCGCCGTCGCGGGTCTTGATGAGATAGGCGGAGCCATCCATCCGTTCGATCGTGCCGCGCAAGCGAACAGACTCCTGTGCCAGGACTGGGGAGGTTGCGAAAATCAACGCGACGCTGGCCGCCGCGAGCGCACGCCGGGACATATTTTTCATGTGCTACCTGACTGGTTTCGGCGGCGACGCTAGTCCATGGCTTGTCGCGCTGCCAATGCGACGCGCCGGCCTGGCCGATCACGTTGACGGCATTAGCGCGCTACTTCTTTTCCACAGTCGTTGTGAACAGCGTCACGTCCACCGCTATATCCGTCCCATAAGCAGCAGGACGATGACGATGACGAGAACCAGGCCCAGTCCGCTACTCGGATAGTAGCCCCAGTTCGCGCTGTGGCCCCATGTCGGCAGGGCGCCGATCAGAAACAGCACCAGGATGATGATCAGAATTGTACCGAGCATGACGTGAACTCCCCAACACAGCCGCCACACGTGCCGGACTCATCCAGGCATCGATCGCGTGTCCGTTGTGCTAGTCCTCAACGTCGCATCCGCTGGTTTGTTCCGTACGGGCTACGGTGAGGGAGTTTCCGGTTGTATGGTTTCGGGCGCGGCTATCTCGTCGAGCCACCGTCGCGCCGTATCGATGTCACGGAAAACACGGAACGGACGATCGAGCCGCGCATTTTCGTGGAACAGCGCGACCATTTCCCCGGCAGGCTCGGAACCTACCACGAAGGCGACCGGCCCACGGGGCGCGTCCTTTCCGGCGCCGCCGGCGTCCTGGTTGAGGGCCTTGATCGCCCGGATGCCCGTGAGGTCCTGGCTGAGCGGCGCGAAGCTCAAATCGATGAGCTTGCGATACGGCAACGCCCCCGCCGCCCTGATCGCAAGGAGCGCGTCCTGGACCTCCTGGGGCAAAGCCTCGCTTTGGACTTCGATGAAGACGAGCTTTTCCTCGTGCGAAATGGAATAGGTAATCGTGGGCATCCGTATGCTCTTGTCGAATGGGGGCTCCTGCGCGCCGCGCGCGCTGCAGCATAACATGAGCGCCTCGACAGCCGCCATGGAGGCGGCTGGATAGCAAACGTTACGCAGCCTTGGGGAGTTGCGCGCCGAACGCGCCGTGGGTGACCGACACGGTCGTGCCATGAGGCGAAGTCACCGAGATGGCGACCTCCCCCTCAAGCTGTTTGGCGAGCGCCTCGACGATGCTCGTGCCCAGGCCGGCAGTCGTCTTTGCCGACTTGCCCAACGGCTTGCCGACCCCGTTGTCGGATACGGCAAGCCTCCAGCTTGTCTTGAGCACATCATAGGAAATGACGATCTGGCCGGCGGTTCTGTCGCCGACGAAGGCGTGCTTGAGGGCGTTGATGACGAGCTCCGTGACGATGAGGCCGATGCTCACCGCTTCGTTGGAGGAGACCGTGCCGCCTTGGGCCTGCACCTTCAGCGAGATCGGACGACTGTCGCCCACCATCGACTCCGCGAGGCTCTCGCACAGCCGGGAGAGATAGGGGCCGACACTGATCTGCTGGTCGTGCCCGGAGGCCTGGAGCTGCTGTTGTACGGCGGCCACCGACATGACGCGCCGATGCGCGTCCTGTAGATGCAGCCGGATCTCCTCGGACTGCACGGTGCCCGCCTTGAGGAGAAGGATGCTGGCGATGATCTGCAGGCTGTTGGCAACACGGTGCTGCATTTCGAGCAGCAGCGTTTCCTTCTGGTGCAGCAGCTGGGCCGCTTCGCGCTGGACGGCGCGCTGCGCGGTGACATCTTCGATGGCCAGGAGAATCAACGCGCCGGTGTTTCCCTCGTAGAACACCTTGCGGGCATTCAGCAGCATCTTGCGCCGGCCAAGACCGGAGAAGTCATGCTCGACTTCGTAGCCTTCCATCACGGTTGCACGCGGCAGGATCTTCTCCAGCAGCAGCCGGAGTTCGGGGATGTTCCACTGGCCGTTGCCCAGCGCGTAAACCGGCAGGCCCTGGACGTTCTGCCGCTCGACCATGAAGGTCCTGTAGAAGGAGCGGCTGGCGGCGACGACGCGCAGATCCTTGTCGAGAACCAGCAAGGGTTCGCGGATTGTATCGCCGAT
>Ga0193717_1002698_pt1 | contig 10134 bp, 7 predicted proteins | sample U2c2metaG_FD_145900 | JGI IMG/M metagenome (GOLD analysis project Ga0193717, IMG submission 145900) | Soil microbial communities from a riparian zone of the East river system, Colorado, United States - U2c2 | ecosystem: Environmental > Terrestrial > Soil > Riparian zone | place: USA: East River...
TGTCGACGGCGAATCCGTGGACGTCCTTGAGGTAGGCGTCGGCGAACGCGACGTCGGAGCTGGTGCCGGTCATGAGGTTCGCGTAGCCGGGGGAGGACCAGCGGGCGATCCAGCCGCCTTCGCGGAACTGCTGGACGAACCCATCGATGAGTTCGCTGGCGCGGGCGGGCGTGAGCAGGGCGTACGCGGGCCAGGTGGTGCGGTAGGTGTCCCAGAACCCGTTGTTGACGTAGGTCTGGCCGTCGACGATCTTCGACCCGGTCTGCGTCGGGGTGTCCGCGCCGGCCTTCGGCGAGACGAAGCTGGCGTACTTGTACACCGGCGCCTGCGGAGTGCCGGTGTTCTCGAAGCCCGAGTTCGGATACAGGAACAGCCGGTACAGGTTGGAGTACAACGTGGTCAGCTGGTCCTGGCTCGCACCTTCGACCTCGATCACCTTGAGCTTGTCGTCCCACGCCTGCTGCGCGGCGTCGCGAACCGTTTCCAGCGTCGCGGCGGGCGCGATCTCCTGGTCGAGGTTCTTCTTCGCCTGATCGACACTGATCAGCGACGTCGCGATCCGCATGTTGACCGTCTTCGCGCCACCGGTGTCGAACCGCAGGTAACCACGGACGTTGTCGCGGCCTTCGCCGGGCAGCTTGGCTCCCGCCGAGACCGGCTTGTCGAACGTCGCGTAGACGAAGATCCGCCCGGCGCCCGCCGACAGTCCGCTGCGAGTGTCGGAGTACCCGGTCAGCGAGTTGGTCGCGGGATCCAGGGTCAGGCCACCGTTGTTGTTGGTGTTGTCGAAGATGAGGCTGGAATCGTTGCCGGGGAAGGAGAACTTGAACAGCGCCGCGTGGTCGGTCGGGGCGAGTTCGGTCTTGATGCCGTTCTCGAACTGCACACCGTAGTAGTGTGCCCGCGCGGTTTCGTTGTCGTGCTTGAACGCGAGCTGACGGGCTTCACGATTGGCGTTAGGGACGCCCGGGTCGGCCGATGGGAAAACTTGAAAGCTCTGCCGGTCACCCATCCACGGGCTCGGTTCGTGGCTCACGCTGAACGACTGCAGCGCCGGCAGGTTCTGCGCGTTGTTGCCCGAGTGGTAGTTGTACAGCCAGCTGTTCGAGCCGGCGTCGGTCACCGGGGTCCAGAAGTTGAACCCGTGCGGCACGGCCGTGGCGGGGAAGTTGTTGCCACGGGAGAACGTGCTGTTGGACAGGGTGCCGCGGGTGGTGAGCACGTTGTCCGAGGGACGGGTGCTCACCGGCGGGGTCGGGGTGGCCGAGATCTTAATGTCGTCCAGCCAGCCCTGCAGGAGGCCGGGGCCGTTCGGGTTGTCGTAACCGACCAGGATCCGGTCGATCGTCTTGCCCTTGGCGGCGGTGCCGATCGCCGAGCGCACCAGGTTCCACTGGTTCGTGTACAGCACCTTGCTCGCGCCCTGGCCCTGCGGCGAGAGACCGAAGCCGTACTGGTCCACCGCGCCGAGTTCGGAGAGGTAGGTGCCGTCGGTGAACGCCAGGTCCACCGCGACGTTGGTGCTCGGGTACTTCAGGTCGCCGGTGATGAACTGCGGCTGCACCTTGTAGGACAGCTCGGTCGCCGCGGCGACGGGGATGTCGACGTCGAAGATCTTGTTGTACGAGTAGCCGTGGCCGGTGGCGGTCTGGCTGCCCGAGTAGCGGAACGCGCGCAGACCGGTGAAGCCGACCCGGTTCTTGTTCGTGTAGCCGCTGGTCGGGCCGCTGTCGGCGAAGGTCCGCATGTTCGGCAGCGGTGGCGGCGCGGGCTCGTCGTTGGCCAGCAGCAGCTCGGAGAGCTGGATCGACGAGCTGCCGTTGTTGCGGGTCACCGACAGGCGGAAGAACTTGTACGCCGCGGTCGGCGCCGCGAGCTGGTAGTCCTTCTGCTGGAACCGGGCCGAGAAGGCCTGGTTGGTCTGCCGGTCGAGGTCGGTCCACGCGGCGCCGTCGGCGGAGCCCTGCAGGGTCCAGTCCTTCGGGTCACGGTCGGCGAAGTCGTTGGCCGAGGTGATCGCGTAGTGCGTGATCGAAGTCGGCTCGGACAGGGTGGCCTGCGCCGAAGCGACCGAGTCCCAGGAGAGCCACTTCGTGTCGGTGGAGCCGTCGAAGAGGTTCGCGGCCACCTCCCCGGCGTCGGTGTTCTCACTGGTCGCGCTCGACTCGGTGACCCGGCCGCGGATGTCTCCGGGGATCGCAGTCCCGTTCGCACCGTTCACGCCGAAAGCCTTGGGCTTCCCGGACGCGTCGATGTCAACGGTGTCGTTCCAGGTCGGCTGGGGATCAGCCGGCTCGAACGAGGACGCGAAGTCCGGTGGTGCGGCCGGATCCGCAGCGGCGAGCCCGGACGCCGGGAGGGCGACCAGGCCGGCAGCGATGACAACGACAGACAACAGCGTGTTGACCGATGGTCTCGCGCTTCGGGGCATCATTGCTCCAAGCTCTTCTGGCGGGGCGTCTCATAGCGCGCCACAGCGGTGGGGACACTCCGGCGCCCAGGAAGCGAAGCTCGGGTGTGACATCGATGTCAAGATCGGTGAGAAAACTTGACCGGAATCGGACAATGGCGGAGCAACCCATGCGGAACAGCTCCGGCGCCCCCGGCGCCCCAGGGCAGGCGCCCTACGATGTCACCCGGCGAACCACCATGCGGATCGCCGAGCACTGGCTACCGGCAGACGATCCCCGCGAGCACGAGCGGGGCGCCTGGCACTGACGTGGGGGCACCATGACGACGATCGATCCCGACGAGGACTCCCGGAACCGCGCGGCGAAGGCACTCGCCACCGGCAACGCGACGGCCTGGTTCGAACCGCTCTACGCCGACGCCGCCACCGGCGACGCTGTCGTCCCGTGGGCCAGGGGAGTGGCGAACCCCGAGATCGCCGACTGGGCCGCTGGCGGGCGCGGCGACGGGAAACGGGCCATCGTCATCGGGTGCGCGCTCGGGGACGACGCCGAGTACGTCGCCTCGCTCGGCTACGACACGGTCGCCTTCGACGTCTCGCCGACCGCGATCGCCACCGTCCGCGGGCGCTTCCCGGAGTCCACCGTGGACTACGCCGTCGCGGACCTGTTCGCCCCGCCGACGGCGTGGGACCGCCACTTCGACCTCGTGGTGGAGATCGCGACCGTGCAGGCCTTGCCGCGGCACGTGCGCGAGGTCGCGATCGACCGTGTCTCCAGCCTGCTGGCGCCGGGCGGCACCATGCTCGTCGGCGCTTTCGCGACCGAAGACGACACCGAAGTCGAGGGCCCGCCGTGGCCGCTGACCCAGTCCGAAGTGGAGTCGTTCGCCCGCGACGGTGTGCGTCTCGACGAGCTGGACCGCACTCGCGGCGGCGGCCGGTGGTGGGCCACGTTCAGCGGTGAGTGACCCGTTCCGGGGTCACTCACCGATACCACAGCGGTTGCGAAGCCTCCCGAAGCGTTCGATGGTGATCTTGTTCGCCGGTGAATCCATTGAACGTGAAAGGAAGCGGTAGTCATGACCAGCACGATGCGACCGCAGGATCTGATCGACTCGACCGTCGTCGATCCGGACGGCAGCAAAATCGGCAAGGTCGGCACCGTCTATCTCGCCGGCGACACCCGGACCCCCGAGTGGGTCACGGTGAAGACCGGCCTGTTCGGGCACAAGGAAAGCTTCGTCCCGCTCAAGGGCGCCGACATCGACGACGACGGCCTGCACGTCAGCGTCGCCAAGGACAAGGTGTCCGACGCCCCGCGGTTGGTGACCGGCGGCCAGCTGTCCCAGGGGGACAGTGTCGAGCTCTACCGCCACTACGGCCTGCCGATGCCGCGCAGCGCGCCCGACAACGACATGGGCACCAGGGCCGCGGGTGGCGGGCAGGCCGGGTCCGGCCGGGTGCGGCTGCACAAGTACGTCGACACCTTGCACCGCGAGGCGTGAGCCGGGCGCATCGGGGGCAGGCCACGACCGGCCTGCCCCGGCGCGTCAGCAGTGCGTGAAGAAGTGGTCCAGGACCCGGACACCGAAGCGCAGGCCTTCGACCGGGACGCGTTCGTCGACCCCGTGGGCCATCGCGCGGTACGGGAAGCCCTCGGGCAGCCAGAGCGGCGCGAAGCCGTAGCAGTCGATCCCGAGTGGGCTGAACGCCTTCGCGTCCGTGCCGCCGCCCATGCAGTACGGCACCACGACCGCGTCGGGATCCTGCGACCGCAGCGCGGCGGCCATCGCGTCGAACCACGGTGAATCCACCGGTGCCGATACCGCGGGCTGGTGCGCGACGAACTCCCGCTCGACGTCCGGGCCGAGGAGTTCGTCCAGCGTCGCGAGCAGTTCGTCTTCGGTGCCCGGCAGTACGCGGATGTCGATCTGCGCCCGTGCGGCACTCGGGATCACGTTGACCTTGTAGCCCGCTTCGAGCATCGTCGGTGTGGTGCTGTTGCGGACCGTCGGCGTCACCAGAGCCCCCGCCGGGCCCAGCTTCGCGACCGTTCCGTCCACATCGGACAGGTCTACTGGCACACCCAGCGCCGCACCGGCGCGTTCCAGGAAGGCTCGCACGGTCGGGGTCAGGTGGACCGGCCAGCGGTGCTCGGCGATCCGGTGCAGCGCGCCGATCAACTGGACGACGGCGTTCTCGTCGTTGGGCCGCGAACCGTGCCCGGCGCGGCCGCGCGCGGTGAGCCGGATATGCGCCGTGCCGCGTTCGGCCGTGGCCACCGGGTACAGCCGAACGATCCGCCCGTCCGCCGCGGGCACGTGGTAGGAGTAGCCGCCCGACTCGCTGATCGCGACCGCGCAGTCCTCGAACAGCTCCGGGTACTCCGCGGCGAGCCAGTGCGCGCCGAACTCGCCCTTGTCCTCCTCGTCGGCGACGAACGCGAGCACGATGTCGCGCTTCGGGCGCCGGCCGGTGCGGGCGAAGTCGTCGACGACGGTCAGGACCATCGCACAGAAGTCCTTCATGTCGGTGGCGCCGCGGCCCCAGAGGCAGCCGTCGCGCACCTCGCCGGAGAACGGCGGCACCGACCAGTCGCTCGCGTCGGCCGGGACGACGTCCAGATGGCCCTGCACGAGCAACGCGGGCAACGACGGATCGCTGCCCGCGACCCGCGCGATCACGTTGGCGCGCCCCGGCGCGGACTCCAGGATCTTCGTCTCGACACCCGCGTCGGCCAGTAGCCCTGCCACGTACTCGGCGGCGGCGCGCTCGCCCTCGGAGTCACCGTTGCCGCGGTTGGTCGTGTCGAACCGCACCAGCGTCGAACAGACGTCCACTACATCGAGCTCAGCCATAGATACCCTGCACCGCTCCTGCCGCGATGGCCGTGACCACCTTGAACGCCTTCATCGCCTCGGTCATGTTCGCCGCGTCGAAGCCGACCCGGCGGGTGCCGATCTGCTCGACTGTCGGGATCACCGCTGTCGCCTGCGCGAGATGACTCGCGTCGAACTCCACCTCGATCCGGTGCGGCACCCGCTCCGGATGCAACCGCCCGGCCTGCTTCATCCCGTCGGCCGCCGCCGACGTCAGCAGCTCGGCCGTGCGTGCCGGCGGCAGGCAGATCGCCGCGTACCGGCTCACGCACTCCTTGACGGCCACGAGCTCGGCGTCGGGCGCGTAGTCGCGGGCCTCGTCACACGCCTTGTCGTCGCCGGTCACTACCAGCACCGGCACGCCGTACTCGGCGGCCATCCCCGCGTTCAGCCTGCCCTCGCTCGCCGGGATGTCGTCGAGCCACACCCCGGTGATCTGGTTCTCCAGGTACGTGTGGGACAAGACGCCGTCGAACCCCGCGCCCGCGTGGTAGCCGAGGAACACGACCCCGGAGACCCCGGAATCGATGCCCTGCATCATCGACAACGGCTTGTGCCGCCCGGTGAGCAGCCGCGCCCTCGGGTCCAGGTCCTCCAGCAGGAGATTGCGCTGCGACGAGTGCGCCTCGTTGACCAGCACGTCCGTCGCCCCCGCGTCGAACAGGCCCGCGATCGTGGCGTTCACGTCACCGGTGAACAACCGCCGAAACCGCTGCCACTGCTCGGTCCCCGGGACGACGTCGTCGGTCCACGTGACGCCGGTCGCGCCTTCCATGTCCGCCGAGATCATGATCCGCATCGCGCCACTGTAATCACTCGTGGCCCGCTGGCCGATAGGGCGGACCTTTGGTCAGGAGGTGACGGAGTGTCGAAAAACCTTCCCGAACGAACCTCATTTGTGCCAATATTGCTCTGTTCGCGGGGTGAGGGACCCGCGAACAGGCGACAAAGTGCTACTGGGAATGCGTGTATCGGCAGCACCCGCGTCGCCTGTCTGGACCAATGAAGATCGTTAGGGGAGGAGATCACTCATGTCCACAGATGCGGACACCACCAACCCGGTCACCGAGGAAGCGCCAGTCCTTCCGCCGCTGCCCGAGGTTCCGAAAGAGGACAAGCACGAGGGCCACGACCACGACCACGAGGTCGGCACCGAGTGCGTCGGAGGATGCATCCAAACGGTGCCATGATGGCCGTGCACGTGTAGTAGCTGCCCGTCTGCCGTGTTTTCCCGGTGGGCGGGCAGTTTTTATCCGCAGGTCTGTGCTGTCATAGTGGGGTGCCCGTGACAAAGCACGAACCACTGGAGATCATCCGCACGGCCCGTGAGCTGCACCGGGCGGGGGTTGACGCGGCTTGCTCCGCGCGTCAGCGCGAGGGGAGCCGGTTGTTCCGTCGTGCCATGGGGTTATTGGACTCGATTCATCCGGTGAGCCCGGAGTATCACGAGGACTGGCTGGTCGTCCGGATACGGTTGTCCTGCAGTATGGCTGCGCTGGCATCGGAGACTAGCGGTGGTGTTGCTTCCGGATTGGCCGGCTTGGATGACGTCCGATTGCTGATCCAAGCCGTGACCGACCCATCGCTGCGCGCGGAGCTCAGTGGCGCCGTCGATCACAACTATGGTCTGCTGCTCACCGCGATCGGACGTAACGAAGACAGCATCGCGGTGAGCAATTCGGCGCTCGAGCACCAGAAAGTGCGCCGAGCGAGGAGCGTCGACCCAGAGGCTCTGATAGGGGTTTTCCTCGGCACTCTGGGGACGCGGGGTCTGGCATATACCCGGTTGGGCGACGTTCGTCGGGCACGTGAAGATTTCGCCCAAGCCATCACGATCGCAGAAGAACACCAACTCCCGCTACACGCCTCGGATGTCCGCCGTCTCCTGGGTTCCTTGGAACTGAAGACCGGGGACGTGCCGATCGCTCTGCGGTTGTTCAAGGAAAGCGAGCACGCCTACAACGAGCACGGTGTCGAGGTACCACCTTTGCTGCGGTTGGAGCAGGCGCAGGCGCTTATGACCGCAGGTTTGGCAGACAAAGCAGCTACCCATCTCGACGAAGTTCTGCCGGTGATGCGCGAGCAGCACAGCACCAACCGCGATCTCGGCGGCGTCGAGCTGTTCCGTGCTGTGGCGGCGCTGATGGATGACGATCTCGGGTTGGCCAGGCTGTGGGCGAGTTCGGCTCGGCGCCGAATGCTCCGGATGGGATGCCAGACGTGTGTGGCCGACGCGACGATTGTCGGGCTGCGTGCGGATGTGCGGGACGCCCTGAAGACGGGGGACATCCCGGCAGCGCTGATCTCGGGCGTGCTGAGGGCGGCGAACGCAATGCCGTCCCGGCTGGCCGAGCAGGCGGGATTGGCGCGGATGCTGGCCACCAGGCTCGAAATCGCCCGCGGGAAACTCAAGCGGGCAGCGGAATTGCTCGCTCAGGTGCCCCGTCCCGGGCAGGTCACCTCCATCGACTACCGCATGCTGCGCAGGCTCTGCCGCGCCGAACTCGCCGCCGCGGAAGGAAACCAGCGCAAGGCGCTCACCGAGATCCGCGCCGGGTTGACCGAACTCGACCGGGTCCGCGACCGCATGGGCGGGCTCGAACTGGTCTCCGGCACCGCCCTGCACGGCCAGGAACTGGCCGACCTCGCGGTGAAGCTCGTCCTCGCCGGTGCCAACGCCAAACGGCTCTTCGACTGGCTCGAACGCACCCGCGCGCAGACCTACCGTTACGAGCCTCTCGCCGATTCCGAGGATCCCGAGCTCGCCGACCGTGTCGCCGAAGTCCGGGGGCTCAGCCAGGCCATCCACCAGGCCCAGCACGACGGCCATCCGACGGCCGCGCTCCAGGCGCGGCACGCCGAGCGGCTGCGGGAGGCGCACCGGCTCGGCTGGCACAGTGGCCGCTGGGGCAAGCCAAGGCCGGTCGCCGATCTGGCCGACGTCGTCCAGCAGCTGGGCGAGCGCGCGCTGGTGAGTTTCGCGTCGTCCGGGGACGAGCTGGTGGCGGTGATCGTCGCCGGGGGCACGTCGCGGTTGGTGCGCCTCGGGTCGACCGCGCAGGCCGCGCAGAGCGCCCGCACGCTCAACGCCGACCTCGACGCCCTCGCGCCGGACAACCTGCCACCGATGCTGGTCACCGCCGTCCTGAGTTCCGCCCGCAAACAGGCCGACCGGCTCGATGAGCAGCTGATCGCGCCGCTCACGGAGTCGCTCGGGGACCGCGAACTGGTGATCGTGCCGACGGGAGCGCTCTACGCCGTGCCGTGGGGAGTGCTGCCGAGCCTGCATTCCCGCCCGACGGTCGTCGCGCCTTCCGCGACGGCGTGGGTCGCGGCCGAGCACACCGAGACACCGCGCGCCCGCAAGGTCGTCCTCGTCCGCGGGCCCGGACTCCTTGCCGCGCAAGGGGAACTCGACAAACTCGCGGCCCACTACGGGACCGCGAAAGTGCTCGACGGGAAGCGCGCGACGGTCAAGTCGGTGCTGCGGGCGCTCGACGGCGCGAAACTCGCCCACATCGCGGCGCACGGCGCGCACGAGCCGGAGAACGCGCTGTTCTCCCGGCTCGAGATGACCGACGGCGCGCTGTACGCCCACGAGATGGCCGGGCTCAAACAACCGCCGCGGCAGGTCGTGTTCGCGGCCTGCGAGCTGGCGCTCAACCGCATCCGGCCCGGCGACGAAGCGCTGGGCTTCGCGAGCGCGCTGCTCGCCAGCGGTTCCCGCACGGTGATCGCGCCGCTCAGCCGAGTCGGCGACCAGGCGTCGGCCGCCGCGATGGACGACTACCACCGCGGCCTGGCCGGTGGGGCGAGCCCGGCCACCGCGCTGGCCGACGCGATCGCCATCGACCCGTTCCGCCGCCCGTTCGTCTGCCTCGGCGCCGGGTGACCGCTGGTCGTGAGTGGCTACGAGTGTTCTATTGCTGGGTAAGGCAAGTGGTGTGCCCGCGGGATGCCCTGAACGACGCGTTGAGGGCGTTGAGTGACACCAACGCGTCGTTCAGGGCATCGCTGGTCGGCTGCCGCGGTGGGGTCGTGAGTGGCTACGAGTGTTCTAACACTTGTTGCCACTCACGACCTCTGACCAGCGGAAACGTCCAGAAGGACCGCCTCCGCGACCAACCGAAGGGCACTTTCCCGCCAAAGTGCGACACGTCGCTCCCGAGCGACGCCACCGTTGACTTCCCATCAATAGAACACTCGTAGCCACTCACGACCCCACCGCGCCGCTCGACCGGCAATAGCGGGCAACCCCAAGTCGTTACAAAGTCGGAGAGAAGCCGCCTGAAAGCGGCCCCGCTTACGTTTCCCCCGCACGCCCATGACCGGGATGTGTGTCGCACTTTTCGGAAGCGGGGCTTGGCCGAATGTCGCGTGCAAGGACCAAACGAAGACTGGGTTTCCTGGGGCTGCTGGCTCCCTGGCCGGTCAAGCTCATCGCGGTAGGTCTGACCATCAGCCTCCTGGCGGGCACCGCCGGGGACGCGGTCCTCGGCATCCCCGGCAGCAGCGGCACCCGCAACCCCCAGGCACCGCAAACCCCGGCCCAGCAATGGGGTTCCGCTGCCGCAGACCTCAACCACCTCGACGGCCGGCCGAACAACCGGACCCTCCCCACCTCGCTGCGTGGCCGCTATCCGCAGCAGGTCTGGGACCAGAACCTCAACACCGCCTCGGTCGAGACCCCGCCGCCCGCCGAAGTCCGCGGGTTCGACCAGGCGACCAGCAAGGAACTCCCCGAGAACCGCGGCGCCCACGACCGCACCTACGCCAACACCGACGGCACGGAAACCACCGAGTTCTCCACCGACCAGATCAACTACCGCACCGAGTCCGGGACCT
>Ga0193717_1002699_pt1 | contig 10133 bp, 6 predicted proteins | sample U2c2metaG_FD_145900 | JGI IMG/M metagenome (GOLD analysis project Ga0193717, IMG submission 145900) | Soil microbial communities from a riparian zone of the East river system, Colorado, United States - U2c2 | ecosystem: Environmental > Terrestrial > Soil > Riparian zone | place: USA: East River...
CAGCAGCAGCGACTCCACCTGGGACCAGACCTCGCTGATCGGGAAAATCTTCATCGCCTTCGGCGGCCTGCTGACGCTGGCCTCAGCCGCGCGGATGTTCATGGCGTAGGCGATCCGTGTCCCGGACGCGGTGCAGCGTCCTTCACGCTGCTCCGCAGAGCCGGGACCGTCACGAATGCTGGTGCTCGTTACGGCCCCGGATCAGCAGCGCACCACGCCGCGAAGAGCGGCGCGCTGCGCAGCATCCGGGGAACGCGGCGCCTCCCGTGGAGAATACCACCCCACTTGATGCTCCTCCCGCCAACGGGCACATTGCCCGGCAAAACCAGCGCGGGACGGGCCATGAGCACATTCGAGCACATCATTGTCGAGAGCAAGGGCGCCGTCGGCATCCTCACGCTCAACCGTCCCAAATTGCTCAACGCGCTGTCGTTCGGGGTCTTCCGCGAGATCGCGGCGGCGATCGACGATCTGGAAGCCGACGACAAGATCGGCTGCATCCTTTTGACCGGCAGCGAAAAGGCGTTCGCCGCCGGCGCCGACATCAAGGAGATGCAGCCCAAAACCTTCATCGACATGTTTTCGAGCGACTTCACCGCCATCGGCGGCGACCGCGTCGCCCGCTGCCGCAAGCCGACCATCGCCGCCGTCTCGGGTTACGCGCTCGGCGGCGGCTGCGAACTGGCGATGATGTGCGACATCATCATCTGCAGCGACACCGCGAAATTCGGCCAGCCGGAAATCACGCTCGGCACCATCCCCGGCATCGGCGGCACGCAGCGGCTGACCCGCGCCATCGGCAAATCCAAGGCGATGGATCTCTGCCTCACCGGCCGCATGATGGATGCCGCGGAGGCGGAACGCTCCGGGCTGGTCAGCCGCATCGTGCCCACGGACAAATTGATGGAAGAGGCGCTGGCGATGGCGGAGAAGATCGCCTCGATGTCGCAGCCCGCGGCCGCGATGGCCAAGAGCGCCATCAACCGCGCATTCGAAACCCCGCTCGCCGAAGGCCTCAATGTCGAGCGCGATCTGTTCCACGCGACGTTCGCGCTGCAGGATCGCTCCGAAGGCATGGCGGCGTTCATCGAGAAGCGCAAGCCGGTGAACAAGAACAGGTAGCGCTTCCCCGCCTTCGCGGGGACGACGCTGAATTTAGCGAATGCGGCTTCTCACTAGCGCCGCATTGACCAGCGCGCGATAGGCGCGTTCGGACAACGTCGAAGGCTTATCCAGCCCAAGCCGCGCCAGACACTCCTCCTCATCCGCATCCGGCTGCCGCATAAACCCTTCCCACAACAGCCCCGGCAGCCGCAGCGGCGATTGTTGCGCATCCCGCAGCAACTGCAGCGCCGGAATCAGCCGCTGCTCGACTTCCGTAAAATCCGTGCCGAACGGAAACGTCGGCAGCAACCCCGCGTCGCGCGCGGGTTTTAGCGCCGCACTGATACGCTCGGGAAAATTCTCGCGATGCGCGGCCGGAACTTCAAATCCCTTCGCCAGCTTGCCGGCGTCTTTCGCCTGCCGCGCCAACTCGCCCTGAAATCGCGAATCCGCGACCGCCAGCATCGCCGCAATCACATCGGCATCGGATTTTCCGCGCAAATCGGCCGCGCCGTATTCGGTGACGATGATGTCGCGCAGATGGCGCGGGATCGTCTGGTGACCGTAACTCCAGCGGATGTTGGATTCGAATTTTGCGCGCACCCGCCGGGTCGCCTCCAGCGTCAGGATCGAGCGCGCGCCGGTAAGCGCGAACGCCTGCGCCACGAAATTGTACTGGCCGCCGACGCCGCTCACCACCTGGCCATCCTCGAGACCGTCCGAGATCACCGCGCCCATCAAGGTCGCCACCATCGCGTTGTTGACGAACCGCGCATCGACGCGGGCGCGGCGCTTTATTTCTTCGTCGCCATAGAGCTGGTTGGTGAACGATACCGGCATCATCTGGATGCGCACAAGTCGCTCACGCGGCATCTCGCGCAACGCCCGGTACAACGACTTCGGTCCGAGAAAAAACGCGCCGTGCAGCGCCACGCCATCGACCTCGCGCTTGAGAATGCCGGCCTCCATCAGGCCGAGAAACGCCTCGAACAGCATTTCGCTTAACCCGTAAAGGCCCTGTTCGAACGGTCCGGTTTCCAGTGCGTCGCGTTGCGCCGTTGCCGGCGCGAGGCGCTTTAAGATGTCGCGGAACTGCGCGTTGTCGCGGTGGCGCACGATCAATCCCTGCGCCAGCGCGTCGCCGACCTGCCCGATGCCGATCTGCAAGCTTCCGCCGTCGCGCACCAGGCCCGCGGCATGAAGCCCGATGGCGTATTTGGTGTCGCCGATCGGCTCGGCCGGCGGCGCGAATAGCGGGAAGTCGGTTTCAGGGCTGTCGAGGATCGCGCTGAACTCCTCCGCCGCGAGATCGCCCTGCCCCGGCATGAACGGCAATTCGGAATTGACCTGTCCGACCAGCTTGAACGACGCGCGGCCCTCGGCGCGGGCGCGCAGCAGATCCAGCGTGGTGTCGGTATTGCAGCTCAGGCTGTAACGCGCCACGCCGTCAACGACGCGCTTGGCCACAAGCTGGGTGATGACATTGAGCCCGCGCGCCAGAATATAGGATGCCGCATGGGTGTAATTAGCGGAGATATAGTGTTGCTGCGCGAACGGCACGTGCAGCCACCTTCCCGCCAGAAAGAAAAACTCGCTTATCTCGATATTCGGCGGCAGCGCGCCCGCATGCAGCGCGTCGGCATAGGCCAGATCGGGGTAGCCGCCGAACAGCCGGTCGATAACGGGCATGATGAACCGCCGCTCGAGCAGGTTCGACGGTTTCGGCTTCTCCAGCGTCAGCGCGGAAAAGAACGTCAGATAGATCGTGCGGTCAGCCACGGCGTGCTTGTATAGCGCGTTGACGATATGATTGGCCTTGCCGAGCCCGAGCGGAAGCCCGACCACCAGATGGGTTCCGACATCGCGGATGATGTCATCGGCCATCGCATCAGGGTCGGAAAACAATTTCGGCATGCAATTTCCGTGCGATGCGATCGGAACGTTCGCCCAGCGAATTGGACGTGACTACGGCGGCGATCATGGCTTTTGTGCTGTTGTCCGGAATTGTGGCCCGCCCGCAACAACCTCGAATTATCTACGCGGGTTTAATGTCGCATTCCCGGAACTGCAAACCTATCCTAGGGTGTTGGGCGATCAAGCAAATATCGGTACGCAAGATGCCGGTTGGGGAAGAACGCCAAAGCACGGGCAAGTGCACCGGATGGTTTGCCTGCGAGGGCAACGCCCTCTAAACAGGTAAATGAGACGTCGGCGGGGGCAGATGTCCGGGATTGCTTTGGGACAACATGGTTCGGCGTATCGGGAGAGTTGGCCTCGTCGCGAGGCGCGTGCTTCGATTGGGCATGGGCCTTTTTTGCACTGGCGTGGGGCTTCTTAGCACTGGCGTGAGCCTGGGCGTCGCCATCGGCCTCGGTTTTGCCCCGGCCTCGGCGCAGGCCGAAGCCCTCCCCGAAGCCCTCGTCAAGGCCTATCAGTCCAATCCGTACCTCAACGCCGAACGCGCGCGGCAGCGCGCAACCGACGAGAACGTGCCGCAAGCGCTGGCCGGCTACCGGCCGCAGATCGTCGCCGGCCTCGGCGCCGGGCTGCAGGCGGTCCGCGACCTCCTGCCGAACAATACGATCCAGACCACGACCCTGAAACCATGGACTATCGGGGTGACGGTGACGCAGACGTTGTTCAATGGTTTCAGGACCGCCAACAGCGTGCGCGTCGCGGAGTTCCAGGTGCGATCCGGGCGCGAAGCGCTGCGTAATGTCGGACAGGGCGTGCTGCTCGACGCCGCCGCCGTCTATACCAATGTGCTGGCCAATCAGTCGCTGGTCGAAGCGCAGCGTTCCAACGTCGCGTTCCTGCGCGAAACCCTCGGCATCGTGCAGAAGCGCCTCAACGCCGGCGACGTGACGCCGACCGACACCGCGCAGGCCGAAGCGCGGCTGAACCGGGGCCTCGCCGATCTCAACGCCGCCGAAGTCAGCTTCGCCATCAGCCAGGCGACCTATGCGCAGGTGATCGGCAATCCGCCGGGGCGATTGAGCCCGGCCGAGCCGGTGGACCGCTATCTGCCGCGCAGCCGCGACGAGGCCACCGGGCTCGCCTTCAAGGGACATCCGGCCGTGCTCGCCGCAGGCTTCGACGTCGACGTGGCGACGACCTCGATCAAGGTTGCCGAAAGCAGCCTGTATCCGACGGTGACGCTACAAGGCAGCGCCAGCAAGAGCCGCGATTCGGATTCGACGCTCGGCAGCTTCGGCACCGACCAAGCCTCAATACTCGGCCAGGTCACCGCGCCAATCTACGACGGCGGCACCGCGGCGTCGCAGACCCGGCAGGCCAAGGAAATCTCCGCGCAGAGCCGCTTCGTGCTCGATCTGGTCCGCAATCAGGCGCGCACCGCCGCCACCGGCGCGTGGGTCGCGCATGAAGGCGCCAAGATCGCGGTGAGCGCATCGGAATCCGAGGTCCGCGCCGCCGGGGTCGCCCTGCAAGGCGTGCAGAGGGAAGCAGCCGGCGGCCAGCGCACCACCATCGACGTGCTGAACTCGCAGCAGGAACTGACTTCCGCCAAGGCCCGGCTGATCGGCGCGCAACGCGACCGTGTTATCGCGTCCTACACCCTGCTCAGCGCCATCGGCAGGCTCGACGTGAAAACATTGGGCCTCAACACGCCGGACTATCTGCCCGAGGTGCACTACCACCAGGTGCGCGACGCCTGGCACGGCCTGCGCACGCCGTCGGGGCAGTAACTTTGAGCGGATAGCATCACCCTCCTGCAAGGATGGATGTCAATGGCGGCTTCACCTGAACCAGTCCCTGTCGATCTGGTTTTGATCATTGCCGAGAGGGAATGGGATCAGGAACAACTCCGCGACAGCAAGGCGGCCTTTTATCGGTTTCTTGCCGAGGACATCCCGCACCCGGTGGACGTCACCATCTGTGAGACGGGCACGGTTCAGCGCTTCGTTTTAAAGCACACGAAGCTTGTGACGATCGCGGCCCGGGTCCCGATAGGACCGGTCGATACCGCGGTGGTGACACGCTTCCTGCTTGAGAAGTTTCAGCCCGCTATTGTCGCTCAGGTGGGATTCGGCGGCATTCTGTCGGACGACCTGAAGCTTGGAGACGTCGCAATCGCCTCTCAGGTCGATTGCTATCTCGTTAAGGACAGGGCAGGAAAACCCAAGAAAGACAAGGCGGGAAAACCCAAGGAAGGTTCTGCTAGCGACGCTACCCGGATAACATTCGCCGGCGAGGTGTACCGTCCTTCCCTTTCGCTTCTGCAATTGGCCATCAACCTTAAGCATCTCCATCCGGAAATTCACGCGGAATTCCAGAATGAAGCGCGGCAATCGCTTAGCCTCGCTGAACTGCTGCAGGATCCCGCAAATGAAATCCGGAAATATCTCCGCGCTGCAGAGAGCAACGCGACGTCGGAAGCGTCGCAGGTCCATTCCGTGCATTTTGCCTGTGCGGAGATGGTATCGACGACGGAGAATACGGTTAGCTGGTTGAAGGCGAGGGATCGTAAGTTCGCTATCATCGACATGGAAAGCGGCGGACTGCTGGCCGCAGCCTGGGAATACACACACCGTCACAATCGGCGTTTGGAGACACTCATTATTCGTGGCGCCGGCGGTTATGGGGATGAAAAGCACGATACAATAATCAAGAACAATGCCGAGGCAATTCGTCGATGCGCTTTTGAGAATGCGTGCCTCTACCTTTGTCGCGTTCTGAGCGTACGAGACAAGCCGACGATTCAAAATTCGGACGCAAAAACTCTGCCTGCAATTCGAAGTAGATCGGTTGACGTCGGCATCCTCATCCCGCTTGAGGAAGAATTTTCATATTTTGCCGGCCTGCTGGAAAGTCTTTTGATCGAATTCACGGCCGAATATGTCGAGGGACGATTCTATTACTTCTTCAACCACAATGGCGTCACTTGCGCCGCAACGTTCGTTGGGGAAATGGGACTGGTGAGAATGGCGCTCGCCACCGAGGATTTGTTTCGCGCGCTGTCACCAAATCTTCTGGTCATCCTGGGAATTGCCGCCGGCTTCGGTGATAACAAGATCGGCGATGTTGTCGTGGCAAAACGGGTCGACCTGTATTTTTACCGCGCGCGCGGCGTAATGAAGGACGCCGACTCCGCCAACGGCAATTTGGGCAAGATCGCCGAACTTAGGAACGAACCGCCGATCGAGACCAGCCAGGACCTTGTGGAATTTGTCACGGAAGATCCCCGATTTTCGTCCACACGAACCGCTTGGGGCGAGACTTGCGAGAACGAGTTAAAAAAGACACTGAATGCCGAGCCATCCAATGCCGCCTTTATTCTTGAAGACTTCATGATCGCGCAGCGCCCCGAGGTCACCCCGGTGAGGCTGGCGACAGGGGAATTACTGGCGGCCTCGCGCGAATTCGGTCAGCTTCTCGTTGACCGAGGTTGCAGCGCGACCGATATGGAAGCGGGGGGCGCCGCCGTAGCCTACCAACGAATCCGCGGCGAGCGAGGCGTCCAACACCCGCCGAAACTCCTGGTGCTGCGCGGCATCTCCGATCGGGGCGACGAACAAAAGAATCGGGTTGAACAATTAAAGCCGCCGAACGCGTTTCGCAGAGCGTGTATGCGCAACGCCAGCCGATTGCTCATCCTGCTATTGGGCGATCCGAACTTCGTTCGGCTGTTCAATCAAAAAAGCCAATAGCAACCGCGGATCGGACTTCGATTCCCTTGAAAGCCCGCCGCATTCACATCACGGGAGCTTCCGATGCGGGCGTAACCACGCTGGGCCGCGCTTTGGCTGATACGCTCGCCATCCCGCATCACGACACCGACGATTATTTCTGGCAGCCGACCAGCCCGCCGTAGCCGCACAATCGAAAAAGGCCCGATCGCCTGCGGCTGATGCAGCAGATGTTTCTAGGCCGCGCGGAGTGGGTGCTGAGCGGATCGTTGGACGGCTGGGGCGCGCTTTGATGGCGCGCGGCCGGTTCCCGAACTGGGCAGACGTGCTTGCTGCAATCACGCTTGCAAAATAAACGCCCGCTCGCGCGCCTTGATGATGCCTACCACGGTGTCGTTGACCGGCGTCGGGACGCCGAGCGGCTTGCCCAGCCGCGGGATCGATCCGTTGATGGCGTCGACCTCGCAGCGCCGGCCGGCGTTGTAGTCCAGCAGCATCGACGGCCGCGCGCCGGGAATTTTGCCGCCGAGCTTGCGGATGTGCTCGACCGGGTCGCCGACATCCAGTTTCACCCCGGAAGCCTTGGCGACAGCGATGGCTTCCTCGGCGCAGCCCCGCGCCACGCCCCAGGCGTCGTTATCCTCCAGAATTTCGCCGACGGTGAGGCCGGTGGTGCAGGAGGTGCCGGAGAAGGCGACGTTCATGATCAGTTTTTCCCACACCATCTGTTTTACGTCGTCGAAAAGCGCGACCTTGAAGCCGGCGGATTCCCAGATTTTTGCGGAAGCCTGCAGCAGCTGCTTCGGCAGCCCGGCATAGGCGCCGAACCGGATCATCTCCATGCCGTTGTGATGGACGTGGCCGGGCCCACGGATCGAGGCGCCGAAGCCGCCGACCACGCCGATCGCGATGCGATCCGCGCCGAGAATGGGAGCGGCGATCTCCGGCGAGCCGAGGCCGTTCTGGATGGTCTGCACGATGGTGCCGGGTCCCAGCAGCGGCGCGCAGGAATTCGCCGCGACCTCGACGTCGAAGGCCTTGGTGGCGATGATGACGAGATCGCAGGGACCGATGCCGTCCGTGGTGGTGGAGGCGCGGATCGGCACCGTGCGATCGCCGCTGGCGCCTTCGCAGCGCAGCCCGTTGGCCGCCATCGCCTCGGCATGGTCCGGCCACAGCGTCACCGCATGGACCTCATGGCCGGCGTCGACCATCAGCGCGGCATAGACCGAACCCATCGCGCCGCAGCCGACGATTGCTATTTTGGCCATCAATAGATCTCACCTGTTCGATTTTTCAGTTTCGTCTCTGCTAGAGTTGGATGCATCAAATTTCAATCATAAAGTCCAGTAGGATGCCAAGCAAGGAACCGCCGAGCGATGCAACTAAATTGGCAAATAAGCAGCAAAGACGTTGCGCGCATCGAGGCGCTTATACGTCAGCAGGAAGATAACCCGGTTGTGCGGGACAGGCTCAAGAATCTGGCCAAAAGAAAAACGGAGATACGGAAAGAGGAATTTTGGCGCCAGATGGTCGGAATGAGGCTGACCTCCATTCAGAGGTCAGGACCAAACAGTCACGTAGCCAGGTTCAACAGGACCAGGCCATTTCCTCTCAGCTACGAAATTCTTTGCGGCGTGAAGCACCCCGAAACCTTTATCGCAAACGCACTCAAAGATGCCGGTGGAATACGATTTGGAAACAAAATCGCCCAACACTTGGCTGCTAATTTCGACTGGCTTGAGAAAGGCGGATGGACGTCGACCCTTGAGCAATGCAACCGCTTGTCACGATCTGTGCCATCTGCGGTGGAAAAAGAAGCAGCGAATTACATTGAAGACAATTTTGAAGGTTTTGGCCCAAAGCAGTCGCGCAATCTACTTCAGGTGCTCCGACTGACGCGCTACGAAATTCCAATCGATAGCCGGATCACCCGATGGCTCAATGAATTCGGATTTCCCGTTAAATTGAGCGCTACGGCTCTGGCAGACCGCCACTATTACGAATTCGTCTCTATCGGAATTCAGATGCTCTGCGCCAAAAGCGGCGTGTATCCGTGCATCCTGGACGCAGCAATTTTTGCAATGTCGGACGGCGACACATGGACCAAAGACAACGTGTACTGATGAACGTCGCGCGACGTTATCTCGCCCGCCGCGAAAAATACGAGATCAGCACCGGCAGCGTCACCAGAATGACCAGCGGCGCCAGCATCATGCCGGTGACGACGACGACTGCCAGCGGCTTTTGCACCTGCGACCCGATCCCCTCCGACAGCGCAGCCGGCAATAGCCCGACGCCGGCGACGACGCAGGTCATCAGGACCGGCCGCAGCTGCAACTCGCCGGTTCGGATCACCGCCCTCGCCCGGTCGTAACCTTCCTCGATCAACTGGTTGAACTGCGACAGGATGATGATGCCGTCCATCACCGCGATGCCGAACAGCGCGATGAACCCGATCGCCGCCGACACGCTGAACGGAATTCCCGAGATCAGAAGCCCGAGCACGCCGCCGAAGATCGCCATCGGAATCACGCTCATGGCCAGCAGGGTGTCGATCATCGAGCCGAAATTGAACCACAGCAGCACCGCGATCAGCGCGAGGCTGATCGGCACCACGATCGACAGCCGCTTGATGGCGTCCTGCAGATTGCCGAATTCGCCGACCCACTCGACCCGCGATCCCGGCGGCAGATGCACTTGCGCCGCGACCTTGTCCTGCGCCTCGCGGATGGCGCTGCCGAGGTCGCGTTCGCGTACCGAGAATTTGATCGGCAGATAGCGCTCCTGCTGTTCGCGATAGATATAGGCGGCGCCCGACACCAATTGGATCGACGCGACCTCGCTCAAGGGAATCTGCGTGATCGTACCATTGGGACCGGGCGCGCCGATACGCAGGTTCTGGATCGCCTCGGCGCTGCGGCGATATTCCGGCGCCAGCCGCACGATGATCGGGAAATGCCGGTCGCTTCCCGGCTCGTAGAGATCGCCGGCGCTGTCGCCGCCGATGGCGACGCGGATGGTGGCGTTGATATCGCCCGGCGACAGCCCGTAGCGCGCGGCGCGGGCGCGGTCGATATCGATCTGGATGGTAGGCTGGCCCAGCGAGGTGAATACCGCGAGATCGGTGACCCCCTGTACGGTGGACAGCACGGACTTGATCTTGTTGGCGGTGTCGGTGAGCGCCTGCAGATCGTTGCCATACAGCTTGACCGAATTCTCTCCCTTCACCCCTGAAACCGCTTCGGAAACGTTGTCCTGCAAATATTGCGAGAAGTTGAATTCGACGCCGGGAAATTTATTTTCAAGCTGCGCCCGCAGCTGCGATGTCAGTTCATCCTTGTCATGCGTGTTTGGCCATTCGCTGACCGGTTTCAGCGG
>Ga0193717_1002700_pt1 | contig 10132 bp, 4 predicted proteins | sample U2c2metaG_FD_145900 | JGI IMG/M metagenome (GOLD analysis project Ga0193717, IMG submission 145900) | Soil microbial communities from a riparian zone of the East river system, Colorado, United States - U2c2 | ecosystem: Environmental > Terrestrial > Soil > Riparian zone | place: USA: East River...
CCCTCAGTCCGTTACGGCCCCATCTGGCGATTTTTCCTTTGCCTCCGTGCAGGAGCAGGCCAAGCAGCTGGCCGCCAAGCCCTACGCCAAGCCCGCAACGATTGCCGCGCCCCTGCGCGATATCGGCTACGAGCAATACAAATTGATCCAGTTCCGCCACGACAAGGCCTTGTGGCAGGACTCCAAGGGCTTGTTCCGTGTCGAGTTCTTCCCGGCGGCCTTTATCTACGACGCGCCGGTATCGCTGTTCGTCGTCGCCGACAACAAGGCCGTGCCGATCACCGGCGCGCCCGACATGTTCGATTTCTCAGGCACCAAGCTCAATACCCCGCCCCCGGACCTCGCCCTCGCGGGCTTCCGCATCCACTATCCGCTGAACGGCCTGCACCTCGACGAGATTGTGGCCTTTCTGGGCGCGAGCTATTTCCGTCCGATCGGCCGCGAGCAAATCTACGGCGCCTCGGCGCGCGGATTGGCGATCGACACCGGCCTGCCTCAGGCCGAAGAGTTCCCGGCCTTCCGTGCCTTCTGGCTGGTGACGCCGGCGCCCGAGGCACGCGAGGTCGTGGTCTGGGCCCTGCTCGATTCGCCGGCCGCGAGCGGCGCTTTTGCCTTCACCATCCGGCCTTCGACGCGCACCGTGATCGAAGTCGCAGCGACGCTCTATATGCGCCATGACGTCTCGCTCCTGGGAATCGCGCCGCTCACCAGCATGTTCCTGGCCGGCAAGAGCGGACCGCACCGCGACGATTACCGGCCGGAGGTTCATGATTCCGACGGACTTTACGTCGCCACGGGAAAAGGCGAGCGAATCTGGCGGCCGCTCGCCAATCCGTCGACGCTCACGATCACCAGCTTCGGCGACAATAACCCGCGCGGCTTCGGCCTGATGCAACGCGAGCGCCATTTCACACCTTATCAGGACACGAACTCATCCTTCGAGCGCCGACCCAGCCTGTGGGTCGAGCCGATCGGCGACTGGGGCGAAGGCGAGGTGCGCCTGATCGAGATCCCGAGCGATGCGGAAAAGAACGACAATATAGCGGCCTTCTGGGCGCCGCGCTGGCCACCTAAGCAGGGCGAGCAGCGCGACTATCGCTATCGCATTTCCGCATTGGCCGACGATGCGGTCCTTTCCTCGACGGGGCGCGTCGTGGCGACGCACTTCACGTCGGTGGTGCCCGACAAGCCCAAGCAGCGCCGCTTTGTCGTCGAATTCGCCGGCGGAGACCTCACCGTGCTGCGTGCGGAACAACCCGTCGACGCCGACGTTGCTCTTTCCAGTGGGAAGCTCGTCAACAAGCGCGTCGAGGCTGTACCGGGAGAGCGGAGCTGGCGCGCCTTTATCGACATCGAGCCCGACGGCAAGAAGCCGGTCGACTTGAGGGCCTTCCTCACCTTGCGCGGCGAACCGCTGACCGAGACTTGGACCTATCTGTTGAAGCCATGACCAACTGGAACCTCGACCGCTATACCAGCCGCGCCTGGTGGCGCCGCGCACTTCTGTTCAGCCTGGTCGGCGCGACGACCGGCACCGGCGCCTATTTGATGGGCCGGGTACTGGGCGTCGAAGACGGCAACGTCCTGGACATCACCTTGCTTGCGGCGTTCACCCTCGGCTTCTGTTGGATCGCGATTTCCTTTTGGGCCGCCGTGTTCGGCTTCCTCCTGACGCTTTTCGGCCTTCACCCGATCTCGCTCCGCCGCGCCGCGCCCTCGTCCGGCACGCCGCCCCCTCTTGCCCGCCGCACGGCGATCCTGATGCCGATCTACAACGAGGACCCGCAGCAGGCCTTCGGACGCGTCGTCGCCACGTATCGGTCGCTGCTGGCAACGGGCGAGATAGGGCCCTTCGATTTCTTCGTGCTGAGCGACACGACCGACGACGAGATCGCGCACCGGGAACTGCTGCTGTGGATGAACCTGCGCCAGGATCTCGGCGCCGAGCGGCGCCTGTTCTACCGCCGACGGCCACTCAACACCTGCCGCAAGGCCGGCAATATCGCCGATTGGCTCAATATGTACGGCCGGCGCTACGATCATATGCTCGTGCTCGATGCCGACAGCGTCATGGCCGGCGACACGATTGTCCGCCTCGCCGCCTTGATGGAGGCGAGCCCGGGCACCGGCATCATCCAGACGCTCGCCATCGCCGTCGGCCGCGAGACGCTGTTTGCCCGAACGCTGCAGTTCTCGGGTCGTCTGTACGGACCGCTGCTCGCCGCAGGCCATAGTTTCTGGCAGATGGGCGAAGCCAATTACTTCGGCCACAACGCCATCATCCGCACATCGGCCTTCGCCGCGCATTGCCATCTGCCCGTGCTGCCGGGCGCGCCGCCGCTCGGTGGCGAGATCCTCAGTCACGATTTTGTCGAGGCGGCCTTCATCCGCCGCGGCGGCTGGCACGTCTGGCTGCTGCCCGAGCTTGGTGGCAGCTTCGAGGAGATTCCCTCCAACCTGCCCGACTATGCCACGCGCGATCGCAGATGGGTCCAGGGCAACCTCCAGCACGGGCGCGTGATCGGCAATGCCGGCTTGCACCCGATGAGCCGGCTCCATCTCGGCATGGGCATCCTGGGATACGCATCCTCGCCGTTATGGCTGGTGTTCCTGATCTTGAGCGGCGCCGGCATGATCGCCCAGGCGGTGACGCTGCCGGTCTATTTCGGCGCAGGCCGCTCGCTCTTCCCGCTCTGGCCGGCATACCGCGAACTCGAGGTGCACAGCCTGATCGCGATGACCGCAGCACTGCTTTTCGTTCCCAAGCTGCTGTCGATCCTTCTCGCCGTGTTCTCGAGCGCCGCGCGGCAATTCGGCGGCCGCCTGGCGCTGATGACGAGCGCCGTGCTGGAAGTCCTTTTCTCGATGTTGCTCGCGCCCGTCATGATGCTCTTCCACACCGAGTTCATCATCCGGATCCTCTCCGGCCGCGCCGTCGGCTGGCCGGCCCAGCCACGAGAGGATCGTGGCGTGCCATGGGTGACGGCGCTGCGCCGACATCGCTGGCACTCGCTGCTGGGCGTCGTGGCGGGGGGCGTCCTTGGTTTCTATGCGCCATCCTACCTGCCGTGGGTGGCACCGGTGATCGCCGGCCTGGTGCTGGCCGCGCCGCTCACCGTCTTCTCGAGCCGGCGCCGGACCGGCCTCGCCGCGCGCTACCTCAGCCTGTTCCTGACGCCGGAGGAGAGCAACGTGCCGGTCGAACTGGCCAGGCTGCAGCCGGCGCGGACCCGGCGCTTCTCGCTCTCGGTCATCGCCAGCGCGCTCGGCTCAGCGCGGCGCAGGTGGCGGCGTACCCTCGGCGTTGAGCCCGCCGTCGGCGTGACTGCCGTAGCGCTTGGCAAAGGCCCGGGTGAACTCGGCGCCTAGCAGGAATATCTGCGCCGAGTAATAGATCCACAGCAGCAGCACGATCAGCGCGCCCGCCGCGCCGTAGGAAGAGGCCACGTTGGTCTGGCCGATATAGAGCGCGATCAGATACTTGCCCCCCTCGAAGAGCGCTGTGGTGGCGATGGCGCCGATGGCCACGTCGCGCCAGGCGATCGGCGTGTCGGGCAGCACCTTGAACATGGCCGCGAACATGCCGGAGATCAGAAAGATCGAGATTGCGATATCGGCGATTCGTAGCACCAGCTCGGCACCCGGAAACATGTCCGTGAGATATGTGGACACCGTCGCCAGCGCCGCGCTGACCGCAAGCGAGGTCGTAAGCAGAAACCCAGAGGTAGCCACGAGGCCAAGACTCGCGAGCCGGGCCCGCATGAAGCGCGAGAGCGTCGTGGGATGGGGCTCGGCCTTCCAGATCGCGTTCATGGCTGACTGGATCTCGCCGAACACGCCGGTCGCCGCCACGAACACGGCGACCGAACCGATGATCGACGCCAGGGCGCCGGCAGCCGGATTGCTGGCGCTCTTGATCATGCCTTCCAGAGCCTCGGCGGTCCTCGTGCCCATCAGGCCGCTCAGCTGGCCGACGATGGCGCCCTCAGCCGCATCGCGCCCGAACACCGTGCCGGCGATCGCCACGATGATCAGCAGCACCGGCGCGATGGCGAAAAGCGTGTAATAGGCGATCGAAGCGCCGCGACTCAGCGCATTGTCATCGATGAATCCCGTGATCGTGTCCTTGATCAACATCCAGACACTGAGGAAGAGATTCTCACGCATGCCGCGACTATAGCGCGTCCGCGCCGAGGACCGAAGGGAACCTCGCGGGGTGGTTAAGGTTCTTCCTAGATATGTCCAGCCGCGAGCACCTGAAGGTACTTCCAATCACTTTACGCACGACCGACCCGGCACTGGCGCAACCTTTCACGTCCTTCGACGTTTCGCTTTATCGATTTCGCTTTATCAGGAAGCAATGCGCGGGGAGAGCGTCATGACGAGTCCTGTCGACGAAATCTCGAAAGCCCGCACGGGTGTTCCGGGACTCGACGACGTTTTGTTGGGTGGCTTGGCGACGGGTCGCGTTTATCTCCTGGAAGGCAGTCCCGGCACCGGGAAGACCACGATGGCGCTTCGTTTCCTGCTCGAAGGTGCGGCTTCGGGCGAGCGTTGCCTCTACGTCACACTGTCCGAAACGGAGCAAGAGCTGTGCCTCGCCGCTTCTTCCTATGGGTGGGACATAGGCGCCGAGATCGAGATTTTCGAACTCGTGCCGGCCGAAAGCCTGCTCGATGCCGATCAGCAGCAGAGCCTCCTTTATTCGTCCGACCTTGAACTCGGCGAGACAACCAAGCTGATTTTCGAGGCGGTCGAAAGGGCGAAGCCCACACGCATCGTCCTCGACTCCCTGTCGGAGATCCGCCTGCTCGCCCAGAGTTCATTGCGCTATCGTCGACAGGTCCTCGCGCTCAAGCATTATTTCTCCCGCCAGGGCGCCACGGTGCTGTTGCTCGACGATCTCACGGCCGAGACGCTGGACAAGACCGTGCACAGCGTCGCCCATGGCGTCATCCGCCTCGAGGAGCTCGCCCCCGATTATGGGCCGGAGCGGCGCAGGCTGCGTGTCATCAAGTATCGCGCGCAAGGCTTTCGCGGCGGTTACCACGATTTCGTCATCCGCAACGATGGCGCGCACGTCTTTCCGCGCCTGATTGCGCTGGAGCATCGCGTGCCCTTCGACCGCCGGCGGCTGTCCACGGGCGTCCGCGGCCTCGACGAGCTGTTGGGAGGGGGCATCGAACAGGGATCGAGCACGCTGCTACTGGGGCCGGCGGGCGCCGGCAAGAGCCTGCTCACGCTGCAGCTTGTCCAGGCCGCCATCGATCGCGGCGAGAAGGCCGCGATGTTCATATTCGACGAGGAGCTCGGACTGTTGTTCGATCGCGCGAAACCTCTGGGCTTCGACCTTGAAGCGCCCCGCGACAATGGCCAGCTCATTATCATGCAGCTCGATGCCGCCGAGCTCTCGCCCGGCGAATTCGCCTATCGTGTCCGCACAAGCCTCGACGATCCGAAGGTACGCACGGTCGTGATCGACAGCCTGAACGGCTACCAGACAGCGATGCCGCAGGAGAATTCGCTGATGCTGCACATGCACGAGTTACTGCAGTTTCTCAATCGGCGAGGCGTCTCGACCTTTCTCACCGTCGCCCAGCACGGCCTGCTGGGCAACGACTTAAAAGCGCCGGTCGATGTGACCTATCTCGCCGATGCGGTGATCCTGCTGCGATACTTCGAAGCCCGCGGGTCGGTAAAGCGGGCCATCTCCGTCATCAAGAAGCGTACCGGGGCGCACGAGGATACGATTCGCGAATTCACCATTGAGCGCGGCATCCTGGTCGGCGAGCCGCTGGTGAGATTCCACGGCGTCCTGGGCGGCACGCCCGAACTGCTCGCCGACGCGGCTGCGCCAGTCAGGGATCCGTGACAGGCTCGTCTCCTTTTCCCATGCTGCGCGCGCTGCTTCTCGCGCCGCGCGGTCGTGACGCCGTCATCGCGGAGCGGATTGTCCGGCAGGTCGATGTCGCGACCGAGATTTGTCGCGATCTGCCGCAGCTCGTGGCCGCCCTGCGGGACAACGTGGCCTTTGTCCTGCTGACCGAGGACGCCATCCCCTACGCCGACATAAGGCCGCTGGTTCAGTGGATCGAGCAGCAGCCGGCATGGTCCGATCTGCCATTCGTTCTCGTTACCGACGGCGGCGGGCCGGAACGCAATCCAATGGCGCGCCGCTGGCTGGAGGCGCTGGGCAACGTCACCTTTATCGAGCGACCTTTCCATCCGACCACGCTGATCAGCATCGCGCGCTCGACGTTGAAAAGCCGCCATCGCCAATATGCCCTGCAGCAGTCGAACGACGAACTCGAGCGTCGCGTGGCAGAGCGCACCCGTCAGCTCCAGCAGGCCCATAACCAGGTCCTCTCTCAGATCGCCGAGCGCGAGCGCACGGAAGAGCAGCTCCGCCATATGCAGAAACTGGAATCGATCGGCCAGCTTACAGGCGGCGTGGCGCACGATTTCAACAATCTGTTGACGGCGGTGATCGGCAATCTCGAATTGCTGAAACGACGCATTCCCGAGACCCCGGCCACCGATCGCCTGATTGACGGGGCCATGCAGGGCGCACAGCGCGGAGCGGCGCTCACCCAGCGACTGCTGGCTTTTGCCCGCCGCCAGATGCTGGAGCCGCGCGCCGTCGACCTCGCGGAGCTGGTCCGCGGCATCGACGACCTGCTGCGGCGCTCGATCGGTCCTGCCTACGAGATATACTACGACCTGCCACCGTTTTTGCCCGCGGCCCAGGCCGACCCCAACCAGATCGAGCTGGCGCTGCTCAACCTCGCGATCAACAGTCGCGACGCCATGCCGGACGGCGGTGCGTTGCGCATCGAACTCGGCCTGGAAGAGTCACCTCATACACCCGACCTCGCCGCCGGCCGCTACCTTCGCCTGTCGCTGACCGATAGCGGTAGCGGCATGGACGCCGAGACACTGAAGCACGCCATCGAACCCTTCTATTCGACGAAGGGAGTAGGCAAGGGAACCGGCCTTGGCCTGTCGATGATCCATGGCGTCGCCTTGCAATTGAGAGGTGCCCTACGGCTCTGCAGCCAGCCCGGCCAGGGTACGCGCGCCGAATTGTGGCTGCCGGTATCGACAGAGAAAGCCCCTGCCCTTTCGGCAGCCAGTGAACGGACGCACACGATGGAAGAAAGCAAAAGCGCTACCCTTCTCCTGGTCGAGGACGATTTCCTGATCGGCCTCAGCACCACCTCCCTGCTGGAGGATCTCGGCCATGCGGTCATCCAGGCCAATTCGGGCCCAAGTGCGCTGGAAGTGCTGCGCTCGGACCAGCCTGTCGATCTGATGATCACCGACTATGCCATGCCCGGCATGACAGGCATCCAGCTCGCCGAGGCGGCACGAAAGCTCCGCCCCGGCTTGCCGATCCTGCTCGCCACCGGTTATGCCGACCTGCCGACAGGATCGGACCTCGTCCTGCCCCGCCTGTCCAAGCCGTATCAGCAGAAACAGCTCGCCGAGCACATCGGTGTCCTGGTCCGACCGCGCAGCGGCGGACCCCCGCCCGCGTGTTAGGCGGCCCGCACGACATCGTGGTCTAGCGCGGGCACCATAATCTCGAAGTGGGCGCCGCCTTCGGGGAGATTGCAGGCAGTGATAGTGCCTTCGAGCTGCTCGACGATCCGCTTGCACAAGGACAGGCCGAGGCCAGTGCCCTTGCCGCGCGGCTTGGTCGTCAGGAAGGGCTCGAACAGTCGCTTCAGCACATGATCGGCGATGCCGGGGCCATTATCCCGCACGGCGAGCCGCAGATATTTCCGCCCGCCGCATGACGCGGCCTGCGCCGAAATGATGATCAGCTTTTTCCTGCCCGTCTTCGGCATCTCGCCCAGCGCGTCGCGGGCATTGTTGATCAGGTTGATCAAGACCTGCTCCATCCGGCTGATATGGCCGAAAATCGGTGGCAAGTCGTCCGCGATGGCGACCGCAACCGTGGCCCCGCTCTGCTGCACCAGATACTGGGTGAGATCCAGGGCACCGCGCACGGCGGCACCGAGCTCGAACGGGGCGGCCTCCTCGGTAAGCGTACGGCGCGCATAGGCACGCGTTTCCTTGATCAGGCGGGCCGCCCGCCCGACCTGCGCCAGGATGCGCTTCAGTTTCTCCTGAACGAATTTGCCGTCGATCGCGATTTGCTTGGCCGCGGCCTCGTCGATCTCCTCGATCGCCACCTCGGCAGCGATGCCCATGACCTGCAGCGGCTGGTTCAGCTCATGCGCCAGGGTGGCGGCCATTTCGCCCAATCCATTCATCCGCTCGGCGTCGAAAAGCTGCAGTTCGGTGTCGCGACGGGCTGTGTCGTCCACGCCCAGGAGGACGATATTGCGCACGATCCGCCTCTCGTCGGTGACCGGCGTCGCGGTCATGCTGATGAGGCGCTGCCGGCCCACCGCGTCGCGCAGCGAGGTGGTGAATTGCACCGGCTTGTCGCACCCGCGCGCGAGCGGTCCGTCGAGCCAGGAGGCGAGTACGGCGGGATCGATGGCACAATCGATCACCTTCGTGAGCACACGGCCGACGCAGTCGGCGTCACGGACGCCGACCATCGCCTTGAAACCGCTATTGACCATGACGATTCGCAGCTCGTGATCGGCCATCACGATCAAGGCGCCGCTCGATTCGACGATTGAGTGCAGCCGCGCCGCATCGTCGGCCAGTTCGCGGGTAAGCTGCACGCGCTCTTCGACATCGCGGATGACTCCGGAGATGACCGCATGCTTGAGGTCTCCGCCCAACGTCTTGCGGAATCGCGCTTCGACGTGCCGATACTTGCCGCCGGGCAGGATCAACCGGAAATGGGTTTCGGAAACGGCGTCGCCCGAGGCGCCGACGAGATCGCGCCCCGCGGCCAGCATATGGCCACGATCCGCCGGGTCGACATGCTCCACAAGACGTGTCCCAATCAATTGCGCCGGCGTTTTACCGAACAGGACGGCGGCGGCGGCGCTTATGACGGTCAGGCGACCATGGACGTCGACCGCAAACACCACATCGGCGAGCGAATCGACGAGCGACAGATATTCGGCATGGGCGCGGGCAATTTCCAGCTCATGGGCCTTGATGTGGGTGATGTCGACCCGCAGCCCCACCGTGCGGCCGGCCGGTGTCGATTTCTCGTAGAGCTCGAGCCATCGTCCGTCAGGCAGCTGGCGCACACCCCGATTGCCCTTGCTCGCGAAGCGCGCGACCTGATCGTTGACCCACTCGCTTTCGAGATCGATCCCCGCCGCCTTTCGTGCCCTGCCATCTTCGGTGGCGATATCCCTGAATGTCATGCCGATCGCGCCGATCCGCAGCGACGGTATGGCGGACGCGGCCATGGAATTGAACAGCACGAGCCGGTCGTCGGCGTCATAGAGCACCACGCCCGCCGGCAGCGCCTCGATGGTCTCCTGCAGCCGGTCGCGGGCTTCGCTCGTCCGCTCGGCGGCACGGACCGCTTTTTGCCATTGCTCGAAATGCAGTATCGATCCGCGCCCGAGCAGGAAAATCAGGATGAAGCCACTGGCGAGGAAGCCCGTCGTGCTGAGGGCCAGCACGATGATCGACAGATTATAGCGAGCGGCCGTACGCTCGAAGACAGCCGTCGTAAGGCGCACGGCCAGCGCCGCCGTCTCGCTGATGTCGCTGCTGAGCAGGGCGAGGCTGCGCACGATTACGGGATCGAGCGGCTGGTCCGGCGGGTCGAGCTGGCTGAGCTCCAGGCTTATCTGGCTGCCCACGGCCGCGAACGCCTCGCATAGCCTCGTCATCCGGTCGGTCAGCGCCTGCGAGCCGTAGGTCCCGGCGCAGCTCTCGTTCATCGTCGCGGTCAATTGCGACCAGGACTTTCGAATCGGAAAAGGCCCTTCGTCCGGTCGCGATGCCTCTGAGGCCGCCGCCACCATTGTCTGTGTGAGCGCCCGGTTGCTTTCGACCAGGGCAACGTCCAAGGCGAGAATTCGGCTTGTCTCGCGCTGGCTGAGAAGAACCGTCGAGGGCAACGAAACGGTGAGTTCCACCAGCGCTGCGAGACAGCAGATCAGGCCGACGGCAGCCGCCATGCTCACCCAGACGATGCCTTTCGGCCCCAAGGCGTGCCGGACTTGCCGGACGAACACGCCGA
>Ga0193717_1002701_pt1 | contig 10131 bp, 5 predicted proteins | sample U2c2metaG_FD_145900 | JGI IMG/M metagenome (GOLD analysis project Ga0193717, IMG submission 145900) | Soil microbial communities from a riparian zone of the East river system, Colorado, United States - U2c2 | ecosystem: Environmental > Terrestrial > Soil > Riparian zone | place: USA: East River...
ATCAACGGCATTTTTTAAACCTGTCAGCAATTCAGCGCGCAGCTGACTTCTTAGTTTTCCTTCATCCGTATCATCATCCGGCAATGCCAGCCAGGGTGCAACGCCGGCAGTGGTGCGGCCTACGGCTTCCAAATAACTCACATCCATCGCCTTCAGGTTATAGCCCTGCGATGTCTCCAAAGGCATGTTTTTTCTAAGGGTGCTGTTGGCCAGATTATGGATAACCGGGTATACTATTTTATGAAGCAGCTTAACCAGGTATTGCCTGTCTTTTAAACCAGTTGGGTTAACCGGCTTAAAAATATCGGCACCATCATTAGTTTGAGCCAGTAAGGTACAGAGCCCGCCAATTCCTGTTGCGAAAAATATAAGGGTAACACAAAAGCTTCTTTTAAATTGATTCATGTATAAACTGCAATTAAAGTATAAGTACCATTTTTGATATATGCCGAACATATGTTTAACCGTGTACCACAATCTCATTTTTTATAGCTGTCATGTGCAGATACCATGTACCGTTTATCGTTTTTATCGTAAACCTCGACCATACATCTCTCCTTCCTCTTTTTTAGTAAATTATTAATGATCTGTTCTGCATAAAGCATTTTTACATTATCAACCACTTCCTGATATGGAAAAAAACCATTATCTGTAATTGTAATACATTTGATGAAACAGTCATTTCCGTTGGCATCCCTGAACCGATCACTAAGCTGCCCCGTTTGGTTTAAGGATAAACTCCTGGTATAAACCTCTCCCCATTTGAGCTCATCCGTCTTGTTGCCGGAGGCATCAAACTTTACGCTTACCGAATCAGTCGTTGAATTATTATAGCTATACAGCACAATTTCTTTGGATGGTAATTTCCTGAACTGTTTTGTTTTTATCGTTTCATAATAGTCCCTCCATTGCCTTTCTGAAAGATCAGACTTCCTGACAATTTCGCGCTCTGTATGTAATATAGATTTGCTGATGAGATAGGAATAATAGGATTGCTGATCAAAATCAATTGTGCCGTAAACCAGTCCCCCGTTTTTTACTTCCCTTTCCCGAGCGCTGTTTTCCTGCTTCCACCTGACTTTAAATACTGCATAATTAAAACCCTTTAAAATTCCATATTGATTCATTACGCTTAGCAGGACTTTCCGGGCCTTACATTTCTCTAATGTTTTCTCTTTTAACCAGAGCCGCGGTATTTCACCTTTAAATGAATGTTCCCAAAAATCTTCACCATCAAATGTTCCATATTTGTTGACGAAATACGTTATGCAGTCTGTTCTCAACCCTTGTTTTATAAATTCATACTCCTCTTCATAAACGGGGTCCCCGTTTATCCTTGCCACTATATTTCCAGGTTCATCCCCGGCAGCAGCAGTTGCCAGGTTATTGAAAAAGGACAGCGAAAAAAACAGCAACAAGATGCCCCTGATCTGAAAATATTTTACCGTGTCTCTCATATTTATGTTGTATATATGCTATTCAACAATATTTACTTTTCCAATAATTTTATCTGTTCCATTGCTTATCTGTACCAGATAATTACCCGAGCGAATGTTTGGCAATACAATTTGCGACCCGTTTTTCCCTTTTGAAACATTGAGTTTACTTTGGTATATGTTGTTTCCCATGATGCTTTTGATATACACGGTTGCAGGTCCCGATACCGTCGATACGTAGGATATACTCAATTGCTGCCCTGCTTTTATAGGATTAGGGAAACACAGCAGGCCCGATTGCTGGCTTTGGTAATTGACAGGAATGGTTTTGCTATAAACAGTTTTGTTTTCTTTATTGATAATATTCAATCTATAGTAAGCATTGCCTTCAATAGGGTTATAATCCACACTTTCGTAATCAAAAGCACGCGCTTTTGCAGGGATCACAGACAGCTCTTTAAATACAACACCATCACTGCTTCGCTCCAAAATAAAGTTTGAAATCTGCTCTTCATGGTCTGTAAGCCATTTTAGTTGAACTTCTTTGGATGCAGGCTCACCTTTAAAACTATCTTTTCGAAGCTGCGGGGAAGCAGGTGTGCCATTATAAGCCCCAATATTAGGCGCACTGCTTGTACCGACCGCATTTCCCCAATAATCCATTCCGCCATTTCCGCTAATTATTGTACCTGCGCCTATGGCCGGCGAACCCACCTGTAATTTATACCCATCCACATTCCCAAAGGATAAAACACCGCTGACCAGGCCACCGGTTGTCCCTGTTCCCGGAGCGGCCAATAAGGGGTCTGTAAAAATATTATGGGGCCCGGTGGGTTCGCCCGCTGTATGAACGCCGTAGATAATATTATAGTCAAATACTTTGGTACCACTTATGGAATCCATGGCTATCCACTGATTAGCATCCGTTAGCTGAAAAATATTATTCTGGATATAGATATCTTTCGGGAACTCCCCTCCCCAGTTGTCGATCACAATGGGCCGGGCAGTGGAGCCCGCAGGAAGGTACATGGTATTGTTATAGATCTTCGCATTCTGGACATTGCCGTTTAATATCATGATCCGGTATTTGTCATTCTGGCTTACATTATACCGCACAATGGCGTTGGTATTAGCCCCCTCTATGTTGGTGCACAATAACATAAACCCACCATCATTATCATGACTGTAATTGTATTGGAAGATCGTACTGTCCTGGGCAAAATCAACGTCGTATCCTTCACCATCTATAGCCGTTTTTACATTGTACGCTTCGTTATATTGAAAGAGGTTCTTGTTGCCGGCATAACACCACATGCCGGCATTTGCCGTCCCTGAGTTTTTGTTTGCGCCGTTCACGATATTGTGCTCGATCAAAGTTGCATAAGAAACCATCGGCACGATCCCGTCGCCTCCGGCATCCTCCACATAATTATTTCTGATCACCATGTTTGTGGTGGGGTAATAACCGCTGTTGGTCGAACAGCCCCACTGCGCCTGACACCGCCAGTCTGAGCTACTGCCGATGGCTGTCCTGTTTACTTTTTTTACGATATTATTTTCAATGGATACGGTATCAAACCAGGATGGAACAAAACCTGAACTGCCTTTCCTTACCACGACCATGATACCAATACTGCCATCCTGGCCCCGGTTGTTATCCCCCAAAACATCATGTACATTATTGTTAAAAATTTTGATGTGCGTTAATTTTCCGCGGTTGATATTTTCAACCTCAATACCCCGTTTTGAACTACCAGGGTTCACAATGTTCGTTACCTCCAAATTTGTTATTTCAAAGTATTGCTGGTTGCTTAAATATACCGTCCTTACGGCGCCGTTTCCATTAAAGAGCGGCCTTGCAGCCCCGCCACCATAATTACTGATAACGATAGGCTTACCCGCTGCGCCTTCCCCCTGCGGATGTAAAGTACCTGTCCACACGCCATCATTTTTGAATAATATGCTATCTCCCGGAGAAAAGATCTTGCCGTTCACTTTGGTTATTGTTTTCCAGGCCAGCGCCGGGCTTTTACCGGTGTTGCTATCATTACCACTGACGTTATCGATATAGTAATTACTTCTTGCCGGCGACGCGTTCTCGGTGATTTCAAAATCATCACCAAATGCCGTTCCTGTAGCCTTTGTATTGAAAAAATAAATGGTTGCCTTCGTGTTGCTGCCGCCGGTTATAAATGACAATGTATATTTGGTATAACTGGTGCTTGCCGGCCTCAGTTCAACAACTGTAGTGCCCCTAAAAAGCTTAACACCAACGGTTACCGTGTCGCCAACATTCAAAACTTTTACCCAGGCTGTCAAAGTGTACTGTGTCCATGGTTTTAATCCTGTGACTATTTGCTCCAGGCTGCAGCGTCCGGTACCGACCTGGGCAGCGTGGGTGCCTGTGTGTACGTTAGTTGTGATGATCTGTGGCAGGCCGCCGCCCGCCGGTTGCCATATCGTCCAGGGCGGCAAAGTACCGGTTTCAAAACCAGGGTTAACCACGGACTGGGCCTTTACGAGGCCGATCATTAATAAAACAGAGGCGAAACAAGTTGTTAATTTCTTCATTGTGATCATATTTAAATCAAATAAAAGTGGCCGCAATCGCTTATGGATTACTGTTCTGTTAATAAATGATAGGTGTAAACTGGTTTAAGCGTTATTCTGTTCAGCACAGGCATTTGCCACAACCAGTCCCGCATATCTTTCATTTGATCTTCCACATATACATCAGCCCCCGCTGGCAGGGGCAATAGCTGTACTTGTAATTTTTCACCTGGTTTTTGTAAGAAACAGCCCAGCCTCATTTTACAGGTATCATTGTAATTAAACTGGTCATATAACAGCCTGCTGTCTTTATATAAAGCCATCAGATCGGCATTATAAACCATAGTTGCCTCCCAATCCGTTATTAAGTCCGTATAGTTTACATCAAATTGTATCGTATATTTCTTTTGTCCGGGCAGATCATGAAAGTGCAACTGATATAAGGGCCCCGGCTGTGTTTTCTTAAAAGTTTTATGCCGGGCATATTGCTTCAATAACGAATCGCTGTATAGCGCGGCGCCGATTGTATCGTATCGGGTTTTATTTTCTGTCATAGATACACCTCCGGTTACCGTTTTCACCGGAGTTAACCGGTAATCGGAAAATATCCCATCAGCATGTCCGCTCGCTGAGGTGAATAACGCGGATGCCGGTTTAAGCCTGATCTGCGGAAAGGTCTTTATTTTCACCGGACTATTGCCTGTTTTTTCGACGCTTAAAACGTTATTATCGGCCACCACACTGCCGCTACTGATCATCAATACTTCTTTGTTTTTGAGTTTCACTTTGAAGGATTGCAATGCCTGGGCTTTTGTTAATAAGATAATCCTGGCAGTTGTGCCTCCTTGGTCTGTTACATCAAAAAAGGAAGGTTTGTTACGGGGACAAAAAACCTTATCATGATGATATATCCCATTATTATTGATACGCTTAATATTTTTTACGGTGCCCCGGGTAAAGGCAAATTCGGCACTATCTTCACTAAAGAACACATAAGTTAAATGCCCGCCATTATGTAAAACACATAAAGGCTGTGCGGTGGCATAATGCAAAACAGCACTTCCTATTTTTAAGTTATAAGGCCATATGACATAACTATTCGCCCTAATCGTTACCGGTGTTTCAGGCACGTAACTTATACTGTTTTCTGCTTTAATCCCGATATTAAACTTTTTGACTGCCCGCATGTTTATATGCCGCTGATAATTGGAAAGAAATATAAACCCACTATTTCCGGTTATCCTTGCCGAGCTTTGTACGGTATCTGTTGACGTGCTCAGGTTTTTCCTTCCTTCCGGAAAGTAAGCAGGCATAGCGACCAGTGCCGAACCAAAATCACTTATAAACATGTGCTGTAATCTCAGCTCATCATAAGTATCGTTAAGTATACCCGTGCTGCCAATGGGCGACTGGAAATCATAATTGATTAAGGGTACATCATTAGGATAACCGGTACTTCTTGATTCCTGCAGAGAGGTGGCACCCGTTGGGTTCAACCCGCCCCTAAACATGTAATATCCAATGCCATTAAGACCACTGGCTATTTTGGTAAACGCGTTAGCTGCAATATCGGCGGCACTTACTTCTACACGGCGGTGATAAGTTACCTGCATACCCCCTCCTATTTCAGCGCTCAGCTTGGGGTAGGTGTTGCGTACTTTTCCGTCCACCTTACCTATAAGGTCAGACCCTATGTCGCGGTCAGCCTCTAATGGTTTAATAAAAAAAACAGGTTTGATCAGTTTTTTAGTATGCTGACCCCAGGGGCTGTCCGGGTAGCTGCCCATCATGTACATAAAAGCGGTCTGGTTATCAGGCCCCTGCCCAAACGCTGAATAATAAGGTACATCCATGCCTGCCCCGATGGCCAGGTTTTTCACCGTGAGCATGTGGTTAAACGCCTCCCGATTTCTAAAATCGAGCTCATTTTCTATCTGGACACCTATGACAGTTCCGTTTTGTTTAAACCAGTAACCGCTGCACTGTAGGGCTATCTGCTTAAAAAAACGATTAACATAAGCGACGTAGGTACTATCGTTTTTACGCAATCCGATCTTTTTTTTCAAAAGCCAGTCGGGAAATCCACCATTACGTAACTCCGCATGCACCCAGGGTCCGGGACGCAACCATACATACATATGATGCTTTTTACAAAGCGCTAAAAAAGCCCTCAGGTCATTATTGCCCGACCAGTTAAAAAAGCCCTCCTTTTCCTCCGTATAATTCCAAAAGACATAGGTGGAAATAACCTGTATACCACAGCTTTTCATTTTCAGTATGGACGACTCCCAGTCTTTGGCTGCGCATCTGGCAAAATGCATTTCGCCCATTACCGGGTACCAGGGCCGGTTGTTTTTAGTGAGATAAACGTTATTGTAAGAAAGCACATCCCCGTTGGCGGCTTTATTAGTCCCCATTGCTAAAAATCCGCTATCAGATCTCATCTCTTGTTCATTTATCTTTATAAGATAGGGGGATTGAGCTACAGCCTTCATTAAAAAGGAAGTATTTATCAAAATGATAAGGTTTAGGAATATTTTCTTTTTGATGCTCAAACTGCAAAATTTAGATGGGTCCATTAATTTAACCAGTGAATTTACCAACCGGGGTTTTGCACCATATTAGGGTTGTAACCCAGCTCGGATGTAGGTATCGGCCATAAATAATCTTTGGCCGGCTTGAAAGCCCTCTTGGCTGCAGGCTGCGTAATGAGGTAACCATCTGCCGTTAGTGAAGGAGAGGTGATCTTCATTTCTGCCGGAAAGTATTTAATGCCCAGCACCGGCATCGGCAACTGGACCTCAGCTGTTTTCCATCTCAACAGATCCCAATACCTGAAACCCTCAAAACCCAGTTCAACCGTGCGTTCTCTCCTGATCTCATCACGCATATTGAGCCCGTTTGCGCCGACGAATGCATTGGTCAGGGGTACAACCGCAGCAGTGCCGCTACGCGCCCTGATCTTGTTGATGGTAAGGTTAAGGTCAGCATCTGTTATGGAGCCATTTAATTCATATTGGGCCTCTGCATAGTTCAATAAAACTTCCGCATACCGGATAATGGAAAAATCAATGAAGCTGCGTTTGTTGTTCCAATCGGTTCCTTTAAACCATTTGGCCAGCTTATAGCCGGTTTTGGTAAAGTCAAAGTTGGGTACATACCTGCTGGAGATGTACCAAATATTTTTATTAAAAACAGTTATACCGGCACGCGGGTCCCGGTTTGCAAATTCGGACAGCGTGTTTGTTTGCGCCTGCTGCAAGGGGGATTTTCCTACCGGCAAACCGTCTTTATATAAATACAGATCAAGCATCATGCGGGTTGGTGCAAGTGCAGCCTGTTCCAGGTCACGGGAAACATTGGTGTAGGAGATACTGTTGGTCATGTCCTGCCCGTACAACCTGACCAGTATATTTTCCTTGTTGGCAGCGCCATCAGCCGTTAATTGAAACAAATAAAAATAACTACTATCCGGTTTTGAGGCATTTTTATAAAGCCCGTATCTGGTATTGGCCATTACTTTGCCAGCCGCGTCAATAGCGATAGTAAGATCGGCGGCAGATGTGCCATAATTAAAAAACTTCTCCCGTGTCCCTTCAAACAACGCAACCCTTGATTTAAAAGCCAGGGCGGCGCCAGAAGTGATCCGGCCATACTCGGCAGCAGGCTGCGCGGCTACATCAGGGCAATTGGCAGCTGCAAAATCCAGATCGTTATAAATGGCTTTGATTACCTGGGCCCTTGGTGTTCGGTGCGCCGTTGCAAGCGTATCTTGTATATCAAAAGTTCTGAGTATCAGTGGTACATCGCCATACCTTTTTACCAGCTCAAAATATGCCCAGGCCCTGAAAAAACTGGCCTCGCCCATGGCTTTTTTAATTAGTACGACGTCACCCTTTACCCCGGCAGATTTTTCAAGTATGGTATTACTTCTTCTGATCAACGTATAATTATCGCCCCACTCGGCGGCCGTTGCCGGGGCTATCCGGGAACCGTCGCTTACCGTATTAGCGGCCGCACCAAAGGAAATATCGGAATAGTTGTCCTGGTAATTTGCCGCCATACCCGGCAGTGAGTTATATAATGTAGTACAGGCACTCAGCAGATCGGCGGGTGTTTTCCAGAACGAGGCATCAGAAAGTGCCGTCTCAGGGGCCAGGTCCAGTTTTTTATTACAACCCATCCATATGATCAGTGTTAATATTAACAAGGAACTTAAAGTTGCCCGTTTTAAGAATGTATTTAAAGCAATCATATATTTTGTTTTAAGTATGATTTATAATGTCACGTTAAGACCAATGGCGTAAGACCTGAAAAAGGGATAAGAGGTAGAAGCATTGGTAGGCTCTTCCGGATCATAGTATTTAAGCCACATTTTGCTGTTTTCCCACAGGTCCTGCCCGGAGAAGTAAATTCGGACCGCTTTGAGACCTGCTTTACTTACCCATTTTAACGGGAGGTTATATCCAACCTGCAGGTTTTTAAGTCGCAGGTAAGCTGCGTTTTGTACCCACCAGGAAGAGGTAAGCGTGTTGGAACTTCCACCTGGATATGGGCGCGGAAACCGTGCATCCATATGTGTGGGCGTCCAGTAATCGGTTTGCTCCTGGTTAGGCTGGCGCCAGCTTTGTACAAAGGGCAATGTAAATGCCGAGTTGATCAGCATCTCCCGTTTCGCTACGCCCTGAAAAAATGTGCTGAAATCAAAGCCCTTAAAGGAAAACCCAAAATCAAACCCATAGGTATAACGCGGGGTGGTGCTGCCCAGGTTAACCAAATCCCCATGATCTTCCTTGGTCCCTTTACCGGCATTTATCTTGCCATCGCCGTTAATATCTACATATTTGATGTCTCCGGGGCCCGTGGTATTGCTTACAAAAGGTCCGGCGGCTACTTCATCGGCATTGGAATACAAACCGGCGGCCTTATACCCCCAAATGGTATTTAAAGGTAAGCCCTCCACAACGGAATTTACCCCTTCGGCTATCACAGAGCGGCCCTGGTAAGTGCTGACCAAATTTTTATTGTTTGAAAGATTGCCGTTTAGCCAATAGCTGAAGTTCGTGCCTATACGGTCTCTCCAGCCAATCCTGGCTTCCCAACCCGAATTTTTTAGATCAGCATAATTGTATTGCGAGGTTCCGATACCGATCATGGCGGTCGTTTTTACCTGAACCAGCATATTGGTGTTCCGTTTGACATAATAATCGCCGGAGATATTCAGGCGGTCAGACAGAAAAGCCATATCCAGGCCAATATCTTTTGTGTTGATGTTTTCCCATGTTTTATAAGGGGAAGCAAGCGTTGCATTATAATAACCATAATTAACCTGGTTATTAAATGGATAAGCTGTTGAACGGGATATGAGCGCGATATAATCATAATAACCAAAATTGCTCAGATCTGAGTTCCCCAGGTTACCGATGGACCCCCTGATTTTAAACTCGTTGATGAAAGGTACAGCAGTCTTAAACCAAGGTTCCTGAGAAACCCGCCATCCACCTGACAGGGAAGGAAACAGTTTGTACCTGTATCCAGGGGCCAGCCTGGAACTGCCGTCATTACGTGCGGTTGCTTCCAAAAAATATTTTTCGCGATAGTTATAACTTAACCTGCCGAAGACAGATTGTGTAGCCCAGGTGTCGATCTGGTCATTGGCCAGATATTGTGTCGGATCGCCTATGTTCAGCGTGAACAGATCATTTGATGATAAATTTCTGGCTGATGCTGCCACATTAGTCAGTCTGTAGTTTTCAAACTGATATCCAGCCAACGCATGAAAATGGTGATCGTTTGCAATAGTCAGATCATAATCAGCAAGGAATTGGTAATTACTCCTATAGGTTTCCTGTTTAGTGACATAATAGGCATTCGTTGGATTAAGATTGGTAGTAACGCCCGATACCTGGTATAATGGTACTGTACGCAGTGTCCTGTTATAGTTGTAATTATCCATATATGGTGCATAGATAGCTTTCAATTGCAAACCTTTAACAATATCCTTGGCCTGTAATGTAAAAACTCCGTTAAAGGCATCTGTTCTTTCGGTAGTTGCACCACCATCCTTCAAATTGGGATAGGCAAGTGATCCGCCATCGGCATACTTGGTATCGCCAGAACCCGGAAGAAAATTGGATAGTTACTG
>Ga0193717_1002702_pt1 | contig 10130 bp, 7 predicted proteins | sample U2c2metaG_FD_145900 | JGI IMG/M metagenome (GOLD analysis project Ga0193717, IMG submission 145900) | Soil microbial communities from a riparian zone of the East river system, Colorado, United States - U2c2 | ecosystem: Environmental > Terrestrial > Soil > Riparian zone | place: USA: East River...
GTGATCGTCATCGGCAGCCGGTTCGGGCGCTTCCAACCGAAGCGCCAGATCCGGTCGCGCGGCTGGCGCCGCATCGGCACCGCGGTCGTGCGTTGGCCGGGTCCGATTCTCATCGCGACCATTGCGTTGGCCCTCGTCGGGCTGGTCGCCCTGCCCAGCTACCGGACGAGCTACGACTCGCGCAAGTACGTGCCGAGCGACATCCCGGCGAACGTTGGTTACGCCGCGGCGGAGCGGCATTTCCCGGCCTCGCGGATGAATCCCGAACTGCTGATGGTCGAGAGCGATCACGACCTGCGCAATTCGGCCGACTTCCTGGTCATCGACAAGATCGCCAAGGCCATCTTCCGGGTGCCCGGCATCTCCCGGGTCCAGACGATTACCCGGCCCGAGGGCAAACCGATCAAGCACTCGACGATTCCCTTCGGCATCAGCATGCAGGGCACCACCCAGACGATGAATCAGAAGTACAACCAGGACCGCCAGGCCGACATGCTCAAGCAGGCCGACGAGATGCAGTCCACCATCGACACGTTGACGCAGATGTCGGCCCTGACCGAGCAGATGGCGGACACCACGCACAGCATGGTGCAGAAGACGAAGGGCATGACGGTCGACATCGCCGAATTGCGCGACAACATCTCCAATTTCGACGACTTCTTCCGGCCTCTGCGGAACTACTTCTACTGGGAGCCGCACTGTTTCGACATCCCGGGCTGCTGGGCCATCCGGTCGGTGTTCGACACGCTCGACGGCATCGACACCATGACCGACGACATTCAGCAGCTGCTGCCGGATCTGGAACGCCTTGATCAGCTGATGCCGCAATTGGTCGCGCTGATGCCGTCGCAGATCGAGACCATGAAGTCGATGAAGCAGATGATGCTGACGATGTACGCGACCCAGAAGGGTCAGCAGGATCAGCAGGCGGCCGCGTCGGAGAACTCCTCGGCCATGGGTGAGGCGTTCGACAAGTCGCGCAACGATGATTCGTTCTATCTGCCGCCGGAGGCCTTCGACAACCCCGACTTCAAGCGCGGCATGAAGAACTTCATTTCGCCGGACGGCCACTCGGTGCGCTTCATGATCCAGCACGAAGGTGATCCGCTGACGCCGGAAGGCATTTCGCACATCGATGCCATCAAACAGGCCGCCAAGGAGGCGGTCAAGGGCACGCCGCTCGAGGGCTCGAAGATCTATCTGGCCGGAACGGCGGCCACGTTCAAGGACATGTCCGACGGATCGACGTACGACTTGATGATCGCGGCCATCGCCGCATTGGCGCTGATCTTCATCATCATGCTGATCATCACCCGCGCGGTCGTCGCGGCGGCAGTCATCGTCTTGACGGTCATGTTGTCCCTCGGCGCTTCGCTGGGACTCTCCGTGCTGATCTGGCAGCACCTCATCGGCATCGATCTGCATTGGATGGTGCTGCCGATGTCGGTCATCATCCTGTTGGCCGTCGGCGCCGACTACAACCTCCTGCTCGTCGCGCGGTTCAAGGAGGAGATCCACGCCGGGCTGAACACCGGCATCATCCGCGCGATGGGTGGCACCGGATCCGTCGTGACCTCGGCCGGACTGGTGTTCGCGTTCACCATGATGTCCATGGCGGTCAGTTCACTCACCGTGATCGGGCAGGTCGGTACGACCATCGGACTCGGCCTGCTATTCGACACGTTGATCGTGCGCTCGCTGATGATGCCGTCGATCGCGGCGCTGCTCGGCAAGTGGTTCTGGTGGCCGCAGCTCGTCCGACAGCGACCGGTGCCCGTGCCATGGCCGCGCAGCGAGCCCGTCAGCACCGAAGGAATTCCAGCAGGTCAGCATTGATGACGTCGGCCTGAGGCGTCGGCATTCCGTGCGGAAAGTCCTTGTAGCTCTTGAGGATTCCGTTCTGTAGCAAAACAGCTGACTTCAGCTCCTGGCGACGATGACGTCGTAGTGCGGTACCTCGCGCTCGAGGCGATGCACGAGAACGCCCGCGCGACGCTCAACACCCAGGTCTTCCCAGGCGTGTACACCGCGGTGGACCGACGATTGCGGCTCGTCACTGCGAACAACGTCGTGCACTTTTCTGCGCGAAACCCATTGGCCGGCAACGATTCAGACGGGTATCGCCATCGGACGGATCGGACGGACGTCATACGTCGCATCGACGGGGCTGTTCACCGCCGACGGATGCGCGCCGATACCGGAGGAAGCGCGCACCCAGTTGGCAGCCCTGCTATTTGCGGAGTCCGGCCCGATTAGCATGGGGGTCTGACACTTTCGGCGTTCAGAGTCGAGTTATCCACAATCGCGTTTTCATCCACAAGCGGGCTTTGGTGGGTGGCGGCGGCGTCGGGTCGGTTGGAATAATCGACTGCATGTTCGATGAGTTGGTGAGCGATGCGAGCGACGCCGCGCTGGTCGATGTGATCACCGACTCGGTGCGCGATGAAGCCAGCGCCGCGGCCCGCCGATTCGCCGCGATCGCCGAACTGACCGACCGACGCTGCGCGGAGGAATTGGCAGAAGAGCGGGAGTACTGGGCGTGTGACGCCTGGGATTGTGTGGCCGCCGAGATCGCCGCCGCCCAGATGATCAGCCACCGCGCCGCCAGCACCCTCATGCACCAGGCGCTGGCGCTGCGGCATCGACTCCCGAAGGTGGGGGCGCTGCTTGCCGCCGGGGCCATCACCGCACCGATGGCCACTCTGGCCTGCTGGCGCACGCGCCTGGTAAACCAACCCGACGTGCTGGCCGCCATCGACGCCGACCTGGCCGACACCATCGTCGCGTGGGGCCGGCTATCCCAGGCGAGGCTGGAGATCGCCGTGGACGCGATCATTGACACCCGCGATCCGGCCGCAGTGCTGGCCTACCGGGCCGCCGCCCGCAGTCGGGACATCCAGTTGGGCAAGCAAGACGACACCACCGGGACCACCTCGCTGTGGGGCAGGCTGCAGGCCACCGACGGCGAGTTGCTCACACGTCGCCTCGACGCGATGGCCAAGTCGGTGTGCCCCGACGATCCGCGCGCGATGGGGGAACGGCGCTCCGATGCGCTGGGGATCCTCGCCGCCGGCGGCGAGGCGCTGCCGTGTCGCTGCGAACAACCCGAGTGCCCCAACACCGGCACGGACGCCCGCGCCACCTCCGTCGTCATCCACGTACTCACCGATCAGCACCCCGACGACCCGACCGGGCCCAGTGCACCCACGCCCACCGGCACCGATCCGCCACCGGCGATCACCTGCCCGACCGGGACCGCAGTGATCGCAGGTGGCGCCGTCATCCCGGCCCCACTGCTGGCCGAACTGCGCCGCATGGGTGCGGTCGTGAAACCCGTGCCCGACCTGGCCGCACTGGGCGCCGAATCCGGCTACCGGCCCTCGACGCTGCTGCAACGCTTCGTCCGTGCGAGGGACATGACGTGCTGCCAACCCGGCTGTGACCGCCCGGCCGAGTACTGCGACTTGGACCATTCCATCCCCTACGGCAGGGGCCCTACCCACCCCGGGAACATGAAGTGTCTGTGCCGAAAACACCACCTACTCAAGACTTTCTGGGCAGGTACCGGCGGCTGGCATGACGAACAGCTGCCCGACGGCACCATCCTGTGGACAGCACCCACCGGACATCGCTACCGAACACCACCGGGCAGTCGCCTCCACTTCCCGCGGTGGGACACGAACACACCAGCGCCGTCGACTGCGCCGGCAACCTCGACTAGCGGCTCGTCCGACCGCGGCTTGAACATGCCCCTTCGGAAGCGCACCCGGGCCCAGCAACGCGCTCTCGCGATCAGCTCCGAACGCGCACGCAACATCCGACTCATCGAGGGCAACCCACCACCGTTCTGACCTGCTAGGGCCCTCACATGACGCTCGGATATCGTCATAATCGACGCGGAGTTCCCCCTGCGCCGCTGAGCTCTGCGAAGGACGACCAATGACTGCTGTGCACGACACCAAATCCCTACCCAACGGCCAGGACGTCGAGGCCGCGATCGCCGAGGGTGCTCACGCCTACGAGCTCGACCGGAAGCACCTCTTCCACTCGTGGTCGGCCCAGGCGCAGATCACCCCGATGACCGTCTTGGCGTCGGAGGGCTCCTACGTGTGGGACGGCGACGGCAACAAGCTGCTGGACTTCTCCTCGCAGCTGGTCTTCACGAACATCGGGCATCAGCACCCCAAAGTCATTGCAGCCATTGCCGAGCAGGCCGCGAAGTTGTGCACCGTCGCCCCGCAGCACGTCAACGCGGCCCGGTCCGAGGCGGCCCGACTGATCGCCGAGCGCACCCCTGGCGAGCTGACCAAGGTGTTCTTCACCAACGGTGGCGCCGACGCCGTCGAGCACGCGGTCCGGATGGCGCGACTTCACACCGGCCGCTACAAGGTGCTGTCGCGCTACCGCTCGTACCACGGAGGCACCGACACCGCGATCAACCTGACGGGCGATCCGCGCCGCTACCCCAACGACTACGCCAGCAGTGGCGTCGTGCACTTCAATGGCCCGTTCCTGTACCGCTCGTCGTTTCACGCGGAGAACGAGCAGCAGGAGACCGAACGCGCACTCGACTACCTGGACCGCCTCATCCAGCACGAGGGGCCCGCATCGTTCGCGGCGATCATCCTCGAGTCCGTGCCAGGCACCGCGGGCATCATGGTCCCGCCGCCCGGATACCTGGCAGGCGTCCGCGAGCTTTGCGACAAGTACGGCATGATGTTCATCGCCGACGAGGTGATGGCGGGGTTCGGGCGGACCGGAAAGTGGTTCGCCATCGAGCATTTCGACGTCGTTCCGGATTTGATGACCTTCGCCAAGGGCGTCACATCGGGCTACGTCCCGCTCGGCGGCGTCGCCATCAGCGAGAAGATCGCCGCGACGTTCGACAACCGTGCCTACCCGGGTGGGTTGACCTACTCCGGCCATCCGCTGGCCGCCGCTGCCGCCGTGGCCACCATCAACGCGATGGAGGACGAGGGCATGGTGGCCAACGCCGCCCGAATCGGATCCGACGTCCTCGGTCCCGGTCTGCTGGAGCTCGCAGCCCGGCATCCATCGGTCGGCGAGGCGCGTGGGCTTGGTGTCTTCTGGGCACTCGAACTGGTCGCCAACCCGCAGACCCGTGAGCCGCTGGCGGCCTACGGCGGTTCCAGCCCCGCGATGAACGCCGTGATCGGCGCCTGCAAGTCCGGCGGTCTGTTGCCGTTCGCGAACTTCAACCGGATCCACGCGGTGCCCGCGTGCAACATCAGCGACGCCGAGGTCGCCGAGGGCCTGAAGATCCTCGACGCCGCGCTCACCGTCGCCGACCAGCACGTCACGAGCTAGTCGAGCTCGCCTGCGATTCCGCGCTCGAGGCCCAAGCGCGTGGACTCCGGCAGCACGATGAGCCCGTCGAGCTCCTTGCTTGCGAGTTCGTAGGCCTGGGAGCGCTCCGGCAACGTCGCGGTGGAATCACCGGCCACCCGCAGCAGACTCTGCGCGCGGGCGATCCGCTGCTGCGCCTCGCGCGAGAATTCGCTGCGCCGGACGCGGAAGGCCTCGGCCTCGGCGGCGTTGAAGGCCGTCACGTAGTCCTCGACCGCCGCGAGGTAGTCCCCCGCCGACGACCAGTCGTCGAGCAATTCCTCGGCGCGGTCGGGGCGCAGCAGGTCGGCCCGCAGCTTGGCCTTGTGAAACCCCATCACCAGGGGATTCGTCATGTCGGTCATCAGCGGAAAGTCGAGCAGCTTGGCCGCGTCGAGTTCGTAGTCGAGCCACCGCGTATCCGTCCGGGTGTGCTGCTCGACGATGCGGGTCACCGTGCGCCACTGACCGGCCTGATCATTGGTGGCCTGGGCCCGACGGCCGGCAGCGGTGACCTCGACCTGCTCGCGGTCGGTGCCGCGAGCACCCTGGCTGCGGCGCCACGCCGCGACACCGGCCCATACCGCGCCGACGAGCGGCACCAACACGAGCAGAAGCTCCGCCAACCGAAATATCAAACCCACTCATCCAGGATGCCGTGCAACTCGCGCGCGGGAAACCTAGGGTAGCGGTATGGCGGTGCTGACGTCGGTGAATGTCGGGCTACCCAAGGACGTGCTCTGGAAAAACCGCACCGTCCACACCGGGGCGTGGAAGACGCCGGTGGTCGGACCCCGGATGGTCCGTCGGCTCAACATCGACGGCGACGGCCAAGGTGACCTCGGAGGCCACGGCGGGGAGAACCGCGCCGTCCTGGTCTACCAACTCGACTCTTATCGCCACTGGGCGAAGGAGTTTGGCCGCACGGACCTGACGCCCGGACTGCTTGGCGAGAACCTCACCGTCGACGGATTGCCCGACGCCGAGGTGTGCATCGGGGACCGGTACCGGATCGGCCAGGCGGTGTTCGAGGTCACCCAGCCGCGCGTCACCTGCTACCGGGCGGGCATGCGCATCGGCGAGCCTCGGATGGCGGCGTTCCTGGTGTCGCACCGCAGGCCGGGGTTCTACTGCAGGGTGATCACCGAGGGTGAAGTCGAAGCGGGCCAGGAGATCGTCAAGCTCAGTACGGGGCCCGAACGGGTGACCGTCGCCGAAGTCGACGCGCTGCTCTACCTGCCCGGCCATCCGCGCGATGCGCTCGAACGCGCGCTGCGCATCCCCGCACTGAGCCGCGGTTGGCGGGGCTCGTTGCAGAGCATGGCCGAACAGGCCAGCTCGGGCGCCACGCCGGCGGGCAACGTGGGACTCACGGCGGCCGCGAGCAGCCCACCTCCTGCGTGGCCGGGATTCCGCCAGTTGACGGTGACGGCCGTGCACGACGAGAGCGCCAACATCCGCTCGTTCACACTGGTCGCGCCCGATGGCACGCCGCTCCCGAAATGGCTTGCAGGACAATCGATCGCGCTACGGTTTCAGGCAGCCTCGGGGGGCTCCGCGCTGATCCGAAATTACTCATTGTGCAACCAGCCGGGCTCGGCCGAATACCGGATCGGCGTCAAGAGGGAACCGCAGGGGGCCGGCAGCGGACACCTCCACTCCCACGTCAAGGTCGGTGACGTGCTCGACGTGGCCGCACCGCGGGGCACGTTCTTCCTCACCGACGGCGACAATCCCGTGGTCCTGGTGTCCGCCGGAGTTGGAGTCACCCCGGTGCTCTCGATGTTGCATACGCTCGCGGGCACGAACCGTCCGGTCTGGTGGCTGCATGGGGCTCGCAACCGCTCCGAGCAGGCCTTCGCAGAAGAGGTCGGCACACTGCTGGATCGGTTGCCCGACAGTCAATCCCGCGTATTTTACAGCCGCCCCAGCTCGGCCGAGCTGCATGGTCGCCTTTCCGATGACGTGATCGCCGGACTTGGGCTGCCACCCGACTCCGATGCGTACCTCTGCGGTCCTGCCGCATTCATGGACGAACTGAGCGCCGCGCTCGCCACCCACGGACTGGAGCCCGCCCGGATCCACACCGAATTGTTCCGCGCCGCAGCCGCACTCACGCCAGGCATCGCCGAGCCCGCGGTTCCTCCTCATCAACCGGCCGGCCCCCGCGGCACCGGTCCCGATGTCTCGTTTGCGCGCAGCGGCATCTCGGTGCCATGGGGGCCGCCGAGCACCAGCCTGCTGGAATTCGCGGAAGCATGCGACGTCCCGACTCGGTGGTCATGCCGGACCGGGGTGTGCCACAACTGTGAGACGGCCTTGCTCTCCGGAGCGGTGCGTTACGACCCCGAACCGCTGGATCCGCCTGCGGAGGGCAACATCCTGATCTGCTGCGCTCAACCCGTCGAGGACGTCGTCGTCGACCTGTGACCACGCCAGGCGACGTAGCCGTCGCGTCGAATCGACCCGGTAGTTGCGCCACGCACTACGGAGTCACATTTCCTATATCGACGGCTACTCCGACAGCTTCGTGGCGTTCGTGCGCGGCGATCTTGGCTCCGATCCCGAGCAGCAATCAGCGATGCAGAACCTGCGTTGGCTTGGCGCGCAACGCATCCTGCTTGCATTGGGGATCGTCGAGCTCGCGGTCGCCGCACTCGCCTCGACCCTGCTGACCGTCACCCTGCTCGATGAATCGGTGGCATTGTCGGGCGCAATCATGAAGGAACTCAACACGTTCGCCACCCGCTCAGTTGTTCGTTGATGCGTCGGTCACGCCGCGCGCCGTCGGCACGTGATCGGTGGCGGGCTCCCGTTCGGCCGTGTCTTGGTGCTCGGATGGTCGCGGTGTGGCCCTTTCCAGGAACCGGAGCAGCTCGACCGGGAACGGAAGCACCAGGGTGGAGTTCTTCTCCGCGGCGACCTCGACGACGGTTTGCAGCAGTCGCAGTTGCAGCGCCGCAGGGTGCTCGGCCATGACCTCGGCCGCCTGGGCCAGCTTGCCCGACGCCTGCAGCTCGCCGTCGGCGGTGATGACTCGCGCCCGTCGCTCCCGCTCGGCCTCGGCCTGGCGCGACATTGAGCGCTTCATTGAATCGGGCAGCACCACATCCTTGATTTCGACCCGGTCGATGTGGATTCCCCAGCCCAACGCGGGGCTGTCGATCATCAACTCCAGACCCTGGTTGAGCCCCTCGCGGTTGGAGAGCAGATCGTCGAGGTCGCTCTTGCCGATGATCGAGCGCAGCGACGTCTGTGCGAGCTGCCCGACTGCGGACATGTAGTTCTGAACGTCGACGGCCGCGCGCACCGGCTCACCGACGTTGAAGTAGATGACGGCATCGACACGCACAGTGACGTTGTCGCGGGTGATGCCGTCCTGGGCAGGCACGGGCATCGTGATGATCTGCATGTTCACCTTGTCGAGCCGATCGGCGATGGGGATCAACCACGTGAGTCCCGGTCCGCGAACGGCCGATTGCACCCGCCCGAATCGATAGACCACGCCCCGCTCGTACTGTTTGATGACGCGCAGGTTCGATGCCAGCCAAAGCACGCCGAGACCGATGGCGATCTCCACTACATAGAGAGTCAACATGAGGACTCCGATTCCGCCCGGACATCGCGGTCGGTACCCGACGGCGACTGCGGGCAGCTAGTTCCGAAACCAACTTTACGCCTGTCGGCGCGAACACCGGTCGTGCCGTGCTCGCCACCCACGCAAAGGGCCAAGGACGCCCGCTCACCTCCATCGCGCTGCATCGGTGGGAATCCGACGGCGGAGTCTTGCAGTGAGATGCTTTGCCGGACAGCACGATCACTACCTGATCGAGCAGATGGCTGCGTTCAACCGAGCTCAACGCCTACGCAGACCGGCGCTGGCCATCTGCACTGCGTCGGTCACTCGTCGCGCCGTCGGGCTGTCCAACTTCCAGCACTGCCAATAGAGGGGCACATCCAAGTGCTGACTCGAGATTCGGGTGAAGTCGCCGCGGGCAATCCCCGTATCGGCCGACTGCTCGGGGTACATGCCCCAGCCCAAGCCCGCCCGGACGGCCGCGCCGAAGCCCTCCGCGGTCGGCACATAGTGGACCGGTCGCCGGACATCGCGATTGAATGCCTTGCGCACCAACATGTCCTGCAGTGCATCGTCGCGGTTCCAGGCCAGCGACGGGGCCGACGCCACCGAATCGGCGGTGAAGCCCCCCGAGAAGTGTTCGGCGTACGCGGGACCGGCCACCGGTACGTATCGCATCACGCCAAGCGGATCCGCCCGGCATCCGGACACCGGGGTTCGCTCGGTCGTCACCGCGCCCATCACGGTGCCCTCGCGCAACAACCGCGCTGAGTGGTCCTGGTCCTCGATCCGAACGTCGAACAGTACGTCGGGGAGCGCTCCGAGCACCGCAGTGAACCACGTCGACATCGAGTCGGCGTTGACTGCGATCGCGATGCGGTTCCACTGCCGCACGTCGGCCCCGCTGGTCTCGGCCAGCGCCTCGGACTCCAAAAGCGCCGTCTGCGCCGCGAGCCGCAGTAGCGGAATACCGGCAGTCGTTGATCTGCAAGGCTTTTCGCGGATGACGAGCACCTGACCAACGCGCTGCTCCAGCGCCTTGATGCGCTGGCTGATCGCCGAAGGCGTGACGTGCAAAAGCGCTGCCGCCGCATCGAAACTGCCCTGCTCGATGACCGCGGCGAAGGCCGCAAGCTGGTCCGCGCCAAGGCGGGATTCGTACCCAGGGCTCATGTGAGTGATGCTAATGCACAGCTGGAATCTTCAA
>Ga0193717_1002703_pt1 | contig 10129 bp, 8 predicted proteins | sample U2c2metaG_FD_145900 | JGI IMG/M metagenome (GOLD analysis project Ga0193717, IMG submission 145900) | Soil microbial communities from a riparian zone of the East river system, Colorado, United States - U2c2 | ecosystem: Environmental > Terrestrial > Soil > Riparian zone | place: USA: East River...
CCGTGACCGCGCCCTGGTCAGTTTCTACTTGTCGTCGGGGGTTCGGGCGTCGGAACTGTTGGGGCTGTGTCACGGCGACCTGGACGCCGGCCGCTACACGATCACGGTGACCAGCAAGGGCAGCCGGGCGCGGGAGGTGGTGCCGGCGTCGGTGGACTCCTTCGTCTGGCTGGCGCTCTACCTCGCCGAGCAGCAGCCCCCGTTGAGCCCGGGCGGTCCGGTGTGGTGGACGCGACGATCCACGCCGGCACCGCTGAACTATCACGCGATGCGCGCCGTGCTGCGCCGGGCGAATGACAGCTTGGGGACGAACTGGTCGCTGCACGACTTCCGCCATACCGCGGCGGCGCGACTGCTCGCCGATCCGGCCTTCACGTTGGTGGACGTTCAGACGGTGCTGCGGCACGCCAGTGTCACGACAACACAGATCTACACTCAGCCGCGGCTGGTGGATCTCGTCGGCAAGGTCCTCGAGCACTACGCCCGGCCACCGGTCTTGGGGCCGACGATCGAGCCGAGCTACGACGCGGCCTCGGTGCGGGAGCTATTGGGGCTTCCGCCGTCGTGATCATCGAGGACGAGGACCCCCGACCTCAGGCACGTCGCCAGGCGGCCGCGACCCGCGCGGCGGCCGCCCCGCCGATCGCGCTACTGTCACGGCCCGAATCCCCGCACCTGGCCGCAATCCCGCCGGACGATCGGTTCGGCCGGACCGGCAAATTGCGAATCATGAAGGGATACGACGCAAGTCAGCCGCCTCCCGATCTGCCTGACGATGCCTCCGAGTCGGCGATGCAGCGGCATACCGTCGAAGAACTGTGTGCGGTAGTCGCCCAGCACCACCGCTCCTCGAAACCTCCACGCCGACAGGTGATCGTGCGCGGGACGCGAGCGCTACTCACCCGACTGATGAGCTTTTCTGGTGACACGTGGGAACAACGGTGGCTGGCCAGCGGCTCGGACGCCGCGCCAAGGACCTGGATGGACCATTCGGACCTGCCGCACTACGACCACTGGTCACCCACGCTGATGGGAATGAACTCGCTATTGCAACTTCGGGTGCTGCGGCCGTCCTACTCCTGGATGCTCGACTCCCGAACGAAAGTCAACACCGCTCGATTCCTCGACGTCAACGGTGGCAATGCCCTCGCCGAGCTGCGGCAGCTCGCCGAATATCAGGCGTCGCTAGCTCGGCATCGACGCGATGTCGAAGCCGGGCTGGCCCGGGTGATGATCCGCACCGGCAAGACCATCGAACAGATCACCGGAGACGACCTGCTGTACTACGCCGACGTGGTGAAGACCTCCGGACGCCAACGAAGAGAACACCTGCTGTGGGAACTGCTGGTACGGCTCGGGCCGCTGGCCTCGGAGGCCCCGACGCTGCGGGCGGCGTGGTCGGCGAAGGGCAACACCCGTCAGCACTCGACCGCCAGCCTCGTCGACCGCTACGGCATCCCACCCTCGGGCGTTAGGGATCTGCTGGTGGACTATCTCGAAGAGATACGGCCGGGCATGGATTACGGCTCATTGGACAGCCTGGCCTACCGACTCGTGCGTCTGTTCTGGTGGGAGATACTGCAAATAAATCCGCAGCAGGCCGATTTACGGTTGCCGGCGGAGGTGATCACGACGTGGCGCGAACGACTGGCGCTGACGACTGACGGGCGCGAACGTCGGGAGGTTCACTCGATCTTGTTCGCCATCCGCGGCTTCTACCGCGATCTGGCCGAGTGGTTCCACGACGATCCGGTGCGTTGGGGGGTGTGGGTGGCGCCGTGCCCAGTCCCGCGGTCGCTGAGCCGCGCGGCGGCCAAGAACAAGCGGCGCCAACGAAGTGAGATGCAGAGCCGCACCCGCGTGCTCACGCCGTTGCTGCCGATGTTCCTGACCGCGGTGAACGAGCACAAGCATCGCAGCGCGTTGTTTCTGCAGGAGGCTCGAGCCGCCGGGCACCAAGTTCGATTCGAGGTCGACGGCGTCGTGTTCGTGCGGGATTCACCACCGGAGCGACTGCCTGTCCTTGAGCGGGCCCGGGTGTGGGCCCGGCTCGCTCCTGGACAACCGCGGCCTCCCTGGATCCGCGGAAAGGCAGAACGCGTGGACGTGACCGCGGTGGAGGATGACGGGTTCTGGTGTTGGGCGGTCGCCGAAACGCTGCGTCACACAGGGATTCGCATCGAAGAACTCATGGAGCTGACCCAGTTGTCGCTGCGGCACTTCACCGCATCGACGACCGGGACATTGGTACCGCTGTTGCACATCGTGCCCAGCAAGACCGACTGCGAACGGCTCATCCCGATGACTCCCGAGTTGGTGCAAGTCCTGCTGGAGGTGCTCCGGCGGGCCAAGGACGGCCACGATCACGTGCCACTGTCGGTACGCTACGACGTCACCGAGAAGATGCACGGCCAACCGTTTCCGCACTTGTTTTCTCGCAAGGTCGGCGTCCGCCAGGAAGTGCTATCCGGGCAGTACCTGCGCTGCATCCTCAACCACCTGGCCGTGGTAGCTGATCTCAGCGACGCCGGCCAACCAATCCGGTTCACCCCGCACGACTTTCGCCGACTCTTCGCCACCGACGCCGTCAACGGCGGTCTGCCACTGCACATCGCTGCTGCGCTGCTGGGGCACCTCAACCTCGATACCACCCGCGGCTATACCGCGGTGTTCCCTGAGCACCTCATCACCGCCCACCAAGCCTTCATCGAACGACGGCGACAGTTGCGCCCGATCGGCGAGGATCGTGTCGCCGAAGAGGACGAATGGGCGGAGTTCGAGCAGCACTTCCTGCTGCGCCGGGTCGCGCTTGGCGAATGCCACCGCCCATACGGCACACCGTGCGTGCACGAACACGCGTGCACCCGATGCCGGTTTCTTCGCGTCGACCCCGCCCAGCTGGGCCGCATCGACGAAATGACAGAAAACGCCGAGCAGCGCCTCGTTGAGGCCAAGGACCGAGCGTGGCTGGGCGAGGTTGCCGCCCTCGAAGAAAGCCTCAAGCACCTGCGCACCCGACAAGCCGAAGCTCGGCAACGGCTTTCACGCGGCAGCAACCCGTTCGCCGAGCAGGGACCACAATGAGGCGATGAAGCTTCCCGTGATGCCGCCGGTCTCGCCGATGCTGGCCAAGTCGGTCCCGACAATCCCGCCCGACGCCTCCTATGAACCGAAGTGGGACGGCTTTCGCTCGATCTGCTTCCGCGACGGCGACCAGGTCGAGCTGGGCAGCCGCAACGAGCGGCCCCTAACCCGGTACTTTCCCGAACTGGTCGCCGCAGTCTCCGCCGAGCTGCCCGAGCGTTGCGTGATCGACGGCGAGATCATCATCGCCACCGACCACGGATTCGACTTCGAGGCGCTACAACAACGCATCCACCCGGCCGATTCGCGAGTGCGGATGTGTGCCAAGAACACTCCTGCGTCCTTCGTAGCGTTCGATCTACTCGCATTGGGCGACGAGGACTACACACGGCGGCCGTTCGTCGAGCGTCGCGCCGCACTCGAGCAGGCCTTGGCCCACGCCGGTCCCTCGGTTCACTCACACCGGCGACCACCGATCTCGCGACCGCCCAACGGTGGTTCGAAGAATTCGAGGGAGCCGGCCTCGACGGCGTCGTCGCCAAACCCTTGACGGTCACCTACCAGCCCGACAAGCGGGTCATGTTCAAGATCAAGCATCAGCGGACCGCCGACTGCGTCATCGCCGGCTACCGAGTGCACAAGTCCAGCCAAAAGGCGATCGGCTCACTGCTGCTCGGGCTTTACACTGACGACGGCACCCTCGCCTCGGTCGGCGTCATCGGTGCGTTCCCGATGGCCACGCGGCGACAGTTGTTCGGCGAAATGCAATCGCTGGTAACGAGTTTCGACGGCCACCCGTGGAACTGGGCCGCCCACGACGCCGGTGACCGCACGCCGCGCAAGAACGAAACCTCGCGGTGGAATGCCGGCAAGGATCTCTCGTTCGTGCCGTTGCGACCCGAGAAGGTGGTCGAGGTGCGCTATGACCACATGGAAGGTGAACGGTTTCGCCACACGGCCCAATTCAACCGCTGGCGGCTCGACCGGGATCCACGCTCATGCACCTATGCCCAACTCGAACAACCGCTGACGTTCGCCTTGGGCGACATTCTCCCTGGGCTTGCAACCTAGGCCGAGACCGTCGCGGTGCTGCACTCACCGCGAGCAACGCCGTCGGGTGTTGGGAATCCGCAATCTGCTGGCACAATAAATACCGTAGGGGGTATGGTATTCCAGAGATGGGACGACACCGAACTGTCTCCCGCGAGGACCAGGCTGAGGAGATCAGATGCAACTAACACGCGAAGCTGGACCGCTCGATCCCGCTGTCGACCTGTGGCTTGATCCGGTGTGCCCGTTCTCGTGGAACACCGCGAGGTGGTTGGCCGAGGTCGCTGAGGCCGTCGGGTTCGACATCGAGTGGCACTTGATGAGCTTGGCGGTGCTCAACGAGGGTCAGACTTTGCCGCCGGCTGCGCAGGCCCGGATGGAGGATTCACGTCTCATCGGCAGGCTGATGGCGGCCATCGACGTCGAACTCGGCCAGAGTGGTTTGGCTGCCGCGTATTTCGCCTTCGGTGCGGCCTACTTCGACCACGACGCGGCGGTGGACGAGTATCTGGCCGCGCAGGTGTTGAAGACCGCGGGGGCTCAGGTTGCCACGGTGTCATCGATGCGGGATGCCTCCCTGGACGCGACGATCCGGCGATCGCACGAAGCCAGCCAGGAGGCGTTGGGGATGAGCGGTGGCAGCCCGATGCTGACGATCGGCGGACGGACGCTCTTCGGTCCGGTGCTCACCGCCGTCCCCGATCGCCACACGCATCGGGCACTGTTCGACGCGATCAGCGTGTTGGCGAACACGCCCCAGTTCAGCCAACTCGAAGGTCCCCGCGCGTCCCATGGGGGGCACTGAGATGTGTCACGCCATCCGATGCAGGGTCTGTCAGAAGACGACGTGGTCGGGCTGCGGTGCGCACGTCGAAGCGGCCAAGAAGTCCGTTCCAACCGAACAGTGGTGCGACGGGCACGATCTCGTGGTGCCGCCGCGTCGCCGCTCCTTCCTGTCCAAGAAAGGTCGATGAACATGACGAAGAAGCTCGTAATCCTGGGTGCCGGGATCGGTGGTCTCAGCGTGATCCACGAATTCACCCAAACCGGGGTCGACCTCGCCGACGTCGACGTCGACGTCACCGTGATCGATGAGGACTTTTCGCACTTCCTCGGATTCACCCTGCCCTGGGTCATGCGCGGCTGGCGTGACCGCGACAGTGTCGCGATACGGCCGACCGCAGATGCGTTGGCGGATATCGAAACAGTCACCGGCACAGTTCAACGCGTCGATCCCGAGACGCGTGTGGTGACGTTGGCCACGGGCGAGCAGGTGTCGTTCGACGCCTTGGTCATCGCCACCGGCGCGCGAAACGTGATCGAGAAGGTTCCGGGACTGCAGGACGCCGTCGACACGCACACCGCCGTGCACTACTACAGTGCCGACGCCGCCGCCGACGCCAACCGCGCGCTCCGTGAGTTCACCGGTGGCAAGCTGGTGTTCCTCGTCACCGCGCAACCGTACCGATGTCCCGTAGCGCCCTATGAGGGAGCGATGCTGGCGGCTGATCTATTGCACGACAACGGAGTACGGTCGGCCACTCAGATCTCGGTCTTCACGCCCGAGCCGCAGCCAATGCCGTCGGCGGGCCCGTACGCCGGCCCGGAGTTGATCGCCCTGCTCGACGGCAAGGGCATCGGGTTCTTCGCCGAACACGCCGTCGACCGAGTCGATGCCGAGCAGCGGAGGATCCACTTCGCCGACGGTTCGACCGCCGAATACGACCTCTTGGTGTTCGTGCCACCTCACGAGCCCGCCCTGACGCTCGGCGAGCCCGGGTGGATCGGTGTCGACAACACGACGATGCAGACGCGCTATCCAGGCATCTTCGCGATCGGCGACGCCACCGCCATCACGTCCCCGTCAGGACGCCCGTTGCCCAAGGCCGCGATCTTCGCCAAGAACGGCGCGAAGGCCGCGGCGGCCAACGTGCTCAACCATCTCGGCATCACCGATGCCACCAGTGCTCTGTCCGGCGAGGGGTTCTGCTACATCGACGTCGGCGGTGGTGCCTCCGCCCAGGGCAAGGGCGACTTCTTCACCCTGCCCCATCCCTCGATCCACCTAGCCGCACCGTCGGTCGAACTTCATCACGACAAACAGGACGAGGAACGGGACTGGCGCGCGCTATGGGAACTGGCGGCTCGGCCCACCGCGCACTGAGGTGAAACGGAGAACGTCGGCAATGAGCGTCCTCTCCAGGGGCTGGGTACCGCTCGTCGTCGCGGTGGCCGTCGTCCTCGGCTGTGTGACCGTGGTCGAACTGCGCGACGCGTTTGGTTCCGAGGCGATCTTCTCCGCCTCGGGCCGCAACGCGGAACCCCTTGAATCGGTTCACGTCAAACAGGTCACCTACGACCTCTACGGATCTCGCGACATGACCGGAAGCGTCAACTACCTGGACGCCAACGCCCAGGCGCACCAGGCGACCTTCACCGGACTGCCGTGGAGCGTCACCGTCTCGACGACCGTGCCTGCGGTACTGGCAAGTGTGGTGGCTCAAGGCGATGGTGACTCCATCGGATGCCGAATCACCGTCGACGGTGAGGTCAAGGACGAACGCTACGCAGACGGACACCACGCCCAGACCTCCTGTTTGGTGAAAGCCGCGTGACCCACGACTCCGAGACCCGCCCGGCCTTCATGCGGTTCATTCGACGTTTCGCGGTACCAATTCTGGTGGCCTGGCTCCTGCTGACGGTGGCCGTCAACGTGCTGGTCCCACCGATCGAGTCGGTGGCCAGGAACCACGCGGTGACGATGTCACCGCAAGACGCACCGGCCATGATCGCGGCCAAACGCATCGGCGCGACCTACCAGGAGTCGGACTCCGACAGCATCGCCATGGTCGTCCTCGAGGGTGACCGCGAACTCGGTGATCAGGCGCGTCGCTATTACGACTCCCTCGTTCGCGAATTGCAGGGCGACACCGAACACGTGCAGCACGTTCAGGACGTGTGGGGAGATCCGCTCACCGCCGCCGGTGTGCAGAGTCGCGACGGCAAAGCTGCGTACGTGCAAGTGAACCTCGCCGGTGACCAGGGCAGCACGGCCGGCAACGCCTCCGTCGAGGCGCTGCGCGAGATCGTCGCGCGCTCTTCTCCACCGGCGGGTCTGAAGGTGTACGTCACCGGGCCGGCGCCGTTGACCACGGACATGAACCACGCTGCCGACAAGAGCATGCTCATCATGATGGGCGTGACTGGTGTGGTCATCATGATCATGCTGCTGATCACTTATCGCTCCGTGGCCACCATGCTGCTGGTCCTGGTCATGGTGGGTTTCGAGATGGGCACCGCCAGAGGAGTCGTCGCGCTGCTCGGCGCGCACGACGTCCTGGGATTCTCGACCTTCGTCGTCGCCATGCTGTCCTCGCTGGCGATCGCGGCGGGAACCGACTACGCGATATTCCTCATCGGCCGCTATCAGGAGGCGCGCCGCGCCGGTCAGGACCGAGAAGCCGCTTATTACACCATGTTTCGCGGCACCTACCACATCATCCTGGGCTCGGGACTGACCATCGCGGGTGCGACGCTGTGCCTGCACTTCGCTCGACTGTCCTATTTCAAGGCTCTCGGGCTGCCGTCGGCCATCGGCTTGCTGGTCGTCGTCGCGGGAGCGCTGACCGCAGCTCCCGCCGTGGTGGCGGTGGCCAGCCGCTTCGGCCTCCTCGACGCCAAGCGGGAGCCCAACGTCCGCCGGTGGCGCCGCATCGCCACCGCGACGGTTCGGTGGCCCGGTGCGGTGCTCGCCGCCACCCTCGCCCTGGCCGTCGTCGGCATCGCTGTGGTGCCGAGCATGCAGGTCAGCTACAACGACCGCTTCTACATCTCCGACGACCTGCCCTCCAACGTCGGATACGCCGCTGCCGAACGGCATTTCAGCGCCGCGACGATGAACCCCGACATCCTGATGATCGAGAGCGATCACGACATGCGGACCAGCGCGGACATGATCATCCTCGACAAGATCGCCACCGAGGTCTTCCGGACACCCGGAATCGCCATGGTTCAGAGCATCACCCGCCCTTTGGGTGGTCCGATCGAACACACGTCGATTCCGTTCCAAATCAGTGCGCAATCGGTCCCGATCCAGCAGAACCTGCAGTTCATGAGCGACAGGGTCGCCGACATGCTCAAGATGAGCGACGACCTCGGCGCGATGATCGCCTCCATGAAGAGAATCGAGACCTCGCTGGCCCGCATGGGTGGTGCCACCCACCGCCTGGTCGGTGACACGGGCGAGCTGAAGGCGACCCTCGACGAGATCCGGGACCACCTGGCCGACTTCGACGACACGGTGCGGCCGCTGCGTAGTTACCTCTACTGGGAACCGCACTGCTTCGACATCCCCGTGTGCTCGGCAACCAGGTCGGTATTCGAGGCCATCGACGGCGTCGACACGTTCAGCGATGACATGACCGGGTTGATCACCGACATCGGTGACGCCGACGGTGCCGTGTCCGACGTACTCGCCCAATTCCGGCCGATCATCGGCGTGGCGCAGTCGATGCGAGGTTCCCTGCTGACCATGCACAGCAGCTTCTCGAGCCTGATCACCCAAATGGCGCAGATGACCGACACCGCCAGTGCGATGGGACAAGCGTTCGACGCCTCCAAGAGCGGCGACTACTTCTACCTACCGCCAGAAGCCTTTCGAAACCCAGACTTTCAGCGCGGACTGAAGCTCTTCCTCTCACCCGACGGTAAAGCCGCCCGCTTCATCATCACCCATGACCACGACCCAGCCACCCCCGCCGGCATCGCGTCGGTCACCTCCGAACTCGATGCCGCCCACCAAGCAGTCAAGGGCACCGCTCTGACCGATGCTCGGTTCTACCTCGCCGGCACCGCGGCCATCTATCGAGACATCCAGTCAGGCGCCCACTACGACCTCCTCATCGTCGGAATAGCCGCGATGACACTGATATTCGCCGTCATGGTGATCATCACCCGCGCGCTGGTCGCCTCCCTGGTCATCGTCGGTACCGTCCTGCTCTCACTCGGCGCAGCCTTCGGGCTCACCGTCTTGGTTTGGCAGTACCTGTTCGGCCTCGACCTGAACTGGATCGCACCGGTCTTCGGACTGATCATCCTGCTGGCCGTCGGCTCCGACTACAACCTGCTACTCGTCTCCCGATTCCAGGAGGAGATGGGGGCCGGACTGAAGACCGGCATCATCCGGTCCATGGGCGAGACCGGCGCGGTGGTCACCGCGGCGGGACTGGTCTTCGCCTTCACCATGATGTCAATGGTCGCCAGCGACCTACGCTCGATCGGACAGGCGGGCAGCACCATCGGTCTCGGCCTGCTCTTCGACACCCTCATCGTGCGATCGCTGATGACCCCCTCCATCGCCGCACTGCTCGGCCGCTGGTTCTGGTGGCCGCTCAACACCCGCGGCAGGCCAACCCCGGCAGCTCGCGAGCCCATCTCGCCCAGCGCGCTGTAAACCGTGATCTATACCCATACGGGTATGCTGGGTCGACGGACTACCTCGGAGGAACACATGATCGACGATCAAGAAAGCATCGACGCGATCCTCAGGAGGCTGCGCCGCGCCCAGGGACAGCTCAACGGCGTGATCAACATGATCGAACAGGGGCGTGACTGCAAGGACGTCGTCACCCAGTTGGCCGCCGTATCCCGCGCACTCGACCGAGCAGGGTTCAAGATCGTCGCCACCGGGTTACGCGAATGCATCGTCGCCGACCGCAACGGGAACACCGCGCCCATGACAGAGGCTGAACTCGAGAAGCTGTTCCTCACGCTCGCGTAGTCGATCTCGTTGCCTAGCCGCAGATGGTGTGAATGCAGACGGGCTGGCGTTGTGCGAGTGCCCCAACTCAAGGCGATCATCCGGCTAAACACGTCGACCGACGACCTACACGTATGCCACCCCGGACCATGTCCGTGGCCTTTGACATAGTGCAGCGACACGACGACCGTTTCGCAGTGCGGATTGATTGCAGAACCATGACGTCGCGAGTCCGCG
>Ga0193717_1002704_pt1 | contig 10127 bp, 10 predicted proteins | sample U2c2metaG_FD_145900 | JGI IMG/M metagenome (GOLD analysis project Ga0193717, IMG submission 145900) | Soil microbial communities from a riparian zone of the East river system, Colorado, United States - U2c2 | ecosystem: Environmental > Terrestrial > Soil > Riparian zone | place: USA: East River...
ACGCGGTGGCGAGCCGCTCCCAACTGGTGCGTGCCACCGCGCTGGCCGTGTCCGGCAACCCCGCGACGTTCCCCACCCCGGCGGTCGGATCCTGGCTGACGCTGACGGACGGGTCGGACGCCTACGACACGCTGAACGTCTCCGACTTCGTGGGCGAGGACGGCGGCAGCGGCAAACGCACCGGGATCGTCGCGCTCGAGGACATCGACGAGATCGCCGTCTGCGCGGTACCCGGAGTCTGGTCGGGCACGGTGGAATCCGCGCTCATCACGCACTGCGAGCTCCTCAAGGACCGGTTCGCGATCCTCGACCCGCAGGACGGCCTCGACATCGAAGGCATCCAGACCTTCCGCGAACCCTTCGACACCAAGTACGCCGCGCTCTACTACCCGTGGCTGGTCACCCGTGACCCGTCGTCGAACCGGGACGTCGAGGTACCGCCGTCGGGGCATCTGGCCGGGATCTACGCCCGCGTCGACGCCGAACGAGGTGTGCACAAGGCACCGGCCAACGTCGTCATCCGGGGCATCCGGCTGACCGACGGCATCGCCCAGGACGTCACCAAACGGCACCAGGACCTGTTGAACCCCAAGGGGATCAACGCCCTGCGCTTCTTCCCCGGCCTCGGCCAGCGGGTCTGGGGCGCGCGCACGCTGTCCTCGGACAGCTCGTGGAAGTACGTCAACGTCCGGCGGCTGTTCCTCTTCCTGGAGGAGTCGATCGACGAAGGCACCCAGTGGGTGGTGTTCGAGCCCAACGACGAAGCGCTGTGGGCGCTCGTCCGCCAGACACGAACTTCCTCACCACGGTCTGGCGCAGCGGCGCGCTCGCCGGCACCACCGCCGACGAAGCGTTCTTCGTCGCCTGCGACCGCACCACGATGACCGAAGACGACCTGCAGAACGGCAGGCTCATCTGCGTCATCGGGGTGGCGCCGGTGTTCCCGGCCGAGTTCGTCATCTTCCGGATCCAGCAGAAGACCCGCGAGACCCAGCTCGCCTGAGTCCCGTCACCGTACTTTGAGAAGAGAGGCCAGCGATGCCGCCCGTGACCCGGGACGATCCTTATGCGTCCTATAACTTCCAGGTCATCGTGACCAACGTCAGTGACGACGGGGTCGCGGTGAGCGGGTCCTTCACCGAGGCCAGCGGTCTCGAACTGGAGATCCCGCCGATCGAATACCGCACCGGGGCCGAGGACAACACCGTCCGCAAGATCCCGGGGCTGAAGAAGTTCACCAACATCACCCTCAAACGCGGCGTCACCGGCCACGTCGGGTTTTGGAACTGGGTGGTCGAAGCGCTCAACGGCAAGGTGCGGCGCACGTCCGGTTCGATCGTGATGCTGGACGAGAACCGCCAGGAGGCGATGCGCTGGAACTTCGACCGGGGCTGGCCGACCAAGTACACCGGCCCCACCTTCGGCGCCACCAAGAACGAGATCGCCATGGAGACGCTCGTGCTGTGCGTCGAGAGCCTGCTGATCGACGCGTGACATGACGAGCGAAGCGCTTCCGGGGCTGTCCCTCACGTTCGTCCCGCAGGGATCCGGCGAGGAGCCGTTGCGTACCGACGTGGCGGCGTTCCTCGGCCGTACCCGCCGCGGCCCGGTCGACCGGCCGGTCCGGGTCGAAAGCTGGAACGACGTCCTGGGCGTGTTCGGGCCGCTCGACGGATCTTGCTCGACGCCGTACGCGTTGCGCGGGTTCTTCGAGAACGGCGGCCGGACGGCGTGGGTGCTGCGCGTCGCCGGCGCCGGGGAGACCGCGAGTACTTTGTGGACGGTCGGAGGAAGCGGCGGTTTCGCGCATCCGCGGTATCAGGTCGTCGCCACGAGCCCAGGCGCGTGGGCCAACGGCGGCCGGGTCGTGATCACCTTCCAGGGCAGCACGGTCGCCGGTCCGCCAACGGTCACGGTCCGGGTGCTGATCCCCGGTGAGCCACCGGAGATCTTCCCCGGCCTGCCACCGGCCGAGGTGGCGGACAGGCTTGCCGCGTCCCGGCTCATCCGGCTGGTACCGGACGGGTCACCCGGCCCGGCCGAACCCGGTCCGATCAGCGTCACCTGGGACCTGACGTTGGCCGGTGGCTCGGACGCCGAGCCAGGCGTGGCGGACTACCTGCGCGGCGTGCGGACCCAGGCGGATCTGCCGGAGCCCGCGCTGGTGGCGTTGCCGGACCTCGGCGCGGACCTGACCGGCTCCGCGCACACCGACACGGTCTTGGAACTACTGCGGACCATCCAGCCGTTGCACGACCGGCTGGCCGTACTGGACGTCCCACCCGGACTGTCCTCAGTGGACGATACGGTGGCCTGGGTCGGGTCGCTGGTTTCCCTCGGCGACGACGCGCTGCTCGGCTCGGCGGCGGTGTACCACCCGCCGCTGCGCGCGCCCGACGTCCGGGGCGTGGTGGCGCTGCCGCTGCGGACGGTACCGGCTTCCGGGCACGTGCTCGGCGTGATCGCCCGGCTCGACGCGGAACGCGGGGCGCACCACACCCCGGCCAACGCCGTCGTGCTCGACGCGGTCGACCTGGCGCGGGAATTCCCGGAGCCGCAACAGATCCGGCTGTTCGAGGCGGGTGTCGACCTGATCCGCTGCACGCGGGGCCGGGGGCTGCTGGTGTGGGGCGGGCGCACGCTGGCCGTCGGCGCCGGCAACCGGTTCGTCGCGCACCGGAGGCTGGTCCACCTGCTCGTGCGCGCCATCCGGCGGGTGGCGAGCCCGCTGGTGTTCGACGTCAACTCGCCGGAGCTGCGGCTGACCCTGGTCCGGGCGCTGACTTCGGTGCTGCTCTCGGCCTTCCGGTCCGGCGCGCTCGCCGGATCCCGTCCGGAGCAGGCGTTCCAGGTGCTCTGCGACGACCAGAACAACCCGCCCGAGCAGGACCCGGGGCAAGTGGTCTGCGAAGTGGCCGTCGCCCCGGCGGTGCCGATGGAGTTCATCCGGCTGCGCCTCGTGCTCGGTCAGGACCGTGGCCTGGAGGTGATCGAAGCATGACGCTGGATCCGCTGCCCAAGTACCGCTTCATCGTCACGCTCGATCCCGGGGACGCCTACCTGCCCCCGGCTCAGGCGCAGCTGCTGCCGCTCGTGGCGTCCGGTGCCTTCCAGGAGGTGGCAGGGCTTGGCGCGCAGCTGGAAGTCGTGAGCTACGCCGAGGGCGGGCGCAACGACTCCGTGCACCAGCTGCCGCTGCGGCACAGCTGGAACCGGATCACGTTGAAACGCGGCGTGGTCAGGGATCCGGGGTTGTGGTCGTGGTACCAGGCCGGGCTCGCCGATTCGCTGGGCGCCCGCCGCGACGGCGCGGTCATCGTGCTCGGCCCGGACGGGAACCCGGCGGTGGCATGGGCGTTCCACGGTGGCCTCGCCGCGAAGTGGAGCGGCCCGGACCTGCACGGCGAGCAGAACGCGGTCGCGATCGAGTCGCTCGAGATCGCCCACGAGGGGCTGACCAAGGTCCTGCAGGACGCCGCGGTGTCGCGGCTGAACCAAGGGAGGTGAGGGACTTGCGCAAGCTGACCATCCACAACCTCGAAGTCCGGTTCCAGGTGGACGGCAACGACGACGCCGTGTTCACCAAGCTGTTCCGGAAGCACATCCGCGCGTGGTCCCGCGCCTATGACGAGGAATGCGCCCGGAACAAGCAAAGTCTGCGCGACCGCGGGTTCGGCGACGGGGAGGCACCGCAGTGAGCGTCACGCCCGTGTCGTCCGCGCGTCAGGGTGCCGCGCTCGCCCGGCTGGAGATCGTGCGGCCGGTGATCGCCGACGAACAGCGGCGGCGGATCCCGTTGCGGTTCAACCCGACCGACTACAAACTCAGCAAAGCCAACACCTTCGCCGAAGTGAACATCCCCGGCCTGGACACCCCGCCGCTGCAGTACGTCCGCGGTGGCACCGAAACGCTTGCGCTGCAAGCACTCGTCGACACCTCCGACACACTGGAGAACGTCCGCGTGCGCTACGTCGACGCCCTGCGCGGCCTGATGCGGCCGGACAGCCGGGAACACGCGCCGCCGATCGTCCGGTTCGTCTGGGACGAAGCGGTGTTCACCGGGGTGATGGAGAAGCTCGACGTCAACTACCTGCTGTTCCGGCCGGACGGGGTGCCGCTGCGGGCACAACTGGACATCTCGCTGAAGGAGTGGCGCCCGGCGGCCGTGCAGGTCGCCGAGAACCCGCGATCCTCGCCCACGGTGGAAAAGAGCTACGTGGTGCGGCGCGGCGACACGCTCAGCAGCATCTCGGCGGCGGTGTACCGGCGGCCAGACGCGTGGCGGGAACTGGCGCGCGCCAACGGGATCAGCGATCCCCGTGACCTTCGGCCGGGCCGGGTGCTGACCGTGCCTCGGCTGCCATGAGGGGCCGGCGATGACGACTCCCGAGGTCGCCTCCCCGGACGGCTACGCGCCCGAGTTCGAGGTGCACATCGAAGGCCTGGAGATGGACCCGACGACCAAGAACGACATCATCGACCTGCGCGTGCACCGCGACATCGACGAGATGTCCGGGTTCGATCTCACCCTGAACAACTGGGACGACGCGAATCTGCGGTTCAAGCACAGCGATTCGCCGCAGTTCCAGCTCGGCTGCCGGGTCACGATCCGGCTGGGCTACGCGGAAAAGCTGCTGACCGTCGCCACCGGGACGATCAGCACGCTCAGCCCGAAGTTCCCCGACGGCGCCTCGCCGACGGTCGGTGTCAGCGGGGTGGACGGCTTGCTGCGCTTCAAGGAACGCAAACCGGCCGAGAACGAGCCCAAGATCTACCGCAACATGCCGGACTGGCTGATCGCCGAGCAGATCGCCCAGCGCAACCAGCTGCGGATCGTGGTGACGCGAGAAGGACCGACCCATGACCAGGTGGTCCAGAAGAACCAGGACGACGCCACCTTCCTGATGGAACGCGCCAAGCGGCTGGACTTCGACTGCTATCTGCTGCCCGATCCCGTCACCGGCGAGGACGTCCTCTACTTCATCCGGCCGACCGACGGCCGCGACGGACGGCCGATCCGCCTTTTCCGGCTTGCCTACGCACCGGGACTGACCACCGGGCCGTCCGCGCAACCCGAAGGACTGATCCCGAACCTGCTCGACTTCACGCCAACGCTGACGGTGTCGCAGCAGGTCGGCAAGCTCACCGTGCGCGGCTGGGACCCCCGCACCAAACAGCCGATCGCGTTCACCGCCACCGCGGAGAACCTGCCCGCCGGGCAGAACTCGGCCGACGGCGAGAGCGGGCCAGAGGTCGCCGAAAGCACGATGGGGAGCCGGCAGGACATCCTCGTCGACGCGCCGGTCACCAGTGACGAGGAGGCGCGCGAGCTCGCGATCAGCCTGCTGCGGGAGCGCGCGTACGAGTTCATCACCGCCACCGGACGCGTGGCCGGGCTGCCCGAACTGCGACCCGGCGACAACCTCGAAATCTACGGGCTCGGCAACCGGTTCTCCGGCACCTACTTCGTCAAACGCGTCGAACACACCTTGGGCGACGGAGGTTTCTTCACCGAGTTCACCGGACGGCGGATCTACCAGGGAGGCAGCCGATGACCAGGACCGCGCCACGCTCCCGCACCACCGACCGCCGCTACTACGGCGTTGTCGAGGCGATCATCGAAGAGAACGAAGGCGACGACGAGGGCCGCGTCAAAGTGCGCTTCCCGTGGTTCGACGGCACGACGGTCACCGACTGGTGCCGCGTCAGCCAGCTGTACGCGGGCGGCGGCTACGGCTCGGTCTTCGTCCCGGAGAAGGGCGACGAGGTGCTCGTCGCGTTCGTGCACGGGGACATGCGGTTCCCGATCGTGCTGGGCGGGCTGTACAACGGCGTCGACAAACCGCCGACCGCGCGCACCGACGGCCGCGACCAGAAGATCATCCGCACCAAGCACGGGCACGAGGTCCTGCTGGACGACACCGCGTCGAAGGCCGCGGTGCGGATCAAATCCGCCGCCGGGCACGTCGTGGAGATGGACGACCAGGGCAAGGCCATCCGCATCACCGCCGCCGAGGGCGGCAGCGTGACGGTGACGGCCCAGGGCGAGATCACCCTGAAGGCACCAAAGGTGACCATCGACTCGGCGAATATCGATCTCGGCGGCGGGGCGACCGAACCGCTCGTGCTCGGCAACCAGCTGCTCGCCGCGTTCAACGCGCATACCCATCCATCTGCCGCCGGACCCACCGGCCCACCGGTGCCGCTGCTGACCGCGGCGGCCCTTGCCAAGAAGGCGAGGACGGCATGAGCGACGACTTTCTCGGTACCGGCTGGCGGTTCCCGATCGTGCCCGACGAGGCCGGGCGGCTCGGTTACGCCGTCGGTGAGCAGAGCATCGAACACTGCCTGCGGGCGTTACTGCTCACCGGCCGCGGCGAGCGGGTCATGCGGGCGGATTTCGGTACCAGGGCCCCGGAACTGGTGTTCGCGCCCGGCAGTGTGCAGAACCTGCGCGACCTGGAGAACTCGATCGCCGAGGCGGTGCGCATGTTCGAGCCGCGGGTGGAACTGGACGAGGTCCGCGCGGAGGCCGACCCGGCCGAGGAGTCCCGCGTCACCGTGTCGGTCGTCTACCGGATCCGCCGCAGCAACACCAAGGCCAACCTGGTGTTCCCCTTCTATCTCGGCCTGACCGGGAGCACGCCATGACCCTGCCCTCGCCGAAACTGGACGACCTCACCTGGGCCGACATGATGGCGGCCATCCGCCGCCGCATCCCCGCGGAGTCGGACGGCGCCTGGACGCTGCACGCACCCGCCGACCCCGGGGTCACGCTGCTCGAACTGTTCGCGTACCTGCTGGAACAGCGGCTGTATTGGCTGGACCAGGTGCCGGACGCGCTCGTCGTCGCCGTCCTCGGGCTGCTCGGACTCGAGCCGCCGCGCCCGGCCCAGCCCGCCGCCACCGTGCTGAAGCTGACCGCGGAACGGCCAGGGGAGCCGGTTCCGGTAGTACCCGCGGGCACCGGGCTGTCCCGGGACCCACTGGGACGAAGCACGTTCACGCTCGACGACGAGGTGGCCGTGTTCCCGCTCGACCTGGGCGGCGAAGTGACCGTGTGGACCGATCGTGACCGCACCGCGGATCTCCGTGCCCGGCTGGGTGTTCCCCTGCTGGCGAGTGATGGGGCACCCGCGGAGACGCGGTTCACCCTGCCGCTCGTGGGCGATTTCCCTTCTCCCGGCTGGCTTTCCGTGCTGTTCGAGCTGGACACCTCGCTGCCGCCGTCGTGGTCGCGGAGCGCGGTCGACGTGGACCCGCCCGCCGAGCTGACGTGGTCCTCGTTCCGGCCGGGTTCCGAGACCTCGCAGCCGTTCGAGGAGGTCGTGGACGGCACCGCCGGGCTGCGACGCTCGGGGATCGTGCGGCTCAGGTCATCAAGCGGATGGTCCACACAGGACTCCGGGCTGCTGGTCTCCACGCCCGCGGCAACGTTCTCGTCGGCACCTCGGCTAGTGCAGCTGGCCGTCAACGTGTCGGCCGCGCGGCATCAGGAGGAGCGCACGGTGACCGGTGTCGAGCTCGCCGAGCAGATCGGCGCCTGGCTCAGGCTGCCCGGGCAACGGCTCGTGCTGCCGGACGCCGCCGAGCGTCTGCTCGAAGTGACGCTCTGGCTGGACGCCGAGAAGTGGAAATCGGTCCCGGAGTTCACTTTCGGTGCCTCGGCGGACAGGATCTTCGTCGCCGATCGGGACGAAGGCGCGGTGGTGTTCGGCGACGGGCTCACCGGACGCATCCCTCGACGCACTGACGACGTCCGCGTCGACTATGTGATCGGCGGTGGCCGGGCCGGGAACGGTGGTATCACCGGGAACTGGACCCCGGTCGACGAATCCCTTACGCGGTGCGGCCTCCTGACAGCCGCGAATGTCGTCCAGGCAGAGGGTGGAGAAGACCCGGAAACGGTCGCCGAGGCACGCCAGCGCGCCGCCGGGGCGCTGGGCGAGGTGACGCGCGCGGTCACCGCCGAGGACTACGTCACGCTCGCCCGGACGACCCCGGGAGTCGCCGTCGCCAGGGCGTACGCGTCGGTCGGTGAGCATCCCGGCTTCCCGTGCTCCCGGGTCCCTGGTGCGATGACCGTCCACATCGTCCCCTCGGCACCCCGGGACGACTTCGGCCGCGCCGACTTCGTGCCCGCGCCGAAGCCGGACCCGGCCATGCTGTGCGCGGTTTCCGCCCGGCTGGCGTGCGCCAGGCTGCTCACCGCCGAGGTCTTCGTACGAGCTCCGGCCTACCGGGATGTCTCGCTGCGCGTCGATCTCGCCGGTCGTCCCGCCGACCGCGCCGTGGTGTCCACTGTGGTCACTTCGGCGCTGAGCCGGTACCTCGACCCGCTCGTCGGCGGGGACGAAGGCACCGGCTGGCCGTTCGGGGAACCGCTGCGCCCGTCGGCGTTGCTGCGCACCGCACAGCGGGCGCTGGGCGACCTGGCGGACGTGGCCGGGGTCGCCATCGGACTCGACGGCGCCGACGCGGCCGAGTTCTGCCGTGACACACCGCTGCGCCCGGGGGAACTGCCTGTGGTGCGAACGATCCGGATCCGGGTCGTCGCGGTCACCGAGCCGGGGGAGGGCCTGACATGACCGGCGGGATGTGGTGGGAGCGTGACGCCGAAACCGAAGGGCGGCTCGTCCCCGGCACGGGACCAACGGGCACCCAGCCCGAACTCGTCGACGCGACCCGCGAGGCAGTGCGCGCCGCCGTCCGTGGCCGGATCCCCGGCTACACCCCGGACTGGACCAACCCGGACCGCCACGACGCCGGGGTCGCGCTCGTGCGGTTGTTCGGCACCCAGACCGAAGCCGTGCTGACCCGGGTGAACCGGCTGCCGGAGAAGGTACTGGCCGAGCACCTGGGCACCGCGGGCGTGCGGCGCCGGCCCGCGGGCGCGGCCGCCGCGCTGCTGGAGTTCACGGTCAACCCACCGGACGGCGCGTCGGTGCTCATCCCGGCCGGATTCCAGGCGGCCGCGTCGACCCGCGACGGCCAGGTGATCTACGAGACCGAACAGGACGTGTACGCGACCCCGGCGACGATCGGTGCACTGGCCACCCAGGAATCCGGGCAGCTGGAGCCGGTTCCGCTGGGCCCCGCCGGTCCCGGGCGGCCGTTCGCGCCGTTCGGCCGCGATCCCGAGCCGGGCAACGCGCTGTGGATCGGACTGGCCGGGACGGCGAGCCCGTACCCGTCGTTGTCGCTCGGGTTCGTCGTCGTCGCGGCCCCGCCCGCGCCCGCGGATTCCGGCGGACTCGTCCCGCTGCCGTTGCCCGCCGCGCCGCTGCTGCGCTGGGATGTCTTGGACGGCAACAGGTTCGTACCCGCCGAGGTACTGTGGGACGACACGGGCGGCCTGCGGGCGGGCGGAACCGTGGAGCTGCGCGTTCCCCGTTCCTGGGCGCCCGGAAGCCCGCGGGGATCCCGGCCGGCGCCGCCGATGCGGTGGCTCCGGCTGCAGATCGCGCACGGCGTGTTCGCCGCCCCGCCGGTGCTCTCCGGGCTGCGGCCGAACACCGTCGCCGCGACGGCCGCCCGCACGGTCAGGAACGAGCCGCTGCAACCCGTCCAGGACCCGCAGGCGACCGGCCGCCGCCGGATGATGCTGAGCCAGGTCCCGATTCTCGCCGGCACGTTGGTGATCGAGGTCGACGACGATCCGGGCGCCGACGTCTTCGGCACCACCGCGGGCTCGGCCACACAGTGGGAAGAAGTCGACAGCCTGGCCGCGTACGGCGCGGACGACCGCGTGTTCGTCGTGGACCACGCGACCGGCGAGGTCACCTTCGGCGACGGCGTCCACGGCGCGCGGGTTCCGCCGGGATTCCGCAACGTGCGTGCGGTCCGCTACCGGGTGGGTGGCGGCGTCGGCGGAGCGGTGGGTGCTGGTGCCGTGACCGGAGTGGTGACCGCGTTGCCGTTCGTCTCCGGGGTCACCAACGCGTTCCCCGCCTCGGGCGGAACGGACGCCGAGCCGGACGCGGACGTGATCCGCCGCGGTGTCGGCGAACTGCGGGCCCGCGGCCGCGCGGTGGCCCCGGCCGACTACGGCCTGATGGCCACCCGAGCACCGGGTGCGGCGGTGGCACGGGCGCATGGCGTGGCAGGACTGCATCCCGATCACGCCG
>Ga0193717_1002705_pt1 | contig 10125 bp, 8 predicted proteins | sample U2c2metaG_FD_145900 | JGI IMG/M metagenome (GOLD analysis project Ga0193717, IMG submission 145900) | Soil microbial communities from a riparian zone of the East river system, Colorado, United States - U2c2 | ecosystem: Environmental > Terrestrial > Soil > Riparian zone | place: USA: East River...
CGTCTTGAATTTTATAGGATGCAGTGTTGTAAACACCATGAGTGACAAGGCACCGAGAGCATAGATATCTTCCTTAACAGAGGGTGTGAGGGTTTTTTCCTGTTCAGGTGACATGAATCCCGGTGTACCTAATTGGTATGGAGGACTGGGATAGTTCTGATCCAATGAATAGGCCAGTTCCATGTCAATCAGAAATATTTTGTTGTTTTTTCCTACGATAAAATTGGGTGGAGTAATGTCCCTATGGACAATTGCAAGATGATGCAATTTCCCAATGATATTCACTATTTCGATCAAGATGCTTATCAAGGAGTTTTTTTTCTTTAAAGAAAATAAGATCCAGCAGTTGTCTTCTATATTCGATGAATTAATTATGCTGCTTAACGACTCACCTTTGATGAATTCCATGGCAAGATGAGTATTGTCGTTTTCGTGAAATATGTCGAATATTTCTGGGATTGGTATTTTAGAAGATAACTGCTTATACAAATCATATTGCCAAGTCAAACGGTCGCTAATGGATCTTCCATTGTCGTCAATCCACATATTGGTTTTACCTTCTTTGATAATACATTTTTTAATGTTCATGAAACCTTTGAAATATAGACCTTGCAGAACACTCCCTTTGACGTCTTTTTTAATAGTATGAACGATTTTATACCTATCGTTCATTAATTTGTTTGAAGTAATGTTTTTCATTTCGACTATCTGTTCAAAAGGCCAGGGTACATTTGCAGGGCAGGTAAATGGTTTAGTATACTTATCCGGCATTATTTGGTTGTTCACAATTATAAAACGTCCAATTTGGCCGGTTTCCGGGTGACTGATTGGCTTAAAACTTCCAAACCTGGTGAATATAACAGTACCCAACTTAAAATCTGTACTGATGCTTGGACCTTTGAGCTCTCCTGTTAGTTTTATGACCCGTCTTGCTGTTTTCAATGCTTCAACATCGTTGCTTGGATATATTGTCACTATTTTACCGACCTGGCTAGAGCCGAGACTCCCCATTAAAAGGGCGGAAGTTATATATTCATTTTTTGGAATTTTGAAAGCAATGTTTTGAAGCAAAAGTTCTGGAACTATTATTTCTAACAATTGCAGTACTTGGGTTTTAATTACTGAAATATGTAATATCCATCCCTGGTCTACTTCTATTTGACCAACTAGCAAAAAAGATCCTTCCACCGAAAATTCACAATTATGCTGTTTCAGCAGTGTTGAATATTCGATTGATACGGTCTCTTTACGAATTGTTTGGATAGTTTGTATTGAAGCTATTCTTTCCATGATTTCTACTTGAATATCTTATATGTGGGAATATTTTGTCTCTAAACGAGTTACCGACGATCTGTTGTACAGTAAAACTCCGGTCAATGAGAGAATACAAAAAAAGGCATTAAAATAAAGATGATTTGGCCAGGACATCTGCCTAATTACACCGCCGCAAGTACATGGTCTGTCGGGAGTGAATTTTAACATATAGAAAATATAAATGGTGAAGGTGAACATCAATATTAATGAACTATATAGGCCCCATTTTCGGTACTTTGGAACAAACAGGCAGATCGAAATTAATATTTCAATTGTTGGTAGGGCGATCGCACTAAAAGTAGGATAATTGCGTACAATCGGCGATCTCGTCATATCAAATTGGAATGTCTCAAATGTGATTAATTTGCTAATTCCTGTATAGAGAAAGAGAAACATTAACAAGAATGAGATTACTTCGATGAGGCTTTTCTTTTTCATTTTATTTGTCTTTTGACGTTAATTAAATAGCGCCGGCTGATTCTATATTTTGCTTTGTCGATCTTATGCTATTGACTTCGTTTTCATTTACTGTATTCTTTTCCAGCCAGTCTTTAATAATAAAGGAAAATGAAAGTAATATAACCATGGGTACGTACTGATATCTTAGTATGTTCTCAGTTGTGGTAATTGAAAAACCAAAATTCAGCAAGAAAAACAGACTTATGAGCCAGTACTCCACAGGCTGTTTAGCCGGCATATCTTTTGACCATTTTTCAAAGAGTAAGCGAATAAATTGCCAGAAGAAATAGACATTAAATAGAGCAAATAATGCTTCATATATGATTAGAAACTGCTGGATATTATAAGAGAAACATCTGACCTTCGTGCTTGGGTAGTGAAACCAATATGCCGCAATTGGATATATTTTTTCTTGTCCATAATTATACCTTTCCAGGTGGGAGAGGGGAGGTAAAAAATAGTGTCCAATGTTAGGGAGTATGAAGTATTGAATATAAGTAAATGGATGCCGTAGTATAATAGCCCTTCCAAAAGGTTCGAAGTCTGCCGATGCCCTGCCCCAGGAACGAACGATGTCAGTATCCTTTGGGGAATTATAGTGCCGGTTGTAATATGTTTTTAAAGGAGCTTCTGGCTGCCGTATGAAGTAATTGCCAACATAAGAGTCCAGATATTCATGGAAAGCCTCTGATTTGATATGGCGAAAGTACCCGATAGCTATCTCATTTAATTCTTTAGCCTGTGGTGTTAAAAGGTCATTACTGTCTACCTCGACCTTGTCATAAATATATAGAGCATTATTTGCTAACTGCCAGCCCGTAAACAAGGAGAATTGGCGTGTTCCGGTTTTTTTTAATGCCTCATTTTCGGTATGAACAATAAAAGGAACGAGTAAAAGGAGGGGCATGACTATTCCTGCAATCCTACGAACAAGGGATTGACGAGAGAAATAAAAGAATACAGCTGCGACGAGTGGATAATAGTAGGCATTGTTGCGTATGGTGAAGCAAAGAAATAATAATGTTGCTTGGATGAATATCTGGTAGATGCGTGGATGTTTCGATATCCAAATCAGTTGCACTAGCCAGAATATACTTAAGGATGCAAACAATGGGTCACTATTGATATAGTTGCAGAGATATAGCGATAAGGGGTTTACGAAAAGGAAGAGAAACAGTATTGTGTCAGTTGTTTTCCCAACCTGGTAAAAATACCGTATTGTAAAGAACAGGTGGAACAGTGATAGTTGCAATAAGAGATATTGTATACTTATCAACGCTGTATCAGATCGGGTGATATGGTGAACGAGCCAAAGGAACTTGGAATATCCGATGGGCCAGATGCTTACATCCAGACGGGAATAGGCTGCCTCAAGATAGCTATATGAATCGGAAAAGAAGTCAGGATATGGGTATAAGACCTTAAAGACAATAAATTGCACCAATGATATTCCTATTCCGCATAGCAAGAAGCGTCGATTAAGCCGATCACTCCAAACGTTTTTTATATAGGATGTAAGTGCCATTTTATTATAGATTGGATACTTTTGCAGGTGCTGATTCGAAGAAAGGTTTTGACCGCGAGAATATTGTGTATTTTAAGATGCAGTAGATGCTGCGAAAAGCATCCCGTAGCCGAATCTTTTTCCCTTCCGCAAATGTCCGTCCATAGTAGGAAATACCGACTTCGTAAACTCTTAAGCCGGATATTCTGGAAATCTTTACGTTTAATTCAGAGTCGAAGGCAAAACGTTTTTCCAATAGTGAAAAACTCCGAATAGTCGACAAGCGCATTAACTTGTAGCAAGTATGTGCATCTGTCAAGTTCATGTTCGTAAAAACATTACTAATAAATGTCAACATTTTGTTTCCCAGTGTATGCCAAAAGAACAAGATACGATGAGGGTGACCTCCCATGAATCTGGAGCCATATACGATATCGGCATGACCACTAATAATGGGTTCTAATAGAAGGTTGTATTCTTTGGGATCGTATTCAAGGTCTGCATCCTGGATCAGGACGAAGTCGCCTGTCGCTTCCTTAAGTCCGGTATGAACTGCAGATCCTTTTCCTTTGTTGACGTTATGCTTAAAGTAACGGATCGGTGCATTAGGGTTATCCTCGATATATTCCTGAATTATGAGATCTGTATCGTCCTTGGAACAGTCATTAATTATGATAATTTCTTTTTCTATCTCATTTACAAGAACCGTATCTATGACTTTATCTAGTATTATGGCAATAGTGCCAGCTTCATTATAGCAGGGAATAATAATCGATAGTTTTAGGATCGTCTGATTTGAGGAACTTTTTACGTGCCGGGGCGTTTTACGGATGGAAATATTTGCCTTCGTGCCTATGAGGGTCTCATGCATAGAAGTAAGATTTAGATCAATGGTTTTGTAGACTTGTTGAATGTTGTATCGAAGTTACTTCACTTGGTATAATGGAAATGGACGAAACTATATTTAAAATGGATTTAATCAGTTAGACTATAACGTTAGTTGGCATAAGCGCTACTTTATCCTTCTTGCAATAACTAGTACAGATAAGCCAGTTTGATTGGATGGTAAATTATTCGACAATTCCGGAATGTTGAAATATTTGGTCTTTTGTACTTCCAAATCCGGACCCAGGAGAGTTCTGAGGTACCTTCGGTTGTGATTGTTTATCGCTTTTGGTTCATCTTCCAATAAAGTATATAGTGTAGTCTGAGCAGGCAGCAATAGAATGAGACGGCCACCTTCTTTTAACAAGAGCTTTGCGTTGTGAATAGCAGTTGTATCTAACGGGATTGTGTTTGCGGTATTTATTTTAATGACAGTTTTAAAGACACCTAGTCTACCCGAATAGATTTGTTCAAAATTGGCGATAAGTGGATTGAACGAATGAATAGAATGGATTAGCGGATTATCATTGTATTTTGCTCTCAGCAGGTTACAATTGTCGCGAGTCAGGTCGCTTAGATGGAGCGTTAGATTGTTTTTTAAAAAACACGAGATAATTGCCTCGTTACCGCTACCGATTTCCATTGTTGGCCCCTTAATAAATGGTTTAGCTATTTCGAACATCCACTCATCAATGTTGACTGATCTTGGAAGAGGCAGTAATGGATTCGGTTCCGCTTCCTCCGGAACTATTAACAGATCTGTGTTCATAATTGCAGAGTTGTAATAAATTAAGCAGTCTGGCGATTGCGATATTCCGTAGGAGCGATCCGGTACGCCTTTTTAAAAGCCGTGCTAAACCCATTGTAGGTATCAAAGCCTACTTTTGAGCTTATTTGATCTATAGTATCGTCCGTATCTTCAAGAAGCTGTTTTGCTTTCTCAAGACAGAGATGCAGCCGGTACTGATATGGACTGGTTTGGAAAAGCTCTCGGAAGCCAAGCTTCAACTTAAATTCGTTGATGCCGGCTTTGTCGGCAAGGATGGCAATGTGGATGTGTCTGACGGGATCCTTTTCAATGATGGCTTTTGCAAGCTCTAAGGCGGGGATATCATAGAGCTTGGTTCGTTCAATAGGGCATTCGTAGCCCATAATTTTCTTTTTGCGCGACATGACGATAAGGTTTACGCTCTAATCTTCGGCTCTTAACCAGGGATGGTTTATTATATAACAGGACTAGCAATATACGAACCATTGTCGCCTAAAAGCAAATTTTTGAGGGCTACTAAAAGCAGAAACTGGTTTACTAACGGACGAGTATGCTGGATTAGTGCGGAGAACTTTAGAGTTGGATAAAAGCAGACTGGTTAAAATAAATACAGCGCGTTATGGTGACGGTTAGCTACATAGTAACATCTATGGTACTGCCTGTTCTTGCATTTTGCGCTCTTCGTCCGCGGCCAGATGCGCAATATCTCGTTTTACCTGTTTGAAGTTCTGCAAAATGATTGCATGGGTAACTTCCCTGACAAACGGCAAGGGCGGATGAATATCTGTTGCTGGTACTTTTTCCCGCAGAATCTTAGCGTGAAAAGTCTTCAATTCCATTTCCTGCCCCGGTTCATCGGCAGTAATCCCGACAAATTCTCCCGATGAAAGACCGGCTATAGTCGCGGTCGTAATGGTTGGTTCCCACTGTGGGGAAACACTAACCGAAGTATCATTGCTGTTCGTTGAGACAGATTCCCGTGGTTGCTGGATCTTCGGAAATCGTTCGCTGACCCAGCGGGCCGTGTCGCCACCCACCTGGCCGCAGAGCAGATTGCCTGTTATATTGAGGAATAAATCAGCTTCATCCCGGGAGTATTGAGTCCGGAGCTGGCTTAGATCCTGGATGGCGATGATCGGGACGATATCATTCGATCGGGCGGTGGCAATAGTATTGCCCATGCTATAGGCCCGGACAGTGGCAAACTCGTCACAGATCAGGGCACAGGGCAGTCTGTTTGGCTGGTTACAGAGTTTGTTGATCTGATCGATATAAAGGGAGAGTACGGGAGCGATGGCATCCTGGCGGGACGGATACCCACCCAGACAGAGAATGGTTGGAACTGAAGGATTATTTATATCCAGGGAAAGGTCGTCGCCCGTAAGGATGTAATAAAGCTCGGGGGAGGCAAGGCGACCCAAAGGGATCCTGGCTGAAGAAATCTGGCTGTCCAGCAGCTCGAACGTCTTATTTTCAAATGCTTGAGCAAAGGGGGAAATCAGCGTCAGGATCTCATTATTGGTTGAAAGAATAGGAAATAGCTCCTTGTATGGCAACTGGGCAAGCTCTATAACATGGGGTAGGGTGCAAAACAGGCCGTGACTATATTGCCGGAGATACCAGATGAGGGCGCCCAGGAAATTTATCGGAGACTCGACAAAGAACTCTCCCTGTTTATTCACCCATGTTTTGTTGATACTTAGCAATATAGTTCGGCTGGCTCCAAGTGCATCGGACAAAGATTCCAGGGTGGAGGGCGAAAGGACATTGCACCGGTGGCTGTGTGGCAGATCCCTGAAGTTAATGCAGCAAAAGGCAGTTCTGGGTGGGAACCGGTTGCGATAGAGTTGGAAATAATACCATACCAATCTTGTTAGCCCGGGTGATTTGAAGTCATACAGAAAAAGTACATTTCCTTTTTCCATCCATTGCCGGATTAGGGACTCAATTATGAAGTAGGATTTGCCCGATCCTGGCGATCCCATGATCAGGATGCCCCGGCGAGGATTTACCAGGTTGATCCAACTATCCTTCTGCTGTCCCAGCCAGGTGAAGCGCGCTGGCAGGTTTAGCCCGAAGGACGATGTCAATTTTCGCTGCTCCTGGGGGAACCCCATCTTTTTGCGGCCAAAGGGATCATTCGGGTCCCAGGACAGACGAAAATTGGCTAATAGGCCGGAAAGACCGGCGACTACGGATATGAAGCCGCCGGTGGTGATCAAAATGTATGAAAGGCAGGTAGTTGTAGGACTACCATTTCGTGCGAACAGAAGCTGACTGCTAAAATAGAATAAGCTCCCTGCAAGGATTTGGATCAGGCATTTTAAATGGGATATTTCCTGCTGCTTGTTGACAGATGTTGTAATGAGAGACAGCGCCATAAAAAGAAGGGCGATGGACTTGCAGGTAAGGGACTCCAGTAAAGGAGTATCCTGAATATGATAGAAGACCCTGTCGGTCAAACGGGATGAGAAATGCCAGTGATCAAACAGCCAGTAACATTCTTTGTAGAAATGGATGGCTAAAAACCCAAAGCATATCATCTGAGTGAGCCGGACCAGGTTACGGAGGGCGTTTTCAGAATAGGGTTTCATGCAGAACATTTTTGGATTATGGCCTCGATAGTATAGTTACCGCCCAGGCTCGCGCCATCGATTGTGACCTTTCCCTCATTGTCTCTGTACCAGATGTTTATTGGCCGATTGTTTTCGTCATATTGAATTAAACAGGACTTTCCCTTGGTTTCCATTTTTTTCACAAAGGCAGAAATAGATAATCGTGGAATGGATGATATTCCATCGATAACCCATTTAAGGGGCAGTGATCTAAGTGAGATGTTTTCTCTGCACCAGGCAAATTTCCGTTCGAGATATTCCAATCTGAGATCGTCTGCGAGCTCGCTGGCGCTGATGCCGGGCGATAATCGTTGCCCGTCTTTATCCAATTCATAATAAGTCAATTCTTTTTTGCCTTCAGTAACGGAACCATCCTCTTCAACGGAAGCGAGCATATGATTATCTTGTAAAACCATATTTAAACCTTCTAGTGTGGTACAGGTACAATCAGAAAGGGATTCCGTAAGAACTAAATTAAATGTTGTATGGCGGTATGTTTTTCCAAATGGGAAGGGTTCTCCTGATCCTATATCTTTCCATTCAGTTAATGGGGTCGGGAGACCTGCAGCCCTGCACGTATAATCCCGTTCCAATTGCATCAATAAGAGTTCGTCCCGAAGATTATAAAATTCGCCTTTGTCCCGGTAGGTAATGATGTGGATCTCGTTGTCATACGCATCAACCCAATAAGCCTCTGCATCTTCCTCGATCTCCGTCATATAGTCAATTGCTATGGCCCTCATGGTTTCATAGTTAAAGGGATGTTTGGCATCGAGGGTTAAAATGATATGAAAGGCTTGTTGTTCCTTTTGGCTAGTTGTCTGTGACAAATTAGACATGATCGTGAATTCGAATTCCATTGTTATTGTTTTTTAGAGTGATGGCAACCGGAGACGTAGTCTTTCCTGTTGCTTTAATTGTTGTTGTTGATAATTTTCTTCCGAAACACAGCGCTGACTGATGGCTGCGGCTGTGTACCGTTCGCCCAGGCTGGCGCCGTCAAAAACCGTTTTTGTCTCATGGTCTATAAACCAGATGTTTTGTGGCCGCCCCTCTTTATCCTGGTGGAAGACCGTGCTAATTCTCCGGGTTTTCATTTTCTGTTGAAAAGCGGGTGGGCTTAGGGCCGTATTAAATAAAGTCCGGTCGATGGTGTCAAGAATATGTTGACGGTGGGGTTCCCGGAGAGACTGATTGGAAAGAAAGTTCTTCTGCAACTCATTCCAGGTATATTTGTTGTTCAATACGCTGGCCTTGATATAGGGCGAAAGTTTTTTGCCGTTGGCGTCAAGCGCTTTGTAAACCAAGCCGCCATGTCGGTAAATGAAGGATTGCTCTCTGCCCCTGTCTGCTATAATATTGTACAGACTTAAAATGACGTTTAGCTCTTCCAGGTTTGTATATAAATATTTTGGAACAACATGCTTCAGAACACGAGAGAAGGAAGGATAAAGTGCATTCTTACCATATTCCACTTTTTGAACCGGATTTTCTTTTTGCCATTCCCCATCCGGCGGTTTTTGTCCTAATGGACTCAAGCCATATTTTTGCTCGATCTTCTGAGTAATTGTTATAGAATTGTAGAAGTCTGATCGTATCAAATCGATCCTTTTCCCATCTGGACTTATGTTTGTGCTTACAACATGGGCATGAGGGTTTGGGGTGTCGTAATGCCGGTAAACGAGGAATGGTTGACTGCCAAATCCCATTTCTTTCATGTATTGAATGGCTATATCCTTCATTCTCGGGTTGCTTACAACATCAGAGGGGTGAAAATTGAGATCGATATGGGCCGTGTTTTTTCTTGCTCTTTCATTCCTGCTATTCAGGCGAGTGAAATGGAAGAGCTTATCATCCCAACTCAGCTGTTTTAAGTCTTTTATGAAGTTGGCTGCATGAAGGCATTCAGCCTTTCCTTGTTCGAGCTTCTTCTCGTGATAGTGAAGCACTCTGGATATGCTGTCGGTGAAGTGGATGTGTGCAAACATGATCTGCGATTTTATCAATGATTAAATATATTTCAGTTAGTTTCTCAACAATTTGCGTGAGCTGATTTGGTGAGATCGTCAGAGCTGACCTGATGTCTTCCAGAGCACTCCGGACGATTATCAACTCGTCGATAAGCGAGTCAAGGGAAATATCCCGATACTTCATAGGTAATCCAAGTGATAGAATTCGTATATACTCACTCATTGTCCCGCAGGCGGACTGGTCAAACTTTATCTGAAGCTTTGCCAACTCCGCGGGAGTAAAACCGACGACCTTTCTTTCGGTCCGGCTTTTACCGGCTGCTCTGACCATACTATTCTCTTTTTGCTTTTAAAATCTGTTTGTGATCGATAGTTAGGGTCAGGACTCTTCCGCCATTGCCCTCCCCGATTTCCAGGATAAGCTGCTTGTCTCTTGCCAGGGCAAATGGCTTAAAGCTTGTCCAGTTGCGGTAGGTTGAATCTCCGAAGATGGGTTCCAATGGGGTAGGCCGGGCGGGTTCAAGGATTATTTCTTGTATAGCCGTTCGTTTGAATTGTCGGCGATCCCTGATAAACCATCTGATATAGTCGGGAACATATTCGATGGGA
>Ga0193717_1002706_pt1 | contig 10124 bp, 4 predicted proteins | sample U2c2metaG_FD_145900 | JGI IMG/M metagenome (GOLD analysis project Ga0193717, IMG submission 145900) | Soil microbial communities from a riparian zone of the East river system, Colorado, United States - U2c2 | ecosystem: Environmental > Terrestrial > Soil > Riparian zone | place: USA: East River...
TTCATCGCGTTTCTTCCCGACGCAGAGAAAGCCGGCCATCACCGTCTGGAGATTCCGCCCCAGGCAAAATATGACGACGCGCCAGTGATCGTCGCCCGTGACCTGACCTGTCGATTCGGCGATTTCACGGCAGTCGACCACGTGAATTTCGACATCCAGAGAGGAGAGATCTTCGGCTTCGTGGGCTCCAACGGCTGCGGCAAGACGACGACCATGAAAATGCTCACGGGGCTGCTGCCCGCCAGCGAAGGCCGGGCAACGCTTTTCGGCTCTCCAATCGATGCCAACGATATGAAATCGCGCATGCGCGTCGGCTACATGTCTCAATCGTTCTCGCTTTATACCGAGCTCACGGTCCGCCAGAACCTCGATCTGCATTCACATCTGTTTCATCTGCCCAACGATCTGGCCAGGAACCGCATCGACGGTCTCATTCGCCAGTTCGGATTGACGGGCTATGTCGGCCAGTTGGCGTCAACCTTGCCGCTCGGCATACGTCAACGCCTCTCGTTGGCAGTCGCAATCGTGCACCAACCGGATCTGCTCATCCTCGACGAACCGACCTCGGGCGTCGATCCGATGGCGCGTGACACTTTCTGGGAGCTTCTGATCGATCTGTCCCGGAAGCAGGGCGTCACGATATTCGTTTCCACGCATTTCATGAACGAGGCGGCACGGTGTGACCGGATTTCACTGATGGACACCGGGCGCGTGCTCATAACCGACGTGCCCGCGAACCTCGTCCGGGCGCGCGGGGCCAGGAACCTCGAAGAGGCCTTCATCGGCTATCTCGAGGAGGCCAACCGCGCCTCCGAAATCCCGGCGAAAGAACAAGCCCCGCCGAGCGAGCGTCGCCCGGCCCAGCCGATCGCGAGAGTCGCAAGCCTACGATTGTTCAGCTGGCGCAGGATGTCGGCCTACACCATCCGGGAATCGCTCGAGCTGCTGCGCGATCCCATTCGTCTCACTTTCGCGCTCGCCGGCACCGCCTTTCTCATGCTGATCTTCGGCTTCGGGATTACGACGGACGTGAACTCGCTATCGTTCGCCGTGCTCGATCGCGACAACACGTTCGAGAGCCGCGCCTACCTCGAAGAACTCCGCGGCTCACCCTATTTCGTCGAGCAGACGCCGCTCAAGGACGCGCAGGATCTTCAGGATCGTCTGAAGAGCGGCAAAGTCACCGCCACCATCGAGATTCCGCCCGGTTTCGGTCGCGACATAAAGCGGGGACGGCCGACCGAGGTTGCCGCCTGGATCGATGGCGCCATGCCGTTTCGCGCGGAAACCATTCACGGCTATCTTCAGGGCGTCCATCAGCAGTTCCTCGCGGATCCGGCGATCCGGGGCAACGGTGCCGCGGATGCGCCCCCGTCACCGGCGGATATCGAGATCAGGTTTCGCTACAATCAGGACTTCGACAGCATCTATGCCATGGTGCCGTCGCAGATCGCGATGCAGCTCGCCCTTATTCCCGCGATCCTGATGGCGCTGGCCATTGTCCGCGAGAAGGAACTCGGGTCGATCGTCAACCTCTATGTGACACCGGTAACGCGCCTCGAATTCCTGCTCGGCAAGCAGATCCCCTATGTCGCGGTCGCGACGATCAACTTCGCCGTGATGCTGCTGATGTCCGCTTTCATTTTCCACGTTCCGCTCAAGGGGAGTTTCTTGGCGCTTGCGCTGGGGTCGCTTATCTATGTCGCGGCAACGACCGGCTACGGGATGGTGGTATCGGCGTTCACCAAGACCCAGATCGCCGCCTTGTTCGGAACCGCAATTCTGACCGTGCTGCCCGCGACGATGTTCGCGGGCATGCTGACCCCCGTTTCGTCCCTCACCGGCATCGGCGTCGTGCTGGGGCGGCTATTTCCCATGACCTACTTTCTTCCCGTCAGTGTCGGGGCTCTCACCAAAGGACTGGATTTCACCGACCTTTCCGGACATCTCCTGGCCCTCGCGGCGTTCGTTCCGGCATTGACCCTGCTCAGCCTTCTCCTGCTTCGCGCGCAGGAGAAATAGTCGGCTGCCATGCGCACGCTCTCGACAATCCTCTGGCTCGGCACCAAGGAGCTTCGCAGCTTCTTTCAGGACTGGGTCCTCCTTGGCCTGGTCGCCTATTCCTTCTCGCTCGCCATCATTGCCCAGGCCCAGAGCAACGCGCAGGAGCTCCACGACGCGTCACTTGCGATCGTGGACGAGGATCACTCGGAACTTTCCAGGCGCATCGCACATGCGTTTCTGCCACCGTATTTCAAGCCGGCCGAACGAGTCGAGGAGCGCGACGTCGAGCGACTGATGAATGTCGGCAGATACACGTTCATCCTGGACATCCCGCCGAACTTCGAACGCGACGTGCTGGCCGGGCGCAGTCCCGCCTTGCAGGTCAACGTCGATGCCACAGCCATCGTTCAGGCCGGGATCGGCTCCAGCTATGCGCAGCAGATCATCACGACCGAAATTGGCGATTTTCTTTCCCGCGCGGAGAACGGATCGCCTCCCTTGGTCAATCTTGCCGTCCGGATCGGCTTCAACCCCAATGTGACGACCGCCTGGTTCACCAGCGTCATGGGCATCATCAACAATGTGACGATGCTGGCGATCATCCTCGCCGGCGCCGCCGTCGTGCGCGAGCGCGAGCATGGCACCATGGACCACCTCCTTGTCATGCCGATCAGTCCATTCGAGATCGCCATGTCGAAGATCCTGGCGAACGCGCTTGTCATTTCCGTCGCGGCCGGCCTGTCGCTGTCGGTCGTGGTGCGAGGGCTGCTCAGCATTCCCATCGCAGGCTCGGTGCCGCTGTTCATGTGCGGCGTGATGATCTACCTGTTCTTCGCCACCGCCGTCGGCGTGTTCCTGGCGACCATCGCGCGCACGATGCCTCAATTGGGCCTGCTCTACATTCTCGTGGCGATACCCCTGAACATGCTCTCGGGAAGCAACACGCCACTTGAAAGCATGCCGCCGTTCTTTCGCACGATCATGCAGGCGTCGCCTTCCACGCACTTCGTTTCTTTCGCCCAGGCGATCCTGTACCGCGGGGCAGGATTCGACGTCGTCTGGCCGAGGTTCCTCGCCGTCGCCCTGATTGGCGGCTTGTTCCTGGCCTTCGGATTGCTGCGCTTCCGAAGCGTCGCGGCGCAAAGCGCTTAGGGACTGATCATCCAGGGGCGGGTAGCGATTGCGCTTCGCAAAGCGGGCACCCCCTAGGATCGCTGTACTGCGCCATCGGCCGCAGCGCGCGGGAGGAGCTTCAGAGAAGCGGCCGTATTCGCCAATAAATTTACAACCTCTCCGGGGGCATTCCCCAGTAAGGACCATAATCGTCGGTTCGGGCCTGCCGAGCGTATGATGGCGCCATGAACCGAATCCTGTGCCCTATCACAAGCCACCGCCCACCCTTGCGGCGGGGCTCCGCCGTTTTTTTTTCCGTTATTTAACGGGAATCATGCCCTGGGCAGATCCGAGAAAGATCATCCCGGCTGGCCCCCGGCCGGCCGCCACGGGGCCCGGCGCGATACCAACCCGAGATTGTCGAGACGCCTGTGACGTGAGCCAGGGCAAGATTCCTGTCCCATTTTTCTTCCTTGTAGGGCTACCATGAGTTTCGGCGCCGGGGAGCGCCAAATGCCCGACCAGGCGCTTGGGGGGGATATGCGGCTTTTTCTGACATTCTGGGCAGTGCTGGCGGGTATGACGGTGCCGACTTTGGCGTCCGGACCCGACGACTATATTCAACGTTTCTTCGTCAGATGGGTGGGCGGCGGCGAAGTAAAGCTCAGCCTGAACGGCTCGCCCTGGCGGGTGTCGTGTCGCCTCAATCCGACCGGCAGCGAAAACGCCGTGACGCTTTCGGGCGCCTGCAGGCTAAAATTTCTTTTTTTCCTGTCGAACAGCATCGAGGCCAAACTCAAATATGATGCGGCCTCGGGTGCTTATTCTGGAACCTACGTCGTCGATGGCGGGCCGCCGGCCATCCTGTCCGGCCGCAGAGACGGCGATGTGCTGACGCTGAACGTGCGCTGGCCCATGCCGGTGAACGACCATCTCGATGCGGTCATCAAGATATTCAACGACAGCCGCCTGTTCACGCTCACGACGATCGACCCCATCGGCATCGACGGCAAGGCGGTGGTGACGTCGGATCTTGCCTTCGCCGCACAATGACGATCAGCCTGCGGTAGGAGCAGCGCATGGATATACCCGACTACGAGAAGATGCGCACGACCCTGCTCGCCACCGATGATCAGCAGGTTCTGCGCCTCGTGCGCATCATGGACCCCGTATTCCGCCGCCCCAAGTTCCGGCCGAGTGCCGAATCGGCGGCTGGAGAAAGCGACATCATTGCCGCCGCGTGCGCGCTTTTCCCGACGCCGTTCGCGCGCCAGTTCGCGAGCTGGGCGGACGATCTGGAAGTCGAGCTGCGTGAAGCCCTGGCGGCCTGCTCGGACATGGCCGCTGACGATGCGCGACGCCCCAATGCCGAGCGGCGGATGCGCCTGCGCTTTCGATCCGCGTCGCTGCAGATCGAAACCTGCTGGAAGCAGATCGTTCACTTCCTGCCCTTCTTCTTCATTGCCGCGCTGCGCAGAATCGACGACGACGTCCTGCGCGGCGGCGTGGCGAAGGAATTGGCCAGGGCCCTGCGCAGCTACAATGCCTTTTATGTCCAGTACAGCATCGAGCGGCAGAAGGAAGCCGTTCAGTATCATCTTCTCGTCTCTCTCCTGAAGCTGTTTCGCCAGCTCGCGGAGCGCAAGGCTCTCGGCACCGACTTTCTGTTCGAGCCCTTGATCGGCCAGGAGCATCCCTCGCTGAATGCGATCTTTCCCGAACGATTCGATGCCGGGATGCTGTTCCTCCAGGAAGTCCGCAACCGGCTGACGCACGGCGGACTCGTCGACCGGTTGCCGGTGGAGGCGATCGAACCGGTCAGCAACCTGATCAAGTGGGTCTTCCTCGATCTCGTCGCCATGCTGTGCGTGCCGTGCCGCGCCTTCGGCTTGAATTTCGTCGTCGAATCCCGCGTCGGAGAGACCGATGCCGAGGTGCAGACGCTCGACTTCTCGGGAGTCACCGGACCCAACGACGTCCGCTATCGCGTCAGCAAGGAATGGCAGATCGAGGAATACGCATTCCTTCCCTACCGGATTTATCTCGTCAACCGCGCAAAGCAGATGGGGACCGGCTCCGGCGACATGTTAGCCCCGCGGGATTATCTCGATCTGACGCCGTTTCTCATCGTCGACCGTTTGCGGTCGGCGGCCGCGCAGCCCGGTCCGCTGCCGGTCGATCGTCAGCAGCTCCTGTTCGCCTTGCAGCAGTATCTCGAGCCCATGCGGCAGCTCCTATTCTCCGACCTGGGCGGAACGGGCGACCGGATCAGGCCTTCCCATCCAAGCGATGCGGAAGCCGACAGCCTGCTGCGGCAGATGGGCGATTTCCGCAGCCGCTATCGAAACCTCGTCGACCAGGTGGCGTTGCGCGATCAGAAGAGGCTGAGCAGCGCCAACGTGCGATCCGCGCTTTGGCGCATATCGCGAGATCATCTTGCCACCTTGTCCGAACCCGATCTTTACGACGAGGTGGGCACTCTCCTGCCGCAGAAAGCTTCCTCCGAGCTGAGGGCGATCTACATCGAGGAGTTGTTCGTCGAACCGGAAGAGGGCCAGGCGGTCTCGGGCTTTTTCTCCTCCGCCAAGCGGGGGCTGATCGTCGCCGGCGATTCGGGTGCCGGAAAATCCAATCTTCTGGTGCACCACTATCTCGCGCGGCTGCGGGCCGGCGAGCTTGCCGTGTTCCTGTCCGGCCGGCGCTTCGAAACACCCTCGTTCACCGACGGGCTGATGTCCAAGGTCGTGACGCGCGTGTCGGATGCGTGGACGTCGCTGGACAGCCTAAGCGATTTTCTGGACGAGAACGACGATACGCTGACCGTCTTCATCGACGCGCTGAATGAATATAGCGGGCCGCAGGGTCCCCGCTCCCTCCTCGAGAGCCTGGTCGCGGAAATCGGCGCCGACAATCTGCGGCGCGGCAAGATCGTGGTGAGCGTCCGGAGCGAGACCTGGACCCAGTACTGCGCCCATGTCGGACATGACCAGCCGCTCGATCCCGCGCTCTTCGCCACGGCGGAAGGCGGCGCGATCCGCGTCGGGCGTTTCGAATCGCCTGAAATGCGCGGAAAGCTCTATTCGGCCTATCAAGCCTATTACCAGCTCCGGCCCCAAAGCCTCTCGGAACTGTCGGCCGGGCTGCAGTCGCTCGTCGCACGGCCGTTCATGATGGGCATGGTTGCCGAGACCTATTCCAACCGGGTTCGCGCGCCCGAGGAGGAGATGCGCGAAATTCCCGCCGATCTCGATTATTTCTCGATCTTCGCGCGGCTCACCGAGCGCAAGGCCCACGATGCACAGATCCTGGTTCCGGCCGGAAACGTCGCCGACCGCGACAGCATGCCGGATTCGATCGAGGATTTCTGCGGGCTGATCGCTGAAATGATGTTCGAGAGATTGACGAGCGACGATCCGCGCCTGGGTTCCGGCCGCGACTCCCTGCCGATCGACAGTGTCAGTAAACGGGCCGAACTCGAGCCCTTCGTGCAAAACCGCTATTCGATCTCGGTTCTCGAGGCGGTGCTGCAGGTCGGGCTGCTCGAGCGGATCACCATTCCGCAGCGGAACAGGGACGGCAAGCTGGTTCCGAGCGCCGCTTTCAAATTCTTCCACGACCAGTACACCCAGTATTGCCTCGCCGCGGCCTATCAGCGAAAGATCCTGGGCTGGCTCGACGACGAACGGCTGGCCGAGCCGGCGGCTCTCGAGGATCTCCTGCGAACGATCGAGGGCATCGTGCGGCGGGCGGTGATCGCGCCCGTCCTCGCGGGCGCCCTGGACCACTGGCTGCAAAAGAACATCGTCAATTTCCACGACAATCGCATCGAACCGGTGATGCCGCTGCTCGACCGTTTCGTGGCGCACGGCTCGCCGGCACTTCGTCACGAGGCCATGGCGCTGGTCACCAACATGGTCCTCCGGGGATCGCTTCCGGCACAGCAGGTCTATCGCGCGGTGTTCCAGGCGGGATCGCCTGCGCTTCGGATGGCGCTGGTGGATTCCTTCGTCGCTTTCTGGCCGCAGCTCCCGCCGGCCGCCCTGCAAACTTTCATCGACTGCTGCGACCCGCGTCACGATTTCGAAGTGGTCGATCACCTGGGCGACGTCTTTGCCCTACACGTGGCGTCGGAGCCCGCGAAGGTGGTCGAGTACCTCGACAAGGCGATACGCCCGCTCTCCTTCGCAAGCGTCGCCGAGCCCATGCGCATCCGGCGGCAATCGCGCTTCGCACTGCAGTTCACGATCTTCTCGGTGTTTTCCTGCTTCGATCGCCCGGCCGCGATGCAGGCCGTGCGCGACTTCGTGCGCACGAAATACCGTTCCGTGCTCGACCTCGTCGACGAGACCGACGGTGGGTCGATGTTCGGTCGCATTGCGCGGCGGACGGTGCGGCAGGTTCTCTTCAAGCTGTTCGACAGTTTCGGCGTCGCGCAGTGGAACAAGTTCATCGCCGCGATGGAGCCGAGCGGCAACGACCGGTTCTTCGTCGAGAATGACGGTGTCATCCAGCACCATCTTCTGGCTCAATTCCTCCCGTACGTCGTCGACCTGCATAATGGGGACACGGAGAAACTATCGCTCGCCCAGGGCGGCGCATTCCGCGAACTCGCCTTGCGCATGCTCGATTTCCGCCCTGCCAGCGTGATCGGCTACAACGCCACGATCGCGCTGCCCAGCATCCTGATGCGGCAGGATTGGTCGGTGACGGAATCCATCGTCATGGAACTGATCGAACGCCGCACGCCGTCGGCCCTGTTCCACGGCCAGCTCCTTCTGTCGAACCTCGCTTTCAGCGATCGCAGCCTCGCGCAGCCCTCCCTCGAATTGCTGCGCGACCGCATCATCCCGCCTTTGCTCGCGGAAGGCGCGCAATGCGACTGGTCGATGTCGTTTTGCGTCGCGAGCCTCGACGTGGAACAGCTCTGGCCGACCTTCGAGGGGTTGCTCCAGGCGTTCTTCGGCCATTTCGACAAGCTCGCCGATGCCGGTTCGTGCAGCGAGTTCGGCGATCACCTCTACAAGGTCTGCTACTGCAACGATTTGATGCTCGGCCGCAATGTCATTGCCCTGATGCTGCGCGACCGCCCGCGCTTCCTTGGCTCCTTGTGGCGCGCCTGCACGATGAAGGTTTTCGCCGCCATGCAGGCGCGCAGCCCGGAGACGCTCTATGCGGTCCTGGCCACGGAGGGCGCCGACGAAGGACTGGCGCGCGAAGCGCGCACCTACGAGACGGCGGAGATCGTCAAGCAAAGCCGGCTCTTCCCGTTTCAGGTCGACGTCAACCGCTTCGTCGCCTGGACGTTCGTGGCGGAGCCCCGGCTTCGCCACGCGATCGTCAAGCACTTCATCGGCAGCGTGGCGATGGGCAAATCCGTCGAAGATTTTCCACGCGGCGTTCGCCAGACCATGGTTGCCATCATGAATGTCTTTTTCGGCGATCACCCCGAGGGAGCGCCCGACGGGCGCCTTTCCGTCGAGGAGATCGAAGCGTCCGTGTCGGCGGCGCGTGGTGGCAGGGCCGTTCTGGCCGGCACGACGATACCTCAGAGCGCCGCGTAGGCTCAGGTCGGCACGGCAAGCCTGACACGGCCGACGAACAGCGCCGCCAGCACGAACCATATGGCTGCGAGTCCGAAGGCCACGGTATAGCCGAAGGAAACCGACACCGCCTCCTTGGCGCCCGAGATGATCCATCCGGTTCCCGCGGGACCTATGATCTGCGGCAGCACCATCGAGATGTGCCAGATGCCCATGTCCTTGCCGGCCTCATCGCGCGACGGCAACACACGCAGCGCCAGCGCCCAGTCGACCGCCTGATAGGCGCCATAGGCGGCGGCATAGACGAGGACCAGCGGCGCGACCAGGAACAGGCTCGGATGGAGCACGACGAGCACATACCCCACGACGGCCGCCGCCATGACCCAACTCGTCGCCTTGACGACCTCGACGATGCCATGGCGCTCGGCCAGCTTGACGCCCCACAAACTCGCTGGGATGGCGAAAAGGGCGCCCGCCCCAAGCAGCATCGGCAGGACCTGTTCCGGATGCGCCACGCCGATGACGTCCTGCAGATAGGACAGCAGGAAGGTAAGAACCGACCAGACGCCCATGTTGCTCAGAAGACGCGTTATCAGGACCCAGTAGAAATTCGGATGCGCCTTGGGGTCGATCAGGAAGGAGCGCAGAAACGGGATAAGCGCGAACGGTTCGGCAGCGCCTTGCGACGGCTGCTCGCTGACACTCAGCGTGAACCACAGGCAGACGAGTGTCGTGACCACGAAACAGCCGATCGTAAGCCCGGCATGGTCGCTGCCGTATGTAATGGCCACCAGCACGTTGCCGGCGATCGTGCCGAGAATGGTCATGACGTTCAGCCATCCGCTCGCCGTGCTCTGTTCCTCGGCCGCCACGACATCGGGAACAAGACCGGCATAGGCTCCCGAAACCAGGTTCCACCAGAACTGCAGATTGAGGATGGCCAGGACGTAAAGGGCGATGCTGCTACCGCTGCCGAACGGAATGAGCAGCATCAGGGAGACGCAGCTGCCGAGCGCTCCGGCGATCAGGAAGGGCCGTCGCCGTCCCCGCGCCGAGCGCAGCCGGTCCGACAGCGCCCCGGCGAGCGGCGCGACCACGAGGGCGACGATGGCGCCCGCAGCGGCGATCGTGCCGACGATGCCTTCCTTGTTCGCCGCATCCTTCCCCAATATCGAAGCCACCTGATCTGGAAGAATGACGGGAAGAACCGTCAGCCATTGCGCAAAGAGCGCGAACCACAGAACGGACAGGCGGATGTGCCGCGCGGTGCCGGGCCAACTCGGAACACGCCGCGCCGTGGCGGAGAGGACGGGCGGGATGGCATTGCTATCCGGTGCATCTGTCATGCGTGCTCCGCTCTCCGGCGAGGTTGCTACTTCAACGCTCTCTCGATCATATGATCCAGCATGGCGTGAACCGTGAGATGATCGCCGTGCTCTTCACCATGCACGGACGGTCCCTTGCGAT
>Ga0193717_1002707_pt1 | contig 10124 bp, 8 predicted proteins | sample U2c2metaG_FD_145900 | JGI IMG/M metagenome (GOLD analysis project Ga0193717, IMG submission 145900) | Soil microbial communities from a riparian zone of the East river system, Colorado, United States - U2c2 | ecosystem: Environmental > Terrestrial > Soil > Riparian zone | place: USA: East River...
CGTCCTTGGCCGGGTTCGCCTTCGCCAAACTGCGATTCCCCGGTCGCAACGCGTTGTTCGTGTTCATCGTGGTGACGCTGGCGGTGCCGACCCAGCTCGGCATCATCCCGCTGTTCATCGCGATGTCCGAGCTGGGCTGGGCCGGCGGGCTGCAGGCGGTGATCGTGCCCAACCTGGTCACCGCGTTCGGCGTGTTCTGGATGCGGCAGTACACAGTGGACGCTCTGCCGTACGAGCTCATCGAGGCGGCGAGGATGGACGGCTGCAGCATGTTCCGGATCTTCTGGAGCGTCTGCCTGCCCGCCGTGCGCCCGGCCGCGGCGATCCTCGCCATGTTCACGTTCATGACCTCGTGGAACGACTTCCTGTGGCCGCTGGTGGTGCTCGACGTCGGCAACCCGACCATCCAGCTGGCACTGGAGAAACTGCAAAGCGGCTACTACGTCGACTATTCGCTGGTACTGGCCGGGACGACGCTGGCGACCATCCCGATCCTGATCGTCTTCCTCCTCCTCGGCCGCCAGATCGTGGCCGGAATCATGCAAGGTGCTGTGAAAGGGTGACCATGTCCGTACAACCCGCCGAAGCCGCGACCGAGGTCGCCTTCCCGCCGGGGTTCGTCTGGGGCGCGGCCACCGCCGCCTTCCAGATCGAAGGTTCGACCACAGTGGACGGACGCTCGCCGTCCGTGTGGGACACGTTCTGCCGCAAACCGGGCGCGGTGGTGAACGGCGACACCGGCGAACCCGCCGCGGACCACTACCGCCGGTACGGCGAAGACGTCGAACTCATGCGGGCCCTCGGACTCGGCGCGTACCGGTTTTCCACCGCCTGGCCCCGGATACGGCCCGACGCCGGGGAACCGGACAGCCGCGGCCTCGACTTCTACGACAGGCTGGTCGACCGGCTGCTCGCGGCCGGGATCGCGCCGTGGGCGACGCTCTACCACTGGGATCTGCCGCAGACGCTTGAGGACAACGGTGGCTGGGCCAACCGGGACACGGCGTACCGCTTCGCCGAATACGCCGAGACGATCGTGTCCCGGCTCGGTGACCGGGTCGCGTCGTGGACGACGTTGAACGAACCGTGGTGCGCCGCGATCCTCGGCTACGCGCAAGGAATCCACGCTCCTGGCCGCACCGAACCTCGAGCGGCCGTCGCCGCGGTGCACCACCTCCTGCTCGGGCACGGCCTCGCGATGGACGTCATCCGGCGGCACGCGCCCGGGTCGACGGCGGGCCTCACGCTCAACCTTTTCCCGGTGGTACCAGCCGATCCCGGGTCGGCCGCGGATCTCGAGGCGGTGCGGCGGATCGACGGCCTGCAGAACCGGTTGTTCCTCGATCCGGTGCTGCGCGGCGCGTACCCCGACGACCTCGTCGAAGATCTCGCGCCCTTCGGCCTGGCCGACCACGTCCGCGCGGGGGACCTCGACGTCATCTCCGCACCGCTGGACCTGCTCGGGGTGAACTACTACCGCGGCTATCAGGTCACCGGGACGCCTCGGGAGGGCACCGAGCCGGGCGGGCCGGCCTGGATCGGGGCGGAGACCGTCGCGTTCGTGACCGACGACGGCCTGCCGCGGACCGAGTCCGGCTGGCAGGTCCAGCCGGACGGGCTGACCGACATCCTGCTGCGGGTTCACCGGGAGTACCCCGCGATCCCGTTGTACATCACCGAAAACGGCGCCGCCTATCCCGATCACGAGCACGGTGACGGAAAGGTCGAGGACCACGACCGGGTCGCGTTCCTCGACTCCCACCTGCGGGCCGCGCATGCCGCGATCGAGGACGGCGTCGACCTTCGGGGGTACTTCTACTGGTCGCTGCTGGACAACTTCGAGTGGGCGGAGGGCTATGCCAAGCGGTTCGGCATCGTGCACGTCGACTACGAAACCCAGCGCCGCACCCCGAAACAAAGCGCGCGCTGGTACTCGCAAGTGATCAACCACAACGGCCTCGGCTGAGCGAGCGCTGCTGTCTTCGCCATCTGTCGACAGATGGCGCTAGTTGCCTAGGCCAGCAGACTGCCGCAGCGGTATTCGAACCAGCCGAAGTCGGCGTGGGACTCGGAGGGGAATCCGTTGCCGCTGGCGTACATTCCCAAGTGGACTCCGGTGAATCCACCCGCCACCGACGTACTGAGGATGCGGCCGTCGAAGATCTCCCCCAGTGGGGCCCACGGACCGGCGGCCGGAGCGAAACAGGCTCGATAATCCTGTCCCCGCGCCTCGAACCCGATCCGGAGGACTCCCTCGCCGACCCGGACGGACGCGAGGAGTTCGTCGCGCCCGGATACCCGGCGGACGAGGGTGAGCGTCCGGCCGTGGTTCAGCAGCAGGCGGACGTGGAAGTCGTTGCTCTGCAGGAGAACCAGCCCGGCCGACTCGTGTTCCGAGGCGGGGACGAAGTCCATCGCGCAGGACGCCGAGAAGTCGATGTGCTGCTGGCGCCGCGCCACGAAACTGGGCGTGACCGCATCGGTGATCGACTCCGGCCGCAGCGAAAGCCTGAGGTGACCGGACCGGGCGGTGAGCGACCAGAACGGCTCGTCCGGCGTCCGCAGTAGTGTCCACAAAGGATTCAACTCGGCGGTGTCGAAGTGGTCGACGGCGGGCGCCTCCGGCCACCGCTGTTCCGGCAGGTCCGGTACGGGATAGGAGGATTCCACCCGGCCGGTGCCCGGGCTGAACACCGGGCGGCCTTCTTCCCAGATCACCGGTACGAGGAAGGTCTCCCGTCCCAGGTTGTAGAAGTAGCCGCCGTACGGCCGGGTCGCGAGCAGGACCGCGAACCACTGCCCGGTCTGGGTCTGGACGAGGTCCGCATGCCCGGCCGCGGCGATCGGGTGCGCGCGGCCGAGGTGACGATGGGTCAGCATCGGATTTCCGGGGTCGCCCCGGTACGGGCCGGTCACCGTGTCGGCGCGGGCGAACACCACGGCGTGTTCGTAGTCCGTCCCGCCCTCGGCGCACAGGAGCACGTACTGACCGTCCACTTTGTACACATGCGGCCCCTCGGCCCAGCGGGCGCCGTGCATCGCACCCTGCCAGACGACGTGCTCTTCGCCGGTCAGCTTCCTGCTCTCGACGTCGAACTCGCGAAGCCACACCTCGGTCTGGCCGTCGTATCCCCCGGGAACGACCCGGGTCGCGGTCCACCACGCGCGGCCGTCGTCGTCGAAGAACAGCGACGGGTCGAAACCTTCGGCGTCGGGCAGCCATTGCGGTTCTGACCACTCCCCCGCCGGATCTTCGGCGGTCACCACGAAACTACCGGTCTCGCGGGTTCCATGGACGAGAGTGCAGACCAGGTAGAACAGACCGTCGTGATGCCGGATCGTCGGCGCGTAGAGACCTCCCGACGCGCGGACCCCGTGCAACGGCAGCTGCGACGGCCGATCGAGCACGTGCCCGAGCGGCCGCCAGTGCACGAGATCGCGACTGTGATAGATCGGCAGCCCGGGGAAGTACTCGAATGTCGATGTGACGAGGTAGTAGTCCTCGCCGACCCGGCAGATCGACGGATCGGGATGGTTTCCGGCGAGGATCGGGTTTTCGAAGTGTCCCATGTGGACTCCTGTGGTCACCGGAGATGGCGGTGCCCCAGTATGTTGACGGCCTCCCGTCGCGGTCAAGCCTTCGAAACTTTCGAAAACGCCCCCATAGCGCAATCTGACCGGACATACTGGCGAGAACCGGTTTTTCGGTTATTCTCTAACTCGCGCGAAATCGGGTGTCCGCCATCTGCAGTGTTGCCGGTTTCGAAAGTTTCGAAGTTCCACGAGCCTTTCGCCCGTACGGATCGGAGAACGTCCGATGAAGAGATGCCTCCGGATTCTGCTCTCGCTGGTGATCGTCGCCGCCGGTTCTCCGGTACTCACCGGACCGGTGACGCTCTGGGCACATCTGTCGCCCACGTCGTGCGGGCCGGTCGCCGTTAGCCCTTACGATCGTGGAGACCCGCCACGATCGTAAGGTTCATCCATGCACCTGCATCTGACCAGTTCGGGGCCCGACCTGGTCGAGCCCGACGACTGCACGACGTTCGACGTCGTCGTGGCCCCGGAACTCGACACCGAGGCACTCAAGGCGCTTCTAGCCGAGCGCAAGATCGGGACGCTCGCGGCCGGTGAGAAGCATGTGTTCGTCTCGCCGGAGGCACTGCGCGCGCTGGCCGACGGGCGGACGGGCGAGGACTGGTCGTCCCGCTTCGACAAGATGCTCGCGTACGCCGCCTCCAAGGGCTGGATCGGCGAGAACGGCGACGTCCGAGGTCATATCGACAACGGATAGCGTGCGGTGGTGGACATGTCAACTCGGGCGTACGATCGCCGCATGGCCGTTCTCCCAGCGCGAGTGAGGAACCTCCCGTGAGCAATCTGGACGCGCGACCGGAGGTCGTGCCGTGTGAGTCGTCGGCAGCCCGAGCCACCCCGGAAGTCCTGGAACCACGGCTCGTCCCCCTCGGCGGGCCGCGTGCCAAGCCGGTGCGGCGGACGCTGCCGCAGCGCGCCAGGTCGCTGATCGGGGCGTGGTGCTTCGTCGACCACTACGGCCCGAACGAGATCTCCGAAGCCGCCGCGATGAACCTGCCCGGCCATCCCCACACCGGCCTGCAGACGGTCTCGTGGCTGTTCTCGGGACTGCTCGAACACCTCGACACGATCGGGACGAAATCCCTGATCCGCGCCGGGGAAATGAACCTGATGACCGCGGGCCGGGGCATCGCGCATTCGGAGTTCACCACGCCGGAAACCAAGGTCCTGCACGGCGTCCAGCTGTGGGTCGCACTGCCGGAGCGCGACCGGTTCACCGAACCGCGGTTCGAGTACTTCGCGCCGGAGCCGATCACCGTGGGCCAGGCGAAGCTGACCGTCTTCCTCGGCTCCCTGATGGGCTCGGCGTCGCCGGTCGTAACGAGCACTCCCCTGCTCGGCGCGGAACTCAACATCCCCGCCGGCACCACGCTCGAGCTCGACGTCGACCCGGCCTTCGAACACGGGATCCTGGTCGACGCCGGTGAGATCAGGGTCGCGGGGAGCACCGCCACCGACGCGCAGCTGCTCTACGTCCCGCTCGGCGCGACCTCGCTGACGATCGAAACCGGCGACCGGCCGGTCCGTGCGGTGCTGCTGGGCGGGGAACCGCTGAACGAACGCATCATCATGTGGTGGAACTTCATCGGCCGCACCCATGAGGAGATCGTCCGCTTCCGTACGGAGTGGCAGGCCCAGGCCGCGACCGACCACGAGGAAGGTCCGTACGGGACGTTCCCCGAAGCCTGGCTCACCGTCCTCCCCGCCCCGGTAATGCCGAACGGGCAGCTGAAACCCCGCGCCTGAACCTCACTGGATGTCCTGTTTCAAGGGATGGCTCGCCGAAGTCCGGCACAGGAAGACCCGCACCGCGTCTTTGACCTCGACACCGGTGGGGGCGAATTCCTCGTTGCCCTCCCGCCGGTCTTCCACCGGCTGCCACCGATCCTGGTTCCCCGAGTCCCACTCGCAGACGTCGATCACCAGCAGCAGGTCCATCGGACCGGCGCAGTCGGCACAGTTCATCGGGATCAAATCGGTGACCGCCCAGTTCGCCCAGCCGCCCGTCTTGCACCCGGGCGCCATCGCCAGTTCGTACGGGTACGAGACGCCGTTCTCGCTCTCGACTCGCTCGACGGCCTGCCGCAACTCTGTCGGTAGCTCCTGGGCGAACGGGTATTCGACGATCACCTCGGGATCGAGCACACAAGGACGCGGCCGCAGCTCGTCGTCTTCGCTGACTTCCGGAACCGGCGGCCGCCCGAAGACCTCGGTCACCTTCGAGGAATCCCGCCAGACCACGTCGACGAGCGGCCCGCAGTCGTAGTCGTCGTGCTCATTGGGGCACCAGAAAACCTGGAGCAAGTCGGTGCCCGCGGGAAACGGGAGCCCGGGGACGTCGCGCGCGAACAGCTGCGCGACGGCGATCTCGGCGACCGGTTTCGCGAGGGCGTCGTGGCCACTCCAGCCGCCCTTCGGCCGGGCGCACCGAGGCCAAGGTTCGTTGACAGGCCAGAGCATCGGGCCACCGATATGGCTTTCGTGCTCCGTCGGTGCGCCGGGCCGCGGGTGCAGCCGCGTCGCCGGGCGGGCGAACCCGGCCAGGCCGGGGATTTCCGCGCCGAGGTCGACGGGCGGCTGCGGAGTGGTGCGTGTCATGCCCGCACCCTACGGGTGGGCACCGACAGGATCAGGCGCTGAAGCCGCCGTCGATCCGCAGGCTGGCACCGGTGACGAACCCGGCCGCCGGGCCCGCGAGATAGGCGACGGCTTCGGCGACCTCCTCCGGTTTCCCGAAGCGCCGCATGGGAATCGCCGACAGCGTGGCCTCGTCTGGCACCGCGGTCAGCATGTCGGTCTCGATCGGGCCGAGCTGCACGGTGTTGACGGTGATCCCCCGTGGACCGAATTCGTGGCTCCAGATTCGGCCGTAGGTCTCCAAAGCCGCCTTGCCCGCGGCGTAATCACCGTACGGGCCGGTGGTGCGGTTCACCCCGACCGAGCTGATCAGGATGATCCGCCCGCCGTCGCCGAGGTGCTTCGCCGCGGACCGGGTCACCGTCACCGCCGAGGTGACATTGACCGCGAACTGGTGCGCGAACACGGTTTCGTCGCGATCCGGGTCCGCGAGCCCGCCGGTGACGAAGACACCGGCGTTGTTGACCAGGACGTCCAGCCGCCCGAAGTCCGCCGCGACTTCGTCGACCAGCCGGGCCACTCCGGCGTCGTCGGCATGGTCGGCTCGGTGCGCGGAAGCACGCACCCCGAGCGCTGTGAGCTCGTCGACGAGCGCGTTCGCCTTTTCCTTCGAGTTCACGTAGCTGAAGGCCACGTCCGCGCCCGCCTCGGCGAGCCGGCGTGCGACGGCCGCGCCGACTCCGCGGGAACCACCGGTCACCAGCGCCACTTTGCCGGTCAGTCCGTTGTGCATTTCTTCTCCCCTCAGTTGGTCGGAAGCGCTCAGCCGAGCGGGATCTCGCTCTTGTGCTCCCGCAGCCACGAATCGAGCGAGCGGAGCTGCGGATTGAGCTCCCGCACCAGATCGAGGTCGCGGACGCCGACGAAGTACTCGGACGCGTCCGAGTAGAACTGGTACATGTTCGCGATCTCGTCCGCCCCGGGGAATCCCGCCGCGCGGACCTCGTGGTGCGTCTGCGGCCGGTAGACGACCTTCTCGCCCAGCACGTCGGTGAACTTCGCGGCAAGCTCGTCGCCCGTGGCGTGCGTGCCGGCGATACTCACTGTCTTGCCGATGAAGTCGTCCCCGCGCCGGAAGATGCCGAACGCCGTGCGCCCGATGTCCTCGGCCGCGATGAGCGACATCTTCTGATCTGCCATGGGGTTCGTCAGGACCAGCTGGCCGTTTTCGTCGCGGTGCGGGCCCTGTCCGAGCAGGAACGACTCGTAGTAGAAGGTCGTCTGCAGGAACGTGGTGGGCACGCCGAGCTCGGTGAAGAACTCGTTCGCCTCACCCTTCGCGTCGAAATGCGGGACCTTGTAGGTCTCCAAGAGCGTCGGGAGCTCACTGCCGAGCCGCTCGAAATGCGGCCTGGTGTCCTCGAGAGTGGACCAGACCACGTGCTCGAGCCCGGCGTCCTTCGCGGCCCTCGCCGCCGCGGCCGCCTGCGCGAGTTCCATCTCGGCGCGGGTGCGGGCCTTCTCCTCTTCCGGTGTCCGCTGGACCCAGAAGTTCGTGACCACGAAAGCGCCGTACGCGCCGTCGAAGGCCTTGCGCAGGCTGGCCTCGTCGTCCAGATCGGCCTCGACCACCTCGGCGCCTCGCGCGGCGAATTCCTTTGCCGCGGCCGAGTCCGCGCTGCGTGTCAGCGCCCGTACCGTGAACGGGCCTTCCGGGTCGGCCAGGATCGCCCTGACCAGGCCACCGCCCTGCGAACCGGTCGCACCCACCACGGCGATGATCTTCTTGTCGGTCATTTCTGCTCCTCTTCCACGGACGGCGAATACTTCGTCACCTCCTCACGTTGTCACCGGGGAAAGCCCCGCACCGCTCCCTGCGGTGGGTACCCACCGCAGGGGTAGGCACGGGCCGGACGGCGGAAGGAAGATGGAGTCATGATCGAGCAGAGGAACCCGTCCCAGGTTCTCGGAGACTTCCTCCGGACGCGCCGCGCGGCTTTGTCCCCGGAGGACAGCGGGGTGCGGACCTACGGCAACCCGCGCCGCGTACCGGGCCTGCGCCGCGAAGAGGTCGCCCAGCTCGCGGGAGTCAGCGTCAACTACTACACCCGCATCGAGCAGGGCGAGAGTCACCAGATGTCGGACTCGGTGATGGAGTCGATCGCCAACGCGCTCCAGCTCGACACCGGTGAGCGGTCACATCTGCTGCGCCTGGCCCGGCCCGCCCAGGTCGTGCGCCGGGAAACCGGACCCGAGCAGGTCCGCAGATCGGTGCTGGCGCTCGCCGAAAGCAGCACGGACCAGGCGGCGATCATCGTCGGCCGCCGCTCGGATCTGCTCGGCGCCAACCGGCTCGGTTTCGCGCTGTTCGGCCTGCGGCCGGACCAGCGGCCGAACATGACGAAGAACCTCTTCCTCGACCCGGCGATGCGCGACCTCCACGCCGACTGGGAAACCGAAGCCCGCAGCTCCGCGTCCTATCTCCGCAACGCGTCGAGTGATCAGCCCGACGACCATCTGCTGGCCGAGCTGATCGGCGAACTGAGCATCAAGAGCCCGGATTTCGTGCGGATCTGGGCCACTCACCCGGTCGGCGAATGCCTGCATTCGGTCCGCGAGCTGCACCACCCGGTCGTCGGAGACCTGATCCTCAACACCGAAAGCCTTCGCCTTCCCGACGATCCGGGACAGCGGATCGTCTTCAGTGGCGCGGAACCGGGTTCGAGCTCGGCCGACCGTCTCAAGCTGCTCGATTCCCTGAGTTCTTAAGCAACACGGCAACACAGCCGAACGTTCCACTCACGACCCACCCGCCCAAGCCGAGCCACGAGATGTCAACATCTCGTGATACCCCGCGTCCGCAACTACCGCCATCTGTCGACAGATGGCAAAGGTGGGTGGGACGTGCTCAGCGGGGTACCCACAGGGTGACCTTTGTGCCGCGACCCGGTTGTGAGTCGACGGCGCCGTGGCCGCCGACCTCCGCGAGCCGCGCCATGATCGACTGGCTGATCCCGAAACCGGGCGGCCGATCCCGTACGTCGAACCCTTCGCCGTGGTCGCGCGCGACCACCGTGATCCCGCCGTCGCGTTCCTCCACTCGGAGCACGACCTGGTTGGTGTCAGCGTGTTTGACGGTGTTGCGCAACGATTCCCGTACCGCCTCGCACATCGCCGTCCGGCGCGCTTGCGACAGCGCGTACTCCTCGTCGAGGTCGGCCGCCACCAGTTGCGTGCGCAGGCCGTCGCGGGCCATGTCCGCGGCCACTTCGGCGAGTTCCACCACCAGGCTGCGCGACGAACCCGTCGGCAGCGGCTCGGTGATCCGGCGGCGCAGGTCGGCCGCTTCGGCCCCGGCGAGCGAGCGGAGTTCGGACAACCGTTGCGCGGCATGGGCGTCGTCGCTCGGGGTCGTGAGCGCGAGTGCCTCCAACGTCTGCAACACACTGTCGTGCATAAGGCGCCGAGTCCGTCTGCGCTCCACCTGTTGACCACGCCGGAGCCCGATGTCGAGGGCGAACCGGGTGCCGACCCCGAGCAGAATGAGAATGCCCGCGCAGGTCACGATGGACACGAGCAGTGCCACCATGCAGCCGACCGACCGGTTCAGCGCGAGCGGGTCGGCCAGCGGCAGCCCGCCGGCCCAGGTCAGCGCCAGCCGCAGTGGCACGGCCGCCGCCAGCAGCCACAGTGCCGCCGGGAGCCCGAAAGCGCACACCCACATGCCGATCGCGCCCACCAGCCAGGTCCACGTGACGTCGATGGCGAAGGGCTGCACCGAATCCGGGACACTGACCGCGACGGCGACGTTGAGCAGCAGGCCGACCATGAGGTCGAGCGCGAGCGCGCGGCCGGCCGTCCTGGCCCGCAACCCGCCGGCGCGCAGCACCCAGGCGAGCGCGGCCGCGTTGACCACCACCGCGAGCACGGTCGTGGTCAGGACCGGGGCC
>Ga0193717_1002708_pt1 | contig 10120 bp, 8 predicted proteins | sample U2c2metaG_FD_145900 | JGI IMG/M metagenome (GOLD analysis project Ga0193717, IMG submission 145900) | Soil microbial communities from a riparian zone of the East river system, Colorado, United States - U2c2 | ecosystem: Environmental > Terrestrial > Soil > Riparian zone | place: USA: East River...
CGCGGAACTGGCTGCCGGCTTCCAGACCGAGCTGATGGAAGACCGGGTGTACGCACTTACGCCAAAGGGCGAAGTGATCGACATGCCCCACGGCGCCACCGTGCTCGATTTCGCGTACCACATCCACACGGAAGTGGGGCACCGTTGCCGTGGCGCGAAGGTCAACGGGCGCATCGTGCCGTTGACCTTCCAGCCCCGCAGTGGCGACCGCATCGAAATCCTTACGGCGAAGGTGTCCGAGCCGAGCCGCGACTGGCTATCGGTGCACCACGGTTACCTGCATACCTCGCGCGGCCGCGAAAAAGTGCGCGCGTGGTTCCGCCGCAGCGCCCATGATGCGAACCTCGTGGCTGGCCGCGCGACGCTCGAACGTGAACTGCGCCGGCTCGCGCTGCCCGATGCCGACATCGCGAAGCTTCCTGCCCACTTCAACCTCAAGACCCATGACGAGTTGCTGGTGGCGCTGGCGCTGGGGGAAGTTACCACCGGACAGGTGGCGCGGGCCCTCCAGGAGCGTGCGCCGGAACCGGAAGTTACCCAGTCGACCACACCGGTGGCTTCGCGCCCCGCCCAGCACGACCGCGGCGCGCTCAGCATCGACGGCGTGGGTAACCTGCTCACCACCCTGGCGCGCTGCTGTCAGCCGTTGCCGGGCGACCCGGTGAAGGGCTTCATTACCCGCGGACGGGGCGTGTCGGTGCACCGCGCCGATTGCGCGAGCCTGGCTGCGCTTTCCCGCAAGCAACCTGAGCGGGTGATCGAGGTGAACTGGGGCAAAGTGGACGTCCAGGCCTACGAGGTGGACATCGAACTGCGCGGCTATGACCGAAAAGGCCTGCAAAAGGACGTGACCAACACCATCAGCAACACCGGGCCGCATATCGTGGCCTCGTCCAGCCGGGTGAATACGCGCACCGCCGAGGTGGAAATGCGCTTCACCCTCCGCGTGCGGGACTACGAGCAACTCTCGACCCTGCTGGGCAGGTTGGGGGCGCTTGCCAACGTCACGGATGCGCGCCGGCTGGGGTAAATACCCAGGCAGGCCTCCCTATCCGCCCGTTAAATGCCCCTTCGATGCCCCGGAGCTGCCATGGGCACGGGTGTTAAGCTTTCCGGAATGAATGAGACCCACCAGCGATGAGCGGCCGCGATTCCAAAGATGGCCGGCGTGGCCGCACGGATCCCGTCCTGGGCAGCCTGGACAACCTCGACGGCCCGGGTCCCGCCCCGGCACCCGACGATGGCTTGCCGCATTTCCGCGTGGAGGCCCCCGAGCGCCGGATATATGGTGGCAATCCGCTGCCGCCGGGGCGCCAGCGTAAGCGCGGATGGCTGCTGCCCTTGTTGCTTCTGCTGGTGATCGGCGCGGGGACCCTGGTGTACCTGCAGCAAGACCGTCTGCGCGGCATGCTGCCCGCCACCGAGCTCAACGACACCCTGACCATGGCCGACCAGGCCCTGGCCGCCGGCAAGCTCGACGGCAGCAATGGCGACAGTGCCCGTGAGCTGTACGAAAAAGTACAAGCCGCCGAGCCCGACAATGACCGTGCCCGGGATGGCCTGCGCAAGGTGGGCCAGGCCGAGGTGGCCCGCGCCGACGCCGCCCTGAATGCCGGCAACGTGGACGAAGCCGATGCCGCTACCAACGCCGCCAACGAACTCCTCGGCGGAGGAAATGACATCGAGCGCCTGCGCCAGCAGATCAGCCGCGCGCGCAACCCCAGTGCCCAGCAGGGTTCGCTGGTGGACCAGGCCCAGGCGGCGCTCGACGCCGGCAAGTTCGATGGCCCCGATGGCGCAGGCGCGCTGTACCGCAAGGTGCTCGACGGCGACCCGAACAATGCCGTGGCCACACGCGGCCTGGACAAGGTAGGCGATGCGCTGGCGGCCCAGGCTCGCCAGGCGATCGCCGCCAACGACCGCAAATCGGCCAGCGGCATCGTCGAGCGCCTCGCCGCCGTCGTGCCCAACTACGGCGACCTTCCTTCCCTGCGTGCCTCGCTGGCTGAAACTCGCAAGCAGGACGACCAGGCCACCGCCGGATTGCTCAGCCAGGCCGCCGACAACGTGCGCTCGGGAAAGGTGGCAGGTGACGGCGACGATAACGCCCTGGCGCGCTACAAGGCCGTGCTTGCGGTCGATCCGGACAACACACAGGCCAAGGCTGGCCTTGGCCAGGTGGCCCAGGCGCTTATCGTGCAGGCCAGCGCCGCGCAGGATGCCGGCGACAACGACCAGGCGCGCAAGCTGCTGGACCAGGCAGCGACGCTGGCTCCCAAATCCGCGGACCTCGCGGCAGCGCGCGCCCGCCTGGGCGATGGCCATGCGGCCGCGGCCGGTGTCGCCAACGATGCTGCCAGCAGTGACGACACCGCACCGGCCCAGCTTTCCGTCACGCCAGAGCAAAAGGCCCAGGTAGCCGACCTCGTGCGCCGGGCGCGTGCCGCCACGGCCAGGGGCGACATCATGACGCCGCCGGCCGACTGCGCGTACGACCTTTACCGCAACGCCCTGGCCATCGACGGCAACGACGCGGCCGCCCGCAGCGGCCTGCAATCGTTGCCTGGCGTAGTGCAGAAGCAGTTCGAGACGGCCATGTCCAACGGCAATCTGCGCCATGCGGGTGACTTGCTCGACACCATGGCCGACCTCGCCCCGGGCGAGCCCGGGCAGGCAGGCCTGCGCCAGCGCCTGGCCAGTGCCCTGGTGGACCAGGCGCAGCAGCGCGGCAACGCAGGCGACCGCGAGGGTGCCCGGCAGTCGCTGGATGCCGCGCGTCGTCTCAATCCAGACGACGCACGCCTTCCCGATGCCTATGCCCGGTTGCAGTCCGGCCGCTGAGCATGAAGATTCTCGTCCTGGGTGCGTCCAGCCAGATTGGACGGTTCTTGTTGCCGCGCCTTCGTGCGCGCGGCGATGAAGTCGTGGCCGTGAGTCGCTGGCAACATGCCGATTCCGACGGCCTTACGTGGCTGCGCGGCGAGTTGCCCGATCGCATGCCCGACATCGCGCACGTCGATGCCGTGATCTGCTACGGCCCCATTATCGTGTTGGCGCCGTGGCTTGCCAGCGGCGCCGCACCCGGTGTCACCCGCGTGGTGTGCACCAGTTCGATGAGTGCGCAGAGCAAGCTAGACTCCCCGGATGCCGTCGAGCGCGAGTTGTCCCGCAGCCTGCGTGACGGCGAAACGATGCTCGCGGCAGCATGCGAGGCGCGGGGGATTGCCTGGACGGTTCTTCGGCCCACGCTGGTGTATGGCGCCGGCATCGACAAAAGCCTGTCGCCCATCGCGCGTGGCGCCATGCGTGCACACGTGTTCCCGTTGCCGTCGGGACGTGGCTTGCGACAGCCGGTGCACGCCGACGACATAGCCTGCGCTTCCGTCGCGGCCCTGGATACGCCGGCGGCCGCGGGCCAGGTGATCCCGGTCGGTGGTGGTGAGCGGTTGACCAGTGGCGAGATGTTCGCACGCGTTCGCCGCAGCCTTGCCGTGGCCACTTTGCCGTTGCCCGTGCCGCGATGGCTGCTGGGGCTTGCCGCTGCTGCCATCCCGCGAGCGCGCGGTCCGATTTCCCGGCTGGATGTCGACCTGATCGCCGACAACGAGCCACTGCTGCGCCTGCTGGGTGTCCGGCCGCGGCCGTTCCTGGCCGACGGTGCCTGCTGGATGCCTTCGTGAGCGGTCGCCGCGTCTGCGCCATCGTCGTTACCTGGCACCCCGACGCCGACTTGCTGCAACGCCTGGTCAGTGCGGTGGGACCGCAGGTGGCGCACCTGGTGGTGGTCGACAACGGCGGCACGCGATTGGCGGCGCGCGATGGTGTCACGCTACTCGCGCAGCCTGTGAACGCGGGACTTGCAGCGGGCTTCAATACGGGTATTGCGTTTGCACGCTCGGGCGGCTTCGACACGGTGCTGCTGCTCGACCAAGACAGTGAACCGAAACCCGGCATGGTCCAGTCGCTGATCGAAGTGCTTGACGGCGCGGGGAATGCCGGTACGTCCGTCGCAGCGGTGGGCCCGGTCTTCAAGGATGCCCGTGAAAAACATGTCGCGCCCTTCGTGCGGTTTGGATTTCCACTGAACCAGAAGATCACCGCGGAGCACGGCCCTCCCGTGCCGTGCGACTTCCTGATCAGCTCCGGGTCGTTGATACCGCTGGCCGTGCTCGACGCCGTGGGCGAGATGGACACCACGCTGTTCATTGACAACGTCGACCTGGAATGGTCCTGCCGTGCGCGTGCCGCCGGGTACGTTCTGCTCGGGGTGCCCGACGCGCGCATGGGCCATCACCTGGGCGATGGCCGCAGCAACGTGATGGGCCTGGGCCGGGTGGTGGTGCATGGGCCCACAAGGCTGTACTACATCATGCGCAACCGCGTGCTGCTGTACCGGATGCCGCACGTGCCGCGCACGTGGGTGGCGCAGGACCTGCTGCGATTGCCGGTGAAATTCCTGATTTTCGCGTTGTTGGTGGGGCCGCGCGGGCGCAACATGCGCGCCATGCTCAAGGGCCTCGCCGACGGCATCCATGGGCGCACCACGGCGTGTCCGCCCGGGTGAAATACCCGCGTACGCCACCGGGCAGCCATCGTTCGTTCAGATCCCTGCCGGCCTGCCATGTCTATCATCGGCTGGTGCATTGAAAGAGGAACATCCTGCCTTGGCTTTCTTTTCCCGACTCGGCGCCCTGTTTCGCGCGATCTGGCCCTGGATCCGCATTCCCGTATACATCGTGCTGGGCGTGCTCTTCGGCTTCCTGCTGCCCTACACGCTAGTGCTCAATTCCCGCGTGCAGGAGCAATTCAACGACCTGGTGTTCGCCGTGCCCACGCGCGTGTACGCGCGGCCGCTTCCGCTGGCCCAGGACACCGCGATGAAGCCGGCGGCACTGGAACTGGAGCTTACCTTCGCCGGATACTCGAACGACGGCAAGGGCCAGGTGCCGGGCACGTTCGCCCGCAACGGTTCGACCTATGTCATCGCTTCGCGCGGCTACGCGGGTCCGGACGGCGGCGAGATCGCCCACCGCATCCGCGTGGTGCTGTCGCAAGGCCAGGTGGATTCGATCACCGACATGGCCACCAGCAAGCCGCTGGACGGCACCCACCTGGATCCGGCGCGTATCGCCACCCTGTACGGCGCGCAGGCCGAGGAGCGCCGCATCGTGCGCCTGGGCGACGTGCCGCCGCTCCTGATCGGCGGCTTGCAGGCGGTGGAAGACCGCGACTTCAAGCATCACTTCGGCATTGATTTCTCCGCCATCCTGCGCGCCTCGTTCGCCAACCTGCGCGCCGGCCACACGGTGCAGGGCGGATCCACCCTTACCCAGCAGCTGGTGCGCAACCTGTTCCTGGACCGCAGCCAGCGCATGATGCGCAAGCTCAACGAAGCGATCCTGTCGGTGCTGATCGAAATGCACTACGACAAGAGCCGCATCCTCGAGGCTTACATCAACGAGGTGTTCCTGGGCCAGCAGGGCGACCAGGCGGTGCATGGATTTGCCGCAGGCGCGGAGTTCTATTTTGGCCGCCGCATGAAAGACCTCCGCCCGCAGGAGATCGCTCTTCTGGTGGGTCTGGTGAAGGGGCCCAGCTACTACGACCCGCGCAGGTATCCCGATCGCGCCATCGCCCGCCGCAACCTGGTGTTGCAGCAGTTCCGCGATACGGGCCTGCTCAACGACGCAGCCTTCCTTGCCGCACAATCCGCGCCACTGGGGCTGGCGAGTAACGCACAGTTGCCGCACAACCGTTTCCCGGCGTTCATGCAGCTGGTGCGCACGCAGGTCACCGCCGACTTCGACGAGAACGCCCTGCGCAACGGCAGCCTGTCGATCTTCACCACGCTCGATCCCGCCGCCCAGCTCTATACCGAGCAATCGCTGCTCTCCACCATGAACAGCCTGGGCAAGCGTGGCGCGGCGGCGCAAGGTGCCGCGGTGGTGACGGACGTAGCCACCGGCAGCGTGCTGGCGGTCGTCGGTAGCCGCGATCCGGGTGACCAGGGCTTCAACCGCGCACTGGATGCGCGTCGGCCGATCGGCTCGCTGGTGAAGCCCTTCGTGTACCTGGTGGCGCTGGCCGACCCGCAGCGCTGGTCGCTGGGCAGTACGCTGGACGACACGCCGGTGAATATCCGCCAGCCCGATGGCACGCCGTGGACGCCGAAGAACGACGACAGGGAAATCCACGGCCAGGTGCGGATGATCGATGCGCTGGCCAACTCGTGGAACCTGGCCACGGTGCACCTGGGGCTGGAAGTGGGCGTGCCGCGTATCAAGGCGTTCCTGGAATCGTTCGGTCTGGAGGACGTCAATCCCAGTCCGTCGCTGTTGCTGGGCGCGGTAGACCTCTCGCCTTTCCAGGTGGCCCAGCTTTACCAGTACATTGCCGCCGACGGCCACGCCCTACCGCTCATCGCCGTGCGCGGCGTGCTGGACGCCCAGGGCAAAACGATCAAGCGCTATGAAGTGAAGCCCGGCAATGGCGAATACCAGTCGGCCGCGCGCCTGGTGACCTGGGCCATGCAACAGGTGGTCAGCCGCGGCACCGCGCGCGCCATCGGCGAGTCGAGCCTGAGCTGGCTTCACGCCGCCGGCAAGACGGGCACTTCCGACAGCCAGCGCGACAGCTGGTTCGCCGGCTTCACCGGCGAGCACCTGGCCGTGGTGTGGATGGGCCGCGACGACAACAAGCCGACGGGCCTGTACGGCGCCACCGGCAGTCTGAAGGTGTGGGGTGAGCTCTTCCGCAAACTGCCCACCCGCCCGCTGTCGACCAATCTGGCTCAAGGCCTGGAACTGGGCTGGATCGACCCCGCCACCGGCAAGCGTACCGACCCCAGTTGCCAGGGTGCCCGCCAGCTCCCGTTTGCCGCCGGCTTCCAGCCTGAACAGCAAGAGGGATGCTTCTGGCAGCAGTTCAGAGGTATGTTTGGCAGCGGCGACGGCAATTCGCCTGCCTCTTCCACTACTGCCCCCATTACGGATTGACCATGTTTCGAGCTTTTGCCGTACGTTTGCCTCACGTTGGGGCCACGATCGCCGTAGTTGCGCTCGCTGCCTGTACCCAGCCCAGCCCCCCGTCCAACCAGTCGACCAAGGCACCGGCCCCTACCTACGACATCGTGGCGCAGATCCGCGCCGCCGGTGAGCGCGACAAATCCGCCATCGAAGTGGCCCCGCTGCGCGATCCTGGCGTGACCGGCCTGCAGGATGGCGCCTCTTCCGACGAGCGGGCGCAGCAGTACGACGCCGCCGGCGCCAAGCTTGATTCAGCCCTGAAAATCGCCGGTGACGCTCCCGACCTGCTGCAGGATCGTGCCGAGATCTATGTCCGCCAGCGCGATTACAAGGACGCGGAGAAACTCGCCCGCCATTCGTACGATATCGGCCCCAAGCTCGGCAGCCTATGTGCCCGCAACTGGCAGACGGTGGTGGAGATGCGCCTGCAGGCGCAGGACCAAGCCGGCGCGGCCAATGCGCGCCAGGAACTGACCAAGTGCCACCAGGCGGGGCCTGTCCGGATGTAATGCCAGCGGGGTCTGCCAGCGGGGTCAGAGTCTTACTCTGACCCCCAAGTCCGGCCTCATTTGCCGAGGAGTGCGTTCGATGCATAATCCCTTCACAGGGGAGATGCCATCGATGAGTCATAAAGACGACGCAGCGGGTGCCGCTGCGGGTATGCGTGCAGCGCGACTGCCGTGTCATTCCAGCGTCGTCGCGATGCGGACGTAAATCCCATGCCACCTTCCGTCAGCCTGGCCTTCGAGATCGTCGCACCGGTCTTCGGCATTGCCTTGGCTCTGACGTTGATGCTGTACCTCGACCGAGTGCGGAAGCTCCGCGCGCACGAGATGGCGTGGACATTCATCTGGGTAAGTGTCTGCCTTGTCGGTGCGTTGGTGTTCGGCGGATTCGCGGCGTTCGTGGCGTGGCAGGGATTACACGACGCGGATGGAAGGATCCTCGACGGCGGTGTTGTGGTGGCGTTGTTCGCCGTGGCAGTCTGCCTGGTTTATCTGTCGCGCCATCGTCGTGTCAGTCGAAGCGGTCGACCGGTTCAATGGCTTGGAGCCGAGGCGGATACCGGCGAGCTCGCGCCCACCGTATTCGAGCGTAGGCAAAGGGCACAATCCAATCCGGTACCCGCGCAGATCGACAGCCTGGCCGTGGTCACCGGGCGATACGAAAGCGCGAGGGAACTTGCCGCCCACGATGCCCAGGCGCGCAAGGAGCTCGTGGATTATCTCGGCCGTCAAATCGCGCGCAGGGAATTCGGCGACCCGGAGGCCCAGGTCATCGACGGTTATATCCTGGCGGTGTTCGAGAGCAGGACCGGGCTTAGCAATCAGGGTTGAGCCTGGGCCTGGCGATAGTCGCCGCAACCCGGCTCGAAGGTCGTCTCACCTTCCACCGTGATATAGACATCCCACTGATGAGGCTGGCCGGCGACGAAGCAGCCATGTTGCACCAGTCGGATATCGATCGGCTTCTCGCGGCCGCTGATCTTCAGCGTACCGTGCAGGCTAAGGCCGTCATCGCCTCGCTGCACGCTGCCGCGGGCGTTGTACGACCCGCTGCCCCATTTCAGCAGGACGGGCAGGGTGTTGCCCTCGTCGCGCACCACCACCGACCAGTGGATCGCCGAGGCCTGCAACAGGATGCTGTCCGCCTTGGCGGCTGTTGCGGTGACCAGACAGGTAGCGAAGACCAACAGCAATCGACGACGCATGGTGCGCATCCGCTGGGATTTGGCCTGAATCTACTCCCGCACGGATGAACCGGGCAGTCTGCCAAATGGTGTAATCCGCCCGGTTCAGCCGTGGTGGCTGGCGAGGGAAAGGTACTGTTGGTGGAGGTTCGCCACCGCATCGTCCAGGGCGTCTTCCGGGCCATCGTTTCGGATGACGTCGGTGGCGATGGAGAGGCGTTCTTCGCGCGTGGACTGATGGGCCACCATGCGGCGGGCCAGGGTGTCGTCGATGCCGTCGCGCAGGGTGAGCCGCGCCAGTTGGGTGTCCACCGATGCGTCCACCACCAGGATGCGGTCGAGCCACGCGTAGTGCTGGAGGTTCTCCACCAGCAGGGGAATGGCCACGATGCAGTAGGGGCCGGTATCGGCGCGCACATGGCTCATCGTCCACTGGCGTACGCGGGGATGCACGATGGCTTCAAGGCGCTTGCGTGCCAATGGGTCTTCGAAGATGCGCCGGCGCATGGCGGCGCGGTCAAGCGCGCCGCTGGGATCCAGTACATCGGCGCCAAACGCTGAGGCGATCTCGGCAAGCCCGTCCGTGCCGGGCTCCACCACCGCGTGCGCCGCATGGTCGGCGTCGTGCACGCCGATACCCAAGGCCGTGAAGCGTCGCTCCACCGCGCTCTTGCCGGCGGCGACGCCACCGGTCAATCCCACCACGTAATGGCCTTCCAGCATGGCTAATGCAGCCCGGCAAAACTCATGTAACCGGCAAGGAGTTTATCCCCGGCCACCAGCCATACCCAGCCGGCGATAGCGATGTACGGGCCGAAGGGCATGGGCACCTCGCGGCCGCGGCGGGCCAGCAGGATCAATCCGCCGCCGATGATAGCGCCCACCACCGAGGACAGCAGCACGATGGGCAGCAGGGCCACCGGCCCCATCCATGCACCCAGGGCGGCCAGCAGCTTGAAGTCGCCGTGGCCCATGCCTTCCTTGCCGGTGGTGAGCTTGAACAGCCAGTAGATGGACCACAGGCTCAAGTACCCGATCAGCGCGCCGACGATGGCGCCGGCGGGTGACACCACCACGGGCTGCCAGGCAGGTACCAGGGTGAGGGCCAGGCCCAGCCAGAGCAGCGGATAGTTCATCTGGTCGGGCAGGAGCTGCGTGCGGGCATCGATGCCCGACATCGCCACCAGGAACCAGGTGAGCACCAGCGCCCAAACGGCCGCCATGGTGGGCCCGAAATGCCACACCACCACCGCCGAGGTAATGCCGGTGATGGCCTCCACCAGTGGGTACTGGATGGAAATGGGCACCTTGCAATAACGGCAGCGCCCGCGCAGGGCCAGCCAGCCCAGCAGCGGGATGTTGTCGTACCAGGCCAGCGGATGCTTGCAGTGCGGGCAATGCGACG
>Ga0193717_1002709_pt1 | contig 10114 bp, 6 predicted proteins | sample U2c2metaG_FD_145900 | JGI IMG/M metagenome (GOLD analysis project Ga0193717, IMG submission 145900) | Soil microbial communities from a riparian zone of the East river system, Colorado, United States - U2c2 | ecosystem: Environmental > Terrestrial > Soil > Riparian zone | place: USA: East River...
CATCCTGATGTTGTTGCCATTGTCCGCATTCGAGGCCACCGCAGCCCTGCCCGGCGCTGCCGTCGCGCTGACCCGCGCCCGAATCGCAGCCACCCAGCTCCGGCAACTGGCCGCACCCGCGGCGCTCACCCGCACCCGCCCGACGCTCGCCCCGCTGGACGTCCGCCCCGGCGCCCGAATTGCCATCGTCGGGCCAAGCGGCTGCGGCAAGACCACACTGCTCATGATCACCGCCGAGGCAAACAACGAAACCAGTTTGACTGCTGGCTATTTCGCCGAGGATGCGCACGTCTTCGAGACCACGCTGCGGGACAACCTCCTGGTCGTCCGTGGCGATGCGCAGGATTGCGAGCTGGACGCCGCGCTCCGACGGGCCGGACTTGGCGCGTGGTTGGACGCGCTGCCCGACGGGCTGTCCACCATGCTCGTGGGCGGGGCCGCCGCGATGTCCGCCGGTCAGCGCAGGCGACTGCTGCTGGGCAGGGCAGTCCTGTCGACCTTCCCGATCGTGCTGCTCGACGAGCCCACCGAACATCTCGACGCCGACGACGGACGTCGGATCCTGACCGAGTTGCTCACCCCGGACGCATTGTTCGCCGCCGATCGGACCGTCCTGGTCGCGACCCATCACCTACCCGACGACGTCGACTGTCCCATCGTGTCGCCCAGCAACGGCGAGTAACCTCACCAGCAATGACTCAGTACCCGGCAAGTTATCCACCGCCGCCGTATGCCGGCTTGACGCCCGTGCCGGCCAAACCCAAGAACTGGCTGGGCGCGACGGCGCTGGTATTGGCCATTCTCGGCCTGGTCTTCTCCATTTCGATCGTCGGTGGCGTCACGTTGGGCGTCATCGCGATCATCGTCGGCTTCAGCGGCCGCCGCCGCGCCAAGCAGGGGGAGGCCACCAACGGTGAGGTGGCAACGGCCGGAATCGTACTGGGCGCGTTGGCCATCGTCGTCTCGCTGGCGGTCATCGCGATCTGGGTGCGCGGCTACGAGGAGGTCGGCTTTGGCAGCTACGTCACCTGCGTCTCCAAGAATTCCGACCCGCAGAGCATCCAAAAGTGCGCGAATGAATTCCAGCAACGCGTCCACGAAAAATTTGGCCTCAAGTGAGGGCCGCTAGGCACCAGTTCCCGGGAAGTACTTGACGACTCCCTCCTGCACCACGGTGGCGACCACGCGACCCGATTGATCGAAGAAGTGCCCGCTGCCCAGCCCGCGCGACTCCGCTGCCACCGGTGACGTCGTCGAGTACAGCACCCAGTCGTCGAAGACCACCGGGCGGTGAAACCAGACCGAGTGATTCATCGTGACCGCGAAGATCCGGTCGAACCCCCAGGACAGCCCGTGGGTGGTGATGATCGAGTCCAGGATCGTGGTGTCCGACGAATACACCAGTGCCGCAGCGTGGATCACCGGGTCGGCAGGCATCGGCCCCTCGGCCTTCAGCCACACGCGGTTGTGCGCAAGCCGCTCCTTCTTGTCGCGCATCACCCACGCCGGATCGTTGGCGTAGCGCCACTCGATCGGCCGCAGCGCGTTGACGAAGTGCGGCACGGTCTCCTCGTAGCCACGCAGGAGTTCACCGATCTTGGGAAGTGTCGCGGGGTCCGGAACCCGTGGTGCTTCGACGTTGTGTTCAAGCCCACGGCCGCCATTCATGTGCGACACCAGTGCCGAGGTCAACAACACGCCGTTCTGGACGACATCGACCCGACGATTGGCGAACCGGCGTTCGTCTCGTAGCCGTACGACGTGAAATTCGAGGTCCTGATCCGGATCTCCGCCCGCGATGAAGTGGGCCGAAAGGGCGCTCGGCGGCAGGTCGTGCTGCAGCGTTCGACTAGCCGCAACGAAGGCCTGCGCCATCATCTGCCCGCCGAATGTTCGCACCGGGTTCTTGCTCGGGTGCGCGCCGACGAACGTGTCGTCGTCGACACGGCGGAGGTCGAGCACCGCCAGCAGCTCGGCCAGATCGGTCCTGGACACGCGCTGCTCCCCCTAGTGGTCGTCCTCGCCGATCCGATGCACGTGGATCAGGTTGGTCGAGCCTACTGTGCCAGGAGGAGCGCCTGCGACGATGACCACGAGGTCACCCCGCTTGTAGCGCCCGAGTTCCAGCAACGACTTGTCGACGATGCGAATCATTTCGTCGGTGCTTTGCATGTGAGGCACGATGAACGTCTCCGTGCCCCAGGTCAGCGCCAACTGGCTGCGCACCTCGGGCAGCGCCGTGAAGGCCAGCAGTGGCAGCGGCGTGTGAAGCCGGGCCAGCCGCTTGACGGTGTCGCCAGATTGCGTGAACGCCACCAGCGCCTTGGCCTCCAGCCGCTCCCCGATGTCGCGGGCCGCGTACGAGATGACGCCACGCTTGGTCCTCGGCACGTGCGTCAACGGCGGCGCGACCGTGGAGTTCTCCTCGACGGCGTTGACGATGCGAGCCATCGTCCTGACCGCCTCCAGCGGGTACTTGCCCACCGATGTCTCGCCGGACAACATGACCGCGTCGGCGCCGTCGAGCACGGCGTTGGCGACGTCGGAGGCCTCCGCGCGGGTGGGCCGGGAGTTCTCGATCATCGACTCGAGCATCTGGGTGGCGACGATGACGGGCTTGGCATTCTCCCGTGCCATCTGGATGGCGCGCTTCTGCACCAACGGCACCTCTTCGAGCGGCAGCTCGACGCCGAGGTCGCCGCGGGCGACCATGATCGCGTCGAAGGCCAGCACGATGGCCTCGAGGTTCTCGACGGCCTCCGGCTTCTCCAGCTTGGCGATGACGGGAACGCGCCGACCGACCCGGTCCATCACCTCGTGCACTAGCTCGATGTCCGCAGGTGAGCGCACAAAGGACAGTGCGACCAGGTCGACGCCGAGCCGCAGCCCGAACTCGAGGTCCGCGATGTCCTTCTCCGAGAGCGCGGGGGCTGAGACGTTCATGCCGGGTAGCGACATGCCCTTGTTGTTGCTCACCTTGCCGCCCTCGGTGACCGTGCACACGACGTCGTTGCCGTCGACGTGCTCGACCACCAAGCCGACGTTGCCGTCGTCGACGAGCACGCGGTCACCTGGGCTGGCGTCCTGGGCCAGGCGCTTGTAGGTGGTCGACACCCGGTCGTGGTCGCCCTCGAAGTCCTCGACCGTGATCCGCACCGTCTCGCCAGCGGCCCACACCGCGGGTCCGTCCGCGAATCTGCCCAGCCGGATCTTGGGTCCCTGCAGGTCACAGAGGATGCCGACGGCCCGTCCCGTCACGTCGGAGGCCGCCCGAATGCGCTTGTACGCGGCCTCGTGATCGACGTAGTCCCCATGGCTGAAGTTCAGCCGCGCTACGTCCATTCCGGCCTCGACCAGCGCCTTGACGGCCTCGTCGGTGCCCGTCGCCGGACCGAGCGTACAGACGATCTTTCCGCGTCTACTCACGTCGCATGAGCATAGTCGTTAATCGATTCAGACGACGGCCAGCGGAAGCGCGCTCGGCTTGACCGGCGCGGGCAAATCCGACTCACCCATCAGGTAGGCGTCGACGGCGTGGGCCGCACTGCGCCCTTCGGCGATCGCCCACACGACCAGTGATGCACCCCGGTGTGCGTCACCACACACGAACACGCCTGGCGCGTCGGTCTGCCAGTCAGAGCCACATGGGAGCGCACCGCGCTTGTTGAGCTGCAGCCCGAGTCCGTCCAGCAGGGCCATGTGTTCGACACCGTCGAAGCCGATGGCCAGAAGCGCTAGCTCGCAATGGATTTCGATCGAGTCACCGACGGGTGTGATGACGCGACGGCCCTCTGCGTCCCGTTCGACCCTTACTTCCGCGATCTCCATCGCACGAAGGTTGCCGCGGTCGTCACCGACGAAGCGTTGCACCGCGACTTCGTACTTGCGCGCGCCACCCTCGGCGTGTGCAGGCGACGTACGCAGCACCATCGGCCACGTCGGCCACGGTGAACGGCTATCGTCGCGCAACTCGGGTGGCTCCGCGTTGTAGTCCAACTGGGTGACCGAGGCCGCCCCCTGCCGGTGAGCGGTGCCGAGACAGTCGGCACCGGTGTCACCACCGCCGATGATGACCACGTGCTTGCCCTTGGCGCTTATCGATGACGCGCCGTCACCTTCGCACTCCTTGTTGGCCGGCACCAGATGTTCCATCGCCAAATGCACACCGTTCAGCTGGCGCCCTTCGACCTGATTGTCGCGGGCGCGCAATGCCCCGACGCCGAGTACGACCGCGTCGTACCGTGCCCGCAGGGTCTCGACGGAGACGTCCACGCCCACTTCGCAGTCGGTGACGAAACGCGTCCCCTCGGCCCGCATCTGCGCCAACCGCTGATTCAGCGTCGCCTTCTCCAACTTGTATTCGGGAATGCCGTATCGCATCAATCCACCGAGCCGGTCGTCACGCTCGTACACCGTGACGCGATGCCCGGCCCGGGTCAGCTGTTGGGCGGCCGCCAATCCCGCGGGGCCTGAGCCGACGACCGCGACACTCTTCCCCGTTGAGATGGCCGCCAGCTGGGCTTCGATGGTGCCGTCCATCCAAGCCTGGTCGACGATCGTCTGCTCGATCCGCTTGATGGTCACCGCGCCGCCGGTGTTCTCATCGGAGATCGACAGCACGCACGCCGCCTCGCACGGGGCCGGGCACAGTCGGCCGGTGAACTCGGGGAAGTTGTTGGTGGCGTGAAGCCGGTCGCTCGCGGCATTCCATCGGCCACGCCGCACCAGGTCGTTCCACTCGGGGATCAGATTCCCGAGCGGACAGCCTGCGGTGCCGGAGTGGCAGAACGGGATTCCACAGTCCATGCAACGCCTGGCCTGCTGCGACACCTCGCCCGCCCGCTCGTGCGGATTCTGTTGTTCGTAGACCTCGTGCCAGTCGCCCACGCGTTCCTCGACCGGGCGCTTGGCCGCATCGATCTTTGCGACCTTGAGGAAGCCTGTCGGGTCAGCCACGGGTCGCCTCCATGATCGCGGTGTCCACGTCGCGCCCCTCGGCCTTGGCCATTCGCGTGGCCTGAAGTACGCGCTGATAGTCGACAGGCATCACCTTGGTGAATTGAGCACTGCGCCTTGGCCAGTCGGATAACAGGGAGCGCGCCACCGTGCTCCCGGTGTGACGTTCGTGCTGCGCAACGACGTCGTGCAGCCAGGTGAGGTCCTCGGGTTCGAGGCGCTGCAGTTCCACCATCTCGGTATTGACCTTGGCCGGGTCGAGGCCAAGCACGAAGGCGATGCCGCCGGACATTCCGGCGGCCATGTTGCGGCCCGTATCACCGAGCACGACAACGCGTCCCCCAGTCATGTACTCGCACGCATGGTCGCCGACGCCCTCCACGACGGCCAGTGCGCCAGAATTGCGCGCGCAGAACCGCTCGCCGACGCGGCCGCGCAGGAACACCTGCCCCGAGGTGGCACCGAAGACCAGGGTGTTGCCTGCGATCACGTTGTCCTCGGGGATGAACAACACGTCCTCATCCGGCCGAACGATGACCCGCCCACCCGAAAGACCCTTTCCGACATAGTCGTTCGCGTCGCCGACCATGTCCAGCGTGATACCCGGCGGAAGGAACGCGCCAAGCGACTGCCCCGCGGATCCGGTCAAGGTGATGTGGATGGTGTCGGTCGGCAGCCCTTGTGCGCCGTACCGTCTGGTCACCTCCGAACCGAGCAATGTGCCCACGGTCCGGTTCACGTTGCGCACCGGCAATTCGAGCCGCACCGGATGCGCGTCCTCGAGGGCGCCCTCGGCCAATGCGATGAGCGTTTGATCCAGGGCGTGCTCCAATGCGTGGTCCTGGTCGCGCAACCGCCTGCGCTGCGGCAGCTTGGCACCGTGTGCGTCCGTCGGCGTTGCGAAGATCGGGCTGAGATCGAGGCCCCGACTCTTCCAGTGCGCGACTCCGGGAGCCGTGTCGAGCAGCTCGGGATGGCCGACCGCCTCGTCGATGCTGCGGAAGCCCAACTCGGCCAGGTACTTCCGGACGTCCTGCGCGATGAATGTGAAGAAGTTCTCGACGAATTCCGGCTTTCCGTTGAACCTGGCGCGAAGTTCTGGGTTCTGGGTGGCGACCCCGACTGGGCACGTGTCGAGGTGGCAGACCCGCATCATGATGCAGCCGGACACGACGAGCGGTGCGGTGGCGAAGCCGTATTCCTCGGCACCGAGCAGCGCCGCGACGATCACGTCGCGAGCCGTGCGCATGCCGCCGTCGCACTGCACGGTTATCCGATCGCGAAGACCGTTGAGCACCAGCGTCTGTTGGGTGTCGGCGAGGCCGATCTCCCACGGCGCGCCTGCGTGCTTCAACGACGTCAACGGCGCTGCGCCGGTGCCGCCGTCGTAGCCGGAGATCAGCACCACGTCGGCATGCGCCTTGGACACCCCTGCAGCCACGGTGCCGACGCCGACCGAGCTGACCAGTTTGACGTGGATGCGCGCCTGCGAATTGGCGTTCTTCAGATCGTGGATGAGCTGCGCCAGGTCCTCGATCGAATAGATGTCATGGTGCGGCGGTGGCGAAATCAGTCCGACTCCTGGCGTGGAGTGCCGCGTCTTGGCGATGTTCGGGTAGACCTTGTAACCCGGCAGCTGACCGCCTTCCCCCGGCTTGGCACCCTGGGCCATCTTGATCTGAATGTCCGTCGCGTTGACCAGGTAGTCGCTGGTCACTCCGAAACGGCCCGACGCGACCTGCTTGACGGCGCTGCGCCTGCGCGGATCGTAGAGCCGGTCGACGTCTTCGCCGCCCTCGCCCGAGTTCGACCGTCCACCAATCCTGTTCATGGCGATGGCCATGGTTTCGTGCGCCTCGGCGGAGATGGACCCGTAGCTCATCGCGCCGGTGTTGAACCGGGTCACGATGGACTCGACGGATTCCACCTCTTCGAGCGGTACGGGTGGGCGAACTCCCGTCTTCAATTCGAACAACCCACGTAGCGCCCCGCCCTCGCGGGCCAGCCGGTTGACCTCGTCAGAATACTGCTCGAAAACCTCGTGGCGACCCGTTCGTGTCGAATGTTGCAGCAGGAAGACGACTTCCGGAGTGAAGAGATGCAATTCGCCTTCGCGCCGGAACGCGTACTCACCACCTACCTCGAGCCGGCGATGGACACGTTCGGTCGGGTTCTCCGGATAGGCCCTGCGGTGACGGAGCTTCACCTCTTCAGCGAGCACGTCGAGCCCCACCCCCCCGAGCTGGCTCGGGGTGCCCGTGAGGTACTCGTCCACGACGTCGCGATTCAGCCCGATGGCCTCGAACGCCTGCGCCCCCGTGTAAGAAGCGACGGTCGAGATGCCCATCTTGCTCATCACTTTCATGACGCCCTTGCCGAGCGCCTTGAGATAGTTGCGCACCGCGGTGGCCGGTTCGATCCCGGTCAACTCACCCTCGCGGATCAGGTCTTCGATCGACTCGAACGCCAGGTACGGGTTCACGGCCGCCGCGCCGAAGCCGATGAGCATCGCGATGTGGTGCACCTCCCGCGCATCACCGCTCTCCACGACGAGCGCGACCGTGGTGCGTTCCTTCGTCCGAACGAGGTGGTGGTGTACGGCCGAGACCGCAAGAAGAGACGGGATCGGCGCCTTGGTGTGGTCGGAGTCACGGTCGGAGATGACGAGCGTCCTTGCGCCCTTCGCGATGGCCTCGCACGCGCGGATTCGCAAGTCCTCCAACGCATCGGCCAGCCCCTCGCCTCCACGCTCGACGTCGTACAGCGCACGCAGCACGGCGGTCCGCAGTCCCGGCTGTTCGCCATCGTCGTTGATGTGCACGATCTTGTTGAGCTCGTCGTTGTCCAGCACCGGCCAGCCCAGCACGATCTGGCGACAGGAGGCCGCCGACGGGTCCAAGAGGTTGTGTTCCGGCCCCATCACCCGCGACATCGAGGTGACGACCGCTTCGCGGATGGCGTCCAACGGTGGGTTGGTGACTTGGGCGAACAGTTCGACGAAATAGTCGTAGAGCAGTCGAGATCGCTCCGACAGTACGGCCGTAGGAGTGTCGGTTCCCATGGAGCCCAACGGTTCTGCACCGGCGGCCGCCATCGGCGTCAACATGATGCGAAGCTCTTCCTCCGTATAGCCGAAGGCGATCTGGCGGCGCACCACCGAATCGTGGTTTGGCTGCACCCTGCTCCGGCCGGGCAGTGTCTTCAGGTCCAGCAGGCCCGCGTGCAACCATTCGTCGTAGGCCTCGGCCGTGGCGAGTTGGTCCTTCAGCTCGTCGTCGGAGACGATGCGACCGGCGACCGTGTCGATCAGGAGCATCTTGCCTGGCTCGAGCCTGCCCTTTGCGACGACCTCTCCCGGCGGCACGTCGAGCACGCCGCTCTCACTGGCCAGGATGATCCGGTCATCGATGGTCCGCCACCACCGGCCCGGCCGTAATCCGTTGCGGTCCAATACCGCTCCCACGACCGACCCATCGGTGAACGTCACGCAGGCCGGTCCGTCCCACGGTTCCATCAACGAAGCATGGAACTGCCAGAAGGCCCGCCGCTCGGGGTCCATCGTGGCGTTGTTCTCCCAGGCCTCGGGGATCATCATCAGGACGGCGTGCGGCAGGCTGCGCCCACCGAGGTGCAGCAGCTCCAACACCTGGTCGAACGAGGCGGAGTCCGACGCGTCGGGCGTACAGATCGGCGACAGCCGCCCGAGGTCGCCCGGGATCCTGGCACTCGCCAGCATCGCCTCTCTGGCGTGCATGCGGTTGCGGTTTCCCCGCACGGTGTTGATTTCGCCGTTGTGGGCGACGAACCGGAAGGGATGCGCCAGCGGCCACGACGGGAAGGTGTTGGTCGAGAATCGGCTGTGCACGATCGCGATCGCGCTCTTGCAACGTTCGTCACGCAGATCCGGGAAGAACTGCGGCAGCTGCATTGTCGTGAGCATGCCCTTGTAGGCCATCGTCCGACTGGACAGCGACGGGAAGTACACCTCGCTGCGCTCGGCGCGCTTGCGGAATGGATACACCCGGCGATCTAGCTCGATTCCGCCGGGCCGGACGCCGTCGCGGGCCTGCGCCGCAACGAAGAGTTGCGCCATGTACGGCATGCACCCCAGCGCCGTCGCGCCGATCTCGGCACGATCGGGGTCGACCGGAACCTCACGCCAGCCAAGCACTTCCAGGTCTTCTTCCGCGGCGATGGATTCGATGCGCTCGCGAACGGTTGCCCGGGTGACCGGATCCTGCGGGAGGAAGCAGATCCCAGCGGCGAAGGTGTTGGCACCGTTCGGGTTTGGCTCCGGGAGGGCGAACTCCACGGCGGCCCGCAACAAGTCGACGGGCAGTTGCAACAGAATGCCTGCCCCGTCACCGCTGTTCGGCTCGGCCCCGGCCGCCCCGCGGTGCTCGAGATGTTCGAGCGCAGTCAGGCCGTCGGTGACGATGGAATGTGAGCGGCGCCCCTGGATGTCGGCGACCATGGCGACGCCGCAGGAGTCTGATTCATGCTCGGGGTCGTACAACCCTTGAGCCTTTGGCAATGCCGAGAACAGCACTGACGGTACCTCCGCAGTCCGGAAAACGTATGTCCGGGACTGCACCGGCCCGCTTCGCGAGTGTATCAGCGCAGCGGCTGCCCTACCCCCCGAGCAGCGTCGGGACCAGCGGGAACCCTGGCCAATTCCGAACGATCGTCCACGCCAATGCAGCAACGACGACCGCGGCAATCGCGGGTGCGGGCATCAGGCGCTCGCCACGGCGCCAGCGCACCAGCAGCCAAATCGCCAGCATGGGCAGCCCGAGCAGTAGGAAGGCGTTGTCGACCACGGCTGCGGACAGGTCGCCGTGCAAGACGTCGTGCGTCATGCGAAGACCGCCGCAGCCAGGACACTCCCAACCCGTTAGCGCCTTGAAGGGGCACGTCGGGTACAGAAAGCCCGGGCGATGTGGGTCGGAAAGGCCGATGTAGGTAAGCGCACCTGCCAGGACGGCACCGGTACCGAGCACCGTGTAGCGCTCACGTCGGCCGGTCTTCACGGCACCGCCGCTGGCGAATGGCGCGGTCATGCATTCAGGATGCCAGAGGCGTCATTGCGGCTGATCAGCCGCGCCGCCACCACCGGCTGCGCGGTTGCTCCGCGACGGGTTCAGGCTCCGGTTGCGCT
>Ga0193717_1002710_pt1 | contig 10112 bp, 10 predicted proteins | sample U2c2metaG_FD_145900 | JGI IMG/M metagenome (GOLD analysis project Ga0193717, IMG submission 145900) | Soil microbial communities from a riparian zone of the East river system, Colorado, United States - U2c2 | ecosystem: Environmental > Terrestrial > Soil > Riparian zone | place: USA: East River...
AACAGCGATAACTAATATTACAAGGAACAAAGCAAACACGGTAAAGCCGGAGGGCGGGTTGATGGTTTTTTCAGATTCCATAATTAAAATGATTTTAAATTGATATCATAAAGATATCAACTTTAAATTGATAAAAGCAAGAAAAACTGCATATAACAGAAACTTATATTATTTTTGAATGGTTAATTAAATAAATGGCAAAACTATCTTCTTCGCGCCAAAAGGCTTTACTGCGCAAATATGCCCGTAATGTTAAGTTTTTGATGATGCTGCTAAGCATTGGCTTGATCGTATTTTTTTTACCCAAGCAGGCAAAATTCAGTTATGAATATGAAAAGGGACGTATCTGGAATCAAAAAGATCTGATATCGCCTTATAACTTTGCCATATTAAAAACGGCACAGGAAAATAAGAACGATCAAAAAGCAGCCAAAGAAAGTATAACGCCTATTTATCAATTAGATCCTTCGGTCGAAAATCAACAGATAGAAGGCTTTAAGAACGATATTGAAATAAAGTGGCATAATGCGGGTATTAATGACAGGCTTAAACCAAAGTATATTTCAATAGGTATTGATCTGTTGAAAGAAATATATGAAACAGGTATTTTAAAACTAAATGCCCAATATCAGCTCAATTCAGAAAACTATCCTATAACTATTTTAAACAAAAATGTTGCCGGCGAAAAAAATACTAATGAGCTGTTTACCAGAGAAAAAGCCCTGGCTTATTGCGATAAAGTATTAAGTAAACGTACCGATGTAGATAAGGCTTTTTTGCTTGATCTGTTACAGAACAGGCTGCAAACCAATTTGAGCTATGATAATAACTTAACCTCAAGGCTGGTGAACGAGGTAATTGACGGACTGTCCATAACCCGGGGCATGGTTCAAAAAGGCGAGGTGATAGTTTATAAGGGATCGGTTATAAATGATGACGTTTATCAAAAACTTGAATCATACAAACAGGCATTTGAGGATAATGCCCGTACAAACGGTAACCGCACACTGGTATTGCTGGGCCAGTTTTTCCTGGTATCCATAGCCATTTCACTACTCATGATATTCCTGTACCTTTTCCGTAAGGATATTTATGAGGATAACCGTTTAGTAAGCTTAATATTGCTGGTGGTTACGGCTATGCTGGCAAGCCTTTCACTGGCTATAAAACTGCAGCTACCCAATTTATATTATATACCTTATTGTATAGTACCTATCATCATCCGCATTTTGTTTGATACAAGGCTTGCACTAAACATTCACCTGCTGGTGGTATTAATCGCGGGCTTTTTTGTACCAAACAGCTTTGAGTTTGCCTATTATGAGATCACTGCAGGTATGGTATCCATCTACAGTATTAAAAACCTGATCAGGCGCGAGCAGTTCCTGATATCAGCAGTTATTATCACCTTTACCTATTTTGTGGCCTTTTTGGGTATAACATTTATACGCGAAGGTACTTTCCTGGATATTGACTGGATGGATTTTCTGCCATTTGTGGTCAGCGTACTGCTAACCCTGCTGGCTTATCCGCTTATTTATATTTTTGAGAAGATATTTGCCATTACATCTGATATTACGCTTATTGAGCTTACCAATACCAATGCGCCTTTATTGCGCGAACTGGCCTTTAATGCCCCAGGTACCTTCCAGCACTCCCTGCAGGTAGCTAACCTTGCCGAAAACGCCATATATACCATTGGTGGTAATGCCTTGCTGGTAAGGGCAGGGGCTTTGTACCATGATATTGGTAAAATGGAAAATCCTTTGTTTTTTATCGAGAATCAAAGTTCAGGCTTTAACCCGCATGATAAGCTGCCTTACGAAGAGAGTGCACAGATCATCATTAGGCACGTAAGTAAAGGTATTGAGATGGCCCGTAAAGCCAACCTGCCCGAAATTGTGATCGACTTTATACGTACCCACCACGGTAATACCAGGGTCGACTATTTTTACCAGTCGTCTTTAAAGAATTTCCCGGAAAAATTCATCAACGAAAACATTTTCAGGTATCCCGGACCTATCCCTTTTTCGAAAGAAGCGGGTGTCTTGATGCTCGCCGACTCAGTAGAAGCAGCCTCACGCTCATTAAAAGAGCCAGATGAAGAATCAATAAGTATTTTGGTTGACAGGATAGTAAAATATAAGCTTGATCAGAATCAGCTGAAAGACAGTAATATAACCCTGAAGGATATTGAAACTATTAAAACAATTTTTAAGCGGATGCTGATGAGTATTTACCATGTACGAATAGATTATTAAAAATAGAACTTTTTTTTTGACAGGAAGCTTGAATTACTATATTTGCAATCCCGAAAAAAGGGGACAAGTTTAAAAAAGGAGAGATGCCTGAGAGGCCGAAAGGATCAGTTTGCTAAACTGACGTACTGGAAACGGTACCGAGGGTTCGAATCCCTCTCTCTCCGCGAATAATCCTGTCTAAAACAGCTAAAAGCCTGCAAATCAAATGATTGCAGGCTTTTGTTTTGGTGCCAAAACCCCATTTTATGTACCAATTCGCAATAAAAAAGTGCGTATTTCGGTGCGTCATTTTCCAGTTAGTCCCTACGCACCGAATTGATAATATCTAATTGATTACCAACCAGTTCAATCATTGAACATCTTGATTACGATGTATCCGTCCCACGAAGTAGGTATAGAATTGAAAGGATAATATATTATCTAAGCAACGTTGGTGGAATCCCGATTAATCGGAGAATGGTATATTTTCTGAGGAAGCGGTGTCCAGCTGCCGGGCAGGAGTTCATCAATTTTATCTTTCTGGGCATAAAGGAGATTGGGTAACTTGGTGAGCACATCACTGATATAGGCATGGGGTTCGATTTTATGAAGTGCACAGGACTGTAGAATGGAGTAAATGATACCACTTCGCTCAGCCGACTGATGGTTTCCGGCAAACAGCCACTTTGCAACTACTGTAACGCTCTTAAATGGTGTAGCGATTGAAAGTGTATCCAAGATGTTAGGCCATACTAATATCCAAACCACGCAGCATTACGCCAAGATACTTGATATTAAGGTTGGTGAGGACATGGCCAAGTTAAGGCAACGGTTTCGCGCGCCAGGTATTTAATGAAGACAGAACAATGAAACATATCATTATCGGCGATCTCCACGGCAAGGACTGCTGGCGGACGATCAATATTAAAAAGTATGATAAAGTGGTATTTATCGGTGACTATACCGACGCCTGGACGCTTTCCGATCTGGCCATCTATCAGAACCTGCAAAATATCATCAAGCTAAAGAAGCAAAACAGGGACAAGGTGGTATTGCTGCTTGGTAACCATGATATTCAATACCTGTATTTCCCCCGGTTTCAATGCAGTGGTTTCCGGCCCACCATGCAAATGCAGTTAACGACCTTATTCAACAATAATAAAGACTGTTTTTAGGTAGCATATCAAAAGGGCGATTACATTTTCACGCACGCGGGTATTACCAATGCCTGGTACAGCGATTTTTTACGACTGCCAATCCTGGAAACAATCAGGGACGAAAAGGACACCATTGCCGACCTGCTGAATAAAGTTGACCAAACCAGTATGCAGTATCTCTTACATGCAGCAGGTTATGTCAGGGGCGGCCAGGACAATGGGGGGTATAACCTGGGCTGACAGAAAGGAAACCGCAACGGATATGCTCAAAGGTTTCCATCAGGTCGTGGGTCATACGGTAGTTGATGAAATTCATACCATCAGTTTCGCAGAACGTTCTGTTACCTATATTGACGTATTGGATAACGATGATACCGCTTTTTATGAATTGGATTGCTGAACAAGTTAACTTTCCGACCTAACAAGGGCCGCTTTCAGGCGGCTCTTGTTAAGTTTACTATTATTATCAGGATCATCAACGTCCCCGGCCGGGCTCGTATCCTATATCCTGATCTTCATCTTCATCACGCGGGGGTTCCCAGGGCTTGATTCGGGGATGTTCTATTTTAAGTTCTGCCAGGAATTGCTCCATGAATCGCTGAAGATCTTTTTTGAACCACAAAGGACTCGTATCGTATAAGTCTAGGGTTTTGGATTCTTTATCGTAGACCGCAACCGTATCTAAGCGATTGTTTATCTTTGCGTCAAGCAAGACAAGGTTGTCAATCACTGCAAAATTTTTCTTAAGTAAAGGGATCGTGTTCTGGTACATTTTACGGATCGTATCAGGCTCAACCAGGTGCAGGCCACTTTCATGACGTTCCCTGGCCCTGTCGAGGCACAATTGAAGGGAATCCGTGTGAAAAAGAATAATATTTAGTTTATTCCCCCATTTGAATGTTTTGGCGTTTAAGATATATTCGTATTGATGGTCAAAGCCTAGGTTTAACTCTAATGCAAAATCCTGGTCATGGATAATCCTATGCTTAATGATGCCCCTGACCCTGGTCATCGCATAATGCTCGTAATCAGGAAAGCCCAGTTCTTTGTATTTAAGACGGGTTTCGTCTTCGTTCAATATATCCAGTTCAGGATCAATATAGTCAGCGCCTTTTGTCGATTTTCCAACTCCTGGGGCACCCGCTATAATATATATGTCTGACATTACCGAATGGTTTTAATCCTTCCATCGGCATATTCAGCGATCATCCGGCCATCTTTTTCATAAACCAACGGTTGACCGATTGAAAAAAGATAATCCCTGGCCTCCTCTTGCGTGCGCTTTTCCCATTGAGCTCTTTCCGTTTCGGTCATTGTCCAGGGGGCTTTGACCATTTTTCCTTTTTTTACCAGTTGTTCTTCCGGAATGTCTTGCATAACACGTATGTTTTAGTATATACAAAAATAAAGAAAAATATAATTAAAACAGCTTTACAACGGTCTTTACCTTTCTTTACCCCCGGGCAGGTTTGAATGCCGCTATTACAATCTTCGGGTACGATGATAGCTGTAGTTTGATGAATATTGCGAAACCACGAATGGGATTTATTCAAGGCAGTCCGCCTGAACGATTAAAAGCGGACACTCCCCATACCGCAAGCCAATGCACACACTGCCCCATTTTCATCGGTTAAGCAAGAGTGAAACTATAGTTCACGCTGTCCTTCCTTTTTTGATAATATGCCTGTTATTCGCCCCCTCCATCGTTTAAAGCTTTTTCATGAATTTTATCCCATAAGTTACAATAAATGGTTTGTCCTCCATTTTTACATCGCCTATCAACCGCTCAGGTTTTAAGGTTGTAGATGAAGTGCTCGCTATAAAAAGCCTGAATTCAGGAGCAATGCTGAATTTCCCTGTTTCGAACCCTAAGGTGCCGATAGACAAAAACATTCCGGTTAAATTTTCATTCCATCTTTTTTTATAATTGAAATCACTGGCCAATGGTTGCGAAGCTACACCCTGACCGTTATTATGAACATACATATACTGAACGCCTACACCCGGTGAAAGCACGTTCATTCGGAGCTTTGACGATAGGAAGATGATCCGTTGAAGCTTTACATAAGCCGACACACTGGCTGTAAGCCCGCCGGATGAAATCTGGTTGTTATCATATTATAAAGGAAAAGCATGAATCTTTACAAATAGCTTATAATCAATTACCTATTCCGGATTTAAGCACTATTTTACAAAACCCCGACCGTTTTGCCGGGCTAAATCGTCAAAAGATAAACTTCAGACAAAATGGAAAATCTAAAAGACAAAGTAGCCGTGTTATTTGCAGCATCGGGAGAAATTGCAGGAGCAGTTGCCCGTTCATTCGCCCAACATGGAGCAAAGGTGTATGTCACGGCCCGGAATCTGGATGCTGTAAAAGCTTTGGCCCGAGAGATCAAGACCAATGGCGGACGCGCGGAAGCAGGCAAAGTGGACGCATTGGACGAGACCGAGATCGACAGCTATTTACAAAGGGTGGTTGCGGACAATGGAAAATTGGATATGGTATTCAATGGTATCGGGAGCTACTACCAGGATGCAGGTAGCGGCACGCCTACAACAATTGCCACTTTCGAGCAATTTCTGAATCCTTTGCAAAGGATCTGTGGTTCACAGTTCCTTACTTCGAGGGTCGCTGCGAGGCACATGATCGAATCCGGATCTGAGGGCACCATCTTGCTGTTCAACGCATCTATGTCGAGGACTAAGACCCCCAATATGGCAGGGTTCGCCTCCGCCTGCGCGGCCATAGAAGGATTGACGAGGGTAATGGCTGCCGAGTTTGGCCAGCATGGAATCAAGGCGATCTGCATTTGCTCAGGCGCCTTGATGGAGACAGGTAAGATCCAGGGAATGATCAGTGATTTTTCCAAACTCGCAGGCATTTCCAGGGAAGAAATGGCTTTGAACTACACAAAATTTGATATCCTGAAATCAGGGCCGACATTGAAACAAGTAGGCGAGACAGCCGCCTTCCTGGTTTCTGAAAACGGGGTAGCTTTCAATAGTCATGTTGTAGATTTTGACTGCGGAAAACTAAATTTATTATAAATATATTTATCGGGTTGCAGGCTTCCTGCAAGTCTGCAGCCCGCTTATTACCTATGACAATTCAAATTAATCAAATCAATATGAAAACAATACTCACGGCGTTGCTGCTATTAATTATAGGGGCTGTTTCTGCCCAATCAAGACAAGAAACACAAATCCTCGCATTATCCAAGACTATTTTTAGATGGGATACAACAAACCAGGATGATTCACTCGCTAACATCTTTGATCAAAAATTTATGGTCGTCAGTGGTACAGGTGAAATTCAAAAGAGAGATCAATATCTTACCACTTTAAGAAGTGGCAACTTTGTACATAATAACATTGATGTTGAAGAAAATATAGCCGCCGTCGAAAACAGTACAGCTACTGTTGTTGGTAAAGGAAAATTTACCGTCACTATTTCGGGTAATAAGGTTACCGTGCACCTGTCCTACCTCGAAGTCTTCACAAAAATCAGGAACAGTTGGAAATTACTTGCACTTCATTTCAGCGTACTCCCCAATTAATGATAACCGGCAGATTACAGAAGCAGAATATTCATCATCTATTATAAATATATATCGGGTTGCGATCTTTGCAAGTCTGCAACCCGCTTTATTACCTAACATAAATTGATTAAATGGAAAGAAAAGAAACACTTAAAAATGCATTGGCCGGCGATATCAATTCGTTCCAAACGCTGTTTGCCGGATTTCAAAACCAACTGAAATCTTATCTCTATCGTTTACTAACCGATCGGAATGACGTGGATGACCTGATGCACGATACCTTCATCAGGGCATTTGACAAGATATCCACCTTCAACCAGGATTCCTCCCTCAAGACCTGGGTATTTAAAATAGCGACCAACCTGGCCTATGATCACTTGAGAAAAATAAAGAGATGGCCGGCTGATGCACAAGATCAGGGCGCAATTTTAGCCGTTGGTACCGAAGAGATCCAACAGTCATTCAGGATTGTTCACCAAACCTCCAATGCCGGAGCCTATGAAATGAAAGAGCACATCGATTTTTGTTTCACCTGCATCTCGAAAACCTTGCCCATAGAAAACCAGGTAGCACTGATTTTAAAAGACATTTATGATTTCCAGGTCAAAGAGATATGCCTCATCCTGGAGAACACGGAAGGGGTTGTAAAACATCTCCTAAACTTTTCCAGAGATACCTTGACCAACGTTTTTGATAACAGGTGTGCCCTGGTGAACAAAAATGGCGTTTGCGACCAATGCAGTCAACTGAATGGAATATTTAATCCCAAACAAGATCAACAGGAGGAGCGCATGAAACTAGAATTAGTAAAAGCTTCAAAAAAATTTAACAGAGCGGAACTTTTTACATTGAGGACAAAATTGGTAAAAGCTATTGACCCCCTGTATAGTTCTGGAGCAGACCTGCAGGATATTATTATGAAATGCACCAGGACTGCCATTGGTGAAGTAGGTGATTTTTGGGACCAGAACCCGAGTGAAGCAGAGTAATCAGCTTCCATCGGAAGTATTTGAAGACCGATAGCTAGTGCTTACAATTTCTTTGATAACCTCCAAAATCCCATCAAGGTGTTCTAATAGAATCTTGCGGAGAGGGAGGGAACAATGATAAGGACTTTGTTCTCTCTAAATCAACGCTTTATATTTTTTAGACCTTGACACCCTTTTCAATTACGGTAGACAGGTCATCAACCAAGTTAAGGTAACTACGAAGTTTATCGCAGCTTAGAAAGAAAATTGATGTTAATAATCAGGATTACTCTGACTCACCTACATCATGATTACAATGTAAAAAAACATTGTCATGAAGTATGTTATCAAAAGGTGCGATGTCTTGCATCACTCTTGATGGATAGCGCGTAGTATCGAACTTGCCCGTCCAATCGGCATTTTTACCATCACCGTTTAATATGCCGGTATATGCTTTCTCTATGTGATTGTTTCTAATGATGCAATTACTGGCCGCTATATAAAAACCAATTTGTGATTTACCCTTACCCATACCATACATTAGCCGGATACCAGTTTTAACGCTGCTGATGGTGTTATGCGTAATGATGTGACCGGTTCCGTTAATCCGTATACCTCCGGTGCCGCCATTAATAACGTTGCTATCAATCACACAATCATGTCCACCGCGCATCACCAGCTCTCCTTCACAATTTTCAAAATAGTTTTTGATATAACTATTGCCTGAACTTTTGTTACTAATCACCTCTGCCTCGCCATTGCACCTTATGAACCTGTTATTGCGTACGATGGCTTTGGCTATAGCAGTTCCCCGTAATACCGGATCCTGCCCTATTTGCACACATTCGCCACCGTTAAATACCTTCCAGCTAACTTTGGCCTTATTTTCAAATAAATTATTTTCAATAAGAGTATTAACCGGGCACTCGTCTTTGGTGATCTTTACTTGCAGTTCCTGATTATCTGTATTGGAGATAAAGCTGCAACTGTCTATCCTGTTATGCTGTCCCGTGCCTGATACAACAACCAATGGCATAAACTGTGCTTTAGCAGCATTTTGTTTAAAGACACATTGGGTTAAACGGCAGTTTGTGGAGTTTTTAAGTTCAACCAGTATACCGCTTTTACCATCGTCTTTAAGCAGGTTGCAACCCGTAAATGTTAAACCCCTCAATACGACATAACTACCTGACACCTGAAACATTGGCTGATTGACTTCGCCTGTAAATATTACTTTGTTTAATGTTTCAGAAGTGATGATCAACGGTCGGTTATACTTGGCTATGGTAGCTACAGTGACTTTCCAACTTGTATAAGTGCCATTGGCAATGATGATCTCATCACCTCCCGCAGCTTGTTCTGCAGCTGTTTTAAACTCCTGTTGCGAGTGAATCATAAAGCTTTTGCAAACACCCGCCTGATTTAATACCAAAGCCAATAGTATACTTAGTGCATATTTTTTCATATTCAGAGATCGTTAGGTTGTAGCTTGTCATAAAATAATAAACAATGGCCGCTTGGCGGCCATTGTTTATTATTAATTATTGTATAGGATAAATCGGCGATACCGGCGTATTCATTACCTGGATAACTCCATTGGTAGCCAAATAATCGCTCGAATACACATTGTAAGTACTATTAATTTGTATAGGGTAATCGGAAGTATTGCCCGGCGATGAATTGAGCACCTTAAGTCTCATGGTGGAATTGGGGTTATTAGCCGTAAAAGCGGGTATCACAAAACCGGTGAAATTGGTATTGAATATTCCTATCGGTGCCTGAGTTTTTACATCAACATCCGTAAGCAGCAAATTGTAGTGTGAATACTGTCCATCAATAATCAAAAACAGGAGGTAGTTTTTGAGATCACCTGCATTATAATCTTTAAAGCTTTTTGCTGCTGTTTTTTTAGCCGTCTGGTAAGCGGCCCACAATCCTGTTTTTGATGTGGTTACCGCAGCATTGGTATAAAACAGATAGGTTTTATTTTGCTGTATATATAAATTAGTGTCAATACCTGAATAAATAATGGCATCATACATCCTTCTGAAAACAGTATCTGTTTTGCTGCCATAGGCGCGGCTTTTCAAATATGCCCAGGCATCTTTATATACGTGAGCATCTAAGGTATCGGTTGTACTACGGTCAAAATCCTTTTGCAGCTTTAGCTTTGAACAACTTGATAATATTACAGCTCCACCAATG
>Ga0193717_1002711_pt1 | contig 10108 bp, 7 predicted proteins | sample U2c2metaG_FD_145900 | JGI IMG/M metagenome (GOLD analysis project Ga0193717, IMG submission 145900) | Soil microbial communities from a riparian zone of the East river system, Colorado, United States - U2c2 | ecosystem: Environmental > Terrestrial > Soil > Riparian zone | place: USA: East River...
TGTATTTCTACCTTTGCTACCGCCGATAGGGGAATTTGCTGACCCTGCGACGTAGGGATCAACAAATTTTGTACATCAGCCAGGTCCTTCCGCTGCTCCCCGCTCAGGCGAACTACCAGGTCAAACCGCTTTTCCTCCTCATACACCAGCCCGCTGCTCTCCCCCGCAAAAGCCATATTGATCACTTTATTGACGTCCGAGATAGTCAACCCGTACTGAGCTATCGCCAGCCGGTTATATTGAATCACGATCTGCGGCATACCCGTCACCGCCTCCACATAGAGGCCGCTGCTTCCTTTTACTGTATTGCTGATCTCCCCCAGCTTCTGAGCGAAGCGGGCAAGGGTATCCAGGTTTTCACCGAATATTTTGCAGACCACATCTTGCCGGGCACCCGTCATCAATTCATTAAAGCGCATCTGTACCGGATACTGGAATCCAAAGGTCACGCCGGGAATCGCTTCCAGTTCCTTGCTCATTTTGGCCTCCAGCTCCGGGAAAGAGCGGGCGGAGGTCCACTTGCTCTTATCCTTCAGGATCACCATCATATCGCTGGCATCTATCGGCATCGGGTCAGTCGGAATTTCGCTGCTGCCCGTCTTCCCGACGATCTTCTCCACCTCCGGAAATTTGGCCAGCAGAATTTTAGATGCCTTCGATACCGCCTCGATCGACATATTGAGATTACTGCCCGTCAATACGCGCGTTTCCACCGCATAATCCCCCTCTTCCAGCGAAGGGATAAACTCTCCACCAAGACGTGTTAACACAAACACCGCCACCGCGAACAGAATGATCACGGCCGCGATTGTTAGTTTTGAAAAGCGCAGCATTCGTTGTAAGGTTCGCTGAAAAGAATTTTCCAACCGCGTGACCATTCTTTCAGAAAAGGTAGGCTGGTGTTTTATCTTCTTGCTCAGCACAAGGGCGCTCATCATGGGAATATAGGTCAGCGAAAGAATAAAGGCACCCAACAATGCAAAAGCTACCGTCTGCGCCATCGGCTTAAACATCTTCCCTTCAATTCCCTGTAAGCTGAAGATCGGCAAATACACGACCAGGATGATTATTTGCCCGAACACGGCGCTACTCATCATCCGTTCTGCCGCCTGTTTTACCTCTCCGTCCATCTGCCCCTGGTCCAGCCGGTCGATATGAGCGAACTCCTTACTGTGGGTAAAACGGTGCATTACCGCCTCCACGATAATTACCGCACCGTCTACGATCAATCCGAAATCCAGGGCCCCAAGGCTCATTAGATTGCCGCTGACCCCGAACAGGTTCATCATAATGATCGCAAAGAGCATCGATAAGGGAATGATCGATGCTACAAGAAAGCCTGCGCGGAAATTCCCTAAAAAGACTACACCGTGATGATGGCCCCATTCACCATTTTGGTTCGGTCCAGGAAGGCGTCGATGATCAGCCCTTCCGGAAGTGTTTTCTGGATTTGAGCAATCCGTTCCTTTACGTTTTTGATCACCTCATTGCTGTTCGCTCCTTTTAGCATCATTACGACCGCACCGGACACCTGTTCTTTCCCATCATAGGTCATCGCGCCGTAAGGGGTCGCATGGCCAAGGCGCACATCCGCCACGTCCTTTATCATCAGCGGTGCCCCATTGGAGAGGTTCTTTACGATTATATTCTGAATATCCACCGAACTGCCAACCAATCCTTCGCTTCGGATAAACAGGACCGTCGGTCCTTTTTCAATATAAGCGCCGCCTGTATTCTGATTATTATTTTGCAGCGCCGCAAAGACATCATTGATCGTTACTCCGCTGGCTTTCAACTTCGCCGGGTCCACCGCGATTTCGTACTGCTTCAGGAAGCCCCCGAAACTCGCCACATCCGCCACTCCTTTCACCCCTAACAGTTGTCTCCGAACGATCCAGTCCTGGATCGTCCGAAGGTCCATTTCGGTGTATTTATTCTCGTAACCTGCTTTCGGGCGCACGGCATATTGATATATCTCTCCTAGCCCTGTTGTCACCGGTGCGAGTATTGGTGTCCCAAAGGCTTTGGGAATCTGGTCCTGTGTCTGCTGGAGACGCTCCGTCACCTGCTGACGGGCCCAATAAACGTCAACGCCCTCATCAAAAACGATCGTAACTACTGACAAACCAAATCGGGAAAAGCTCCGGATCTGCTTTAAACCTGGAATATTGCTGTTCACCTGTTCGATAGGGAAGGTGATCAGCCGTTCGACGTCGGGCGCGCCCAGGGCCGGGGTGATCGTAATCACCTGTACCTGGTTATCAGTAATGTCCGGCACCGCATCTATCGGTAGCCGCGACACCTCGTACACTCCATACCCGATCAGCCCCAAAATAAATAGTCCAATAATGAGCTTGTTCTGTATAGAAAACTCAATAATCCTGTTGAGCATAACATGAATTGTCAAATCAAAAAAGAGGGAAACGTGCCTGACAGTCAGCAGGCTAACTGCAGACTAAGCACGAAAAACAATAAAGAGGAAGTATCCCAGGTGGGGGGGTATATAGTATCCAAGGTAGCCCAATATGGGCACTTTTACACCTGGAAAAAATTAGCAGGAAGGCGGACCGCGATAAGATAATTGTCGATTGGCAAAAAAGTCTGGAGGACTTTCATCAGCCGGCAGCGGCGCAATCTGTTTGAATGATACGACCGGAATTCCAATCTCAAAGGACAGCACTGGTGGTAATGAGCAGACTACGGGGCCTGCCATATGAACGTCTAAAAAATGTTCATTGACAAAACTATGGTCGATGGAATGATGAGCATCAAATCCATCGCTCTCTTCGTGATCGTGGTCGTCATCGTGGTGATGGACGGCGGACTCGACTTCGGCCGGGTAATGGTGATGATGTGGGGTAAGGCCATGCGCAAGTACAATGATACCCGCGATGATCAACAGCCACTTTTTACACCATAATTGCATGGAATAAAGATATAGATTTTTAGTTACTAACCTGGAAATCATCAATATTCGATGTCCCCTACATTGGTGCCAATAACTAGACTAGTCGGTTGGAACCTTCAAGATTACCGTGAATTTAATAAATTTGTTGGATAGGCTTTACATAACCGCTCAAATGTTCTCCATCGAAAAGGCGGCGAACAGACGGCGAATGCAAGCATAACTAATTGAAATACATAGCTGTTTGGAATCTCATCCCGCGATTCCAAACAGAGAATAAAATGAGCGGTTTTCCCCGAGCAAAGCGAGGTCCCTTACGGGGGTTATTTAATCATATCTAGCCGACTGGCAACATCTACCAAGCCTTCTTTCCTCATTAAAATGTCGAAAAAAACCTAATTTTGAATCATTATAAACCGGTGAACTATCCGGTGAACTACGTTCCAATTGTTATTTGAAATCCACGCTGGAAGCAGCTTTCAAGATATCGTTTGAATCCTGACAGGGTCACAAAAAGACATATCAAAAGAAGTCAAATCCCAGCAAAACATTGAATTTGCTGGGGTTTTTCTTTTAAGGAACTGTCAAAACATTCCCTTTTTCTCAAAAGAGCGGTGAACAGACCGGTTGCACCTCAGACGTTGATATTGTATCATTTATTCCCCAACAGATCCCGTTGTCAGGACAATTTTCATGGTCCCATAATTGTATAATTTATAGAGTCACCTTTGAGACACACCTTTTGTTGTTAAACACGCTAACTTAAAAAACACATCACATGAAATGGTTTGGTGGCAGGGAAAGTTCCAACGTCGACGACCGACGCGGGATCACAGGCGGACACGTCGCAGCTGGTGGGGGTGTCGTCGGTCTTATCATTTATCTGGTATATACTTTCTTAGGCGGAAGCGGAGACGCTTCGCAAATACCCCAGCTACCTGGCCAGACCACATCAACCCAGCTGTCGCCGGAACAAAAAGCCGCAGATGACGAGCAGGCAAAATTTGTCAAGGTGGTTCTGGCTGACACGGAAGACGTGTGGGGTAAACTTTTCGCCGATCAGGGAAAGACCTACCAGGATCCCACGCTGGTCTTATTCCGCGACCAGGTGGAGTCTGCCTGCGGGACCGCAAGTTCGGCTGTAGGGCCTTTTTATTGCCCTGGCGATCATCAACTGTATCTGGACCTGGCTTTCTGCCAGGAGCTGCGGGACCGCTTTAAGGCGCCGGGAGACTTTGCTGTTGCGTATGTCATTGCGCATGAGGTAGGTCATCATGTACAAAATCTCACTGGTATATCAGCAAAAATGGATCAGCTTCGATCGCAGGTGGACAAATCAACCTACAAAAAATACTCCGTTAAGCTCGAACTACAGGCCGATTTTCTGGCCGGCGTCTGGGCAAATCATGCCGACAAGATGAAAAATATTCTGGAACCCGGTGATATAGAAGAGGCCCTAAACGCCGCCAATGCCATTGGGGACGACAGATTGCAAAAGCAGGCGACGGGGACGGTGGTACCGGATGCCTTTACTCATGGGACCTCTGCCCAGCGGATGTATTGGTTCAAAAAAGGTTTTGAAACGGGAGACATGAAGCAGGGGGATACCTTTAATGATCCTTCACTTAATTGATCATTGGGAAATCGCAAGTCGCCTGTTGGCAAAGAAATCTGTTATAGTTAAATTGCCGACTTCTGTATCTGTTACAGTAGTGCAAATTACTGCAAATTTGCGCTATAAACAGAAATTTATGAACCAACCTTCGCCATCACCTAAGCTACCTTTCAGCAAAGCGGTTGCTTCCAATGGAATGCTCTACATCTCCGGACAGATCGGAATCGACCCGACCACAAATTCACTCCCTTCAACAGGCTTTGAAGCAGAAGCCGACCAGGTCATGAAAAATCTGGGCGATGTGTTACATGGATTCGGGCTTAACCATGACGACCTCGTCAACGTCACTATCTATCTCAAATCGATGGGAAACTACTCCGCTACGAATACTGTGTACAGCCAGTATTTTAGCGGCAATTTTCCCTCCAGGGTCTGCATCGCCGTTCATGACCTGCCGTTGAACGCCAATATCGAAATTGCCGCCATCGCTAAGACGAAGTAAAGGGATGCCCATGCACGATAACTCGCCCGGCTACCTACCGTGAAACCCCCTCGCTTTGCGAGGGGTTTTTGCATTTGCTACAATACTTCCCTGCCAATTCCTCAAACTATCGGTGATGAATAGGACAATACTTCCCTACCCAATCCAGCATCCGGGTCACATAGTCGATCTTGTGCTTCAGATCGACAAACCCATGTCGTTCATTTGGGTATAACACCAGTTCCGTCGGAACATTATAGTATCGCAGGGCCCGATACAGTTCCTGTGACTGACCGACCGGGTCAGTGTCGTCATCTTTTCCCTGGATGATCAGGGTCGGCGTTCGCGCATTCTTAATATAGCTGATCGCCGAGTGCCGCGCAAAAACTTCCGGATTCTCATAAGGCGTCCCCAAATGCCAGTTATCATAGGAGGCCCCACTTTCCGTCCCGAATTCACTGGCCAGGTTGAACAGGCCCGCGCCGGACATGGCGGCCTTGAACCGATGCGTCTGGGTGATCGCCCACTCCGACATATATCCGCCATAGGACCAGCCCACGATGGCCAGCCTGCCGCTATCGACACCTTTATTGGCGATCATATAGTCGACGCCGGCCATAAGGTCTTTATAGTCTCCGCCACCCCAGTCCTTGCGGTTGGACTCCAGGAACTTCCAGCCATAGCCTGTAGAACCCCTTATATTGGGCATCATCACCGCATATCCCTTACTCAGGAATAATTGCGCCCAGTCGTTGTAGCTGTCGGCAAATGCGCCGGTAGGACCTCCATGAATGATCACCACCATCGGCAGCGGACCCACTCCTTTTACCGGCTTCAGGAATAAAGATTCGATCATCTGGCCATCGAAGCTTTTATAGCTGACGATCTCGGGTGTCACCAGCCCCAGCCGATCAAACGCCTTATTTAAATGTGTCAGCTGGACCGCCGTATGTCCTTCGGTATACAGCCATAGTTCGGACAGCTTCGCAGCCGCACCACTCACAAATACGACGATATGATCCGCCGTTATATCATATGCCAATACATTCTGACCGATCCCGAGTTCGGCGGCCTTGCCGTTGACAGGGATCTTGTAAAGAGAAGAATGCATCCCGTGCTGCACCATCCCGATCAAAACATCATCCGAGAGGAATTTACAATTCCGAACCGGCAGGTCGATAGTCTTACCCGTGATATTCCTCGCTTCTCCGCCGCCAAAAGATTGCAGAAAGAGATCATGCGACACCGGTCCATCCAGTCTCGCCCCTGTATAAGCAAATGACTGCCCTCCCGGAGCGATCTCAACGCTTCCCCAGGAAGGATGTTTAGGAGAAGGCATATCGCTATAGCTACCGGTCTTGATATCCAATTTTACGAGGCGCCTTAAAGGGATCTCTTTTGAAGGCAACTCCTCTATTTCAAGGAGCATTGCATCTCCCGACGGAAGGTATTTGAAGTCCGCAATCTTCCAATTCCTGCCCGGCTGCCGACGTGCCACTTTTGTCGCCAGGTCGATCGTAAAAAGAATTACCGCCTTATCGTTCTTACTCATGACGACCTCGTCATATTTGTCGTCCTTTCGCTTCTTTTCTTCTGTCGTCACGCTATCCCGTTCCGTATAAGCAATATGCTGACCATCGGGAGCCCATTCAAAATCCGTGACACCCGTCTTTGAGGTCGTCAGGGGCATCGCCTCACCGCCGTTGTCATCCAACAGATAGACCTGGTTTTCCCCGCCACGGTTGGATAGAAAGGCCAGCTTGCCTCCTTTGGGTGACCACTTTGGATTGGACTCCGCCTTATCTGAATTGGTGTATTGCCGGGTGCTGCTGTCACGCAGATCGAGCAGCCAGATATGATTGGCACCGGGCTTGTTCAAGGTAGCAGGCTGACTGACGACAAAGGCGCATTTCTTACCATCGGCAGATAAGACAGGATTGGACAGCCGATATGAGATCAGCGCCTTTTCCACTGTCAGAGAATCCGTAGCCGGCGTCTGTGCAAAAACAGGTATCGCAAAAGACGAGATCAGAACGACGAAAATGAAGAATGATCGTAGCATGTTAGTTTGGTATTTAAAAGTCTATTTCCAGTTCTTGTTGATCTATTTCCCCCAGTTCTTATTCGGCTGCGGCCCCATTTTGAAGACCAGCTTCTTCCCCCCGATCAGCGCGGCATGCGTGATAAAAGGATGTTCTATGACCTTCCCATCCAATGTCACCTGCTGGATATACTTGTTCGCGTCGGAAATATCTTCGGCAATAATGGTCAAGGTCTTCGGCTGACTGCCCGCCTTGTAATGTATTACCAGCCTGGGGAATTGTGGAGCGCCGATGGCATAGATACCCGAAGCGGGCGTCACCGGGTAGAAGCCCATGACGCCAAACAGGTACCAGGCCGCCATCTGGCCGCAATCTTCATTGCCGTTGATACCCAGCGGCTGGTTGCGGTAGTTGATGGTCGTGTGCTTGCGGATCAGCTCCTGCGTTTTCCAGGGCTGGCCGCAATAGTTGTACAGGTAGATATAATGATGACCTGGCTCATTATCGTGGTGATAATGGTTGCCGTCGAAGTTTTCGTCCAGCCGGGCTGCAAATTTCTCTTCTCCGCCCATCAGACTTATCATACCGGGGATGTCCTGCATAGCGCCAAAAAGATAAGTCCATTGATCCCCTTCTGTAAACCCATCCTGCCGACCCAGCTTGTCTTTTGGGTTAAAATCGAGGAATTTGCCTTCCGCATCCTTCGGAATAAAAAAGCCCGATTTGGTATCATACAGGTTCCGGTAGTTCTTGCTCCAGGCCAGGATGCGCTGGTAATCGTCGGTCTTACCCAGTGCTTTGGCCATCTGTGCGACTGAATAGTTGTCGGAAGAATATTCTATCGTCCGTGAAACGGATTCTGCTGTTTTGCCAAATGGGACATATCCTATGCGGTTGAAGGCGGTGAGACCGGCCCTCGCCTCATAACCCGTCCATTTATCACGGTCGGCATAGGGCAGCAGGGTATCATTATCCGGCGGCACCATGGCGTCTTTTAACAGCGCCGCATATGCCAATGGGACATCGTAGCCGCGATAGCCTTTTACATATGCGTCGGCGATCACCGCATCGGCATGCGTGCTGATCATGATATTCGTTTCAGCAGGGTTGGGCCACATCGGCAAACGGCCACCCTCTTTATACATCTGGACCAGCGCCCGGACAATTCCGTTGACCCTGTCCGGCTGCGTGAACAACAGCAGCGGATGTAAGGCACGGTAGGTGTCCCACAACGAGAAGTCAGTATAGGATATGCCGTCATGAATTTTATCATCGAAGGCACTGTAGTATTTTCCATACTCCGAGAATTCGCGGGGGAATTGCATCGTATGGAACAACGCAGTGTAAAGAATGGCCTTTGTATCTTCCGGGACGCCTTCCACTTTTATACGACTCAGATTTTCCTGCCAAATGGCGCGGGTGGAGCGAACCAGCTGGTCAAAATCCCATCCGGGCAGCTCTTTCTCCATATTGATCCGCGCCTGCGCAATGCTGATAAAGGAGGTGCCGATGCGGACCTTCACCTTTTCTCCCTCCTGTGTTGTAAGATCGATATACGCTCCCATCCTGGTACCATACTGTTCGATGGAGGAGGGACTTACGGTCTTGTTATCCCACACGCCAAAGGACCTGATCTTTTTGTCGAACTGGATGATAAAATAGCCCTTGAAATTGGGGAGTTCGGGACCCAGCTGCGCAGACACGCGATCGGGATTGTACCCGGTGATCTCGCCACGCTCCTTGTCGATCCGGACATATCCCTTCAAGGTCCTGATCCGGTCGCGATAATCGTTTGAAGCATCCGCCAGTTCGGGGTTGAGGTTGATCCCCTGCAAAATGATATGGGCATCTTTTGCCGCCGGAAAAGTAAATTGAAAAATGGCAGCACGCGAGGCTGCGGCGATCTCGGCCCTGATCTTGTGTTCCCCCGCACCCATCATGACGGAGTAATAGTACGGCCTCGTCACCTCACTGGCATGATCGAAAGGCTGGGCCCGATCTGCCGGCAGTACCTTCAACTCCCCCACCTGCGGCATGACAGAGACATAGCCATAGTCGCCCATCCATACCGTCGGTTGGTGCGATGCCAAAAAACCCATGATGGTCTTGTCCTCATATACATAAGATGTGCGGCCCATTTTGCTCTCTCCCGTCTGTGCTAAAAAATTCGTCATCGCATAAGGGCGACCGACTGCAGGTATCGTCCCACCGCCTTCCAGCCCTTCGGCAAATCCGGCAAAAGGCGTTCCGATAATGGTGTTGACATAGTCAACTTCCATTTTGCTCCCGAATGGCTGGGCGCTGACGGTAAAGAACAAGGTAAAAGAGATTAAAAACAGGCCGGCGATTCGTTTCATCTCTAAATCTACAAAAAACCGGAATATCGTCATTGTACGAAATTTCGGATCGATCTTAAAAAATGCCGGACTTCCGGCAGCGCCTGCAGGGAAATGGCTTTCACTGCCGATATGGCCTGTCGAAATTTAGTTTCATCAAAAGGTTCATATTCCAGCACGTCAAGATAGGGTGCGAGCTTATCCAAAAGACCCATGACTGCTACGTCGGATTTCATCCCATGGGCCACCCGGCGAATGTTGTCCGTATCCTTGTTGATCAATGCCGAATCAAGCTTCGCAATAGCCAGAGGAACTACCTCCAGGAATTCCTCTGTGACGTCTATTTCATATTCCTTGTTTCCCTCGCTGATCCCACGCATGTAGTGAAGGTCGATATACATATATCCTGCCGGCGCTTCTTTGACTGCTTCCTTTTCAGGTTCCGGCCGGTTACGATCTATCCCGGTAAATAGTGCAATGATCCTGAACAGTTCCCTCTCGTCGATAGGCTTGGCGATATATTCATTCATCCCGCTGAGAAGACTTTTCTCCCGATCACCTGGCGCGGCGTGGGCCGTCATAGCTATAACCGGGACTTCAAGCTTCAGCTGCTCCCTGATCTGCCGGGTAGCCTCATATCCATCCATCTCCGGCATCTGGACATCCATTAGCACCAGATCATAACCCGCCGTCTGCAATTTCCCGATCGCTCCGACACCATTGTCACCC
>Ga0193717_1002712_pt1 | contig 10105 bp, 7 predicted proteins | sample U2c2metaG_FD_145900 | JGI IMG/M metagenome (GOLD analysis project Ga0193717, IMG submission 145900) | Soil microbial communities from a riparian zone of the East river system, Colorado, United States - U2c2 | ecosystem: Environmental > Terrestrial > Soil > Riparian zone | place: USA: East River...
GGGGGACGGCTAGTTGGTCGAAGTCGGTTCTCGGGTCTTCGTCGTAGACGACGACGTCGGCGGGGGCGCCGGGGATCAGGCCGGGGTAGCCGAGGTAGGCCCGCGCTGTCCACGAGGCGGCGCCGAGGGCGTCGTGCGGGGTCAAGCCCGCGGCGGCGAAGGCGCGGATTTCGTCGGCGATGCGACCGTGGGGGTGGGAGTCGGTGCCGGCCAGCAGGGTGACGCCGGCTTCGGCGGCGGAGGCGACGAGGCCGTGGTGCGCGCCGGCGCCGTTGACGTACCAGTCTCGGCGCGGGCTGGCCGGTTTAGCTCGTGCTTCGTCGAGTGACTCGGTCAGCGCCTGGAGGGTGGGGGTAAGGGCGGTGCCTTGGGCGGCCATCTGCGCGAGCAGTTCCGGCGCCAGCCACATGCCGTGTTCCAGCGAGTCCACTTTGGCGGCGACGGCGTTCGCTCCGCCCGCGGCTTGCTGTGAGTGCACGGCGACGCGGCCGCCGACGGCGTGGACCTGGGTGACGACTTCGGTGAGGACGTCGAGGGGGATCGGGTCGTCGTCGATGCCCCAGTCGGCGATCAGTTTGGCCCAGCCGGTGCGCGCGGCTTGGGCGGCGGCGACGGCGGGGAGTTCGTCGTGCGTCGGGCGGCGGCCCCAGCCGTCGAAGAACTGGCCGTGCTGGGCGATCCACGGACCCGCATGGGAGGCGCGCGGGACGTCGGGGTCGTTGCCGAACCAGGCGGGCGGGTCGCCGGCGAGGCCGGGGGAACGGATCACGGTGACCCCGGCGTTGACGTGCTCGTGCAGGTCTTTGCGGAGCACTTCTTCGTCCAGCGGGTCGCCGGGGGCGTCGGCGCCGGGGTGCGTGTGGGCGTCGACCAGGCCGGGCAGCAGCCAGCCTTCCGCGACGAGTTCGGCGCCGGGCACGGGATCGGTGGTCCACTGGTCGCCGTCGGCGTACAGATCGACGTACTCACCTGTCGGAAGGGCGCGGCCGCGCACACGAAGCACTGTCATGCCCTCAGCCTGCCAAAAAACGAGGGAGGGTGCGGCCCGCGCGGCCGCACCCTCCCTCAATTATCTCCCTGGAGGGCTACTAGCAGTACAGGTTGCCGCCGGGGGTGGTGCCCAGGATCTGCACGAAACGCTGGTAGGCGTCGATGCGGCTCTGCACCTGGGCGGGGTTGCCGCCGTTGCATTCGATGCTGCCGTTGATGCTCCGGATGGTTTCCCCGAAGCCGCGGCTGTTGACCATCGCGTTGTGCGGGGTCATCGTGCCGGGACCGTTTTGCGTGTTCCAGTACCAAAGACCGGTCTTCCACGCGACGGCCGAGTCGTTCTGCACGAGGTTCGGGTTGTTCAGCAGGTTGATGCCGAGCGCGTCACCCGCGGCCTTGTAGTTGAAGTTCCAGCTCAGCTGGATCGGGCCACGGCCGTAGTACATCGCGTTGCCCGCGGGACAGCCGTAGGACTGGCTGGTGTCGCAGTAGTGCGGGTAGTTCGCGGTGTTCTGCTCGACGATGTGGACCAGGCCGCCGGTCTCGTGGTTCACGTTGGCGAGGAACGCGGCGGCTTCCTGCTTCTTGATGGTGTCGCTGCCGGTGTTCGTGAAGCCGGGGTACGCCGAGAGCGCCGCGGTCAGGCCGCTGTAGGTGTAGAAGGAGTTCCGGCTCGGGAACATCTGGTTGAACTGCGACTCACTGACGACGAAGCCGGAGGTGCTGGGCGGGTCGGTCGGGCCGCCGCCGCAGGTGAACGGCTCCCAGAACCAGGTGCTGATGACCGGGTCGTAGCCCGGGTTGTCGTTCTTGGCCCGGTAGTACTGGCCGTTGGTGTACTTGACGATGTTGCCGACGACGTAGTTCTGGCCCGCGACCCAGTTGGGGTACGAACAGCTGGTGCCGGGCGGGGTCGAGCCGCCGCTACAGGCGCCCTGGTCGGCCCAGACGTCGACGGTGCCGGGGGTTTCGGCCTGGGTCCACCACTTGGCGGACCAGTTGTGGCCGTTATACGAGGCGACGTTGCCGCCGGTGTAGACCGCGGAGGAATTCCACCCGCCCGCGCAGGCCGCGGCGACGGAGGCGGTAGCGGCGGACGAAGGGATCAGGATGGCCATCGCTCCCGCGGCCACGATGGCCAAGAAAGATGCCATTATGCGTTGTATCGACACTGATTTACTCCTCGTGATGCGCAGATCGTCGGCGGTGACGCGGAGAGAGGGAATCGATTGGTCTATACCAGTCAGGTATAGACCAATTTGTCCCGGAAGCCAAGGGCTGGCGGCAGGGTTGGCCGAATTTGTCAGGGTTGCCCGGCGTCCGGTGAAGACCGGACAAAACGGTTGACGCGCGGTCTAACATCGACGTATGACCTGGCGACATTGACCTTCCAGCCCCGCGCCCGCCGCACGCACAAAACGGCTGGCCGCCACCCTTTACGGCTACTCGTTCTTCGATGACTTCGCGCTGCTCTATCCGGTGTATGCCGTGCTGTTCACGGATTCCGGGCTGTCCGTCGCCGAGATCTCGTCGCTGTTCGTCGTCTGGGCGGTCACGGGCATCGTGCTGGAGGTCCCCTCCGGCGTGTGGGCGGACGCGGTCTCGCGGCGGCTGCTCCTAGCGGGCGCGCCGCTGCTCAAGGGCGCGGGTTTCGCGCTGTGGGTCTTCGCGCCTTCGTACTGGGCCTTCGCGGCAGGCTTTGTGTTGTGGGGTGCGACGAGCGCGCTGCAGTCCGGAGCGCTGGAAGCGCTTGTGTACGAAGAACTCGAGCACGAAAACGCCGCGGACAAGTACGCCAGGATCATGGGGCGCGCGCGGTCGTGTGGGTTCGTCGCCGTGATGGCGTCGACGGCCGCGGCCGGCCCGGCGTTCGCCGCCGGGGGTTATGTGGCGCTGGGTATCGCCAGCGTCTTGGCCTGCGTGGCGGGCGCGGCGATCGGGCTTCGGTTCACCGAGCACAACGCGGCGGAATCCGGCGAAGAAGACGGGCTCGGCTATTTCGAGACGCTCAAGGCCGGACTCACCGAAGCCCGCGAAAGTCGTTCCGTCCGGCGGTTGTTGCTGATCATCCCCGCGTTGACGGCGATCTGGGGCGCGCTCGAGGAGTACGACGCGCTCCTGGCCATCGACACCGGTGTGACGGTCGAAGCCGTGCCGTGGCTGATGTTGCTGCTGTGGGCGGGTGTCACGGCCGGTGGCCTGCTCGCGCCGGTCGGGGAGCGGATGCCGGGGAAGGTGTTCGCCGGGACGGTCGCGGCCGCCGCGCTCGCCTTGGCGGCCGGGGCACTCAGCGGCCACCCGCTGGGCTTCGTCCTGCTCGCGGCGGCGTATTGCGCGTTCCAGATGGCGACCGTGGTGGCCGACGCGCGGCTCCAGGAGACGATCTCCGGTCCGAGCCGGGCGACCGTGACGTCGTTGGCGGGGCTGGGCACGGATTTGGCGACGGTCGGTGTCTACGGCGCGTACGCCGCCGGTTCCGCGTTCTTCGCGAACAGCGCGATCTACGCCTTGTTCGCCGTGCCGTACCTCGGGATCGCGTGGTGGCTCGGCGTAAATCCAGCCGCGGGCCGCTGACCATGGGTTACGCAGCAGGCCCAAGCCCGTCGAAGTGGGCACTCCTCCGGCCGCTACTCTGTTCACCCGAGTCAGTTCAGGTCCCCGGTCTTGACACGCTCGGTAGCTTTTTCACCATCAACATGAAGACGATCCCCCTTTCGGGTGACAGGCTTCGTGCAGGGCAATAAACGGCGCGGGAGGCACTCCGGTGCACAACCCAGTAGGTTTCCTGGTGCGGACCACGATGCGCGTGGCACGTGCCTCGGCAGTGCTCGTCACGGTTCCGGCCGGGCTGCTGGTCCTCGGCTCGGGCGCGGCTTTCGCGCAGAGCACCGGGACAACCGTCCACGCGGAACCGGACGCGGTCACCTTCGGGCTGCTGGGCCCGGTCGGGCTCGTCGCCGTCGCGCTCGGCATCGTCGGCATGACGGCCGGTGTCTTCCGCCAGCGTCGCAAGGCCCGCTCGGCCGCCGCCGACACGGCCCCCATCCCCGTCCGGCCCGAAGAGCCCACCACCCAGCCGACCCGCCCTGTCCTGACCCCGCGTCGCCCGTAAAAATGCGTTTAGCGGGCTAAACGTCGCGTCCGAGGTCAGGGGCGGTTTTATTCCCGCGTAGGGGAGGAATCCCTCACAGCGATATCGGCGGCCGGAACCTGCTGAGCGGCCGTAGGCTCTCGTCATGGCTGACCGTGTGCTGATCACCCCGCCCGAGCCGAAGCCCAGCCCCTCCGCGATGAGCAGGGCGTTACGCCGTGCCGCGGACGGCGTGGCCTTGGATGTCTCCGAGGCCGCGGTGCTGTTGCATGCTCGTGGTGAAGATCTGGAAAAACTCCTGACCGCTGCCCGCAAGGTCCGCGACGCCCACCTCGCGGACCAGGGCCGCAGTGGTGTCGTGACCTACAGCAGCAGCGTGTTCATCCCGCTGACGAGACTCTGCCGGGACCGATGTCATTACTGCACCTTCGTGACCGTCCCCGGCAAACTGCACTCGATGTTCCTCGAACGCGACGAGGTCCTCGAAATCGCCCGCGCGGGCGCCGCGCAGGGTTGTAAGGAAGCGCTGTTCACCCTCGGGGACCGGCCGGAGGACCGCTGGCCCGAGGCGAAGGAATGGCTCGACGCGCGCGGCTACGACTCCACTTTGGATTACGTCCGCGCCTGCGCGATCGCGGTGCTGGAGGAGACCGGCCTGCTGCCGCATCTCAACCCCGGCGTGCTGAGCTGGGAGGAGATGCAGCGCCTCAAGCCCGTCGCCCCGAGCATGGGGATGATGCTGGAGACCACCGCGACCCGGCTCTGGTCGGAGAAGGGCGGCCCGCACTACGGCAGCCCCGACAAGGAGCCCGCCGTCCGCCTGCGCGTGCTCGACGACGCCGGCCGTGTCGGTGTCCCGTTCACCACCGGCATCCTGGTCGGCATCGGTGAGACGCTGACCGAGCGCGCCGAGTCGCTGCACGCGATCCGCTCGCGGGCGCGGCAGTTCCGGTCCATCCAGGAGATCATCGTCCAGAACTTCCGCGCGAAGCCGGACACGGCCATGCGCTCGGCCCCGGACGCCGACATCGAGGACCTCGCCGCGACGGTCGCCGTCGGCCGCCTGCTGATGCCGCCGGGCGTCAGCGTCCAGGCGCCGCCGAACCTCGTCGGTGACGAGCACGCGTTGCTGCTGCGCGCCGGGGTCGACGACTGGGGCGGCGTTTCGCCGGTCACCCCGGACCACGTCAACCCCGAGCGCCCGTGGCCGAAGCTCGACCAGCTCCGTGAGGTCACCGCCGAGGCGGGCTTCGAGCTACGTGAGCGGCTCGCCGTCTACCCGAAGTACGTCAAGGCCGCCGAGAAGTGGCTCGACATCCGCCTCAAGCCGCATATCGACGCGCTCGTCGACGTCGAAACCGGGCTGGCGAACGAAGACGCGCCCGTGGTCGGCCATCCGTGGCAGGAGCCGGACGGCGGCCTGGAGACCGTCGGCCGCGCCGATCTCAACACCACGATCGACACCGAGGGCCGCACCTCCGACCGGCGTGGCGACTTCGACAGCGTCTACGGCGACTGGGATATGCTCAAGGACCAGGTACCCGCCGGTGGCCGCACGGGAGCGAAAGCGCCCGAGCGGCTCGACACCGATGTGCGAGAGGGCCTTCGGCTCGCCGCCGACGATCCGGCCGCGCTGTTGCACGAGTCCAACGCCGCCGCCGCGCTCGCGCTGATCACGTCGGACGGCGAAGCGCTGGAGACGATGACCAGGCTCGCTGACGAACTCCGCAAGGACGTCGTCGGCGACGACATCACCTATGTCGTCAACCGGAACATCAACTTCTCCAACGTCTGTTACGTCGGCTGCCGGTTCTGTGCCTTCGCGCAACGCGAGAACGACGCCGACGCGTTCCGGCTTTCGGTCGAAGAGGTCGCCACCCGCGCTGTCGAAGCGGCGGCGGCCGGCGCGACCGAGGTCTGCATGCAGGGCGGCATCGACCCGAAGCTGCCCGTCAGTTACTACGCCGACATCGTGCGCGCCATCAAGAAGGCCGTGCCGGACATGCACGTCCACGCGTTCTCGCCGATGGAGATCGTGTCCGCGGCGTCGAAGGCGGGCGTCAGCGTCGAGGAGTGGCTCACCGAGCTGCGCGACGCCGGGCTCGGCTCGATCCCGGGCACCGCGGCGGAGATCCTCGACGACGAGGTCCGCTGGGTCCTCACCAAGGGCAAGCTGCCGGCGCAGACGTGGATCGACGTCGTGTCCACCGCGCACCGGCTCGGCATCCAGTCGTCGAGCACGATGATGTACGGCCACGTGGACCATCCGGGCCACTGGGTCGGGCACTTCCGCGTGCTGTCGCGGATCGCGGCGGACACCGGCGGGTTCACCGAGTTCGTCGGGCTGCCGTTCATCCACAACAACGCCCCGATCTACCTCGCGGGCGTCGCGCGTCCGGGGCCGTCCGTGCGGGACAACAGGGCGGTGCACGCGTTCGCGCGGCTTTCGCTGCACGGCCGGATCGACAACGTGCAGTGCTCGTGGGTCAAGCTCGGCGACGAGGGCACCGCGCAGGTGCTGCGCGGCGGCGTCAACGACATCGGCGGCACGTTGATGGAGGAGACCATCTCGCGGATGGCCGGGTCCGAGCACGGTTCCTCGCGGACTACCGCGGAGCTCGACCATCTCGCATCGCTGGCCGGGCGTCCCTCGCGCCAGCGGACCACCACCTACGGCCGGACGCTCGCGCCCACGCTGTAGCCCCTTCGGCCCCGGGGAAAGTGTCGACACATTCCCCGGGGTTGTTTGGGGGTGGGTACCTAGTGCCGCCCTGATTGTTTCCGCTGAGCGGAAACGCGAAGGTCGACGGTATGCCGACCGGAACGGAAACCTCTTTTCCCCGAGCGCTGGACCACGCGATCGCGTCGAGCGGGTTGAGCCTCGACCGGGTGCGGGCCCGGCTCGCCCGTCACGGCGTGCGAGTCAGCGTCGCGACACTGAGCTATTGGCGCAGCGGCCGCAGCCGCCCGGAGCGAAGTGATTCGCTCCGGGCGGTGCGGATCCTCGAGGAACTGTTCGAACTTCAGCCCGGTTCCCTGACTTCACTGCTCGGCCCGCGCCGCCCCAGGGGGAGGTGGGGCGACACGGGCCGGGCTAGGACGTCACTGGCTGTTCTGGGCGATCCAGCTGCTGAAGTACGAGACGTCGACGTAGATCGACGGGCCGGTCGCGCAGGTTGAGTTGTTGTTCCCCGCGCGGCTGGTGGCGCCGATCAGCTGCCAGACACCGTTGACCTGCTTGAGCTGCGGGCCGCCGGAGTCGCCGTAGCAGGCGCCCTTGTTGCCGCCCGGGTTGTTGGTGCAGATCTCGCTGGCGCCGCTGATCCCGAGGCACCGGCTGTCGGTCACGATCGAGGTGTCGAGCTGCTGCAAGGTGGTCGGCGCGCCGCAACCGCCCGCGGGGGCACAGGTCTGGCCCCAGCCGATGATCCGGGTCGCGGTGCCGACCGCACCCGAAGAGGCGGCGATCGCGGCGGGCGCCTGGCTCACGGAGGTGGACAGCCGCAGCAGGGCGAGGTCGGCCGTCGGGTGCGCGACCCGGGCCGCGACCCGGGCGACAGTGCCGCCGCTCGACCGGTTCGTGGTGCCGACCCGCACCTGATAAGGCGTCCCACAGTGTTTCGCGGTGACGACCCAGTTCGCCTTGATCAGCGTGCCACCACAGGAGTGACCGCCGCTGCTCGACTGCAGGGAGGCCATGAACGAGTAGACCTGGCTGGCGTTCCCGCCGCCGACGATGTTCGGCTGGACACCGGTGGGCTCGGGTGCCGCGACCGCCGCGCCGGGCATGGCCAATCCCGATAGTGCGGTGACCGCCGCGATGAACAAGCCCGTGAGCAGGGACTTTGCCTTCATAACATTGTCTCCCTTGCGTAACCCGGAGGAGTCATCCGGACACGCAGAACGCTAGGAACTTCGGCGGACCGGCAGAACCCACGGAAGTATGGGCTGTTTAACCGTTTAGTCCCTTTGGCCGTACCGGACTGTGGTGGGACCTCGCCGCCATCGCCGCCAGGGGCGCCTGAAACAATCCTTACGTGTCTGAAGAAGCTGCGGAAGCCAGCGCCACCCGGTTACGCGTGCTGTCCGGCATTCAGCCGACGGCCGACTCGTTCCACCTGGGCAACTACCTCGGCGCGCTGCGCCAGTGGGTGAAGCTGCAGGACACGCACGAGACGTTCTATTGCGTGGTCGACCTGCACGCGATCACCGTCGAGCAGGACCCGAAGGTGCTGCGTGAGCGGACCCGGCTGTCGGCCGCCCAGCTGCTCGCGATCGGCGTCGACCCGGAGCGTTCGGCACTGTTCGTGCAGAGCCATGTACCCGAACACGCCCAGCTCAGCTGGGTTCTCGAATGCCAGACCGGTTTCGGCGAGGCCGGCCGGATGACGCAGTTCAAGGACAAGGCCAGCAAGCAGGGCACCGACAGGGCGAGCGTCGGGCTGTTCACCTACCCGGTGCTCCAGGCCGCCGACATCCTGCTCTACCAGGCCCACGCGGTGCCGGTCGGCGAGGACCAGCGCCAGCACCTGGAGCTCACCCGCAACCTCGCGCAGCGCTTCAACAACCGCTTCGGCAAGACGTTCGTCGTGCCGGAGCCGCATATCGTCAAGGACACTGCGAAGATCTACGACCTGCAGGACCCGACGTCGAAGATGAGCAAGTCCGCGTCCGTGGCGAACGGGCTGATCGAGCTGCTGGAAGACCCGAAGCGCTCGGCGAAGAAGATCCGCTCCGCGGTCACCGACACCGGCCGCGAGGTCGTTTTCGACGCCGAGAACAAGGCGGGCGTGGCGAACCTGCTGACGATTTACTCGGCATTGACGGAACGTTCCATCCCCGAGCTGGAGACGGCGTACGAGGGCAAAGGCTACGGTGACCTGAAAGTCGACCTCGCCGCCATCCTCGTCGAGTTCGTCACCCCGTTCCAGGAAAGCGTGAGGTCCTACATGGACGACGTGGCCGAGCTGGACAAGGTCCTCGCCCGCGGTGCCGAGCGCGCCCGCGAGGTCGCCTCCGAGCCCCTCACCCAGGTCTACGACCGGGTCGGATTCCTCCCCCCGGCGCGTTGACATGGCCATCCAAGACTTCGACTCGTGGCGCGACGAGCTCTACGAAACCGGGAACCTGTTCCACGACGTCCCGGACGACCCGGAGGCCGAGGAACTGGCCAACCAGCAGATGTTCCGCTACATCGGCCTGGTCAAGCAGATCCGCGGCAAGGGCGGGGTCGACGCCGTTGTCGCCCTGATCGGTTCGATGCGGGCCGAGGAGGACGAAGGCGCCTACGAGGACACCATGGAGGCGCTGGAGTACTTCCCGGACGAACTGGGCCGGGGCGCGGCATTGGCGTGGCGCGAGCTCGTGTCGATTCCGAAGAAGTTCAGCGGTGAAGTGCTGTTCGGCTGCTGCCAGACCGGCGCGGGCTCGGTCGGCGCGTTCAACGAGGTCTACTCCGAGCTGGACGACGAAGCCAAGCGGCTGGTCGGCGAGCTGATCGAGTACCACGAAAACGGCACTTGGCTCTCGGGCCCGGAACGCGGCCTGCTCCGGCCGGTCAGGGACGCCTTTTTCGACTCGCTGTAAGCACATCACCCGTTGTCCCGCCTTGCTCGCGCTGCGAAGTCGTGCCTGGCTGGTTAACGTTTGTGAGTGGCAACGGAAGACGCGAAGAGCCCCGAAAAAGAGAAACTGCTCCCGCGGCTAAGGCGGAAGTACGCGTGGCTCGATCATCTGATCCGCGCGAACGACGCCTTCACCGAGCGCTACGGCAACCACTACGCCGCCGCGATCACCTACTTCAGCGTGCTTTCGTTGTTTCCCTTGCTGATGGTCGGGTTTTCGATCACCGCGATCGTCCTGCGGGGCAACACCGCGGTGCTGAACCAGATCCGGGACGGCATCACCAGTTCCGCGCCCGCGGGTCTCGGCGACTTCCTCAACAGCATCGTCAACGCCGCGCTCACCGCCGGGGCCGGGACCGGGATCCTCGGTCTGGTGCTGGCGCTGTACTCCGGCATCGGC
>Ga0193717_1002713_pt1 | contig 10104 bp, 9 predicted proteins | sample U2c2metaG_FD_145900 | JGI IMG/M metagenome (GOLD analysis project Ga0193717, IMG submission 145900) | Soil microbial communities from a riparian zone of the East river system, Colorado, United States - U2c2 | ecosystem: Environmental > Terrestrial > Soil > Riparian zone | place: USA: East River...
TTCACCGTCACCACTTCGCAGTGAACGTTGGTCGGGATGCCGCCCATATTGTAGTGGCAGGTCGGCAGGATCGGGATCGGCTGGCGCGTGACATCGACGCCGGCGAAGATGCGCGCGGTCTCGGCGATGCCGGGCAGGCGCTCGTGGATGACCTTGGGATCGAGATGCTCGACGTGCAGCTCGATGTAATCCTTGTTCGGGCCGCAGCCGCGGCCTTCGCGGATCTCGATGGTCATCGAGCGGCTGACGACGTCGCGCGAGGCCAGATCCTTGGCCGACGGCGCGTAGCGCTCCATGAAGCGCTCGCCGGTGCCGTTGGTGACGTAGCCGCCCTCGCCGCGCACGCCCTCGGTGATCAGACAGCCCGCGCCATAGACGCCGGTCGGGTGGAACTGGATGAACTCCATGTCCTGGATCGGCAGGCCGGCCCGCATCGCCATGGCGCCACCGTCGCCGGTGCAGGTGTGGGCCGAGGTCGCGGTGAAATAGACGCGGCCATAACCGCCGGTCGCCAGCACCACCATATGGGCACGGAAGCGGTGGATAGTGCCGTCATCGAGGTTCCAGGCCATGACGCCACGGCAGACGCCTTCGTCGTCCATGATCAGGTCGAGGGCGAAATACTCGATGAAGAATTCGGCGTGGTGCTTCAACGACTGCTGATAGAGCGTGTGCAGGATGGCATGGCCGGTGCGATCGGCGGCGGCGCAGGTGCGCTGGGCGATGCCCTTGCCGAACTCGGTGGTCATGCCGCCGAAAGGCCGCTGGTAGATCTTGCCGTCGGGCGTGCGGCTGAACGGGACGCCGTAATGCTCGAGCTCGACGATCGACGGGACCGCCTCGCGCACCATGTATTCGATGGCGTCCTGGTCGCCCAGCCAGTCCGACCCCTTGACGGTGTCGTACATATGCCAGCGCCAGTCGTCCGGACCCATGTTGCCGAGCGAGGCGGAGATGCCGCCCTGCGCCGCCACGGTGTGGCTGCGGGTCGGGAAGACTTTGGTGATGCAGGCGGTCTTCAGGCCTTTTTCCGCCATGCCGAAAGTGGCGCGCAGGCCCGCGCCGCCGGCACCGACGACAACGACGTCGTATTCATGCTCGATGATGGTGTAGGCGCGGCCACCGATATTGACCGTGCCGGCAGGGGTGGGCTTGTCGGCCATCGTCAGCCTCCGAATCCAATGCGCAGGATCGCCACCACGGCCGCCAGACCGAACAAAGCGGCGATGAATTTCACGACCACGATCAGCGCCAGCTTCCAACCGTCGCTCCGGATGTAATCCTCGATCACGACCTGCAGGCCGAGCTGGGCGTGATGCAGGCCGATGCCGATGGTGAGGAGCAGCAGCACCATGACGAAGGGCGAGCCGATCCAGGCGCGCACCGCGCCGTAGTCGGCGCCGCTCAACATGACCAGGGAAACCGCGAACCATACGACCAGCGGCACCAGCGCCACCGCCGTGAGACGCTGCGCCCACCAATGCTGCAGACCGTGCTTGGCCGAGCCGAGCCCGCGCGCGCGGGCGAGAGGAGACCGGAGATCGCTCATTTGCCGCTCCCCTAGATCAACCGCAGCCCGACCACCCACGATAGTGCCGTGGCGATCAGGGAGACGATGACGACGATCCAGCCGCTGCGATAGGCGTCCTTGAGTTCGAAGCCGTAGCCTGCGTCCCAGAACAGGTGCCGGATGCCGTTGCACAGGTGATAGAAAAGGCTAAACAGCCAGCCGCCGAGCACGATCCGGCCCACGATCGAACCATTGAAGCCTTGGAACCATTCATAGACACGCGGTTGCGCAGCGGCGCAGATCACCCAGATCGCGAGATAAAGCGCGCCGACCGAGAGCGCGATGCCGGTCGCACGATGCAGAATGGAGAGCATCGACGTGAGCTGCGGTCGGTAGACCTGCAGATGCGGAGAAAGAGGCCTATTCACCGGCCGGTTGACGGCGCTCATCGCTAAAACCTCACATCGACGAAGTCGGCGCGAATTAAGCCGGTCGCCTGCTGCAAGTCAACGAATGTCGGCCGTGCACGAACGTTAAGCGTCGGAAATCCAAGTGAAATTCGCTTATCAAGTGGCAATCTGATTGCCACGACGCGGCATCAACAGCCAATAGTCCAGATCGAGCACCACGGCGGGATCGTACTTGCCGTCGGCGCCCTTGCCCGGCCAGCCGCTGCACGGTGTATTTTTGGCGGCAATGGTGCGGATGCGAATCATTCCTAGCTCTGGATGCGCCGGGAGCGCTGTGGTGTCGAGCACCTCGGACCAGGCGTAGATCGTGTCGCCGCCAAAGGTCGGCGCGACATGGCTGCCGGCGTTGACCGCCGCGAGGCGAAATCCGTTGGCGAGACCATTGAAGGAAAGCGCACGGGCCAGCGAAATGACATGGCCGCCATAGACCAGGCGGCGGCCGAAGCGCGTGCTCCTGGCGGCGACGGCATCGAAATGCACCCGCGCGGTGTTCTGGTAGAGCCGTGTCGAGAACATATGGTCGGACTCTTCCAGGGTCATGCCGTCGACATGGTCGATGCGCTCGCCCACCGCGTAATCCTCCCAGCGGTAAGGCGCCCCCGCCGCGGCATCGTCGTAGGCGGCGAGCGCGAGCCCCGCCGGCACGACCAGCTCGGCTGCCGTCACGAACGGCTTGGTCTTCGGCACCTGGGCCGGCGCCACGGCGGCTGCCGGATCGCGCTTGCGCACCATCACCCAGCGTACGTAGTCGAGCGCCACCTCGCCGCGCTGGTTGGTGCCGATCGTGCGCACCCATACCACGCCGCTTTCGCGGTTGGCATTTTCGCGCAGGCCCAGCACGGTGGAGCGGACGCCGAGCGTGTCACCGGGGTAGACCGGCACGCCGAAGCGGAAATCGGCATAGCCGAGATTGGCCACGGCGTTGACCGAGATGTCGGGCACAGTCTTGCCGATCACGACATGGAACACCAGCAGGTCGTCCAGGGGCGCGCGCGGCAGGCCAAGGCTACGGGCGAATTCGTCGGAGGAATTGATGGCAAAGCGCGACCCGAAGAGCGCGATGTTGAGCGTGGCATCGGCCTCGGTCAGCGTGCGCGGCGTGGCATGGGCGATTTCCTGGCCGACGCGGAAATCCTCGAAGAAATTGCCGGTTTTCGCCTTGATCATGCGGCCTGCAGCTCCTTGATGGCAGCGGCCAGCCCCAACGCGCGCTCGGCCTGTTCGACATGCAGATTCTCGATCATGCGGCCATCGACCGTGACCACGCCCTTGCCCGCGGCCTGCGCCGCCTTGAAGGCGGCGACGATCTTCTCGGCTTGGGCCAGCTCGGCCGCCGACGGGGCGAAGATTTCGTTGCACGGCTCGACCTGGGTCGGATGGATCAGCGTTTTGCCGTCGAAACCCATCTCCAGTCCCTGCTGGCAAACGGCGCGGAAGCCTTCGGTGTCCTGGATGTCATTATAGACGCCGTCGAGGATGGTGAGGCCGTGGGCGCGGGCGGCGAGCATGCCGAGGCCGAGCGCCGTCACCATCGGCAGGCGGAGCGGCGTGTGGCGCGCGCGCATGTCCTTCACCAGGTCGTTGGTGCCCATGACGAACAGCGTGAGCCGTTTGTGGGCGCCGGCGATCGCGTCGGCGCTGAGAAAGGCACGCGGCGTCTCGATCATCGCCCAAACCGCCATCGATTGAGGCGCACCGGCCTTTTCCAGAAGCGCCACGATGGCGGCAACGTCGGCCGCGCTCTCGACCTTGGGCACCAGGATGGCGTCGGCGCCCGAGCGGGCGATCGCCGCCACATCGTCCTTGCCCCAGGCGGTGCCGACGCCATTGCAGCGGATGACGATTTCGCGTTTGCCGTAGGCCTTGCTGGCGGCAGCGGCCACGACATTGACACGGGCCGTTTCCTTGGCATCGGGCGCGACGGCGTCCTCGAGGTCGAAGATCAGCACGTCGGCCGGCAGGGTACGGGCCTTTTCAAGCGCCCTTGTGTTGGCGCCGGGCATATAGAGCACGCTGCGGCGCGGACGGACGGCGTTCGACATCGATGTCCCCAGTCTCAAGGAGCGATTTCTCGAAGAGCGGCGGACTATAACCGCGCGTCCCCTTGTGGCAAGGTGGCCGCGGCCATGCGCTTCCTCTCCCTTCAGAGCCATGTCGCCTACGGCTATGTCGGCAATCGGGCAGCGGCTTTTCCTTTGCAACGATTGGGCCACGAGGTGTGGGCAGTAAACACGGTCGAGTTCTCGAACCACACCGGCTATGGGGCGTGGCGCGGCTACGTGCCCGCGGCCGGCCAGGTTGCCGACATCGTCCAGGGAATCGAGGCGTTGGGCGCCTTCAGTCGCTGCGACGCGCTGCTGACCGGCTATGTCGGCGATGCCGCCCTGGGCGACGTGGTGCTCGACACCGCCCGGCGCGTGCGGGCCGCCAACCCCAAGGCCGTGTGGTGCTGCGATCCGGTGATCGGCGATGTCGAGACGGGAATATATGTCCGGCCCGGCATCGATGCCTTCTTTCGCGAGCGCGCGATTCCGGCATGCGACCTGGTGACACCCAATCATTTCGAGCTCGAGCATTTGACCGGCCGCACCATCGCCACCTTGCAGGACGCGCTTGCGGCGGCGCGGTCGCTGCTCGGCGACGGACAAAGCGGCCCCCGGGTCGTGCTGGTCACCAGCCTCTGCCGAGCCGACGGCGCTGCCGATGAGATCGAAATGCTGGCGCTGACGGCCGAGGCCGTCTGGCGCGTGGCGACGCCGCGCATCGCTTTCGCGATCGCACCGAACGGAACCGGCGATGCGGTCGCAGCGTTGTTCTGTGCGCACTGGCTGGCGGACGGCAATGTCGCCGCCGCGCTGGGCAAAGCAGCCTCGGCGATCTTCGCCGTGCTCGAGGCCACCTTTTCAACGGGTGAACGTGAACTTCAGCTGATCGCCGCGCAGGATTGGCTGGTCGCCCCGCCGCGCCGTTTCACGGCCGAAAGGCTATAACCGCCCGATGACGGTGCCCGGCTTTGCCTTCAATCCGATCATGCTCGCCATCGAAGGCGGGGTGATCGGCTTCCTGATCGCGGTGCCCGTCGGCCCGGCGGCGGCATTGTGCATCCGCCGCTCCATCACCGTCGGCGCCCTCGCGGGCTTTTTGACCGGCGTTGGCGCCGCCATCGGCGACGCCGTGTTCGGCGCCGTGGCGGCCTTCGGCCTGTCGTTCGTCGAGGATTTCGTGGAACGTCGCGAGGCGTGGCTGCGCGGCGCCGGCGGGCTGGTCCTGGTCATCATGGGCTGGACGACGATGCGCCACCGCCCGCGCACCGTTGGCGACCCGGTGGCCGACGACACCGAGCATCGCATCGCCACGCATCTGCACTACACGACGTCGAGCTTCGTCATCACCGTGTTCAACCCGCTGACGGTGATGGCCTTTGGCGCGGCCTTCGCCGGCCGTTCCCTGACCGGCGTCGGCGCCAGCCTGCCCGACGCCTCGGTGCTGGTCGCCGGCGTGTTCGTCGGCGCCCTGTTCTGGTGGTCGATCCTCTGCATGGCGGCCGTCGCGTTGCGCGGAAAATTCACCGGCACCGGCCTTTTGTGGCTGAACCGCGTATCGGGCGCGATCATCCTGGCCTTTGGCAGCCTGGCGCTGATTTCACTGGCGCCGCTGCCCTGGAAACGGATAGGCCAGGCGATCGGGCTCTAATGGCTGTCGTCCTGAGCCGAAGGCGAAGGACCTCACCGAGCGGCCAGACACGGACTGCTGGCATCCAGTGGATGGCGGGCGTGAGGTCCTTCGCTTCGCTCAGGACGACAAAACTGGTTCTAAGCCAGCGTACACGCTTCCTCGAAGGTGAGACGCGGGCTGCGGCCGAACAGCTTCGAGCTGTCGCCATAGCCGATGTTGCAGAGGAAGTTGGACTTGAACCGGCCATCCGGGAAGAAGGCCGCATCGACCTTGGCGTTGTCGAAGCCGCTCATGGCGCCGATATCGAGCCCGAGCGAGCGCGCCGCGATGATGAGATAGGCGCCCTGCAAAGTGCCGTTGCGCACTGCGGTGGTGGCGGAGACGACTTCCTTGCCGGGCCCGCTGAACCAGCTCGACGCCGTCTGGTCGTGCGGAAACGTCCGCGGCAGATGCTCATGGAACTCGGTGTCGTAGGCTACGATGGCCGTCACTGGCGCCGACATGGTCTTGGCCGTGTTGCCGGAGCTGAGCGCGGGGCGGAGCTTTTCCTTGCCCTCCGGGGTACGCACGAAGACGAACCGCGCCGGTTGCGAATTGGCCGAGGTCGGGCCCCATTTGGCGATTTCGTAGATGGCGTGCAGCTGTGCATCGCTCACCGGCTTGTCCTGCCAGCCGTTATGCGTGCGCGCCTCGCGCAGAATCGTATCGAGCGCCTTGTCGTCGAGCATATTTGGTTCCCCTTGCTGTAAAGGAAACCGTAACGGAGCTTTGCCGTCCGGTCGAGACAGCACGTTCGTGAGCGAGTTACCGGGCGGAACCCGAACGCGGCTATTCGAGGTCCGGGAAATCCTCTTCCCAGAATTCCATCGGACCGCGCTGATTTGCGGCGATTTGCGAGGCTTCGGCGCGCCGCAGATCGACGCGGCGGATCTTGCCGGAGATGGTCTTGGGCAATTCGGCGAACTCGATCCGCCGCACCCGTTTGAAGGGCGACAGATGCGCGCGGGCATGGCGGAAGAGCGCGAAGGCCGTGTCGCGGTCGGGCGCCTGGCCGGCGATCAGCACGATGAAGGCCTTGGGCACTGCCAGCCGGCGCGGATCGGGCGACGGCACGATCGCCGCCTCGACCACAGCGGGGTGCTCGATCATGACGCTTTCCAGCTCGAAGGGGCTGATCCTGTAGTCGGACGATTTGAAGACGTCGTCCGCCCGGCCGACATAGGTGAGGTAGCCGTCCTCGTCGCGCACGGCCACGTCGCCGGTGCGGTAGAGATCGCCGTCCAGCCCGGCGATGCGGCCCTCGTCGGTCTGGTAGCCCTGCATGAGCCCGAGCGGCGGCGCGTCCAAGGGCAGGCAGATTTCGCCTTCCGGCTGCTCCCGTCCCTCCTCGTCGCACAGGCGGATGGTGTAGCCGGGTAGTGGACGGCCCATCGAACCGGGCTTCACAGGCTGGCAGGGACTGTTGCCGACCTGCGCCGTGGTCTCGGTCTGGCCATAACCGTCACGGATCGTCAGTCCCCACGCCTGCTGCACGCGCTCGATCACTTCCGGATTGAGCGGCTCGCCGGCACCGATCACCTCGGTGAGGCGCGTCTTCCACGCCGCGAGATCCTCCTGCACCAGGATACGCCACACCGTCGGCGGCGCACAGAAGGTGGTGACGCCGCAACGCACCAGCACATCGAGCAGAGGCTTTGCGCTAAAGCGTGGCTGGTTGAACAGGAACACGGTGGCGCCGGCATTCCAGGGCGCAAAGAAGCAGCTCCAGGCGTGCTTGGCCCAACCCGGCGAGGAAATGTTGAGGTGGATGTCGCCGGGACGCAGCCCGAGCCAGTACATGGTCGACAGATGCCCGACCGGATAGCTCTGATGGCTGTGCAGCACGAGCTTGGGTTTGCTAGTCGTACCCGAGGTGAAATAGAGCAGCAGCGGATCGGAGGCCCTGGTCTCGCCATCGGGCGCGAAAGTGGAAGAGACCGCATAGGCCGCTTCATAGGCCTCCCAGCCGGACGCCGTTCCGCCCACGACGATGCGCGAATAATCGCCGGACAGCGCGTCGAATTTCGCCGCGTTCTCGACACTGGTGATGACATGGCGCACGCGGCCGCGCGCGAAGCGGTCGGCGAGATCGTCGTGCGTGAGCAGCGTGGTAGCCGGGATGATCACCGCGCCGAGCTTCATCGCCGCCAGCATGCACTCCCACAGCGGCGCGATGTTGCCCAGCATCAGCAACACGCGGTCGCCGCGCCGCACGCCCCGCGCGCGGAGGAAGTTCGCCACCTGGTTGGAGCGCTCCGAGAGGGCGGCGAAGGAGAGCTTCACCTCACCGCCGGCTTCGTCGACCAGCCACAGAGCCGGACGCTGATTGCCCCGCGCCATCGCATCGAAATGATCGAGCGCCCAGTTGAAGCGGTCCATGCTGGGCCAGCGGAAATCGCGATAGGCCGCGTCGTAGTCCTGCCGCCGCTCGATCAGGAAATCGCGCGCCGCGAGAAAAGCCGCCTGCGACATGGATAGAGCCTCCTGCTTGAAAGTCCGGCAAAGCGGGCCGGATCGTACATCAAGCTGGTTCGGCAAACACCCGCGGCGGCCGATCATCGCCGCCGCGGTGTTTCGCGTTAGATGTAGCCTTTGATCAGCTCTTCGGCGATCTGGCAGGCGTTGAGCGCTGCGCCTTTGCGGAGGTTGTCGCTCACCACCCACAGCGCCAAACCGTTCTCGACCGTCGGATCGACGCGGATGCGGCTCACGAACACGGCATCTTGTCCGGTGCATTCCTTCGGCGTTATGTAGCCACCCGGCTCGCGCTGATCGACGACCAGCACACCCGGCGAGGCGGCGAGGATGCGGCGCGCCTCGACATCGTCGAGCGGGCGCTCGAGCTCGAGGTTGATCGCCTCGCCATGGCCGACGAAGGTCGGCACGCGCACGCAGGTCGCATGAACCTTGATCTTGGGATCGAGGATCTTCTTGGTCTCGACCACCATCTTCCACTCTTCCTTGGTCGTGCCGTCTTCCATGAAGACGTCGATATGCGGAATGACGTTGAAGGCGATGTTCTTGCTGAACTTCTTCGGCTCCAGGTTCTGGTTCACGAAGAAGCTCTTGGTCTGGTTCAGGAGCTCGTCCATCGCCTCCTTGCCGGCGCCCGACGTCGATTGATACGTCGAGACGACGACGCGCTTGATGACAGCCGCGTCATGCAGCGGCTTCAGCGCCACCACCATCTGGATGGTCGAGCAGTTGGGATTGGCGATGATGCCGCGGCGCTTGTAGCCGGCGATGGCGCCCGCATTGACCTCGGGCACGACCAGGGGAACGTCGGGGTCCATGCGGAAGAACGACGTGTTGTCGATCACCACCGCGCCCGCCTTGGCGGCGCGCGGGCTGTGCTCGGCCGACACCTTGGCACCAGGCGAACTCAGGACGATGTCGACGCCCTTGAAGTCGAATTTGGCGAGGTCATGCACTTTCAGAATCGATTTGTCGCCAAACGACGTCTTCAGGCCAACCGAACGGGCGGAAGCCAGGGCAATAACGTCATCGGCCGGGAAGTTTCTCTCGGCCAGGATTTGCAACATTTCGCGACCGACATTACCGGTCGCGCCAACGACGGCGACTCTGTAGCCCATGACACGCTGCGCGTAGGGTGCGCTCTCCTCTGGTTGAAGGAGGGTGGGAGATACGCGCCCGTCCCGTGTTTTGCAAGAAATCAGCCCAAACGGCCGTTTACTCGGCCGACGCCCCCGACGCCTTGATGATCGGCACCCACAGCGCCAAGTCGCCGCGGATGAGCTTGTCGACCTCGGCCGGCGTCGCCGGCGGCATCGGGTCGATGCCCTGCGCCTTCATCTTCTCGCGCACGGCGGGAAGCTGGGAAATCCGCACGAATTCGGCATTGAGCTTGGTCACGATCGGCTGGGGCACGCCCTTCGGCACGGCAAAGCCCATCCAGGTATTAACCACATAGCCCTTCACGCCCTGCTCGATCATGGTCGGCACCTCGGGCAGCAGCTCGGAACGCTGCGCACTGGTGACAGCGATGGCCTTGAGTTTGCCGCCCTTGATCTGACCGATCACCGTCGGCGTGTTGTAGAAAGCCAGCACCACCTCGCCATTGGCCACGGCCATGATCCCTGCGGGCGTCGTGCGATAAGGCACATGCTGCATCTTGACGCCGGCATCGCGCTCGAACAGCACGCCCGACATGTGGTGGCTGGTACCGGTGCCACCCGAAGAGAAAGTGAGTTCGCCCGGCTTGGCCTTGGCCTGGGCGATCACGTCGGCCACGGTCTTGGCCGGATTGTCGGGATTGACGACCAATATATTGGAGACGCCGCTGGTCACCGCGACGCCATCGAAGTCCTTCACCGGGTCGTAGCCGGGCTTGGCATAGAGCGCCATGTTGAAGACCGCGGTGCCCTGCGAGATCAGCAATATCGTGTAGCC